>VFQM010000990.1_pt1 | contig 27232 bp, 22 predicted proteins | sample 3512391 | NCBI WGS metagenome assembly VFQM01 (sample SAMN10412369, study PRJNA504923) | tailings metagenome | isolation source: Replicate 1 from Balatoc abandoned mine | place: Philippines | reverse complement strand
CGCTGATCGACGTTCTGCTCGTTCTGCTGATCATGTTCATCATCACCATCCCGGTCGCGACGCACTCGGTCGACATCGACCTTCCGCAGCCGCAGCCGAACGACACGCCGCCGCCGATCGACCCGGTGAAGAACAAGCTGGTTCTCACCGCACAGGAGCAGATCCTGTGGAACGGCACGGCGATCAGCGAAGGCCAGCTGGTGCAGACCCTCGCCGACACCACGAAGATGAACCCCGAGCCCGAACTCCAGTTCGAGCCCGAGCCGCTGGCGAGCTATGACCTGTCGGCCAAGGTGCTGCAGAACATCAAGTCGTCGGGCGTCACCAAGTTCGGCTTCGTCGGCAACGACAAGTACCGCCAGTTCGGCAAGTAACAACCGGCTCCAGGGGCGCTCCAGGGCGCTCCCGGACCCGGCCCAGAGGGGCGCTGCGAGGTTCTCGCGGCGCCCTTTTTGCATGTTTCACGTGAAACAGGCCGCAGACGGCGTCTAGTCGCCCTCCGGCGGCAGATCCGGCCGCATCGCCGCCGCGATCAGCCCTTCGGCTTCGAGCAGCAATTCGTCGTCCACCGCCCCCTGCGGCACCGCCTCGCGACCGATCATGGTCATCACCGGCACCGCCAGCGGGGAGACGCGGTCCAGCGTCACATGGACTAGCTCGCGCTCCGAGCGTTGGAGCAGGTCGGCGAGCCGGCCCACATCCGTCATCCGCGACCGCGCATCGGCCCAGGCGGCCTCGATCAGCACATGGTCGGGCTCGTATTTCCTGAGCACGTCGTAGATCAGGTCGGTCGAGAAGGTGACCTGCTTGCCGGTCTTCTTCTGACCGGGATGCTGGCGCTCGACGAGGCCCGAGATCACCGCCACCTCGCGAAAGGCGCGGCGCAGCAGGTGGCTCTCGGTGACCCACTCGACAAACTCGCCGGTGAGGATGTCGGGCGAGAGCAGCGGCGCGGGGTTCTCGACCGGCTTCAGCCCCCACACCGCGAGGCAATAGTCGTTCGCCACAAAGCCGCCCGGCAGCAGCCCGCGATCCTCCATCCGGCGGGTGATGAGCATGCCCAGCGACTGGTTCGCGTTCCAGCCCTCGAAGGTGTAATAGGCGGTGTAGTGCTTGCCGCCGTGGGGGAAGCTCTCGACCAGCAGTTCGCCCGGCGCGGGCAGGCGCGAGCGGTAGTCCTGCATCTCCAGCCATTCGCGCACATCATCGGGGAAGCGCCCCCACCCGGCGCGGTCCGCCAGCAGCGCCTGAACGCGGGTCGAAAGGTGGGTGGTGAGCGGCAGGCGCAAGCCGCCATAGCTGGGGATGGTGGCGCTCTTCCTGGCGGCGCGCACGGTCACGTCCATGTCCTTCACGCCCTCGACTTCGAGGCTCATGCCGGCAAAGAAGAAGGTGTCCCCGGGGGCAAGCTGCGCGGCAAACCGCTCCTCGACCTTGCCGAGGCTGCGGCCATTCCTGAAGCGCACGGTGAGCATCTCGCTATCGACGATGATCCCCGCATTCATGCGGTGGCGCTGCGCCTGATTGGGGTGCGCGAGCCGCCAGACCCCGTCCCAGCCCCGCACGATCCGCTGGAACCGGTCATAAGCCCGCAGCGCATAGCCGCCGTTGGAGACGAAGCCGAGCACCCGCTGGAACGTGGCCTCGTCGACCCAGCTATAGGCCAGCGCGCTCCGCACCTCCGCAAGCAAGGCATCCTCGTGGAATGGCCCGGCGCAGGCGCAGGCCATGACGTGCTGGGCGAGCACGTCGAGGCTGCCCGGACGGAACGCCTCGCCATCGCGCTTGCCTTGGTCGACCGCCTCCTTGGCAGCGGTGGCCTCGAGGAATTCGAAGCGGTTGCCCGGCACCAGCACGGCGCGGCTCGGCACGTCGAGCCGGTGCCCTGCCCGCCCGATCCGCTGGAGCAGGCGCGAGGAGCCCTTGGGCGCCCCCATCTGCACGACGAGGTCGATGTCGCCCCAGTCGATCCCGAGATCGAGGCTGGCGGTGCAGACCAGCGCGCGCAATTCCCCGCGCGCCATCGCCTCCTCGACCTTGCGGCGGGCCTCGGTGGAGAGGCTGCCGTGGTGGATGCCGATCGGCAGGTTGTCCTCGTTGGCCTCCCACAGGCACTGGAAGATGAACTCGGCGAGGAAGCGCGTGTTGGTGAAGACCAGCGTGGTGCGGTTGGCCTTGATAGCCTCGATCAGCTGCGGGACCGCCCAGCGCCCGGCATGGCCGCCCCACGGCACGCGTTCTTGGCGCGGTAGCAGGATCTCGACCTCCGGTTCGGCCCCTTCCTCGCCCATCACCAGCGCGGCGGCGGCGATCTCACCGTCGGTGCCCGATTGCGGAGCGAGCCATTCCTGAAAGTCGCGCGGGTTCGCCAGCGTCGCCGACAGCGCGACCCTTTGTGCCTGCGGTGCCAGCGCGTGCAGCCGCGCCAGCGACAACGCCAGCAGATCGCCGCGCTTGTCGGTGGCAAAGGCGTGCACCTCGTCGATCACGATCCGCTTCAGCCCGGCAAACAGTCCGGCGCTTTCGGGGTAGGAGAGCAGCAGCGAGAGGCTCTCCGGCGTGGTCAGCAGGATGTGCGGCGGGCGCTCGCGCTGTCGCTTCTTGCGGTCGGACGGCGTGTCGCCGCTGCGGGTCTCGACCCGGAGGGGCAGGCCGATCTCCGCAATCGGGGTCAGAAGATTGCGCTTCACGTCTTGCGCCAGCGCCTTCAGCGGCGAGACGTAGAGCGTGTGCAGCCCCTCGGGCGGCGCGGCCTCGCCGGCAAAGTCGCACAGGGTCGGCAGAAAGCCCGCCAGCGTCTTGCCCGCGCCGGTATCGGCGACGAGCAGCGCATGGGCGCCCTTGCGGGCCTGCTCCAGCATCTCCCACTGGTGCCGCCGCACCCGCCAGCCGCGGGCCTCGAACCACGCGGCGATGGCGGGAGGAAGGGTCGGCTGGGCGGAGGTCACCTGCCCCATGTGGCGACTGCGCCAAACCGGCGCAAGGCCGCCCGCCTCAGGTGACGGGGTCTTCGCCCTCTCCCTGCGTCGCGGTCACTTCCGGGACCAGCGCATCGAGCTCGCTGACCGGCTTGCCGATCAGCCGCGCGGCGCGGCTGCGCTCGGCCCCGCTCAATTGCGAGAAGTCGCGGCTGCCACCCAGATCCTTCTCGATCGCGGCGAACTCCTCGGTGAGTTCGGGCACGAGCTTGACCGCGGCCGGCCCCATCGCCTCCATCACCCCCATCAGTTGCGGATCATATTGCACGAGGAAGCTCTGCGCGGCGAACTTGCCGCCGGTCGGGGTGGCGAAGAAAGCCAGCAGCTCGCGCATTTCCGCCTCGCTGAAGCGGCGCGCCAGGGCGCGGGCCATGCCTTCCCGATAGGCCGGCTCGACCGCCTCGAGCAGCTTGCCCATCATGGCCGTCACCGCCCGGGTGATGCGCTCGTTGCGGGCGGCATATTGCGGATCGAAGATGTCGAGTGCCTCCTGCGCCTCGGCATCGGAGAGGCTCTCCAGATCGCCCTCGCCCACCCCGCTGATCTCGGCGAGCCGGACGCGCGGGTTGCTGTCGAGGTTGCCGATGATCACGGTCATCATCGGGTCGATCGTCTCGCGCATCGCGGTGCGGAAGCTGCCTTCGGGCATGATGCGGCGCGCCATCTCGGTCGCGACCGGGAGCAAGGCCTCCTGCTCGGGGGTCAGCGGGTCGGCCTTGAACAGGGTGCCGAACAGGCTGAAGGCCTCGGCCATGTCCTGCTCGATCGCGCGGAGCTCTTCCTCCTCCTCGGTGAGGAACACCACCTCCTCGTCGGCGGACGGGGCAGTTGGCGGTGCGGGAGGCGGAGCAGCCTCCTGCGCGGCGAGCGGCGCGGCACAGACGAAGGCAGCCAGACCGGCGGCGGCAAGGATTTCTTTGCGAATCATGATGATGCTCCCCCTCCCGGCCCATTGTGCCGCAGCCGCGCGCGCGCCGCCAGCCGCCCGAGCGGGGCCGGAACGGGGCCTCAGATCGCGCGGAGCAGGCCGGGCGGGACCTTGCCGGGTTGCTCCAGCATCACCCCGAGCAAGGCATATTCGAGCTCGCAGCGCGCCGGGTGTGCCGGATCGCGCAGCGCGGCGCTGACCACCGCGGGCGGCAATCCGCTTGCGGCGGTGGTCTGCCCGATCACCCAGCCCGGCACCGAGAAGGTCCCGCCCTGCGAGGCGGCGGTGCTGCCGAGGAGCCTCGCATCGAGCAGGCGTTTCAGCAGCACCTGCTCGCGCTGGCGGGCATCCGGCGAGAGGACGAGGCGCTGCGTGTCGAAATCGCCGCGCAGGATCAGGCGGCACTGTTCGGGCGATTTGCGCGCCTCGGCCAGCCATAGCCGCCTGAGTTCCGCACGCACCACAAGGCCCTCGAACCCCGCGGCCGCGCCCGATTGCAGCGCCTTCAGACGCACCACCGCCAGCACCGCTCCATCGGTGGTTCCGACAGTCTCGACCAGCTTGCGGAGATCGGCAGCAAAGACGGCGTCGGCTTTGGCGACATCGTCCATGCGGGTGTCGCTGCCGAAAGCCTCGATCGCGGCGACGTCGTAGCCCGCGGTCTTGAGCCCAGCCGCAACCTGCTCCGCCAGCGCGCGGTCGTCATCGCCGGCCGCACCTTGCGGCCCCATCAGCGCCGCGATCCCGCGCATCAGCGCGAAAAACAGCACCACCGCGACCAGCGCGCCGCTGAACCCCTTGCGGGCATTGCCGGCACCCTCGACGTTTCCGGCCCCGCTGCCCTCCCATGAGGCAATCCGCTCGGGATCGAGATGGGCCTCGAGTTCGGGATAGCGTTCGCGGATGCCGACCAGCAGCTTGTGCACATCGAGCCGCCTGACCCGTAGCCGGTCCGTCAGCCCCGCCCGCCCGGGCCGCGACAGCTCGGCCCACGCCTTGTGCAGGGGGTGACCGGGCAGGAGCACCTGCTCGTGGAAGCGCATCCCCTTCAGCCGGTCGTTGAGAAAGCGCAGCGCCGGGCGCTCGTCGAGGTGGCCCGCCTCGCCGAGCCAGTGGAAGGCGGCATCGGCGGGCGCTACGAAGGGCGCCGAGCGCGGCCAGGTGGCGGCGAACAGCTCCGCGAGCGCGCCGTCGAGCGCGTCGTGCTCCTCGATCTTGGCTTCCTCCGAGCGCCGGACGAGGACATGGAGCGCGGCAAGCCCCGCTTCCAGTTCCGCATGGCTGACCGCCTCCTCGCTCGGCTCGCCAGCGGGGTAGAGCACGTCGATCATCCGGCGCCATGCCGCCTGGGCGCGCTGCTGCTCCTCGCTCAGTTCCGGGGCGGCAGGGGCCGGCGGTTCGGGGAAATCGTCGTCATCCCGTAGCGGGTCAACGCCATCGTGATCATCGTCCCACCCGCCAAGGCCGTAGAGCTCGCCCTCCTCCGCGTTGTCCGGCCCGGCGCTGCGTTCCTGCTGCCCCGCCAGCCACAGGGCGTGGTCGCGGGCGCGGCGCAGTTCGGCAAAGCCGGCGATATCCTCGTCCGGATTGGTCGCGCGCAGGATGTCGGCATAGGCCTTGCGGATCGCCGGTTTGTCGCCGGTCGGGTCGATCCCGAGCCGGTTCCACGGGAAGGCGCGGCGGCTCATAGCGGCGATTGCGCGTCGATCTCGTCGAGCAGCCGCGTCAGCCCCTCACGCGCATCGGCGATGATGCGCGGGTCCTGCTTGTCGAGCGCGCCCTGAAAGTCGGTCAAAGCCTGCCCGATGATGTCGCGCACCTGCCCGGTGAAGCCCTCATAGGTCCGCTCCGCCCGCGCCAGCAGCGCGACATTCTCGGCCTCGTCGCGGGGGTGGACCTTGAGCTTCTCGAGCCGCTTGCGGCTCTCGGCGATGTCCTGCTTCGAGCGGCGATCCTCCTCGTCGACGATCACCAGATTGCGGGTCAGCCCCGTCGCCGGCACCGCCACATCGACGTCCAGCAGCCCCGAGGTGTCATAGGTGAAGCGCACCTCGACCGCGACCTCGCCCGCCGGGCGAGGCGGCACGGGGACCGTCAACTCGCCCAGCTTGACGTTCTTCTTCACGTCGCGCGCCTCGCCCTGATAGATCGCGAGCGTGACCTGCTTCTGGTTCTCGCCGAGCGTGTAGTAGCGCTCCATCCGGCTGACCGGGACGGGCGCGTTGCGCTCGATGATCGGCGAGAAGATGTCGTCGTGATAGCGCCCGTGGGAATCGCGGGTGGCGGTCTGGATGCCGAGCGTGAAGGGCGCGACATCGGTGATGCGGATTTCCTCCAGCCCGTCCCCGCCCGAGAGCAGGCCCGCCTGGATCGCCGCGCCCAGCGCAACCGCGTGATCGGGGTGGACGGTGGAATTGGGGAAGCGCCCGAACATCCGGGTCAGCGCCTTCCTCACCACCGGCATCCGCGTCGCGCCGCCGACCAGCACGATGTCCGACAGGCTCTTCACATCGATGTGACTGTCCCGCAGCGCCCGGATCACCGGATCGCGCAGCCGCTTGAGCAGACCCGCGGCGGCTTCCTCGAAGCCCTCGGCGGTGACGCGGGCGGTGAGCGGGGTATCCTCGATCACCAGCGAGAAATCGGCCTCCTCCGAGGTCGTGAGCGCCCGGCGGGTGCGTTCGGCGGCGAGGGTCAGCAGGGCGCGGCGGCGGTCGGCGGGCAGGCGGGCGAGCGCCTCGGCAGGCAGCAGCGGCTCGACCAGCTTGACCAGCACCTCGTCGAAATCGTCGCCCCCCAGCCGGTTGTCGCCCGCCGAGGCGCGCACCTCGACGATGCCCTCGAACATCTCGACGATCGAGACGTCGAAGGTTCCCCCGCCGAGATCGAAGACGAGGAAGGGCTCGCGGTCGCCGCGGTCGGCCAGCCCGAAGGCGAGCGCGGCGGCGGTGGGCTCGTTGATGAGGCGCCGGACCTCCAGCCCGGCGATCTCGCCCGCCCGCCGCGTGGCGCGGCGCTGGCGTTCGTTGAAATAGGCCGGAACCGTGATCACCGCGGCGGTCGGCCGCTCGCCGGTGGCCGCCTCGACATCATCGGCAAGGCTGCGCAGCACCATCGCCGACAGGTCCTCGGGCGTCAGCGTCGTGCCGGCGAGCGTGACAGTGGAGGCGGTGCCCATCATCCGCTTGAAGCTGGTGACGGTGTCCGCCGGGTGGGTGGCCATGCGGTCGAGCGCGGCCTGCCCGACCCAGGTCTCGCCGCCCCGGGCAAGGCTGACGGCGGAGGGGGTGAGTTCGCGGCCGAGCGCATTCGGCACAAGCTGCGGCGCACCATCCTGCCACAGCGCCACGGCGCTGTTGGTGGTGCCAAGATCGATCCCGACGAGCATGGTGCCCGTCATAGCGCGGGGCGCGCCCCAGGCAATCGGATTTGCCCGGGGGAGCGCCCGCTCAGTGCCCGACGCTCTCGCCCCGCTCGAGACCCGAGGCGGCAAGCTGCGCGTCGATCTGCGCGAGCAGGCGGTCCAGACCCTCGGGCGTGTCGCTCTCGGCGCGGGCGACCAGCACATCCTGCGTGTTCGAGGCGCGCAGCAGCCACCAGCCGTCGGCGGTGCTGACCCGCACGCCATCGGTGGTGTCGACGCTCTCGGTCCCGGGGCCGGGATCGGCGGCGAGCCGGGCGGCGATTTCCGCCATCGCGGCAAACTTGCGGGTCTCGTCGACCTGGAAGCGCAGTTCGGGGGTGTTGAGCATCGGCGGGATCGCACCGCGCAGTTCGGTCACCGATTTGCCCAGCCGCGCCGCCGCCGCGAGCAGCCGCACCCCGGCATAGAGCGCGTCGTCGAAGCCGTAATAGGTGTCGGCGAAGAACACATGGCCGCTCATCTCGCCGGCGAGCGGCGCGCCAGTCTCCTTCATTTTAGACTTTATCAGCGAGTGGCCGGTCTTCCACATCAAGGGCTTACCGCCGAGGCGCGCGACATGATCGAACAGCGCGCGGCTCGCCTTCACATCGGCGATCACCGTCGCGCCGGGGCGGGTCTTCAGCAGGTCCTCGGCATAGATCATCAGCAACTGGTCGCCCCAGATCACCCGGCCGGTGCCGTCGATCGCGCCGATCCGGTCCCCGTCGCCATCGAAAGCGACTCCGAAGTCGAGGTTCTTCGCCGCGACGAGCGCGCGCAGATCGGCCAGATTGGCCTCGACAGTCGGATCGGGATGGTGGTTGGGAAAATGTCCGTCAACTTCGGTAAAGAGCAGATGGTGCTCCCCGGGCAGCCGTCGGGCCAGCGCCTCGAGGGCGGGGCCGGCGGCCCCGTTGCCGGCATCCCAGCCGACCCGCAGGCCCTCGAGCTTGCCGGGCTCGATCCCGGCCAGACCCTCGAGCAGGCGCTCGACATACTCGCCCAGGATGTCGCGCGTGGTCACAGCGCCGGTGCCGCTGGCGAAGGCCCCGCCTGCTGCCAGTTCCCCGAGCTTCTGGATATCGGCGCCGAAGAACGGGCGGCCCCCAAATACCATCTTGAAGCCATTGTAATTGGGGGGATTGTGGCTGCCAGTTATCTGAATGCCGCCATCAACCTGTTCATCTGAGGCTTCCGCGTAATAGAGCATCGGCGTCGCCGAGAGGCCGATCCGCACCACATCGCAGCCGCTCGAGGTCAGCCCCTCGACGAGCGCGTGCTCGAGCACGGGGGAGCTGATCCGCCCGTCATAGCCGACCGCCACCGTCTTGCCGCCCGCCTCGCGCAGCAGCGTGCCGAAAGCCCGTCCGATCGCCCGCGCATCATCCGTGCCGAGCGTCTCGCCGATGATCCCGCGAATGTCGTATTCGCGCAGCACGGTGGGGTGGAAATGGTGTTGCATGATCGGGAGGGTCTCCTTGCCGCCTCGTCCGGGCGGTTGCCAGCATCGGGCGACGCACGACGCCCGGGGCGTGGCAGGCCGGCCGCCCTGCGGAGAAACCCTTGCAGCGCCGCGGTGTCAATCCCGCGACACCGCGACGGCGGCCTCAGCGCTCCGCCCCGTCCCGTGGCCGGGGCAGTTCGTCGAGCAACAGGTCGCGGGCCGCATTGGCCTCCTGCATCGCGGCGTTGCTCCCGCCCTTGTCGGGATGCACCAGTGCGGTGAGACGGCGGTGGGCGGCGATGATCTCCTCGCGCCCCGCCCCGGCCTCGACCCCGAGCAGCCGCTGTGCGCGGGCGACGGCCCGGCTGCGGGTCGGGGCAGAACGCAGATAGTCCCACGGCCACTTGCCCAGCGCCCAGCGGCAGAAGGCGCTCAAAACCACGACCGCGAAGACCAGCTTCAGCATCAGGCCAGCTCCAGCTCGCCCTCGCGGGCGAATTCGGGCAGGCGCAGCGCCTTGACCAGAGCGCGCAGCTCCTGCCGTGCAACCAGATGGCTGGTGCCGAGTTCGCCGAGGTGCCCCTTGTCGAGCAGGGTCAGGCCCGAGGGGAACAGCTCGCGGTAGATCACGCGCTCCGACAGGCCCTGCGTCACGCGGAAGCCGACCCGCTTGGACATTTCGTTCAAAGCCTTGTGCAGACGCGCCTGGTTCCTCGCCTCGACATGGCCGGTGCGGTTGCGGACGACGATCCAGTCCATTTCCGGGCGCTGCTGCTCGAGTGTCATGCGGCTGCGCTTGATCCGCGCCTCCCAGATCAGCTCGGCGAAGAAGGAGAGCTTCTTGACCTTGAATGTCTCGGCATCGACCTGGCCGATCAGGTCGAAATCGACGAAGCTGTCGTTCATCGGGGTGACCAGCGTATCGGCATTCTCCACCGCCACGCGGGCGAAGGGATCGTCACGCCCGGGGTTGTCGATGATCAGGAAATCGCAATGGGCCTCGAGCCGGCGGATCATCGATACGAGATCCTCGGTGGTCTCGCCCCGGAACACCTCGCAAGCGGGGGTCGGCAAGGTCAGCCCGCGCTTTTCGAGGGTGCCAAGCCGGTTCTCGACGTAGCGGTGCATGGTGCGCTGGCGCGGATCGAGGTCGATCGAGGCGACCCGCGCGCCGAGATAGGACAGGGCCACGGCGACATGGACCGCGGTGGTCGACTTGCCGGTGCCGCCCTTCTCGTTGGCGAAGACGATCCGGTGCGCCTGCCCCTGGCGCAGGCTGCGCGGGGCCGTTTCGGGTTCGGATGGGGAAGCGGAGCGCATTGCGGGTCTCTCGGAGGAGCGGCTTGAAATGGGGCTGTGAGCGCCGCTAGGGCGTGGTCTCGCGTTTATCCCCGAAAGGCCTGAGGGTGCAAACAGTCACGACGCTGCACATGTTGAGAACCGCTGTGGCGGAGCTGCGGGCCGATCCGGCGACGCGGATTGCGCTGGTGCCGACGATGGGGGCGCTGCACGAGGGGCACCTCACGCTGGTGCGCCGCGCGCGGGAGGAGGCGGATCACGTGGTCGCCTCGATCTTCGTCAACCCCAGGCAGTTCGGCCCCAACGAGGACCTCGACGCCTACCCCCGCCAGCTCGCCGCCGATGCTGCGATGCTCGAGGCCGAGGGCGTGGCGCTGCTCTGGGCGCCGACCGTGGAGGCGATGTATCCCGCCGGGTTTGCGACCAGTATCGGCGTTGCCGGGGTCAGCGACGGCCTGTGCGGCGCGGCCCGCCCCGGCCATTTCGACGGCGTGGCGACAGTGGTGTGCAAGCTCTTCAACCAGGTCGCACCCGACATGGCTTTCTTCGGCGAGAAGGACTTCCAACAGCTTGCCGTGATCCGGACCATGGCCCGCGACCTCGACCTCACGCGCCCGCATGTCGACCACATCAACGGCGTGCCGACCGTGCGCGAGGCGGATGGCCTCGCAATGAGCAGCCGCAACCGCTATCTCAACCCGGAACAACGCGCCGCCGCCGCCGCCTTGCCGCAAGCGATGCAGGCGGCCGTCGCGGCGGTCGAGGGCGGCGCAGAGGCTGCCGGGGCGCTCGCCGCCTTGAAGGACGCGATCATCGCGGCGGGTTTTTCGAGCGTGGACTATGCCGCCCTCGCCGATGCCGCCTCGCTCGCGCCGCTCGAGCGGCTCGGCGATGCGCCCGCCCGGCTGCTGGTGGCAGCGCGGATCGGCGGGACGCGGCTGATCGACAATATGCCCGTCGGCGGCTGAACCGCCCGCCCGCCTTGCGCGACGATGTTGACGCGGGCGCTCCATCGGTGGCATGGGCGCTGCCGGAGCCCGAGCGGGTATAGCTTAGTGGTAAAGCTCCAGCCTTCCAAGCTGGCTATGCGGGTTCGATTCCCGCTACCCGCTCCATTCCTCCCCGTTCCTTCCTCCCATACCGCGCTCCGGCCAAGGCCGCCGGCGCCCGACCCTTGCCGTCTGGAGCGGCGCGGGTCGGTTAACCTCCTGTTGACCATATGTCCCCGGGCGGCACGGCCCTGCACTGGGGCTCGCGGCCGTGGCCGGCAGGGCCTTAAGGAGGCCGCGCGCCGGCCGTTCTGCATTCCGCAGGGCCGCGGCCCGACCGGCCCGGCGCAGGACGGGTCGCGCCGTTCCTATGGGAGACCGCGCCATGTCACCACCGGCCCCTTGCGTGCCGCGCCCGATCCGGCCTGCCGCGCGGCTCGCTCTCGTGCCCGCGCCCATGCTCTTGCTGGCTCTGGCGCTGGCGGGCGGAGCGGGCCCGGCTGCCTCCGCGCGCGACGGGGTGCAGTGGCAACTGGAGGCGAGCGTGCCGGTCATCTGCGCGATCCTCGGGGTCGACAGGGCTGCCGACCGGCCCAACGGCCTTGCCATCACCACCTCCTGCAACGCCGAGCGCTACCAGCTCGTCGTCAACCGCGGCAGCGGTCAGGTCAGGCTGCGGGCGGCGAGCAGTTCGGCAGGGCCGGTGCAGATCAGCGGCAGCGCGGTCACCATTACCAGCACCCGGCCCGGCTACGCGCTCACCACGGTCGAGCTGACCGCGCCGGCCAGCCCCGACACGCTCTCGATCACGATCCAGCCGGTCTAGTAGGCGGTGTAGAGCAGGGTCAGCACATCGCGGTAACTGCCCGCGAAGCGGTCGGTGCCGGGCGCAACCTCGAGCACCATTTCCTCACGCAGCGCCAGAAGCCCGCGAAACGGACGGTTGATCTGCGCCCCGCCCGACAGGTTTACCGGTGTCCCGTCATAGGTCAGCCGGTAGGGGATCGCCCGGCTCGCCCCGTGCACCGTGTGCACCAGCCGGCCCCGGTTCTGCGACTGGATGGTGATATTGGCCGCGGCATTGCTCTGGTAGAAGACCGCGGTGCGGATGACCGAGCCCGCCGTGACCTCGCCGAAACTCAGGTCGCGGGTCATGGCGCCATGCTCGGGGAGGAACCTGATCGCCGGGCGCACCGCGATGGTGAACAGCACCGCCTGGGGAAGCGCGGTGCCGACCCTGACCAGCAGGGTGCCGCGATATTCGCCCGCGGCGGGAAACTGCCCCGCGCTCAACTCGAACAGGTCGATCGTCACCGCCTCGCCGCGCACCAGCCGGTTGCGCGCGGTGCTGCTCAGGTCGAAGCGCGTGACATTGGCCTGCGAGACCAGACCGGAATTGATCTGCACGAAGCCAAGCTGGGCGCTGCCATTGGTAAACGCGAAGGCCGTGCCCGACTGGGGCGTGATGGTCACGGGCGTGTTCCGGCACGAGGGCCGGATCGCGCTGTCGGTGGCCTGGAGGGTGATCTGGAGCACGACGCGGTTGGCCTGGTTCGGGTCATAGCTCTGCCCGCTCGCCTGCCGCGCGGTGATGGTGTAGCCCGCGCAATTGCCAAGCCCCTGGGCGAGCGCCGCGCCGCCGCCGGCAAGGCCCGCCCAGACCGCGAATACCGCGAGCACGCCGAACAGGGCGCGCATGACCCGGCCGATCCTCCAGCAACTCATGGTGCCACCTCCATCGTCTGCGTGCCCAGCCGGATGATCGCCGGTGCGGATTTGTCGACCGCAAATTCATAGACCAGATCGCCGGCCCCGAATTCGACCCGGTAGCGACCCTCGGCAAGTCTCGGGAGCACCGCGCGGCCCGAGGAATTGGTGAAGACCCCGCTGGCCTCGCCGCTCCCGAGGTTGCGCAGCACCCCGTCGGCGAGCTTCACCGGCGCGCCGTCGGGCGTGACGAAGGTGACGAGGGCCGAACGATAGGCATCGCTGCCGATCCTGAGCTTCACCCCGCTCAGCGCGCCGGGATCGCTGATATACTCGCCCGGGCCGATATCATAGCCCGGCGGGGCGCCGAGCACGCTCACGCGGATATTGTCGGGCCGGTAGCCCGAGAGCTGGCTGACCACCGCCGGGCCAAGGGCATTGCTCTGCCCGGCGCGCCGGCCCACGCCGCTGGTCTCGACCTCGACGCGGGCATCCCGGAGCGAGGGATGGCGTTCCACCATCACGAAGCCGCGCCCGGGATTGCGGCCGATCCCCAGCGTCCCCCCGGCAAGGGCGAGGCCCGATTGCAGCCGGAAATTGACCACGTTCTGGTCGCGCATTCCGCTTCCGGCAGCGGCGCGGCTCCCCACCATCTCGACATCGAGATTGACGCGCGAATTGGCAAAGCGCGCCTGCCCCGTGAGGCGGTCGAACAGCGGGGAATGCTCCGCGATCATCCCGTAATCGAACTCCGGCACGGTGATGTCGCGCACCCGCCGCGCCTCGAGGCGGGCCTGGCGGGTGACGCTGTCGAAGCTGGAGGTGGCGAAATGGTTGCGCCCGAGCGGGACTGTCAGGGTCGCCAGCACGCCGCGATCGCTGCGCCCGCCGATATCGGCATAGCGCGCGGTCGCCGAGGCCAGCACCCGTCCAAGCGCGACCTGCACCCCGCCGAACAGCGCGCGGGTGCCGGGGCCCTCGCCATGGGGCTCGAGATAGTTGCCACCCAGCGAGACCGCGACGTTCTCGGTCAGGCCGAGGCGGTAGTCGAACGCCATGTCGAACTTGACCGGTTCGGGTGCCAGCACCTGCGACAGGCGGCGGTAATCGGCCGAGCGGTAATCGAGCCGGACATTGAGCTGGCTGTCGAGATCGGAGAGGCGCAGCGGATCGCCGCGATAGGCAAGGCTCGCCGCCAGTCCGACATCGCCGCTCGCCACATCGTGGCTCGCACTGCCGCCGACGAACACCGCGCCGCCCGGAGCCAGGCTGGCAAAGGTGAGGCCCGCGTTCTGGTAGTCGCCTGTCAGCGCGAAATGCCCCCCCGCGGTCAGCCTGTCGTTGAAGCCGCGGACATACTGGCCGGTCACCAGCGGCGTGGCCGAATAGGCAAAGCCGCTCGCGGAAGGCTTGCGCATCAGCCCGGCGGTGAGGTTGAACTCGCTGATCCCCGCGCCCAGCAGCTCGATATCGTTGGCAAGGGTGAAGCTGTCGATCTCCCGCCGCCCTGTCGCATCCTCGATGATGATCGTGATGTCGGTCGAGAGCGAGAGCGCCGGGATGCGGTTGAGATCGACTGGCCCGGCATTGACATCGAGCGCCTGGACCAGCGCGCCATTGGCATAGATCTCGATCCGGGCGGGCCGTTCCAGCACGAACTGGCGGCGTCCGGTCGGGCGGATGTTGCGCAGGGGCTGCAAGGTGTCATAGCGCCGTTCGAGCGAGATTCCGGCGACATCGGCCTCGCCGGCGATCACCGGCAGCCCGGCGACAAGGTCCCCCGCCGCCAGGCGCAGCGCGGGGCCCTCGAAGTCCTTGAAGGCGATCAGCCGGTCGCGTTCGAACCGGCGCTGCGCGCCGTCGGCGAGATCGACGAGGCCGCCGAACAGGAGATAGCCGCCCTTCTCCCGCCCGCCGATGTTCATGAAGCCGGCGAAGTTGAAGAGCAGCCGCGTATCGCCCGCCGGATCGCTGAAATCGTGCGACCCGACGAGGTTGCCGGTGACGCCGAGCGCGACATCGGCCGGCTCCACCCGCACGCCCGTGCCAAGGTCGCCGTCGCCGGTGAAGGAGAAGGTCTGCGGCGCGACCGCCCCGGCGGCGAGCGCGAGCCTGATGGTGAGGCTCGAGGGATCGTAGCTGGCATTGATGCCGAGCTCCGCGAGCCGCGCCACGGACAGGAAATTGCCCGTCTCGCGCCGGAGTTCGGCGCGCTGTGCCGCGGCCAGCCGCGTGCCGAGCGCAAGCTCGAGCGAATTCGCCTCGATCGCGCGCAGTTCCATGATGGTGAGCTCGGCCGTCACCTGGGCGAGCCGGTTGCCGTCGAGCACCGGGTTCATCGTGATCCGGCTGACCCGCGGCGCGCGCTGTCCGACGAGCGTCGGCGCGAGCGCGGGGACGGGGGCGATTTCGGGTGCCGACAAGGCGCGGGGCGGGGCCGGGGTCCGCGATGCCGGCGGGGCGTCGGCGGCCGCGGGCGGCGGGTTGCTTGCGGCTGGCAGGCCCTCCGCTGCGGACGCGCCGGCCTCGTCGGCCTCGCCTGCCACGAGACGCGATGCCGTGCGGCCAGGCGCGGCACCGGCCACGCCCGCCCGCCCCGCCAGACCGCCCAGCAGGAGCCCGCCCTCGCGCTCGCGGGCAAGGCCGTCGAGCGCGCTCGCCAGCCGGCCATCGCCGACAAGGGGCAATAGGCGTGCCCGCGCGGCCTCCGGCACCAGCGCGAGGTTGAGCGTCAGGGTCGCCGGGTCATAGGTGGCGACGATGCCCATGTCCTGAAGCTGCGTCACGGACAGGAAATTGCCCGCCTCGCGCTCCAGTTCGGCGCGGCGGGCGGCGGCGAGCCGGTTGCCGAGCGCAAGCCCGAGCGAGCCTGCCTCGATCCCGCGCAGCTCGATCAGGTTGAAATCGGCGAGGACCTGCTGCGACAGCCGCTCGCCCCCGAGCATGGGCCGCATCAGGAACAGGTTGACCGGCACGGTCTGCGGCGGGAGCACCGCCGGGGTCGCTGCGGTGGCCAGGGGCGGAGGCGGAAGGTCCGGGAGCGACAGGTTGCCGGTGGCCGGATCGAGCAGCCCGGGTGCAGCCCAGGCGGCGCTGCCGGTGGCGGTCAGCAGCGGGGCCAGCATCAACCGGCCATGGCGCGTCACGCGCGAATTCCGGCCCCCGTGCCGCACGGATCAGCCCGTCACCGCCGGCACGGCCCCCGTCGCTGTCGCCGGGGCGGTGAGGGCCGCGTCAGCCCTCACCGCGCAGCAGCCGGACTTCGACCGGCCCGCCGGCCGCGGCCGGTCCTGCGCCAGGGGTCGAGGCGAGCGGGAAGGCGAACTCGCGGGTCGCGCCGGGCGGCACGATCGGGTTGCTGACCATGCCCGACAGCTCGTCCGGGGTCAGCGTGACGCGCAGCGCGCCGAGCCGGTATTCAAGCGCCTGTCCGGTCAGGAACCCGTAGTCATTGCCGCTGTTGGCGACCTTGAAACGCAGGGTTCCGTCCGTCGCGGCTGCCTCGCCCACCGCCAGACGCGAGCGCGCCTGCGGCGGCTGGACATAGACCGCCACCCCGAAATTGTAGGTGAACTGGATGCCCGTGCCCTCGAGCTTGTTGACCGGGACCTCGGTGACCTGGACGACGAAGGCCTCCGCCACCTCCTCCAGTTCGCCGACGAACTGGATACGGACCGCCTGCGACTGGCCGGGCGCGATCTGGACCTGCGGCGGGAAGATGATGAACTCCTCCTCGGCCGGCTCGAACACCTGCTCGCCATTGGCCGCCACCACCCGGCGCAGCACCTGGATCTCGACCGGGAGCGGTTCCTCGCGGATATTGTTGATCGTGATGGTGGCGCTGTTCTGGCCGCGATCGGGTTGCAGGAACACGCGCATCGGCGTGACCTCGTAGGCGCGCACCGCGCCGCCCGGCACCAGCGCCGCGAGGATGGCCGCCGCCCACAGGAGCCGCAGCCATAGCGCCAGCCTCGTGGCGTGCCTCGTCCTGCCGTAATTCACCATGCCTGCCTGCGTCATGCCCTGTCCGTCGGGAGTGATGTGCCGTTCGCGCCAAACCGCGCAGGGCACGGCAGGCGGAAACCCGCCACACCCCATCCCAGCCCTTATGTTAACTCGCGGCTAACGGGCAATCGGCGCACAAAAAAAGTGGTGGAACGCTGCCGCTCCACCACTTTTTCGAAACCTTGCAGGGGCCTGGCCCCGGCAGGTCAGATCGCGGTGACGGTGATCGTCACGGTGTCGCGGTAGTTGCCGGCAAAGACGGTCGTGCCGGTCGCACCGAGCACACCGAAGGCCTGGAAGGTGACAGTGCCGGTTTCGCCGGCGAGGAAGGCCGGGCTGCCGCCGAAGTTGCCGCTGACCGGGGTGGAGAGCTGCCGCGCCGCGAAAGCGAGGCCCGAGTTGCCGGTGTGCACCATGTCGAAGCGGATGCGACGCGCCGCATCGGTCGTCGTCTGGCCGTCCAGCGTCAGGAAGCCGTTGTTCTGCGAGGTGATCGTGCGGGTGAAGCCGTTCGCGTTGTTGCAGCGATAGGTGGCATCACCGCCGGCCACATTGACCGTGGCGGTGGTCGCGACGCCGGCGAGGTCGCCGAAGTCGACCGCGATGGTCGAACCGCTCGCGTTGTAGACGCCGCAGGACGGCGCGACCTGAGCGGCGAGGTTGTAGGTCAGGCTCTGGGCCGAGGCAGGAACAGCGGCGACGGCGGCGAGGCCGGCAGCGATAAGGGCAATCTTCTTCATGGTCTGGTCCTCTTGGTTGAACTTGAACAGTCGGTTGGTGGTATGGTCGTCGTCAGTTGGCGGTGAGCGTGATCGTCACCGTGTCGCGGTAGTTTCCGGCAAGAACCGTCGTGCCGGGCACGCCGGGTCCGACGGGGGCCGCGCGCACCCCGAAAGCCTGGAAGGTGACAGCGCCGGTCTGCCCCGCGAGCCACACCGTGCTCCCGGGGAAATTCCGGCTGAGGGGCGCCGTGATCTGGCGCATCGCGAAGGAGAGCCCGTTGCCGCCGCCATGCGACATGTCGAAGCGGATGCGGCGGACGGGATCGGTGGTGGCGTTGCCCTCGAGGGTGAGCCAGCCATTGTTCTGCGAGGTGATGGTGCGGGTGAAACCGACCCGGGTGGTGCAGCGATAGGTCGCGCTGCCCGCCCCGACACTCACGCTCGCGGTGGTCGCGACATTGGCGAGCGACCCGAAATTGACATCGATGGTCCGGCCGCCCGCGTTATAGACGCCGCAAACCGGCGCGATCTGCGCGTTGAGAGCAAAGACGGTCGTCTGCGCCGTCGCAGCGCAAGGTGCAGAGACTGCCCCTGCCGCAAAGGCGAGCCGAATCCATTTCATCTTCGCAACCCCTCCAGCTACACGGTGCCGGCAGGTCAGGTCCGTGGCCCGGGCCCCTCATCGGGCGAGCACGACCTGCCGGAACGGCGGCTTGGGAGCTTACCTATCCTAAGGAAGTAAACTAAAAGTGTAGGTGTTTGTGCGATAAGTCGGTGGCGGAGGCGGTAAACCATGTCCCGCGCCGGCAGCGCCCGCGCTCCTGCCGGCAGGCGCAAGGCTGCACCAAGTGGTGGCGATTGCCGCGCGGATGCTCTAGCCCCCCTTCTTCCCGCCCGACCAGACCCGCCCGGAATTAACAGCGATGAACGCCCGCCACCGCCGCTCCGCCTGCACCCCCGCCGTGCTTGCCCCGATGCTCGCCCCCGTGCTCGCCCTCACCCTCTTCCTGCCCGCAGCACCGCTCGCCGCGCAGGAGCAGGGCGCGCCCGCCCGCGAGGAGGAGGAGGAGGAGGAAGCCCCGGCAGGGGAGATCATCGTCACCGGGCGCGGGCTCGATCCGGCGCTCTCGACCGGCATCTACGCCACCACCACACTCGAGCGCGAGGCGATCATCGCCAGCCCCTCGGGGCGGATCGAGGATGTGCTGCGGAATGTCGCCGGCTTTCAGCAGTTCCGCCGTTCCGACAGCCGCTCGTCCAACCCCAGCGCACAGGGCGTGACCTTGCGGGCGCTCGGCGGCAATGCGACGAGCCGCGCGCTGGTGCTGCTCGACGGGGTGCCGCTCGCCGATCCCTTCTTCGGCTATATCCCGCTCTCCGCCATCCCCCCCGAGACCATCGGCTCGATCCGCGTCACCCGCGGCGGCGGCTCGGGGCCGTTCGGGGCGGGCGCGCTGGCGGGCACGATCGAGATGGAAAGCGCCGCACCGGGCGCAGGCTCGCCCTTCCTCGGCAATGCCGCGATCAACAACCGCGGCGAGACCGAGCTTTCGGGCGTGCTCACTCAGAGCCTCGGGCGCGGCTTTGCCACGGCGAGCGGGCGCTGGGACCGCGGACAGGGCTTCTTCACCACGCCCGAAAACCAGCGCGTGCCCGCCACCGCCCGCGCCGCGTTCGAAAGCTGGAACGCCGCCCTGCGCGCCGTCGCCCCGCTCAATGACGAGGTCGAAGTGCAGGCCCGCATCGCCGCCTTCCGCGATGCCCGCACACTCCGCTTCCGCGGCGCGGACTCCACCAGCGAGGGCGAGGAAGCCTCGATCCGCTTCGTCGGGCGCGGCGCATGGCAGTTCGATGCGCTGGCCTATGTCCAGACCCGCGATTTCTCCAACGTCGTGATCTCCGCCACCCGCTTCACCCCCACGCTCGACCAGCGCCGCACCCCCTCGACCGGGCTGGGCGGCAAGTTCGAGTTGCGCCCGCCGCTGCTCGAAGGCCACGACATCCGCATCGGCGCCGATTACCGCCGCGCCGACGGCGAGCTTCAGGAAGAGGCGCTGAGCGCCATATCCGGCGCCATCACCGAGCGCCGCCGCGCGGGCGGCACCACCGGCAATCTCGGCATCTTCCTCGAGGATGACTGGCAGATCGGCCCGCTCACCCTCAACGGCGGTCTGCGCGCCGACCGCAGCAGCGTCACCGGCGGCTTTTACCGCGCTGTCACCCCGACAGGCGCGCTGGTCAGCGAGATCATCGCCCCCGACCGCGCCGACTGGTCGGCAAGCTGGCGTGCAGGCGCATTGTTCTATGCCACCCGCCGCCTCGATCTGCGCGCCGCCGCCTATACCGGCCTGCGCCTGCCGACCCTGAACGAACTCTACCGCCCCTTCGTGGTCTTCCCCGTCACCACCGAGGCCAATGCGAACCTCGCCAATGAACGCCTCAAGGGCTTCGAGATCGGGTTCGACTGGCAGCCGGTCGATGCAGTGGTGATCGCGGTGACCGCCTTCGACAACGAGGTCGAGAACGCGATTGCCAATGTCACCATCGGCAACAACCTGCGCCGCCGCGCCAATCTGCCCGCGATCAGGGCGCGCGGGATCGAGGCGAGCGTGGCCGCCAGATTCGGCGCGGTGAGCCTCGATGGCGCGCTGGCATGGACCGGTGCCGAAGTGCGCGGCGCAGGGGCTTCGGCCGATCTTGACGGATTGCGCCCGGCGCAGACGCCTGAATTGGCCGCGACGCTCACGCTCGGCTGGGAGCCGGCGCCCGGCTGGCGGTTCGCCGCGACCGGGCGGCACGTCTCGGCGCAGTTCGAGGATGACCGCCAGACCGATGCCCTCGCGCCCGCAACCACGCTCGATGCCTTTATCGCCGCGCCCCTGTGGGGGCCGCTCTCGCTCGTCGCCCGGGCCGAGAACATCACCGGCGAGACGATCATTACCCGCAACCAGGGCGGCTCGATCGACCTCGGCGTGCCGCGCACCTTGTGGCTGGGGGTGCGCTACGGGTTCTGAGCGGAGGCGCTAATCGCCCGCAAGATCGCCGGGCGTTCCCTCATGCGGGGCTTCGTGCGTTGCCCAGTCCGCGCCTCCCGGCGGCGGCGACGGGGAACCCGCCGGACCCGCGGGCGCATCCGCCTCGCCAAGGCGCAGACGGTGGAGGTGGAGCTTGGCGATCATGTTCGCGCTGACCGGCGCGGTGATGAACAGGAACAGCGCCACCAGCCACTCGCCGGCGGTCCACTCGCCCTCGCCCAGCCTGAACCACAGCACCGAGGCCGCCAGCAGCGCGCCCAGCCCGAGTGTCGTCGCCTTGGTCGGACCGTGGAGCCGCTCCATCAGCGAGGGCAGGCGCACAAGGCCATAGCTGCCGACCAGCGCAAAGCCGCCGCCGAGCACGACGAGGGCGCTCGCCAGCACCTCGGCATGAAGGGGCGCAGCGCCGCTCATTCGATGATGTCCCCGCGCAGGCAGAACTTGGCATAGGCGACAGTGCCGACAAAGCCGACCATCGCCAGCAGCAGCGCCGCCTCGAAGGAGGTGCCGTCCCCGCTGGCGATCCCGGCGAGCACGATCAGGCCGATCACGTTGATCACCATCGTGTCGAGCGCAAGGATGCGGTCGGCGATGCCCGGACCCTTGACGAGGCGCCACAGGTTCATCGCCAGCGCGAGGGCCAGCGCCGCGAAGCCGAAGGCGAGCGCGCTCTCTAGCACGGGAAGATCCCCTTCAGCCGCGCCTCGTAACGCGCCTTGGCCCTGGCGATCTCGGCGGCGGGATCGGGGGCGTGGAGCGCGTGGACGAGAAGGTATTTGCCGCAAGCCGAAATGTCGGCGGAGACCGTGCCGGGGGTGAGGCTGATGGTCCCGGCAAAGACCGTGATCGCCTCGGGGCTGGCAAGCTCGAGCGGGATGGTCAGCCATGCCGGGCGGAGATCGCGGACGGGCTTGAACAGGATGATCGCGGCGACCTGGAAATTGGCGAGGATGATGTCCCACAGAACCAGCGCGGCATAGGCGAGCGCGGGCAGCAGGCGCAGGCGGGGCCGCCCGGGCCACCACGGCGCGGTGAACAGCGGCACTGCGATGCCCACCGCCGCCGCGACCAGCAGCGTGCCGGGCGAAAGGTCGCTCGCCAGCGCGGTCCACATCACCACGAGCAGGGCCGAGAGGCCGGGATGGGGCAGCAGGCGGCTCACGGCGCCGCCTCCCCGAGCACCTGCGCCGCGGCGGCCCCGGCATAGGCGCTCACGCTCCCCGCGCCGACCGCGAGCGCGGCGAGCAGCGCGAGAGCGAGTGCGGGCGCGATCATCGCGGTGCGGGGAAGCGGCGGTGCCGCGCCGCTATCGGCAGGCTCCCAGAACAGCGCGCTGCCCATCCGCGCAAAGCCGATCACCCCCACAAGGGTCGTGCCGAGGATCACGCTCCACGCCCAGCCCCAATGCGGCAGGGCGGCGGTGGACTGGAGGATCAGCAGCTTGCCGATGAAGCCCGACAGCGGCGGCAGGCCGGTCACAGCGATGGCGGCGGCCATGAACAGGAGCCCCGCCCCGCGTCCCTTCGCCGCGATGCCCGCGACCAGGAACAGCGCCGCGCCCGCAAGGGCCGAATGGACGAGGTAGAACAGCCCCGCCGCAAGGCTCTGCGCGCTCCACCCGGCAACCGCCACCAACAGCGTGCCGGTCGAGCCGATCACGGCATAGGCCGCCTGCTCGCGCGGCTCGCGCGCCGAGAACACCCCGGCAAACCCGACCACCGCGCTCGCCAGCGCCGCCCCCCACAGCCACCCGCCGAGCACCTCTGCGCCGAACACCTGCGGCACGACGCGGATCAGCGCATAGACCCCGACCTTGGTGAGGATCGCGAACAGCGCCGCGACCGCGGGTGTGGCTACCGCATAGGTCCGCACCAGCCACAGGTGGAGCGGCACCACCGCTGCCTTCAGCGCAAAGACGCTCGCCAGCAGCAGCGCGGCGATCCGCAGCAGGCCCTGGTCCGCCGCCGGAACCTCTCCCGCCCGCAGCCCCATGTCAGCCATGTTGAGCGTGCCGGTCAGGGCATAGAGCATCCCCAGCGCGATCAGGAACAGCGCCGAGCCGGCGAGGTTGACCACCACATATTGCACCCCCGCCCGCAGGCGCTCGGCCCCCTGCCCGTGGAGCATCAGCCCGTAAGAGGCGATCAGCAGCACCTCGAAGAACACGAAGAGGTTGAACAGATCGCCGGTCAGGAACGCGCCGTTCAGCCCGAGCAACTGGAACTGGAACAGCGGGTGGAAATGCCGGCCCTTGCCGTCCGCCCGCGTCAGCACGGCATGGAGCAGCGCGACCAGCGCCAAAACCGCCGTCAGCACCAGCATCAGCGCCGCGAGCCGGTCGGCCACCAGCACGATCCCGAAAGGCGCGGGCCAATCGCCCAGCGCATAGGCCAGCACCGCCCCGGCCGACACCCGCCCCATCAGCGCCAGCGCCGCCGCCAGTTGTGCAAGACAGGCGACAAAGCCGATGCCGAGGAGGGCAGCGCGCCGCTGCCGCATCGCCAGCACCGCGAGCGGCGCGGCCAGCGCAGGGATCGCCACGGGCAGGATCGGCAGATGGTCGAGCAGGCTCACGGCTGCCCCTCCGTATCCGCCTCGTCGCCCGGCACCGGATCGCCGTCGACATGGTCGCTGCCGGTCTCGAGGAAGCTGCGAAGGCCAAGGATCACCACGAAGGCGGTCATTCCGAAGGTGATGACGATCGCCGTCAGCACCAGCGCCTGCGGCAGGGGGTCGGTATAGCCGCCAACCGCCGCGCCCTTGACAGCGTCCCAGATCGGAGGGCGGTTCAGCACCAGCCGCCCGCTCGCGAACAGGAACAGGTTCACCGCATAGGAGATCAGCGTCAGCCCCAGCACCACCGGGAAGGTGCGCGCCCGCAAGGCCAGATAGATCCCGCCCGCCACCAGCACGCCGATCGCGCTCGCCACGAGGAATTCGTAGCTCATGCGCCTCTCCCCGCGGCACGGGCGGCGATATTGCCGAGGCGGTCGAGCGCCAGCATCACCGCGCCCAGCACGGTGAGGAACACCCCGGCATCGAACAGCATCGCGCTCGCCAGCTCGAACTTTCCGATCACCGGCAGGCTGAAATAGTCGAACCAGCTCGTCAGGAAGGGTGCGCCCAGCGCCATCGCGCCAAGGCCGGTCGCCATCGCCAGCAGCACGCCCGCGCCGATCAGCCCGTGCTCGGCAAAGGGCTTGCGCGCATCCGACCATGCGAAGCCCGCCGCGAGATACTGGACGAGGAAGGCCACCGCCACCACCAGCGCCGCGATGAAGCCGCCGCCCGGGTGGTTGTGACCGCGCAGGAACAGGAACAGCCCGACGGTCAGCATCAGCGGCAGGATGATGCGGCTGGCGACCACCAGCATCACCTGATGCCGCTCGGGCGAAAGCCTGCTGCCGGCGCGCAAGGCCCGCAGCCGCTCGCCCGCCGCGCTGCCCGCCGCGCTATCGAGCAGCGCGAAGATCCCCAGCCCCGCGATCCCCAGCACGATGATCTCGCCCAGCGTATCGAAGGCGCGGAAATCGACGAGGATGACATTGACCACATTGGTCCCGCCCCCGCCGCTCTTGGCATTGGCAAGGTGGAAGGCGGCAATGCTCGGCCCCGGCTCGCGGGTCAGCATCGCCCAGGCGATCCCGCCCACCAGCACCCCGCCCGCAATCGCCAGCGCCGCATCGCGAGCCTTGCGCGGCGTGCTGGACAGCGGCGGCGGCTGCTTGGGCAGGAGGTTGAGCGCGAGCAGCATCAGCAGCACCGTCACCGCCTCGACCGCAATCTGCGTCAGCGCGAGGTCGGGCGCGGAGAGCACCGCAAAGGCAAGGCTGACCACAAGCCCGATGACGCCGACATAGAGCAGCGCCCGGAAGCGGCGGCGCGCATCCAGCACCACGGCGATGGTCGCGGCAATCAGCAGCGCCCATGCGGCCATCGCGGGGAGCGGCGCAGGCAGGCCCGGACGCGTCCCCGTCAGCACACCGCCGCCGCTCACCGCGCCCGCGATCACCAGCAGGATGGTGACGGCAAACACCGCCAGCAGCATCCGCTGGAGCGAGGGGGTGTGGACGGCAATCATCGCCTTGGCGGTGGTGCGCTCCAAGAAGCCCAGCGCGCTCTCGAACATCCGCTTGGCATCGGGCAGCGGGGCGCGCTCCCATGCGGCCAGCAAAGCCCGGTGCCGCCATGCCAGCAGCCCGCCAAGCGCCACCGCGACAAGGCTGAGCATCAGCGCGGGATTGACCCCGTGCCACAGGGCAAGATCGAGCGCGGGCGGCGGCGAGCCGGTCACCACGCCGGCCACCGCGCTCACCAGCGGCGCGGCAAGGATCATGGGGACCAGCCCGAGCAGCACGGCCAGCGCCGTCAGCAGCGCAGGGGCCAGCCCCATCATCGCGCCCGGATCATGGGCGCGGGCAAAGGGCTCCGCCTCGCGGGGGGAGCCGTAGAACTGGTGCGCGGCGAGGCGCAGCGCATAGGCGACCGAGAGGCCCGCCCCCAGCGTCACCAGCGCCGGAAACAGCCAGCCCCCGCCCGGCGCGGCGAAGGCAATCGCCTTGTCGAGCATCAGCTCCTTCGAGATGAACCCGCCCAATGGCGGCAGCCCCGCCATCGAAGCGGCGGCGAGCGTCGCGACCAGCGCTGTGAGCGGCATCGCCTTGGCCAGCCCGCCCAGTCGGCGGATGTCGCGGGTGCCGGTTTCATGCTCGACGATCCCGGCGCTCATGAACATCGCGGCCTTGAAGGCGGCGTGGTTGAGGATGTGCAAGGCTGCGGCGACCACGGCGGCTTCAAGGCTGAAGCCGAGCAGCATCACCAGCATCCCCAGTTGCGAGATGGTCGAATAGGCAAGGATGCTCTTCAGATCATGCCGGAACAGGGCAACGCCCGCGCCCAGCAGCATGGTGACCAGGCCGACGCTGGTGACGGTGATCGTATAGGCATCGGTCCCCGCCAGCACCGGCCACAGGCGGGCGAGCAGGAAGACGCCGGCCTTCACCATCGTCGCCGAGTGGAGATAGGCGCTCACCGGGGTTGGCGCGGCCATCGCGTGGGGCAGCCAGAAATGGAACGGGAACTGCGCCGATTTGGTGAAGCAGCCGATCAGGATCAGGGTCAGGATCGCGGGGTAGAGCGGCGAGGCCCTGACCATGTCGCCGCGGGCAAGGATCGCGGACAAGTCGAAGCTGCCCGCCGCCAGCCCCAGCAGCACCATGCCCCCGATCAGCGCGAGGCCGCCCCCGGCGGTGATCGCCAGCGCCATGCGGGCGCCGGCCCGCGCCTCGGGCTTGTGCTGCCAGAAGCCGATCAGGAGGAAGGAGGCGAGGCTCGTCAGCTCCCAGAACACCAGCAGCAGCAGCACGTTGCCGGCGATGACGATGCCGAGCATCGCGCCCTGAAACAGCATCAGGCTGGCAAAGAAGCGGGCGGTGTCCTCCTCGCGGTCGAGGTAGCCATGGGCGAAAATCACCACCAGCAGGCCGATGCCGAGGATCAGCAGCGCGAACATCCAGCCTAGCGGATCGACCATCAGCGTGAGGTCGAGGCCGAGCGCGGGGACCCATTGCCATGTCGCGGAAGGGGCGGGGCCGCCGAGTGCGGGCGCGGCGAGGCTCGCAAGCAGGACGAGGCCGCCCGCACTCGCGCCGCCCGCGATCCCGGAATGGACAAGCCGCGGTGCCTCGCGCAGCAGCGCGATCCCCAGCGCGGCGAGGAAAGGCAGCGCCGCCAGTGTCAGAAGCGTCATGGCAAGAGCCATAGGCGTCTCCGGTGGTCCTTCCCGGCAAGCGTGGAGCGAAGGGCCGGAAGCTCGGCCCGCTCGGGGCATAGACGACAGGCTTGGACCGGCACAAGGCAAAGCGGCCCGGTTTGCAGTTGCGGCCAGAGCGGGCTTGCGGGTGTCTTGCCCCCCTCTCGACCCACTTCAGACCCCGCCAGACTCCCTTCAGACCCCTCCGGCGCGCCCGTCGGAACGCTGTTTCACGTGAAACATGGCGGCGGCGGGGCGGATCGGGGCCAGCGGCTCAATCGCCCTCGAATTCCATCAGCGCGGCAACCTCGATCCCCGCTGCGCGCAACCGTTCGGCTCCGCCAAGGTCGGGCAGGTCGATCACGAACAGCGCATGGGTCACCACCGCGCCCGCCATGCGGAGCAGCTCCGCCGAAGCCAGCGCCGTGCCTCCGGTGGCGATGAGATCGTCGACGATCACGACGTTCTGCCCCGGCGAAATCGCGCGCGGGTCGATCTCGAGGCGGTCGGTGCCGTATTCGAGCGCATAGTCGATGCCGATGGTCTGGATCGGGAGTTTGCCCGGCTTGCGGACCGGCACGAAGCCCACGCCGAGTTGGACCGCGACCGCCGCGCCGAAGATGAAACCGCGCGCTTCCATACCGGCGATCTTCTGCGCTCCGGCTGCACCGGCCGCGGCGGCGAGATGGTGGACGCTCGCCGCCATGCCCTGATGGTGGCCGATCAGCGTGGTGATATCGCGGAACTGGATCCCGGGATGAGGGAAATCCGGCACAGTGCGCACCAGCGCCTTGAGCTCTTGCGGCGAGAGATGCGGTGCAGTCATGTCGGCGGCCCCCTTGTACTGCGCTCTCAAAGCAGAGCGCCCCGCCATCCGCAAGGGATGACGGGGCGCCATGTGCCTCAGGGCGAAGCGAAGCTTACTTCTTCTTCGGCTTCAGTCCGGCCCAGATCTGCTTGTAGCTGAGGA
>VFQM010000988.1_pt1 | contig 27273 bp, 27 predicted proteins | sample 3512391 | NCBI WGS metagenome assembly VFQM01 (sample SAMN10412369, study PRJNA504923) | tailings metagenome | isolation source: Replicate 1 from Balatoc abandoned mine | place: Philippines | reverse complement strand
CGGCTCAAATTAGAGCTGAACAATTAAACCGTGACACACTTATTTGAACATTCCCATGTTTAGCTATTAGGGTTGGTTATCACTTAACCTCATTTGTTGTAAATTTTTAAGCTTTCATAAATTATGTTTTCTGAAACTAAGAAATTTCCTAACTCCTTTTCTATTATTCCCAAATGAGCGACGACCCAGGCGGTTTTAAGATGCTCTTTTCCAAGGTAGTTATTATAAAGTTGATAGCTTTCAGTGTATAAAACTTTTGCCTTTACGTAATTTCCTAGCTCTTTTTCAATGATGCCTAATATGTGTACTATTAAGATTTGACCGTAAATATGCACAAAAGAATTTTTTTACTTAATTAAATTACGGTCTAACACATACTCTCCATACAAAATAACATTATCTCAGTCATATTATATACTCCTATATTATTAAGCTATAATACATTATACTTACTAAAATTAAGTTAATAAAATTAATGAGATATTATATAATATTTTCCATAAGATATATTATGCGATTATGGAATGTAGTGGCAAAGTTGTAATGTCTGGTTTAAGCAAAATAGAAATGTCCGCTTGAGGTATGATTGGTAGCTCATCTGCTACTTATCAAGGAGCCTTGAGATGGGGAAACTGTTTATTATGAGTAAGAAAGAACTTTATCGCCTTGAAGTTATCAAGAAAGTAAGCGAAAAACGTCTAAGTCAGGTTCAAGCTGCAAATCAGCTTCAGATAACAACAAGACAAGTCCGACGACTTTTACGATCGTACATAAGTCTTGGTCCCGAGGGTTTAAGCTCAAGACATCGTAATAAACCGAGTAATAACAAGATCTCAAATTCATTAATAGAAGCAGCTATAAAACTGATTACTGATAATTATCATGACTTTGGCCCTACTTTTGCAGCAGAAAAGCTGGCTGAACTTCATAATATTTATCTTTCTAAAGAGACTATAAGAAAGCTTATGATTCAAGCTGGCATTTGGATTCCTCGGGCACAACGGCTTAAACGCGCTTATCAGCCTCGCTATCGTCGTGATTGTTATGGTGAATTAATTCAGATTGATGGCTCAGAACATCATTGGTTTGAGGATAGAGGACCCAAATGTACTCTTCTCGTTTATATTGATGATGCCACAAGCCAGCTTATGGAACTACAGTTTGTAAATGCAGAGAGTACCTTCAATTATTTTGAATCTACAAAAAGGTATTTGCAAAGGCATGGAAAGCCGATTGCCTTTTATAGCGATAAATTCTCTGTCTTTAGAGTGAATGCTAAGGAAGCTAAAGGAGGAGATAAAATTACTCAATTTGGCCGAGCACTTTATGAGCTTAATATTGATTTACTCTGTGCTAATACTTGTCAAGCTAAAGGACGCGTTGAGAGAACCAATAAAACACTTCAGGATCGTTTAGTGAAAGAACTAAGATTGAGTAATATCTCAACCATTGCAGAAGCTAATGCTTATATGCCTGAGTTTATGAAAGACTATAATCAGCGCTTTGCAAAAGAACCTCTGCAAAGCGGAGATGCCCACAGGCTTTTGCAAAAATATGAAATTATTGATGAGATCTTCTGCTTTAAGCAAGAAAGAACGATATCAAATAGCCTCACGAATCTTATATCTGATAGAAGATACGCTTGCTAATAGAGTTTTGAGGCGTAAGAAGATTATGCTGCACGAGTATCCTGATGGTCGTTTAGATCTTTATTACAAAGGGCGTCAACTTCAGTTTAGAAAGCTCTATGATAGAGTCCAGCAGCCTATTGAACAAGGACGAGTAGTTCCTAATGAAAGAATAGCTGATGTCTTTGAATTTATTAAAGCAACTCAAGATCAGAGAGAAAAGAAACAGAGAAGTACAAGAGCTCTTCGTAAAAGACACCTGGAAATACCTCACTTTTCTTCAAACACGACATCTGTATTTAGCACAAAAGGCGACATCTGTACTTAACGTTGACAAATAATATAGCAGCTGTAGCGGCAAAGTGGTATTATCCGGTTAAGAAAATTAGATAGAAATTCATCATTATGAGTAAAGTAGAAATTTCTATAAAATAACTTATACCTGATTAATGCAAATTTTTCTAACGTTAAAATATATTTCTTGAATTAAATAGATAAATATGCCAATTTGTCTTATAAAAAGTTGGCTGCTTTAACTAGAGAATTAAGAAATGCTTTCTAAGAATTTATTGAATTATACCTTCTCAATATTGTTTACATTAATAATAAACTCTCCTATTTATGCTAGTTCCCAATCTTTAAAAATAGAATTTATAGAAGATAAACCTTCATCAGCAGCTAAAATAGCTTCCTCACCCTCTACTTCCATAATGCCCTTTAAACTCGGTTTTGAGTTTCAAGAGGCAACAGGTCTGTGTCCGTGGGCTCAACATAATGCTCTTATACAAAAAAAGAAGTTATTTGAAGTTTCTGTACCATCTCCAACAAGAATTTTATGGCATATGGTTATCGATTCAAATGATATTGAATTCGTTACTGAGCCTTTTGCTCATAATGAAAAAACTTCTTTAGAACTATGTATGCGAACTATTACTGATATCACTACTAATCTTGCAGAGATTCTAAATTCAGAAAGAGAAATTACGTTTGACCTATTTTTAAAAACAGTTACTGAACGTATGCTTAGCTATTCTCTCAAATTAGATTTTTTTGATGCTTATCAATTAGTGCAGAGTAGAACTCTTTCTTTAGTGCATGTTACTCTGGATAAAAAGTGGGAACCTTCATTTGTTCCTCAAGCGACTATTCAGCATCCTCTAGAATATACTATACCTCTATATTTTAGCTTATTTGGTTTTGATAACAACTATATGCCAAATTTTAGCGCGAGTCTTCCTTTAAAAGATGAATTCTTAGAGGCTCAACGAGATGGAGATGGTGAAAGGTTGAAAACAATAATTGGTCAGTTTAAAACAAAACTTAACGGTTTAGTATTCCTTCATGCATTAACAATGACTTCCATGTCTCCCACCGACTACCCAAGTATTAATCAATATGTAAATGTTCGTGAATCTCGTGAAGTTTTGGCACTTATGCAAAGAACTTCTTCATTAGACCTTGGTAATTGCACAGCATCTCTCGGGAAAGTTGGAGAATATATTGAAGCAACACAACAAGCTGACACTAGACAACTTGCAGATACTCTTGATGCGTTCACCCAATATGATCAAGTTGATCCTAAAATGAGCTTAGTTATTATGTCCCGTCGTCCGTTTTCTTCAATGTTTAAGGATATTCCTGATAAAGATATTCATCAAAATTATGCTGAATACTTTAATGAAGTTATGGCAAAAAACCTTTCATTTCGTGATGTTCAGCGCTTATTCAATAAAGTAAATTATGCAGAACAATTTTTTGATTCTGAACAAGGGACCCCTAGAAATCTTAGTTTTTTGGAGGAATGTTTAAAAGTAAGCTTCTTAAGAAGAAATTCGGAAACAGTTAGTACTTTACTACAAAAAGGCATTGTAAGTACAACAATGGTAAGAAATTTTAATGAAAATGTTCTCTTAATGAATACCCCTATTTCTTTATTTTTCGAGAATTACTTTAATTTTACATTGATGTCTGTTGACAATCCTACGCACAGTATTACACTAGATTTAAATAGTGATGATTTACGAAGCATAGTAAAACCTACAAAATGGAGCCATGATTTACTCTCTCCTCCTCTATTATTGGATAAAAGTAATTCTATGGGAAGATTTAGAGAAAAGATGACTCAAGAGGAAAAACTTTTCGGAGAAGCTATTATCGAAGTTCGAGGAATAAAATCCGTTAAGCCATGGTTTTTAAATAAAATCGGCTTAGCCCCAGAGTTATCGGGTATATTCCTTGTAAATCCGAAAGATATAGAAAAACATTCTTTAGGGTTCTTTATTTATTTAAATAATTTTATATCAAATAACTATGATTGCTCTATATTTGAAACAGGTTTATCTCACGCTTTAAGAAAATATTAGGATAAAGTAGAAAGGATTATAATGATGATAGGTAAAATATTAATGACAGTTCTTATGATCTCTCAGTTTGTGACACCTTCTCATAGCAGCAATATAAAGTTGCTTGATATTGAAGTGGACAGGTGGGCATCCAGAGTATGGGAAGGAAGATTTATAAGAGAAGATGATATTAAAAATAGCATTACATTCTTGTATAGCTTAGAAGGTATCGATGATAAATATTTAAATCCTACTTCTTTTAATAGCTATTATGAAAAAGCTGTTAGCGAGATTCAGAATACAGATCAAGTAACAGGAGGTTATTTTCCTAAATTTGCTTCTTTATGTAAAAAACTTTATGAGGAAACACCAGACACACAGAGTAAGGTTGGGTTCTATATGCTTTTTGAAGGAGTTACAAAAAAACATTTAAAACAAGTTCTTAAAGCTAAGTCTTTGATGGCAAAAAAGAATAGTGATAATTTAGGTGTTTCCAATACTTTCAGTGATTCACTTGATTTATTTAAACGTTTTTTTGACGGGGCTCCTGACAGTTCTACTATAGTAAAGTGAAATTGTTATTATGTTCTTTGGAGTTTGGGGGTATTAAGTAATCAAGCTTAAAACTCTCATACCCACTTAATTTAATTACTCTTTTTCATAATCTAAATTATCACATCGAAAAAATTTAATAGTTCTGCAGTAATGTTCTCTTTGAATTCAGCCATGATTTTGTTGAAAATATTATAAGTATTTATTAATCGGTAAGTAGTTTTTAATTTTTATGATTAATATACTGGTTAATTAATACTTAAATAGTAAATTTAAATGAGCTTTTATGATTGAAACTTTGGTTCATTTCTTGTTTATAAAACTCAGCTCTTTGTTTGATAATCTTTTCAATTCCAAGTTCTTGTGCTTTAGCTTTCAGCTCTGGATCTTGCCAAATGGCATAAGCATGTGCACGTGATTCTTTGAGTAATGCTTTAACTTGAGTTTTTTCTTCCCCTTTAGCTGCAATAAAAGAAGGCAACTCTTTAAGCTTTTCTTCACAAGCAAGATAAAGCTCTAAAACATTAGGAGTTAGCTTGTCTACTTCTTTATTTTGTGGATTGTTTTCTGTTGTGTTGCCATCCCGATGAGAAACAATTTGTTCTTCAAGAGATCTGGCTTTAAGGGATTGTTGCTGGGAGACTTCTTGAAAAGCAGCCCCCTTTTTGAAAGTTTTTTGAACAGCTTCAATCCCTTCTTCTTTAAGAACATCATTAAAGTCACGGCCTTTTTCTCCTTGAGGTCTTATGATTGAGACCTTGAATCCTTCTTGTTTAAGTTTCTCTACTGCGCGCTCAGATGTCTTCCATGCAGTAGAATGTGGACCATCTGCATCTGCACAAAGAACAATAGAATCTTCCTTCTTTAAATGAGCACTTATACTGCTCATGTTAGAAAGACCTAATGAGACAATTATTCTACCATTAATTTGTACTTCTTTCAAGGATAATGCTGTTTCAACACCTTCAGCAACATAAGTGGTCCCCTCCCCAGATTGAATTTCAACAACTGTACCTTTAATAGATCCTAAAGAGCGCTTTTTTACCACAATATCAGCTTTATTAGCTGTATATGGATCTAAGCATGTCACTTGAGAAGATGTAAGCTTCCCTTCAGCATCCCGCGCAAAAGCTGCCAAGGCTGGATAAGTATTATTAGAATTATAATCTTTAAAGTTTGGAATGAACCTTAAATCTTGTGGCAGTTCAGTTGTCTTAATTTCTCGATGTTCTCTTAAGTAGCGTTCAGCGATAGTTCCCTGAATAGGTTGTGAAGTTTCATAAAGTATCTTAGTCTTTTCTTGAGATTTTTCTATTTTGATTATCTCGTTAAGTTCTGCTTGATGTTTAAGAGCTTCTTGTCTTTTGGCTCTTTCTTCCCAATTAATGTGCGTGATTTGGGGAGCATTAATTTGAGTACCAACCTCTTTAATGGCCTCTTTATAGGAGATATTCTGAGATTGGCTTACATACTTAAATATATCCCCTCCAATGCCAGCTGCAAAGTTATACCAAACGCCTGTATCACGATGTATCACAAATCCGCCTTTTGAACCATATCTGATTTCGTCTCGATAATAGGTGGATCTTGGGTTTGACACCCATCCATCAATGTGACGTGCAAAAATACCTTCAATGTGGGATCTGCTTAAACACGCAAGTACCTCTTCACGATCATAAGTATTAATAGGTTGCTTCGTCTCATAATGACTTAGTTTTTGGTGTTCTATCTTGTTGCTAAACTGAGGTTCCCTAAGGTCCTGATTATCAATTATCTCTGACTTTAATATATCCCACAGTTTGGATGTTTCTTGGCTTTCTCGATAAGTTGAGAGATCTCGATAAGCTCTTTCAAGCTCATCAATTGTTTTAATGGATAAATCTTTACCTTCTTGGTGTGCTTTGTACCACCCTTGTTCAAATTTAAGCTTCTGAACATCTAAGCTTTGTTCTTTTAAAAGACTATAAAGCCCTTTATCAACACCTCCCTGCTCTCTTAATGCAAAGGAGATAAGCTTATCAGCAAGGTATGTTCTCTCTTCTATCCCTTTAACTTCTTTGTAAGAAGAGATCATCTCCCTCACCTCGCCAAACACAGCATGCTTTAAGAGGATTTCTTCTTTAAGACCTAATCTTTCAATAAGGGGGCGTGTATTGCCATAATTTGAGATAATTTCATAAGCTAGCTGATCTCGTTTTTGCATTATTTCTTGATTCTTGAGTTGCTGAGCATGAAGAATTCTTGGCTGTGTTGCTGTAGAACTTATCTCTTTAAGGTGCTTAAAGGTTGCCACAGCTTGATAGTGCAAAGTTCTATATTCTTGAACTTGCTTGTAAGCAATGCGCTCATTCAAAGTTAATTGAGTTTCGTATCTTTCAATGCGCTTCTGGAATATATATTGGTCTGCTTGAGCCAAAACAGCTTTAAATCCTTGAGGACGCTTTTCATAAACGGTTCCATGATAAGTGATATAAACTCCTTCTTGTGCTTTAATTCTAAAGAAGGGTCTATGAATCTCTGGATCACTCGCAATGAGGTAGGCGAGTTCATTTCGCTCTGCTTTGATCTTAGCATATGACTCATAATCTGTATGGTGATGCGATAATACCCCTGGATGCGTTTGCGAGATCTCTTTCCACTGTTGACGCGTTTTATGAGAGATTGCAAAATAATTCTCAACTAAGTCAAGGGCTGCTTGTTCTGGAATACTTAAGAGTCTTTTACGGATTCCTATCTGTTGCTCAAGAGTTTCTTTCCTTATCCCTGTTTGATAAATAAAGGGCGAGCATTGAACCCAATTCTTTAAAATATCTTTAGCTTCTTGGTTTCTTGTCTGAACGAGCTCATTATACTGCGACCATTCTTTCGTTAAAGAGATTTTTTTACCCGCCTGCTCAGCTTCTAACGTGAGGGCATCAATTTTTGTTTTGAGATTGCCCGCTTCTTGAGAAACTTCCCAATAGTGACGTACAAGGTTAAAATAGGGTTTTTGATGATCGGAGAGGTCATAATCGGTTGATAGCCCCTTATAATCAGCTCTTGCCACATGACTCACCAAGCTCTTCAAGTCAGAAGCTATTCCTTTTGAGATATAGCCTTTAAAGGTTTGTTTATGTCTCGTCAGCCATATGAGAAGTTGGTTGCTGTTAAAGGAGCTAAAGAAGCCATAAGAATGATCAAAGGTGGCCCCTTGAGACTTATTGATGGTGACGGCATACCCATGCGTTAAAGACTCATAAGCTTTAGAATCAAAGCCAACCAACCTTCCATCATGAAGCCTGACTTCAACAGTTTGCCGCTTAAGATCAAAGGTCTCAATAATTCCCAGCGTTCCATTCTTAACTCCCTTCCCTTTACTTTTTCCCTTTTCAAGCGTTGTTACATGCCTTTCTTTATGATCATTTTCAAGAAACATAACACGATCACCTACCGCAAAACGCCTACCATAAGCAGATTTTCTGAAGTGTTGAGTTTTGGGGCCTTGAACGGGTTGATGGATATCAATGATTCCCTCACCTTCTCGTCCAAAGATAAATTCATCTCCAAGCTTACCTTGAGATATAAGGGCACCCCTGAGGAGCTCGTTAAGCTCAACAACGTCCTTATTTTTTTGTGCTAACGCCATATGTGTTTCATGAGGGTTTTTTTTAATGCCTTCTAAATAATCGGCAACAAGAGATATCTTCGCCTCATAATCCCGCTCTCGAAAATCAAAGTGACCACGTTCATAATAGGGCTTTAGCCCTTCTTCAATACAATGATCGTTCAAAAGTGCTGAGGCTTCCCGCATCCACTGCTCTTTTTGACGAACAACGCCTTTAATCTCATAAGCCCCAACCTTCTCTTCAACGAGTCTTGCAGCATCAAGACCAAAAAGGGCTTTAATTTGCTTATTGTCTTGAACAATCCGAAGACGAGCGCCAGACCGTACAACTTCAAACAAAAGACTTTTCCATAAAGAGCCATGAACCATACTGCCTTCATCAAGAATAACCACATGTTTATCTGTTAACCGCCATTCTTGAAGACGCTCAACTTCTGACTTTGCTTTAGCAAGAGCCTGACCTTTGAGTTCTTTATTTTCAATCAGCGTTTTTAATTTTTCTTGGGCATTCCATCTATTATTTAACTGATCAAGCGTATAGCCATCAATACTCAACTCATTGGACAGTTGATCGGCCACCTTCCCTTGGAAAGCAACGCCAATAACTCTAAATCCTGCCTTCTTATAAGCCTCAACCACAGGCTTCAAGACAGTACTTTTTCCTGTGCCTGCTTTTCCAGTTAAAACACTGATAGCTTTATTGGAGAGAAGATGATCAATGGCACCCCCCTGTTCTTGCGTAAATGTAATCTCTTGCTCTTTTTGGATCTTTTCAATCGAAGTGATTTTATACTTTTCAGTAATTTTAGGCGTATTCTTTTGCTTTAAAAGATCAACTGTTTCAGCAATTGATGTCTCAAGCGCTTTCATCTCATGAGAAGTATAAAAGGCTTGTCCTTTGATATTCTCCCCTAAATAGATTGCATGATTTTGGGACAAAATCTGTGCTGTAAAACTCTCTATCGTCTGTGAATAATCTCCTTTAGCAAACTGAATGCTTTTGCTTTCATAGATGTGATTGTCGTTCAAAGTCTTCCCAATAATCGCAATGGAAGGAAGCGATATCCCCTCTACTTTAGCCTTTATAACAGTATAAAGTTTTTCATCACCCCCTACTCTTTTAAAGATCTCCTTTACAAGATCAACTTGGGTAAAGACGGCTTTTTGTGAGGCCACAACTTTAATGATTTCTTCAGGATGCTCAAGCAAAATCTCAATATTTTTTTGCCTGATTTCTTCGTTATCTTGAACGTTCTGGCTCAGCTCTTGAAGGCGGTGACGCGCATTGGGACCTAAATGCTTTGTTGCAACAAGTTTAATGCCTTGGTCCTTGTAAGAACGATGATCGAGGTGATAATCATACCCCTTCTCTTGCGCATATTGATTGCAGATATCTGCCATTTGCTTTCGCATCTCAACAAGCTTTTCTCTCTCAATAACAAATCGTTTTTCAGAGAAAGTTCCTTCAATGAGAGGACGGGTTGTTGCAATAATATGGAGATGAGGATTGCCCTTCATATCATGAATAGCGTATTGAGCAACGAGACCATTATCGACGTAACAATCTTTCACAATTTTGCGTGCGAGTTCTTGCAAATGTTCTTTATCTGTAATCTCTATGGGAAGGGCAAAGTCTGCTTTAAAACTTGTCTTGCAAGAGGATAAAAACTTCTCTTTGCCTCTCAAACTTTTTTCATTTTTCTCTGGATCTTTATGTCCTTTAAAACGCTTATCTGCGATATAATCTTCAAACTTTTCAACTTCATTCCAAAGCGTATTAGAATCATAAACCCAGTTAGGTGATCCTTCAGGTGCAATGATCTCTGAGTATAAAACATCATGTGCCTTCTTAGAGTAATCCCAGGTCATGCCTGTGCGCTCATCTTTCACAATGGAGCCTGAAATATAGGCAGCATGAGAGCAAGCAGAACCCCCGCCGCTTCTCGATGTATAACTCATGTGTGAATGATAAATAGCCATGCCACAGTATAGAGCCGCCGGCAGGGTCGCACAAGACGAAATTTAATCGTCGTTAAGTGCGCATTTAGAGTTTTGGCACAAAACTCTTGCAGGACTGTCGTTTTTCTGCTTATATATTTTTTATCAAAGTAAAGCTGTGGAGAGCTTTCCGAAGAAATTGTCATTTATAAATTTTGGAAAGAGATTACCCATGCATATAACACAAAACAAAATCGCAAAACTTGAAGAACAAAAGCAAAAGCTTGAACAAGAAATTTTAGCATTACAGAAGAAGAAGAATGAAGAATTCTTATCTTTGTTAAATAAGATCCCCTCTCTTAACCTTGAGCCAATGCTCCTTATTGGAGGTCTTCTTCACGTCGTGGATGAAGCCAATAAGAAACCAGAACTTAAGGAGAAGTGGCGTTCAGCTGCTCAGAAATTTTGCGGAAGAACACCACACACAAAAGAAAGTTCAAAAAGTTTATCTTCTTCACAAAAGAGTGCATAAGATGAGGCAACAACTTAATAAAATCTCATGGGCATCAGGGCATCAAAAACGTCAATCACTGCGTATTGAAACTGCTGATCGTAAAGCAGAAAACCGCACAAAAATACAATTGGGCGGTCTCATCCTTAAGTCAGACCTTGCAGATTATTTGGAAATTGAGCCTGGAGATGATTTACAACTTGACCGTGTCGCCCGTGAAAAAGCAACGACACTTTTAGGTGTTCTTTTATACATTACAGAACAACTTAAGAATGATCCTGAAGACAATCTCAAACAAGAATGTTCTCACTTGGGGATGAAGGTTATGGTTCAACAGTTCTTAAGATCAAAAGATCAAGAAAAATCTTTTCAAAGGAAGAAATAATGATGAATCTTCAGCAAAATAAGTTTGAAAAATTGAATCAATTGATTCAAACTGCTCTTAGTTCATCAAATGATCCAATCACAAAAGCTCTTACAATTCCAAGAATGTCTGGCGCATTTAAACAAAGCAACGTGATATTTGTCCAAAAGCAACTCTATGCTATTAATCCAAATAATCCTCAACTTTCTCTTCAAAAGCTTAAAGAACTAAAAGGAGAGAAAGGTAGAAAATGTTAAATGCACTCTTCATCAAATTCTGAACTTCTTTCAGGCCTTGTTGAACGGGTTACTTACCACAATACTGAAAATGGTTATTGTGTTTTAAGGGTTAAAGCAGAAAAACATAAAGATCTTATAACTGTTGTAGGTCATGCAAGTATGATCTCAGCAGGTGAATTTATCCAAGCTTCTGGCATTTGGATTAATGATAAAAACTATGGACCTCAATTTAAAGCTAATCATCTTAACACCACTGCACCTACTACCGAAGAAGGGATCGAGAAATACTTGGGCTCTGGAATGATTAAAGGGATTGGCCCCATCTATGCCAAAAAGCTTGTGAAAGCTTTTGGAAACCATGTTTTTGAAGTTATCGAATCCTCTCCTGAGAAATTAAGAACGGTTGAAGGAATCGGCCAACATCGGATGTCAATGATTATCCGTGCTTGGAGTGATCAAAAAGTCATCCGTGATATCATGGTTTTTCTTTATCAACACGGCATCAGCACAGCAAGAGCTGTGAGAATTTATAAGACTTTTGGAGCTGATGCCATTGGTGTTATTCAAAAAGACCCTTATTGTCTTGCTAGAGAAATTAGAGGGATTGGTTTTAAATCAGCCGATCAAATTGCACAAAAAGTTGGTATTGCTAAAGACTCTCCTTTAAGAGCACGCGCAGGGATTAGTCATATTCTTTTAGAGGCGACCGATGAAGGACATTGTGGCCTTCCTATCGAAACCTTAATAGCCTTAACGTCCCAGGCTTTAGAAGTTGAAAGAGATATCATTAAAACTGCCCTTGAGAATGAATTGACGATGGGCGAGCTTGTAGGCGATAATCTTAATGGCGAGACCTGTGTTTTCCTTAAAGGGCTTTATCTGGCTGAAGCCTTGATCGCTAAATCCTTAAAGAAGCTTTTAAATGGAAATCTTCCATGGGGAGAATTAGAGAGTGATAAAGCAATACCCTGGGTGGAAGAACAACTTTCCCTCAAGCTTGCAGAAAGTCAAAAAGAAGCTCTTAAGCTTATTCTTCAATCTAAAGTTTCAATTGTCACAGGCGGCCCTGGGGTTGGTAAGACAACGCTCATAAAAAGTCTCCTTACAATACTTGCTGCTAAGCATATGGAGATCCTACTAACTGCTCCAACAGGGCGAGCAGCAAAAAGAATGTCAGAGACAACAGGGATGAATGCTAAAACAATTCATCGTCTCCTTGAATATGATCCTGAGAAGCATGATTTTAAAAGAAATGCTGATAATCCTCTTGAGTGTCATCTCCTTGTTGTTGATGAAACCTCCATGTTAGACGTACCTTTGATGAACTCTCTTTTGAAAGCTTTACCATGGGATGCAGCTCTTATCTTAGTGGGCGACATAGACCAACTTCCTTCTGTTGGCCCTGGGTCTGTTTTAGAATCGATTATTGACTCAAATATTTTCCCTGTTGCGAGGTTAACAGAGATTTTCAGGCAAGCAGCCCAAAGTCAAATTGCCCTAAATGCTCACCGAATTAATCAAGGCCAAATGCCTATCATCCCCTCAAAAGAAGAAACTTCAGATTTTTATTTTATTGAAAGTAAAACTCCAGAAGATTGTAAAGAAAAGATTCTTGAACTTGTTAAAAATAGAATTCCTAAAGCGTTTAAAGTTGATCCCCTAACAGATATCCAAGTGCTGTGTCCTATGAACAGAGGGGGAGTTGGCGCAAGATCTTTGAACATTGAACTGCAAAAAGTTCTAAGCCCTTTAACGCCTAATAGGGTTGAGCGTTTTGGCTCAAGTTATAGTGTTGGCGACAAAGTCATGCAGATTACCAATAACTATGACAAAGATGTCTATAATGGTGATATTGGATATATCAAAGAAGTGCGACAAGAGGAGCAAGAACTCTTTATAGATTTTGAAGGAAGGCTTATTGCTTATGATTTTGGTGAACTTGATGAAATCGTATTAGCTTATGCGATTAGCATCCATAAATCACAAGGTTCCGAATATTCAGTTATTATGATTCCTCTCATGATGCAGCATTACCCAATGTTAAAAAGAAACCTTCTTTATACAGGCATAACGCGGGGTAAAAAGCTCGTCATCCTTGTCGGCCAAAAGAAAGCTCTTGCGATGGCAGTTAAAGACAAGAATACCAAAAAAAGATATACCAAATTAAAAGAGTGGCTCGTTATTTAAAGTTAGAGAAAGATAAAGGTATGGTTTTTAATTATATAAATTCTTTCAAAAAGAAGTCTTCATTCTCATTAATAATAGTGTGTTTATATGATGCACTTCTTAACAGCTGTGTTGTTACTCATGAACAACCATCAATCATTACACCTACTCCTTTTATTGAAGATAAACCTAGCATTGATGTGTGCTTCAGCCCTGAAGGAAATTGCCTGCCCATAGTATTAAACTTTATCAATAACGCTAAAGCTGAGATCCTTGTTCAAAGTTACAGTTTTACATCTAAAAACATCGCAAATGCTCTTATGAGAGCTCATCAACGAGGTGTTAATGTAAAGATTCTGTTTAATCGTAGCCAATTAACCGCAAGGTACTCACAAATTCACAAGCTAAGAAAAGCAGGCATTGAATGTATCATTGGTCCAGTCCCTGGAATTGCTCATAACAAGATCATCATTATTGATAAGGATATTGTTCTCACAGGATCTTACAATTGGACCAATGCCGCAGAAAATCGTAATGCTGAAAATCTTCTGCTTATAAAAAATAGACCAACTGCTGAGATTTATGAAAGAAAATGGAAAATGCGGTATCAAAGAGCAAAAGAGATGCGTTTACAAAGTGTTCGGAGTAAAATAATCTCTTAAAGTAAAAGGTATTCAATAATGGGTAATGCACAATCTTTAATCAGCTCTATGAAGAGCCCAGAAGATAACCAATCCTGATTTTTTATCCACAACCCTGTCCCCAGCATGTGGGGATATCTTTTTAAGAAAGTAAGTGATCATAAATAATTAGAATAGCTGCCAAAAACTTCAGTGAGCATGCTTGCTATCTGTCTCATCTAACATAAAATGGCGTACTCCTGAAAGATCTACTTTTTGCTTTGCTTGCCAGATATTGTACTGCTGTTGCAAATTTAACCAATACTCAGGTGTTGTATTAAAGGCCTCAGCTAATTTTAAAGCCATAATTGGACTTATCCCTGAATGACCATTGATAAGTTCAGAGAAGGATTTACGAGTCACACCTAAACCTTCAGCAACTTCAGTAACTGAGAGGTTTAAAGGCTCAATATACATCTCTTTTATAATTTCACCAACATGGGGAGGATTATACATTTGCATTTTATGTTTCCTTTTTAATGGTAATCAAGGTAGTCAATAAGGTAGATATCACCCTTTTCAAACTTAAAAATAATCCGCCAATTACCGCTTACAGTTATAGACCAGAAATTCTTTAAATCTCCTTTTAAGCTATGAAGATTTGATCCTGGAAAATTTAAATCTTTTATCTCTCTTGCTGCATTCAACTGAGCTAAAATAAGCCTGAGCCTCTTTACATGCTTATGTTGAATCTTTGAGGTATTTCCTTCAAGAAAGAAAGCCTCTAATCCTTTATTTTTAAAAGATATAATCATTATTAATTGTTCACCATAATGCCTATTGTATCACATATAACGTATCACGTGTCAAGAAAAGCTTTAAAAGACAAAATCAATTGAGTTATGAGGATTTTTCCTTTATTGTAGTGACATTACTTAAGGAATAAATTTCTTGTGCGGAAGATTTACTCTCTTTGCTAAGTTAGAAAAACTTAAGGCTGAATTTGAGTTAAATGATGTAAGTTCCCTTCCCTATTCTTATAATCTTGCAGGCATCTATGATTACTGGCCAGATGGCGAAGAAACTGCAGAAATTGTAAGTGCTGCCATTATTACGACTGATGCTAATTCCTTATTAAAGCCTTATCACTCGAGAATGCCTGTGATTATTGAATCTCATCATTATAACCATTGGCTTGATCCCGAGAATAAAAATACCGAAGAGTTGAGGGCCACCCTCTACCCACGAGAGTATGATAACCTTACCTGCCACGCTGTAAGCCAATATGTGAATGCTCCAAAAAATAACGATAATCAGTGTATTAAGCCTTCCTAATCGGAACAAAGGAAATATTTATCTTAAAAACAATTACTAAAATTTATATCGTACCGTGTACTTCGACCACTTCCTGGGAGTCTTATAAAACATCCTTGTTGCAAAAGATCGCTTAAGTCCCTCGTTGCTGTCGCTTTAGAACAATTGGTGAGCTTCATATACTTTTGAGCACTCATCCCCCCCTTAAATCCTTTTGAACCTGCTTGGAACATTCTCTCAACAACTTTTTGTTGTCTCTCGTTAAGGTTGTGTCTGTACTGATGCCAAAATTTAGCTTTATTAAGGACAAAAAGAATATGTTGTTTTGAATCTAATTGTGCTTGATAGATTACATCTACAAAATATTTGATCCAAGCTGTTATATCAATATCATAACGACTCGCATAAGAAAGCTCAGCATAATATTTCTTTTTATTTTTTGAGATGATGGTTGAAAGGCTTAATAAGCTCGGCCCCCCTAAATCTTGAGATAATGCCTTTTCAGAAATTGCACGCCCTATGCGTCCGTTTCCATCAGCAAAAGGATGGATACTCTCAAAATATATATGCGAAATTGCCGCTCTAATAGGTCCAGGCAAATTAACTTTATTAGGGGAAGGAGATGTCACATTAAACCAGTTAATAAATTGAGTCATTTCAAAATCAACCTTCTCACTTGGTGGGGCTTCAAAATGAACTTGTTCATGTCCAATGGCCCCTGAGACAATTTGCATAGGCTCACTTCCTGAACGCCATTTGCCAACCTCTTTATGTTTATGATTGTTATCACCAAGAAATATAAGCTCTTGCCATTTAAATAGATGCTCTTTAGAAAGAGGCTCTTTATAAGTCTTCCGCATTAAAACCATTAATTGAGCAAGCCCTGATGTTCTTGGATCATAATGAACCTTACTTGGGCTGTAAATACCAAGCTCTTTCATCAGAGAAGAGCGTACATCATTATAGTTGAACTTTTCCCCTTCTATTTCAGAAGTTTTAAGAGCTTCTGAAACCATCAAATCAACAAGAGCATCACTTTGAACTTCTTCTGAGAATTGAGATAAGCCCCCTAAAAGGGTACTCGACTCTTTAATATAGGTATATAAAACATCCTGAATTTTTAGGATGTCATATTTAAAGTTTGGCCATTCTGGATGTTGCCAATTATATTGCATTATCTTTTGATCTCACTTAATTAACGATGATCCAATTGTAGCATATTAATGGATCATAATTAAGAATATTATTGAGCCGATAAATAAATTATTCGGATCATTCATTATAGTTTACTCTCATCTTACTTTTGCAAGTTCATCCCATGAGGTTGTATATCTTGATGAAAGATGCTCCCTCGATGTTAAAGTTAAAGCCTTCTGCCCCACAGCAGCATAACTTACAGCTCTCTTGCCGTATTTCTTGTTCAGATGATCTATCGTTTGCATCAAGTTTTCATGCTTAGGTGATGGACGAATAAAAAGCGAGTATTGTACTTGATCCTTATCAACTAACTCCATCAAGCAAACACCTGCTTTCTTATACTGGAAGCCTGACTTAAAGATTTTCTTTAACCCTTCCTTAGCAGCTTTTAAAAGCTCTGGTGTATAATCTGTTGCAATACCTAAATGAATAAGATGAGAATTAGAATAATACTCATCCTCTAAGAATCTATTAGTTTTAATGAATACCAAAACTTGAGAGGTTACTCTCCCCTCACCTCTTAATTTCTCTGCTGCTCTTTCAATGAAAGCTGAAATGGTGCTTTCCATCTCTTCATATTCTATTTTAGGCTCTTTAAAAGAACGAGAGACCGTGATCATTTTTTTGGCATCACTCTCTTCTTCTAATTCATAAGAAATTTGGCCTTTAAGTTCAGTCACAATTCTCTCGCCGACGACACCCATCTTTTGCCGTATCCATTTAGGAGGAGAATGCTTCAGTTTGAGAGCCGTATCAATATTATGGGAAAGAAGATATTTGGCATAATTATATCCTATGCCCCAGACATCAGTAATTGGAAATCTTGCAAGGAAAGAATCTATTTCTTTTGGGTTTAAAAGGGTAAGAACTCCCCTGCTCTTTTTAGAATAATGATTAGCAACTTTTGCAAGAGTTTTAGTATGAGATATGCCTATTGACGTTGGAATACCTGTGCATCTTAAAATCTCTTCTCTTATCTTTAAACAAAAGCCTTCAACCTCTTTATCAGGAATAAGAGTTAAGTCTAAAAAGGCTTCATCAATAGAATACACTTCAACATGGGAAACCATCGCCTGTAGAAGTTTCATGACTCTATTTGAAATGTCTCCATAAAGCGCAAAGTTGGAGGAAAAGATTTTAACGTCAAACTTTTGAGCAATATCCTTAAATTTAAAATAAGGCTCACCCATTTTAATGCCTAGATCTTTGGCTTCATCAGAACGTGCAATCGCACAGCCATCATTATTACTTAAGACAACAACAGGTTTACCTTTTAAATCAGGACGAAACAAACGCTCACATGAGACGTAAAAATTATTGCAATCAAGCAGTGCTATCCTCTTATTCATAATGGATGCACTGCAGCAGTCACTACTCCCCAAATAGTGAAATCAATAATAGTGCTTAAGTGAATAGCTTCAATATAAGAACTATCTGTTGAAAGAGTTATCTTCTTACCCACCCTCTCATAACGTTTTACTAAAAGTTCCCCATCAAGCTCAGCAATGACTATATCCCCAGACTTTGGCTTAAGACTCCGATCCACAATCAGTAAATCACTAGCAAAGATTCCTGATTCTCTCATAGCCTCACTGGTCGCTTTTAAGAAAAAAGTCGCTAAAGGATTTTTAATAAGAAACTCATTTAAGTCTAAAGAACTCTCCAAGTAATCACTTGCTGGAGACGGAAAGCCAGCAGTTATTTTATCTGTATACAAAAAAGGAAGAGGAAGAAATGACGGTTTTATATTGTTTAAAACTTGAAGAGACATGACTGTTATCCTTCTTATAGTTGAGTGTCTCCCCTACTTACCAACAGTCATAAATGATTTGAGAACATATATCAATTAATAAATTTGCATAACAGGTATGCGATTATGAAATCAGTTAATTAACATTATTTTTTCTGAGGAAATTATAAGAGAATAAAAGATCTTTATAACAAATAAATCCTGAATCTTTTCAGTCCCGTATAATAAATTGAAATTATTTTACCATTAAGAGTATTTAAATCTTTTTGCTTAGCAAATTCAAAATAACCTTTAACATCTCCATCTTTATTCGGCTCTTCTGCTTCATCAGGATTATCAAAGTAAATTATATTATTTTTAAGAAATCCACGAAATAAATACTGATTGTAATTATTCGATAGAGTAATCTCGTTGGCATTAATTTTAATAACAGGGGGACCCCCATACATATAATAAAAATAGAATATATAGTTGAGTTTAAAACTTTTATTAGGAGAAATTTCAATAAGTTGTTCTTTTGAAAGGAGCTGTACACAACTTGCACATGCTTGATAATAAGAGAAAAACCTGAGGCCTACATGCTTAATGTTATCAACATTACCAGCCTTCATTATTAGTGGTGAAAAAAGATCTCTACTATGCTTGATAACATGATATAAGGCATGTGGTTCTGTGTCGCGACAGCTATGAGAATTCCGTGAAGGACATTCATCATCTGGTGCGTGGAAAAATTTCTTGCAAACAACATTACAGTCTTTTGTATCACATTCATAACTATCAGTTGATATTAGAAAGACACCAGGCTTCTTTTTTACTTTTGATGTTAACCCATCAAAAGTAGTGAAATAAGCCCATTGATCGCTATCTTGTGATTCTGTTTTAGTATAAAAAATAACTTTTGTTTCTGGATTTACGACTAAATCACCCTGCTCATTTAAAATATATTTTTCAGACTTTCTTGCAAAAAGAGGGGATTCCAACAATTTTACAGTTAGATTGTCAGGCTTTTGATAAATAATATATAAAGTCAAACATAAATGATTAAATTTACTATGCTTTTTATCTTCTTTAACATTTGCATATAACTGTCTTATTTTATCAAAAAAGTTAGAAGGTTCCTCTTTAAAAGTTACCTCTTTACCTTCAAACTTGAATTTAGTTTTTTCTGAAATAAATTCAATTTTATCTTCTTTCCCTTGAATATAGAAAGTTGTTGTTCTTATTTGGTCTTCGCTAAGACCATTTAAATTTGAACTATTGGCTGCTTTTACATAAATAACTTCAGTTGCTTCATCTGATGCGTGAAGTACTGAAAAATAACTCCCTACAAGAAACGGAGCCATTACACTTATTATTTTATAGTATCTATTAATTGAACTGAACAATGCATTATGCAATTTCATATCACCTTCCCCTTAAATTAATTAATTTAAGCCTATAAGGAAAAGCTTATTAAAGTAAACAACTTAAAAAGTAACTATTTAATCTTTAAATTACAAATCAGACTCTAAATTTTTGTATTTATTAAACGTTATTTTGTCGTAAGATAGCAATCAAGACTATATATTAAATAATTTTTAATAAAAAAAGTTTATATTAAGTGTATGAAGCACTGTAATGCTCCCCCTTAAGAGCGGACATTTTGAGTGTAAAGCTCCCAAATTTAGTACCAGGGGGTCGTATAGTTTTCCTTATTTTTTGTGAATAAGCTATACTGAGTAGGCGTCATATTTTTAAATGACTGATGAGGTCTTTACCTTTATGGATGCAAACCATCTCATCGCAAAAACGACTTTATGGTAACAGAGGGACAAAGAAGTATGAGAAGATCAATAATACATACTCTTAAAGCCCCATTACTTTAAAAAAAGCCTATTTAATCAAAGAGGATCTGGTGGAACGGGAATACTAAAGACATGAGCTGTATTAGCAGAGGGGTGTATAGTTATAGTCCCGCCTCCAAGATCTCCACTGTGATATTCACTCGTCGATACAACAAATTGCATATTGACAGGAAAAGTTTTATGGTCGCCGACTGCTATCTTTGGTATTCTCCATAGCCATTGAACAAAGGGTTCAAAAGTACTACTAGAAGCTAAAGCCCCGTTCTTGATCCAAAATTCCCAATACGGATTGTTATTAATTGTTGAAAATTCAACAGTCTCTCCATCAACATCATGCTTCATAGGGTTAACTGGAAACTGTTTATTTGAGAAATTCATAATCGTAACATCAGGAATATTATAGCTTACAGATTTGCTAAAAGAAGCGCTACCTGAAACGCCACCCGTTACATTCTCTCCAAAAAACCCGACATTGCCTCCAATACTGTAGGAGATAGAACTTGACACATTTGTTTGTCCTTCCGTCGTTGTGGGCGATTCGACAAGAAGGCTGACTGGATTTTTGGGATATAAGGCTGGTGAAGCTGCTATAGTATATATAGCTATGGCAGAGGAAGGTGTAAAATTGCCTTCTTGTCCTACATAAAAGTAATAGTAGATATCCCCTCTCTCATCTTTGACTGAAGCAGGAACCGTAAGTGTTGTAATCTGATAATGGCCCTCTGGTTTCACATCAGTAAATGTAACAACATCTGTAATCTGGTCCGCTAAATCCAAAAGATTTTTAGGATCAGTGGCTGTTGCCTCAGCAGCGCTTAACTGAGCAGGTCTTAGAAGTATAGAAGATTGTTTCTTACCCAGATCCGCAAACCATCGCATATAGTCAGATATACGAGCTTTATCGTTGCCGTTCTCATATGACTGAGGAAGCATAAATGTCTCCTGTCGAATCCCCTTAGGTGTTTTAGAAATGGTGTACATCTCTACTTTTTGAGAATCACCAGTAAATAGACATGGATAAGGTGTTCCTAAATGTTTAAATGTCTTCTCGATAGCTCCTTTTTCAGGATGTAAAACAAGAATGGTCTTTCCTTGAGAATAGTTGGCCTTCAAAAGAGCTTTATCTGTTTTTGAGAGACCTTTAGTTCCTTGGGAACCGAGCATAACGTGTGTCTGCCCAGTTATATCAAGATGCTGATTCGCGATAGCTTTAAAATGATCTGCCAAAGGCCCTTGCAGCGTGCCCATGACTTTAAACGCAGGACGATTTTCAAGAGCTATCTCTTCGTTTGAAATCGCGGCGACCTCACTTGCAACAAGTTTGTGTGGTGCATTGGCTAGAGCTAACATGAGAGCAGTGCCCATTAACAGCCTTATAGATTTATCCTTGTTCATAAATTCCTCCTCTTCATCCTAAATCTTCAATAAATATTGATATACCATAAGATCAAACGAGATCTTGTATCTTTGTTTGATTTTTTTCTTCGGCTCACAGAGCTCTTCTTTCTTCTGATTTTCTTCCAAAAGCTTCTAATGCTTCTCTTTCCCTCTCAACTCTTTCAGCGCCCTGATTTTCCCTAAAATCTGATTTAAGGTTATCCTCAACGGGGTCTTCAGCTATCTCTGAAACAGTCGGATCACCGTTTGGATCTGAGATAGGGCTTTGTTTCTCGATCATCTCTTTTTCATTTTCCGTTAGCGACCTTTCAGTCATGATACGAGGAAACGGACGAGGTTTTGTAACAAGTAAGACGCCTTTACCTCCAAATATAAATCTATGTTGGCCCGCTTTAATATATCTTAAAAGAGAGGTTTGAGCTTGCCCCGGACTAACTGACAAGAAATTCATCCCTGCATAGAACAATCGGGCAATTGGTCCCTGTCCCCTGAGCTCATATAGCCCACTCCTCCCATCTAAATAAGGCTCGGTTTCACTATCTCCTCCTATTTGTGTAATATCCGCAATAAGCCTAGCTGCAGCCGCATTAGCCGGTGCTATAGTGTCAGAATGAGGAACTCCCGCGCCAGGAATAACAACCAACGCCGCTCTCATTGGAAATGCTTCTATTTTTGCCGCATCCTTACATATGCTTATTCCAATAGTATCTTGTGAGCCAGGAACCAACTTATCTGCAGGCACCTCTATATATCCACTTCCTTTTTCTGGAACAGCGTAAGCATCTGTCCATCCATCAACTCGATCCCGAGAACGCTTAGAAAATTCTCCAATCTCTGTGTCCCCTGAAAAAGCAATAAACCCTCTATTTTCTCCTATTTTCAGTGATTTGCCATAATCATCCGTAATTGTTTTCCCCGTATCAACAGCGCAACCCCCTAGAATAAACCCTATTCCTTTTGGTTTATCTTTCAACCACTCACTTACTTCCGCACGTATGCCAACATAAGCTTCAACTGGAATGGGATTACTTGCATTATACTCTCGCCTTATCCCAGAGGCGTCTAAATCTCCATTTGGAGCAAATTCATGTCCTACAATGAGTAAAGACCTATCCCCTCTCCATGATCTCATTAAACCTGTATTCTGAAGTCCTTCTAAAACGTTTCTGGCCCACAGCCTACCTTCTTCAAACGTGGCTGGGCTAGATTTTCCTAAACTACCTGAAAAGACGGTCGCTTGATAATGGGGTATTCCTGCTCTGACAGCACTATCCCATCCCCTCAATCCGGTCTTTAGGAGAAACGTTATTCTAGAGGTCCAACTAGGGAATGGGCCTCCTAGCAAATGTGCGAAAGAAGCTATACTTTCATCGTTAATAGTATCATTCTCTGATATACTCTCAAGACTTATAGAGTTTATAATAGATGAACTTGCACTCCCATGAATTTGTCTTGACGAAGAACTCTGAGAAGGTTCTTCTAGATCACTTGCTCTTATCGTCTCAAAACTACCAATAAGAGACAATATTACCGTAGCACTTGATAAAAAACGTGTATATTTTCTTTGCATAGTCCCCTCTTCTATCCAAATAAATTATGATGCAATAAATTTTAAGACTCTATAGAACTTATATTCCCCTAAATTTTAATTAACTTTAAAAAGTTAATTAAAAGATGTGTCTCTGTCAAACAGAATTAAATAATTAAAGATTTTAGCTCTATAATGCTACATCCCTTTCGCTTTATATTACTTAATAATATTAACCATTTTAAAAATAATTAATTAAAAGGGTACCAGGGAAATTTGGCCGTAAATGCACGCTAAGGTTTTATATCTTAACAAGGGAGGGAAGAGCTTTATAAAGTAAATTTAGTTTCTTAATGTTTTTTCAATTCTTAATCCTTGATTATATTTTGCAATGATCTCAGCGCCGGGAAAACCCCCAATCTTTAGATATGGAACTTCCCATGCCCATGCAATATCCATAAGGTCAAATAGTTCATTATCTCCCGAGCGGCCCGATATAATCGCAAGACTATTTATTTATCTAATAGTTTTGAGTACGTTTTTTACCTCGGTAAGCGTTCCATCTTGGGAAGGTTTAATAATAAAACCATTACATACAGATGAATGATGGGCTGTTAAAATATGCTCAACTTTAGAAGCACTCAGATCATCTCCAATAATATAAACTGAGGAAGGTAACCGAGCTTTTAACTGAAGGTATCCTTCTATATCGTCATCTTTAAAAGGATAATTCCTAGCTAAATAGTCCATGCACCGAATAAACTGGGTTGTCGTAAGGGATTTTTTTAATTGAGGAAGAGTATAGTCTACTTGATTCCAAAGTGTAGCTGCAGCAACATCTAAGCCTAATGTAAAATCATCTTCAAGAGAAAAACCTGTTCTTTCAATTGCTTCTATAACTGAATCAAGCGCTGATTCAATATTATTTACGCGAGGCAGATAGGCGCCTTTAATACCATACCCCCCCGATTGCCCTTTCTCTAAAAGAATTTTTTTAAGGCTATAAAATATGTTATGTGCCCTTTGTAGGGTTTCTTCTAATGATGAAGCTTTTTGCTGATTATGAAAACCTTAGCGTGCATTTACGGTCAAATCTTCCTGGTACCCTAAATTATAGGAAGAAATTTTAGCATTACAGAAGAAGAAGAATGAAGAATTTCTCTCTCTTCTAAATAAAATCCCCTCTCTCAATTTTGAACCAATGACACTTATTGTTGGACTTCTTCACGTCATAGAGGAAGCAAACAAAAAACCTGAACTCAAGGAGAAGTGGCGTCAAGCTGCTCAGAAATTTTGCGGGAGATCATTGCATAGAGCTAGCTCTCAAAAGCCTCAATCTGCTTCACAACAGAGTGCATAAAATGAGTCAAAAAATTAATAAAATCTCATGGATATCAGGACATCTAAAACCTCAATCACTGCGTATTCAAACTGCTGATCGTAAAGCAGAAAACAGAACAAAGATACAGTTGGGAGGCCTTATTCTTAAGTCAGGCCTTGCAGATCATTTGAAAATTGAACTTGGGGATGATTTACAACTTGACCCTATTGCCCGTGAAAAGGCAACAACACTTTTGGGCGTACTGTTACATATTACAGAACAACTAAAAAACGATCATGATGGCACTTTTAAACAAGAATGTTCTCATTTGGGAATGAAAGCAATGATGCAACAGTTTTTGAGATCAAAAGAGTAAATAGGGATAAAGTTATGACCGTATCTCATCATCATCTTGATAAGCTAAATAACCTTATTAAAGTTTCGATTGTTTCATCTTCTGAACCTATGACTGAAGCATTACAAATTGCTCGAAAGCATGGCGCCTTCACATTTAACAATGTTGTTTTCCAGAATTATCAGCTTAAAATGATCAACTTAAAACAAGATTAAGGTATGAATATGTGGATCTTCTTACTGAAAGATATAATTGAATTTATTGAATGATGAAAAAAGTTTAAAACTAAACATGATAAAAAATAAAATTGAGTTTCTTAGAAAAAAAGCTCCCCTATCCATGCTCATCATTTCCATTTATGGGGGGCTACTTAATAGTTGTGTGTATCAAGAACACAAAACATCTTCTGTTTTAGACACTCCTTTTGTTGTAGATAAACCTAGCATTGATGTGTGCTTCAGCCCTGAAGGAAATTGCCTGCCCATAGTATTAAACTTTATCAATAACGCTAAAGCTGAGATCCTTGTTCAAAGTTACAGTTTTACATCTAAAAACATCGCAAATGCTCTTATGAGAGCTCATCAACGAGGTGTTAATGTAAAGATTCTGTTTAATCGTAGCCAATTAACCGCAAGGTACTCACAAATTCACAAGCTAAGAAAAGCAGGCATTGAATGTATCATTGGTCCAGTCCCTGGAATTGCTCATAACAAGATTATGATTATCGATAAGGATATTGTTCTTACCGGCTCCTACAATTGGACCAATGCAGCAGAGACTAGAAATGCTGAAAATCTTCTACTTATTAAAAATAGACCAACGGCTGAGATTTATGAAAGAAAATGGAAAATGCGGTATCAAAAAGCAAAAGAGAGGCGTTTACAAACTGTTACGAGTAAAATAAACTCTTAAAGTAAAAGATATTCAATAATGGGTAATGCATAATCTTCAATCAGCCCTATGAAGAGCCCAGAAGATAACCAATCCTGATTTTTTATCCACAACCCTGTCCCCAGCATGTGGGGATATCTTTTAGGAAATTAATTTAATGACGGAAAAACCTAAGCTAAGCATTAGAAAACCTTTAAGCTTAAATAAACAATCTCAAATCTTTCAAGGTTTAAAGCCACTCCATGAGCAAAAACAAAAAGAAAAAGACATCAAACAGAAGAAGAGAAAAGTAATTAAAGAAACAATCGCATGGCTTAATAAACAATTTCCTGCTTGCTTTGATTTAAAAAACTTAAAACCGCTCAAGCTTAATATTGATAAAGACCTTTATCCATTTCTTGAAAAATCAGGATCTCCCTCAAAAGCTAAATTGCGTGAAGCTCTCACCTATTACACCAACAGTCTTTATTATCTTAAAACTATTATTAATGAAACTTATCGATATGATTTAAAAGGCCAAGAGGTTGAAGAAATAACACCAGAACACAAAGCTTTTGCTCAAGAAAAATTAGATAAAATCCTTCGATTTATGGAAAATAAAAAGTTAAGAACTTATAACTTATGTAAGTATTATTAAAAGAGTTTCCCACCATAAGGCGAATGGTACCTGATTTAAGTCGCATAGAACTAAGAGAGTTAATCGAAGGAAACTACCTTATTGTTTATCGTCTGCTTGACAGCAGTATTATCATTCTTACCGTTTTTGAAGGACATAAGCTTTTACGATTAACATAATGATTACTTAAGAGCGCTTATTACCTATTAAAGGTATTCCTAAAGATCATCCGTCGATACGTTATAACAATATTTGCTATTTTTTGTTATTTTTAGTATAATATTTCTAATATGTATAAGAAGAAGTCTTAATTATGAATATTTCTCTCAATCCAAATCTTGAGAAGTTTATCCACCAAAAGATTGAAGAAGGTTATTACAACTCAGCAAGCGAAGTTGTTCGGGATGCTTTAAGGCTTTTAATTGAGAAAGAAAGCCTCTTTAAGCAACAAGTCGATAAACTTAATCAAGATATAGCATTAGGTCTTACTCAACTTGCAGAAGGTAAAGGCATTGAAGGTAAACGAGTTTTTGATGAGATTAAGGCCTTAAAGAAATAACATGTCTTCCTTTATCTTCTCCCCTGCCGCAAGACAGGACCTTATTGAAATATGGCAATATATTGCAGAAGAAAATATTAAAACTGCCAAAAAGGTGCTTTCTAAAATCGAAGAGAAGTGCCATATGTTGAGCCAGTTCCCTCACCTTGGACACCAACTCAAAGATTTAACGAACCACCCAGTCTTATTCTGACCTGTATACAATTACTTGATTATTTATAAGCAAGATACTAACCCTTTAGAAATTGTCAGAGTCCTTAACGGATATCGTAATTTAATTAATTTACTACAGTAAAAATTAGTAGCCTTTTCAATAATGATTAATAACTGAAAAATAAATAATTATGGTGCTATTATGTTGAGTTATTATCTCTCTTCTCTTACTTTATAGAAGGATATTTAAGTAAGATAACTTTTTGTGTGGAAGATTTACGGCTCTGTTGCAAAAATTAATCAATTTATTCAAACTCTGTAAAAATTAAGGAAATTATTGGATGAGTGATTTTAAGTGGCGACATTTTCAGGGAGATATTATC
>VFQM010000987.1_pt1 | contig 27273 bp, 23 predicted proteins | sample 3512391 | NCBI WGS metagenome assembly VFQM01 (sample SAMN10412369, study PRJNA504923) | tailings metagenome | isolation source: Replicate 1 from Balatoc abandoned mine | place: Philippines | reverse complement strand
GAGCAGGCGCACGCCGTATCCGGTCGCGCCCTTGTCCCAGGTGTGGCCGGGCTTGTTCGACCAGACCATGCCGGCGATGTCCAGGTGCGCCCAGGGGGTGCCGTCCTTGATGAAGCGCTGGAGGAACTGCGCTGCCGTGATCGAGCCACCCTCGCGCGGGCCGATGTTCTTCATGTCGGCCACAGGCGAATCGATCAGCTTGTCGTAATTGGCGCCGAGCGGCATCCGCCACAGCTTGTCGCCGCTGGTCTGCCCGGCGTCGGTGAGCTGCGCGGCGAGCGTGTCGTCATTGGCGAACATCCCGCCATATTCATTGCCGAGGCTGATGATCATCGCGCCGGTCAGCGTGGCGAGATCGACGATCCGCGCCGCGTCATATTGCGCTTGCGCCCAGTGGAGCGCGTCGCACAGCACCAGACGGCCTTCCGCGTCGGTGTTGAGCACCTCGACGGTCTGCCCGCTCATGGTGGTGACGATGTCGCCGGGGCGCTGCGCCTTGCCATCGGGCATGTTCTCGACGAGGCCCATGACGCCGATGACGTTGGCCTTGGCCTTGCGCGTGGCGAGCGCCAGCATCGCGCCCGCGACCGCGCCAGCCCCGCCCATGTCCCACTTCATGTCTTCCATGCCCGGCCCGGGTTTCAGCGAGATGCCGCCGGTGTCGAAGGTCACGCCCTTGCCGACAAACAGGGTCGGCTTCTCGCCCGCCGCACCGCCGTTCCAGCGGATCGCCAGCAGCTTCGATTCGCGCTCCGAGCCGAGGCCCACGCCGACCAGCGCGCCCATGCCGAGCGCGGCCATCTCGTCCTCGCCGAGCACGGTGATCTCGACCCCGGTGCCCTCGAACGCCTTTTCGCAGGCGGCAACGAAGGTTGCGGGGTAGATGATGTTGGCAGGTTCAGTGACGAGCCCGCGGGTGAACTCCACGCCCTTGGCAACCGCTGCCTCGCGCTCCCACGCCGCAGCCGTGCCTTCGGGGGCGCCGGTGACATGGACCGCGGCGAGCGAGGGGCGCTTGTCGGCAGCGAGCCGCGTGCGATAGGTATCGTGCCGCCAGCCGCGCAGCCGCAGGCCGAGCAGCACCGCCGCCGCCTCGTCCGCCGACAGCCCCGCATCCGCCAGATCGAGCACCATCGCGGTCTCGCCCGAGACCAGATACTTGGCCGTCAGCGCCGCCCCTGCCCGCTCGCAATTGGCACGGCGGTCGGCAGCGCCGGTCTCGCCAAGCCCGGCGATCGCGAGGCGCCTGACGCCGCCTTCGGTGCTGGCGAAGCCTTCAAAGGTCTGGCCCGCACGCCCCGAGAACTTCGAGACCGCCGCACCCTCGACCAGCGCCGCATCGAGCCCGGCCAGCGCCTGGCCCTGGTTCACGACCCGCGCATGGAGGCGAATATCGGCGGGAGCGGCGGCGGTGAGATGGATCTGCATGGGAACTCCGAAAGACACATGAAAGCCGGGGCTGACAGGGTGCTTTGCCCCTGCGACAAGCCGCGCGCACAGGGCACGCAATGGCGATTGCGATTAGGCGCGAGCGGTGCAATAGGCAAGGCCATGTCGGGAGGCTCGCCAGTTGCACCGCGCCTGTGCGCGCGCCCTGCCCCGCGCGGCTCCGCCTCGCGCCTCGCGCTCGTGCTGGCTCTGGCCGCAACCGCCGCGCCGCTCGCCGCGCAGGAGGCCGCCACCGCTCCGCCGCCCGCCCCCGTCGCCAGCACTCCGGCATCCCGCCAGATCGCTTTCGAGGCGAGCGAGCTCGGCTACAACAACCAGGCCGACACCGTCACCGCCCGCGGCAATGTCATCCTGCGCTCGGAAGACCGCTCGGTTCGCGCCGACGAGGTCACGTGGGATCGCAAGACCGGCAGGATCATCGCCAGCGGCAACATCCGGCTGGTTGACGAGGCCGGCAACCAGCTCTTCACCGACCAGGTCGAACTGACCGAGGAATTCGACACCGGAGCGATGGGCGAGCTTCTCATCGCCCTGCGCGCCGGAGGCCGCCTCGCCGCCCGCTCCGCCGAGCGCGGGGAAAGCGGCATCGCGGTGCTGACCGATGCCGCCTATTCGGCCTGCGCCGTGGTCGATGCCGAGGGCTGCCCGCAGAACCCGAGCTGGCGCGTCACCGCGCGCCGCGTGATCTACGACCAGAACGCCAGCCGCATCCGCTTCGAGGGCGCGATGCTCGAACTCTTCGGCGCGCCGGTCCTGCCCATGCCCGGCCTCGCGATCCGCACCGACGGGCGGGCCGAGAGCGGGTTCCTCGTCCCCGATGTGCGCGTCACGCAGGTCAACGGCCTCGAGCTGTCGGGCGAATATTACTGGCGCATCGCCGACAATGCCGATCTGGCGCTGGGCGCCTATGTCTTCTCCAACGTCGCCCCGATGGCGAGCGCCAAGTGGCGCCACCTCACCGAAAAGGGCGCCTATCAGGCGACCGGCTACGTCACCTTTTCCGACCGCACCACCGATTTCACCGGACAGCAGGGGTTCCAGCGCGATCCGCGCGGCTATTTCGACGGCAACGGCCGCTTCCAGTTCTCGCCCGACTGGAGCCTGACCGGCTCGATCCGTCTCGCCAGCGACCGCACCTTCCTGCGCCGCTACGACATCAGCCGTGACGACCGCCTGCGCTCGACCATGAACCTCGAGCGCATCACCGAACGCTCCTATCTCTCGATCGCCGGCTGGGCGACCCAGACGCTCCGGCTCAATGCCGATCAGGGGCAGGTGCCGCTTGCCCTGCCTGCGGTCGATTTCCGCCAGAAGATCGGCGACCGGGTGCTCGGCGGCAACCTGATGGTGCAGGCCAACAGCCTCGCGCTGCTGCGCAATGACGGGCAGGACACCCAGCGCGCCTTTGCCGGCGCGCAGTGGGACCTGAAGCGCCTGACCGGCATGGGTCAGGTGGTGACGCTGACCGCACTGGTGCGCGGCGATGTCTACAACACCAGCAATACCCTTGCGACCACCACGCTGTCCTATCGCGGCAATGAAGGCTGGACGACCCGCGGCATCGCCACCGCGGCAATCGATGTCGAATGGCCCTTCGTCGGCGAGGCTTTCGGCGGCACACAGGTGTTCAAGCCGCGCCTGCAATTCGTCGCCAGCCCCAAGATCCGCAACCTTGCCGTCCCCAACGAGGATGCGCGGGCGATCGATCTGGAGGATTCCAACCTCTTCGCGTTGAACCGCTTCCCCGGGTATGACCGGGTCGAGGACGGCAGCCGCCTGACCTGGGGCGTCGACTGGGAGCTGCAACGCCCCGGCTGGCAGGTGCGCTCGACCATCGGCCAGTCCTTCCGGCTCGACAGCCCGGACCCCGGCCTGTTCCCCGAGGGCACCGGCCTCACCGAGCGCGTCACCGATTTCGTCGGCCGCACCGAAGTGCGCTTCCGCAACCTTGTCAGCTTCACTCACCGCTTCCGCCTCGACAAGGACAATTTCGCGGTGCGCCGCAACGAGATCGACGCGACGATCGGCTCGCGCCGCACCTATGTCGAGGTCGGCTATCTGCGGCTCGACCGCGACATCGCCACTGTCGAGGACCTGCGCGACCGCGAGGAGCTGCGCGCCGCCGCGCGCATCGCCATCGGGCGGCGGTGGTCGGTGTTCGGCTCGGGCGTGTTCAACCTCACCGATCCCGACGAGGACCCGGTGTTCCAGCCCGACGGCTTCGAGCCGATCCGCACCCGTCTCGGCATCGCCTATGCCGACGACTGCATCGAGTTCGGCGCGACCTGGCGGCGCGACTTCATCGACGCGGGCGACGCGCGGCGCGGCAATGCGTTCCAGCTGTTCTTCGCCTTGCGGAATCTGGGTTTCCGCTGAGGCGGGGCCAGCTGTTCTTCGCCTTGCGGAATCCGGGTTTCCGCTGAGGCGGGGCCAGTTGTTCTTCGCCTTGCGCAACCTCGGCTTCCGCTAGGCCGCACAACTTGCCTGCAACAATTGGCAGGGCAGGCAAATGGCGTTAAGGAGGCCGCCGCTGCAAGCTGGCCGGACACGGGATCGGGCGGGGACTCAGCTTCCATTAAGCCGGTGCAGGGCATCGGCACAGGCCTGCGTGCGATCCTCGCGCGCATCATGGGCCACAAGGCGGGATTGAACGAGTGAACGTGAAGCTGTTTTCCAAGGCGATTCTTGCCCGCACCGGAACCGCGCTGGCGGGCGCGGCGATGCTGGGTCTGGTGGCGGCGCCGATGAGCGCGGGCGCGCAGACGGTGGCGGTGCCGACGGCGGACAATCCTTTCGGCCTGCCCGAAGACATCACCCTGTTCGGCAAGACCGATCCCGACCAGCGCACCGCCACCGCAATCGTCAACGGCTTCGTCATCACCGGCACCGATATCGACCAGCGCGTGGCGCTGGTGACGGCCGCCTCGGACGCGCCGATTGCCGAAGACGAGATGCTGCGCCTGCGCGTGCAGGTGCTGCGCAACCTGATCGACGAGACGCTCAAGATCCAGGCCGCCGAGGCCAACGAGGTCGCCCCCAAGCGCGAGGAGATCGAGCAGACCTACCAGCAGCTCGCGGCGCAGAACTTCGGCGGCGATCCCAAGAAGATGGACGCCTATCTCGCCTCGATCAATTCGTCGCCCGCATCGCTCAAGCGCCAGATCGAGGGCGAGGTGGCGTGGGAGAACCTGCTGCGCCGCCTGATCATGCCCTTCGTCAATGTCTCGGCCGAAGAGGTCAATGACGCGCTCAAGCGCATGAACGAGGCCAAGGGCACCGACGAATATCGCGTGGGCGAGATCTATCTGCCCGCGACCACCGAAAACCGCGCCGCGGTGCTCAAGAACGCGCAGACGATCGTCCAGCAATTGCAGCAGGGCGGCAGCTTTGTCGCCTATGCGCGGCAATATTCCGAGGCGAGCACGGCTGTCGTCGGCGGCGATCTGGGCTGGGTGCGGCTCGGCCAGCTTCCCCCGCAGCTTGCCGCCGCCGTGCGGACGATGGGCACCGGGCAGTTGCAGGGGCCGATCGAGATACCGGGCGGCTTCTCGATCATCTACCTCATCAACAAGCGCCAGGTCCTGATGGCCGACCCCAACGAGGCGCTGCTCAGCCTCAAGCAGATCTCGATCAGCTTCGCTCCGGGCGTGACGCAGGAGCAGGCCGAGGCGCGGGTCAATGAATTCGGCGCCTTCATCGAGGGCCTGCGCGGCTGCGCGGGCGTGGAAGAGGGCGCGAAGAAGGTCGGCGCCGATGTGGTCTCGAACGACCAGATCAAGGCGGCGAACCTGCCCGAGCAGCTCCGCAGCATCATCCTCGGCCTCCAGATCGGCCAGACCACCCCGCCCTTCGGCGGCGTGCAGGAAGGTGTGCGCGTGCTGATGCTGTGCGGACGCGACGATCCCAAGGATTCGGGTGCCCCGACCTTCGCGGCGGTGATGGACCAGATCGAGCAGGAGCGCGTCAACAAGCGCGCGCAGCGTTACCTGCGCGACCTGCGCACCGACGCCTATATCGAATACAATTGACCGGCCTGTCGGCACCTCTTGCGATCACTCTCGGTGATCCGGCGGGAATCGGCCCCGAGGTCATCCTCGGCGCCTGGGCAAGGCTGACGTCTGAACGCCGCGCGCCGCCGGCCTTTGTGGTGGGCGGGCCGGCCTTGCTGCGGACCTGTGCCGAAAGGCTCGGAATCGACTGCCCGATCGTGCCGATTGCAGATCCGGCCGAGGCGATGTTCGCATCGGCTGTAGGACTGCCCGTTCTGGCCGGCCTTGATGGCCTCTTGACCCCCTCCAGACCCTCTCCAGACGGCGCTCGCCTGGCTCTGGCCTCGCTTCAATGGGGGGCAAAATTCGCGCTCTCCGAGGTGGCTGTAGGATTGGTGACGGCGCCGGTCTCGAAGGGCGCACTGGCTCAGGTGGGGTGGGACTATCCCGGGCAGACCGAATTCCTCGCCGAAGCCTGCGGGCGGCCCTATCGCGATGGGGTGATGATGCTGGCGGGGCCTTCTCTCCGCACCGTGCCGCTGACAGTCCACGTCGCGCTGGCCGAGGTGCCGGGGCTACTCTCGGCCGAATTGATCATCCACAAGGCACGCATTGTCGCCGAGGGATTACGCCGCGATTTCAATCTTGTGCAGCCGAGACTTGCGATAGCGGCTCTCAATCCCCACGCCGGCGAAGGCGGGCAGTTCGGGGACGAGGAAGCGCGCATCATCGCGCCCGCGATCGCCGCCTTGCAGGCCGAGGGCATCGCCGCCTTCGGCCCCGTCCCGGGCGACGCGCTGTTCACCCCCCGCGCCCGCAGCGGCTATGATGCGGCCCTGTGCATGTATCACGATCAGGCACTTATACCATTGAAAGCATTAGAGTTTGATGAAGGGGTGAATGTCACTCTGGGCCTGCCGATCATCCGCACCTCGCCCGACCATGGCACCGCCTTCGACATCGCCGGACAATGCAAGGCCGACCCGGGGGCAATGGCGGCGGCAATCCTGATGGCCGCAGAGATGGCTAAGGCGCGTGCCAATGCCTGATCTTCCCCCGATCCGCGAGGTAATTCAACGGCATAACCTCGCCGCCTCCAAGGCGCTGGGACAGAACTTCCTGCTCGACGAGCAATTGCTTGCCCGCATCGCCGCGCTGCCGGGCGAGCTCGAAGGCCAACCCGTGCTCGAAGTCGGCCCCGGCCCGGGCGGACTGACCCGGGCCTTGCTGAGGGCAGGCGCACGCGTCACCGCGATCGAGATGGACCGCCGCTGCCTGCCGGCTCTGGCTGAACTGGGCGAGAGCTTCCCAGGGCAACTGACTGTTATCGAAGGCGATGCCCTGAAGCTCGACCATGGCGAACTGATGGGGGGACAGCCGTTCCACGTGCTCTCGAACCTGCCCTATAATGTCGGCACCGCGCTGTTCGTGCGCTGGCTTGGCGGAGAGGCGTGGCCGCCGCTGTGGCGCTCGCTCACCCTGATGTTCCAGCGCGAGGTTGCCGACCGGATCGTGGCGGGTGCAGGCGAGGACGCCTATGGCCGCCTCGCGGTGCTTGCCCAGTGGCGGGCCGAAGCGCGGCTGGCGATGAAGGTCCACCGCAGCGCCTTTACCCCGCCGCCCAAGGTGATGAGCGCCATCGTCCACGTGACGCCGGCCGCCATGCCCGAGGGCGTCTCGGCGCGGATGCTCGAACGCCTCACCGAAGCCGCCTTCGGCCAGCGCCGCAAGATGCTGCGCCAGAGCCTCAAGAGCGTGCCGGGCGCGCTGGAGGCGCTTGGCGCGCTCGGCATCGACGAGACCCGCCGCGCCGAGACCGTCAGCGTCAGCGAGTTCGTCGCCTTGGCAAGGGCGCTCTCCTAGCCCGCCTTTTTCTTCAGACGCCAGGCGTGCAGCAGCGGCTCGGTGTAGCCCGAGGGCTGCTCCACGCCCTTGAAGATCAGGTCCCGCGCCGCACTGAAGGCCGCGCCGCTCTCGTTGCCGGTGAGCGGCTCGTAGAGCGGATCGCCCGCGTTCTGCGCGTCGACCTTGGCGGCCATGCGGGCGAGCGAATCCATCACCTGCGCCTCGGAGATCACCCCGTGCAGCAGCCAGTTGGCGATGTGCTGCGAGGAGATTCGCAGGGTCGCACGGTCCTCCATCAGGCCGACATCGTTGATATCCGGCACCTTGGAGCAGCCCACGCCCTGATCGATCCAGCGCACGACATAGCCCAGCAGGCCCTGGCAATTATTGTCGAGCTCCTCGACGATTTCCGCCGCAGACCAGTTCGCGCCTTGCGCCAGCGGGATCGACAGCAGCGCATCGAGGCCTATCGGTTCGGGCAAATCTTGCTGCACCCCGAACACGTCGATCTGATGGTAATGCAGCGCGTGAAGCGTCGCGGCGGTGGGCGACGGCACCCATGCTGTATTGGCGCCTGCCTTGAGGTGGCCGACCTTCTCGACCATCATCTGCCCCATGAGATCGGGCGCGGCCCACATGCCCTTGCCGATCTGCGCCTTGCCCGAGAGGCCATGCGCAAGGCCGATCGCGACGTTTCTCGCCTCGTAGGACTTGAGCCAGTCGCTCCCCTTCATCGCGCCCTTGCGGAGCATCGGCCCGGCGCGCATCGAGGTATGGATTTCGTCCCCCGTCCGGTCGAGGAAACCGGTGTTGATGAACACGATCCGGTCCTTCACGGCATGGATGCACGCGGCAAGGTTGGCCGAGGTGCGGCGCTCCTCGTCCATGACGCCGACCTTGATGGTGTGACGGGGAAGCTCGAGCAAATCCTCAACCGCGTTAAACAGATCGTTGGTAAAGAAGCATTCTTCCGGCCCGTGCATCTTGGGCTTCACGATGTAGATCGAACCGCAGCGGGAGTTGCCGAACTTGCCCTTACCCTCGACATCAAGTGTGCTGATCGCGCTGGTGAAGACCGCGTCCATGATGCCCTCGGGCACTTCGCTGCCATCAGCGAGGCGGATCGCGGGGTTGGTCATCAGGTGGCCGACATTGCGGACGAACATCAGGCTGCGGCCCGACAGGGTGCGCGGCGAGCCATCGGTGCCGGTGTATGCCTTGTCGCCCGCCAGCGTGCGGGTCAGGGTCCTGCCGCCCTTCTCGAAGCTTTCCGACAGATCGCCCCGGATGATGCCGAGCCAGTTGCTATAGGCGAGCAGCTTGTCGGCAGCGTCCACGGCGGCGACCGAATCCTCGCAATCGGCGATGGTGGTAAGCGCAGCTTCGACGATGATGTCGGCGATGCCCGCCTTGTCGGTGGCACCGACGGGCGCGCTCAAATCGAACACAACTTCGACATGGAGCCCGTTGTTTTTCAATAGCAGCCCCTTGCCGGTGCTGCCGGCAGCCTGTGCCGGGTCGGCGAGCGTGATCTGATCGCGAGAGGCGAGGTCGGCCCAGCTTCCGCTGGCGAGGGGGAAAGTCGCATCGAGGAACTGCCGCCCGCGCGCGATCACCGCCGCCCCGCGCGCCTCGTCATAGCCGCCGGGCCGCGCCGGGGGCGCATCAAGCGCGTCAGTGCCGTAGAAGGCATCGTAGAGGCTCCCCCAGCGCGCATTCGCCGCGTTGAGCAGGAAGCGCGCGTTGAGGATCGGCACCACCAGCTGCGGCCCGGCCATGGTCGCAATCTCGGGATCGACGTTCTGCGTGCCGATCTGGAAGTCGCCGGGCTCGGGGACGAGGTAGCCGATGTCGGTGAGGAACGCCTTGTAGGCCGCTGCATCATGCGGCTTGCCCGCCCGCTCGATGTGCCATGCGTCGATCTGCGCCTGAAGGCTCTCGCGCTTGGCGAGCAGCGCGCGATTGCGCGGCGCGAACTCGGCGAGCAGCGCGGCAAAGCCCTGCCAGAAGGCGTCCACATCGCGGCCCAGCGGCCCCAGCACTTCGCTTTCGAGGAAGGTTGCGAGCGCCGGGTCGATGCTCAGGCCGGCACGGGTGGTCAATTCGGTCATCGGTGTCCTCGTGGGTTGTTCGGGCCCGGGGAGGAGAGGACGCTGCCGCCTATGGCGCAGGCCCGCCGCGATTGCAACGGCTTGGACTAAGGCCCGCACACGGCTAGAGGGATGAAATGGACGGGACTTCGGGCAAGATCGACAGCGCGGCAATGCTGGCGCAGGTGCAGGCGTGGAGCGCCGTCAACACCGGCACCGCGAATCTCGCCGGCCTTGCCGAGCAGGCAGCGATGCTTTCGGAAGCCTTCGCGGTGCTCCCCGGCACTGTGGAGCTGGTCGACCCTGCGCCCGTCACTGCGATCGCCGCCGATGGCAGCGCCTTCGACAAGCCCCACGGCCAGCACCTCGTGCTCAGCGTCCGCCCTCAGGCGAACCGCCGCATCCTGCTGACCGGGCACATGGATACGGTCTTCCCCTCCGACCACTCCTTCCAGCGCCAGACGTGGCTCGACGGCGAGACGCTCAACGGGCCGGGCGTGGCCGACATGAAGGGCGGGATCGCGGTGATGCTCCACGCGCTGATCGCCTTCGAGGCGAGCGCGCACGCCTCCGGCCTCGGCTATGACGTGCTGATCAATTCGGACGAGGAGACCGGCTCGCTCGCCAGTGCCGCGCTGATCGCCGAGCTGGCTGCAGGCAAGCTCGCCGCGCTGACCTATGAACCCGCAGCCCTGCCCGACGGAACGCTGGCGCACGCGCGCGGGGGCACGGGGAACTACTCGATCACCTTCACCGGCAAGAGCGCCCATGCCGGGCGCAACCCGCAAGAGGGGCGCAATGCCATCGTCGCCGCGGCCGAACTGATTCTGCGGCTGAAGGCGCTGGAGACCGCGGAGATCACCATCAATCCCGCCAAGCTCGAAGGCGGCGCGGCGAACAATGTCGTGCCCGACCACGCCGTGCTGCGCTTCAACGTGCGCCCGAAGACAGTCGAGGCCGCAGCCGCCTTCGACCATGCGCTAACCCACCTGCTCGCCGCGATCGAGACCGCGCACGAGGTCGCCACGCATCGCCATGGCGGCGTCACCCGCCCTCCCAAACAGGTCGATGCCCGCGCGCAGGCGCTGTTCGATCTGGTGCGCCAATGCGGCGCCGAGCTCGGCCAGACGATCCGCTGGCAGCCCTCGGGCGGGGTGTGCGACGGCAACAACATCGCCGCTTGCGGCGTCCCCGTGGTCGACACGATGGGCGTACGCGGCGGCGCGATCCACTCGCCGGACGAATATCTCATCGTCCCCAGCCTTGCCGAACGCGCCGCGCTCAGCGCCCGTGTCATCGAACGCCTTTCCCAGGGAGCCCTCCATTGACCTTCCGCCTGCGCGCCGCGCGTCCCGCCGATCTCGAGGCGCTCTATGAAATGGCCAAGCTGACCGGCGGAGGCTTCACCAACCTCCCGCCTGACCGCGCCGCCCTGCGCGGCAAGCTCGAACGGGCCGAGAAAGCCTTTGCCCGCGAGGAAGACAGCCTTGCCGACGAGCAATTCGTGCTGGTACTCGAAAACACCCGCACCGGCGCAGTGCGCGGCACCTGCCAGCTGATGAGCCAGGTCGGGCAGCGCTGGCCGTTCTATTCTTACCGCCTCAACACCCTCACCCAATATTCGCAGGAACTCGACCGCACGGTGCGGGCCGAGCTGCTCAGCCTCGTCACCGACCTTGAAGGGTCGAGCGAGGTCGGCGGGCTGTTCCTCCACCCCAATGAACGCGCCGGCGGCCTTGGCCTGCTGCTCGCCCGCTCGCGCTACCTGTTCGTGGCCATGCACCGCGCGCGCTTTGCCGACCGCATACTCGCCGAACTGCGCGGCATCATCGACGAGCGCGGCGGATCGCCCTTCTGGGAGGGGGTCGCAGGGCGCTTCTTCGGGATGAGCTTCCAGGACGCGGACTATTTCAACGCCATCAACGGCAACCAGTTCATCGCCGACCTCATGCCCAAGCACCCGGTCTATGTCGCCATGCTGAGCGAGGATGCGCGCTCCGTCATCGGCGTGCCGCACCCCACGGGCCGCGCGGCGATGCGGATGCTCGAGGATGAAGGCTTCCGCTTCGAGGGCTATGTCGACATCTTCGACGGCGGCCCGACCATGGTCGCCCGGACCGACGGGGTGACCAGCGTCAAGAACGCAGGCCTGACGCGGATCACCGCGCTCGACGTGAACGAGGGCGAGCGGGCGATCATCGCCACCGGCCAGCTCGGCAGCTTCCGCGCCTGCTTCGGCGCGCGGGTGCTCGACGGGGAAGGCGGCATCGCGATCGATTCCGCCAGCGCGGACCTGCTCGATGTCGGCGAGGGCGACATGGTGTGGAGCGTGGCGCGATGAACCTCACCGAAATCAATTTCGACGGGATCGTCGGCCCCTCGCACAATTATGCAGGGCTGAGCCTCGGAAATATCGCCAGCGCGAGCCATGCGGGCGATCCCTCCTATCCGCGCGCGGCGGCGCTTCAGGGCGTGGCGAAGATGCGCGGCAATCTGGCGCGGCTGGGGGTGCAGGGCTTCCTCCTGCCGCTGCCCCGCCCCAATCATGCCCTCACCGCGGCACTCGCACTCGACGGGACCGAGCCGCCGCAATTGCGCGCTGCGCCGTGGTCGGCCTCCTCGATGTGGACGGCCAACGCCGCGACGGTCTCGCCTGCCCCTGATACGGCCGACGGGCGCTGCCATCTGACGCCGGCCAACCTCGTCACCATGCTCCACCGCGCGCAGGAATGGCCTGACACCAAGCGGCAGTTGCAGGTCGCTTTCGGCGACACCCGCCACTTTGCCATTCACGATGCGGTGCCGCCGACCTTCGGCGATGAAGGCGCGGCCAACCATATGCGCCTGTGCGAGAGCCATGAGGCGCAGGGTGTCGAGGTGTTCGTCTATGGCAAAACCGGCGGCCGCTTCCCGGCGCGCCAGCACGAACAGGCGAGCCGCCTTGTCGCGCGGGCCCACGGCCTTGATCCGGCGCGGACCGTATTCATCGAACAGAACCCCGGGGCAATCGCCGCAGGGGCGTTCCACAATGATGTGGTCGCGGTCGCCAACGGCTCCGTGCTGTTCACTCATGCCGAGGCCTTTGCGGACCAGCAGGGTGCCTATGACGCGATCCGCGCCGCCTTCCCCGCCCTCGAAGTGGTCGAGGTGCCCTCCTCTGCCGTCAGCTTGCAGGAGGCGATCCGCACCTATCTGTTCAACGCCCAGCTCCTCACCCTGCCTGACGGCAGCATGGCGCTGGTCGTGCCCGAGGAGTGCCGCGAGAGCGCCGCTGTCTGGGCCTGGGCCGAGGCGATTCTGGCCGGGAACGGGCCGATCCGGCAGGTGATCCCGGTCGATGTGCGGCAGTCCATGGCGAATGGCGGCGGGCCGGCCTGTCTGCGTCTGCGGGTGGTGTGCGATCCGGCCACTGTCGATCCGCGCTTTCTGCTGACCGAGGCCAAGGCCGATCTGCTCGAGCGCACCATTGCCGCCCACTGGCCCGAGCAGATCGACCCGTCCGATATCGGGACGGCTACGCTCGCCAAGAGCGTGATTGCGGCCCGTCTGGCGCTGCTGGAGGTGCTTGGCCTCGCCGAGCTTGGTTAACGCGTTTGCCGTTTCCCCCGGAGCGGGCCTAAGGTTACCTCGTTGTTAAGCGACTCAGCCTCGGCCGGGCGCTGGAAGGGGTGGAAACGCTATGCTTCGCAAGGTCGGGCGGCTGTTCGTGATCAAGACGCGCTTCGAGGCGTTCCTGATCATCTATGCCCTCGCCCTCGGCGCGAATGCGCGCGGCATGATCTACCTTCAGGACTATCCCGGCTTCGGCGGCAAACTGCTGTTCCTCGCCACCACGGGAGCGGTGTTCCTCGGCGGGGCGAAGATCCTCGATTGCATCCGGCTGGAACGCGAAGTCGCGGCATTGCGCGAGGCGCAGGCGACCGATCCGGGCACCTGACCGGCAGAAGCGCCAACTGCGGGAAATTCTGTTGCTACGCCCGCGCCTTTTTCGAGGGGCGGAGGACCCTCGCAACAAAGGCAGCCTGGCTCACGCTATCAGGGGATTGGTGGGGCGGTTCTGTTGCTAGGCCCGCCCCGGGCCCCCGGTTTCCGATTCTGTTACCCGGTTCGGTCCGAACCGTGCTCAAAGCGTTGTAAATTCAGGCCGTTAAGCCGTCACATTACGCAGCGAGAGCAAGTGCTTCGTTGTCGTTGGCACTTATGGTTTTTGAGCCTTATGCGGGTTACTCAGCCCGGACGAAAACTACGCTTTTCAACACACGTCGATCCTGGTTCGGCCCCGTCAGGACATGCGGCGCCCGGTCAGGGGGCCGCAGATTCTGGTGGAGCCGCCGGGTACTGCCCCCGGGTCCGTTGCATCTATTGCACGCAGCAGTTTATCGTCATAGCCGGCCGAAACCGGCGAGGGTTCATATAGCGCGCCAATCCTGAATGTGAAGTGGACGACCGCCCGGCCCCTCCCCAGCGCAGAGTTTCACGTGAAACATCGCAAAACTGCCCATCCAGAGGGGGTCTGGACGGGGTCTAAGCGGGGGCAAAGGGGGGCAAGGCCCGGTCTGGACCCTGCCGGGACCGGAGCAAAACCCCCCTCGATTCCTCAGCCCCTCACTTCTTCAGCGCGTCGCGGATTTCGGCGAGCAGTTCGATCTCGGTCGGCCCGGCGGGCGCTGCGGGTTCCTCGGGCCTGGCGAATTGCGCCGTCACCTTGTTCACATAGCGCACCAGCAGGAAGATGATGAAGGCGAGGATCAGGAAGTTGATCACGACCGAGGCAAAGGCCCCGAGCCCCAGCACGTTCGCCCCGGCCTCGCGCGCCGCTGCCAGCGGGGTGCCGGGCGCAACCTCGCCCGAGAGCACGATATAGCGGTCCGAAAAGTCGATATTGCCCACCAGCGCGCCGATGACCGGCATGATGATCTCGTCGGTGAGCGACTTGACGATCGCGCCGAAAGCCGCGCCGATGATCACACCCACGGCCAAGTCGATGACATTGCCCTTGGCGATGAAAGCCCTGAAATCCGACAGCATGAATATCCCCTTCGTTTCTACTGCTTGCCCTCGTCTGCCAGCCTGCCTGCGGGCTGCCAAGCGGCGCGCAGGGCATCGTCCACCGCTTGAACCGGCAAAGAGGTGTGCTATATCCGCAATACAGAAGCGACGGCCGGGTCAGTCCCCGCGCCATCAGGAGGGATTCTCGCGATGAAACTCACCACCATGCTGCGCGGCGCCTTTGCCGCTGCTGCCGCGCTCAGCCTTGCGGCCTGCGGGATCAACTCGGTCCCCGCGGCCGAGGAAGAGGCCAAGGCCAAGTGGGCCGATGTCGAGGCCCAGTTCCAGCGCCGCGCCAACCTTATCCCGAACCTTGCCGAGGTGGTGAAGGGCGCCGGCGAGAACGAGCGCACAATCCTCACCGAGGTGACCGAGGCCCGCGCCAAGGCGACCAGCGTGCAGGTCAGTGCCGATGACCTGAATGACCCGGCCAAGATGGAACAGTTCGCCGCCGCGCAAAGCCAGCTTGGCGCCGGAATCGGCCGCCTGCTCGCCAGCGTCGAGGCCTATCCGCAGGTGCAGTCGAACCAGAACTACCTCGCGCTGCAAAGCCAGCTCGAAGGCACCGAGAACCGCATCGCTGTCGCCATCCGCGACTATAACGAGGCGGTGCGCAAGTATAACACCACGATCCGCACCTTCCCGGATTCGATCGGCGCCAACATCATCCACGGCGCCGAGCCGATGGTGCCTTACAAGGCCGTGACCGAGGGCGCCGAGGCCGCGCCCACGCTCGACATGACCTCGAACTGAACGGCGTGCTCGCCCGCCTGCTCCTGATGCTGGCGCTGGCGGCGGCGTGGTGTGCCGCGCCGCTCGCCGCGCAGCCGCAATTCCCCGAGCTGACGGGGCGCGTGGTCGATCAGGCTGATCTGCTCACGCCCGAGGCCGAGGCGGCGCTCACCGCCAGGCTCGAGGCGCTGGAGACCCAGTCGCAGCGCCAGCTTGTGGTGGCGACCGTGCCCGATCTGCAAGGCTATGACATTGCCGATTATGGCTACCAGCTGGGCCGCCACTGGGGCCTTGGCGACAAGGAGCGCAATGACGGCGCGCTGCTGATCGTCGCGCCCAATGAACGCAAGGTGCGGATCGAGGTCGGCTATGGCCTCGAAGGCTATCTCACCGATGCCCTCTCCTCGCTGATCATCCAGAACCAGATCCTGCCGCGTTTCCGCGATGGAGACTTCCCCGGCGGCATCGTGGCCGGGACCGATGCGATCATCGCGCAGTTGCAGCTCCCGCCCGAGGAAGCCGCCAAGGTCGCCGCCGAGGCCGGCAAGAAGCGGTCGAGCGACGGCGGCTTTCCCTTCGGCGTGCTGATCTGGCTCGCCTTCATGTTCTTCTTCTTCGTGCTCCCCATCATGGCCGGACGCGGGCGGCGGCGGAAATACCGCTCCAAGGGTTCCGGCCCGTGGGGTAGCCGTGATCTTGGCGATACGGCGCGTGATGTGATCCTGTGGGAAGTCGGCAGCGCGATTGCCCGCGGCATCATCAATGGCGGCGGCCGCAGCGGCGGTGGCGGCGATTGGGGCGGCGGCGGCTTCGGCGGCTTTGGCGGCGGCGGCGGCTCCTTCGGGGGCGGCGGCGCCTCGGGAGGGTGGTGAGCCATGGCGCTGATGGATGATGCCGGGCGCAAGCTCGTAAGCGATGCCGTGACCGAGGCGGAAGGCGCGACCTCGGGCGAGATCGTCACCGTGCTCGCCGATTGCTCGGACGGCTATACCGACGTAGCCCTGCTATGGGCGGCAGGTGCGGCCTTCACCGCGATGAGCGTGTTTGCCGCCTTCCCCAAGCCCTTCCTCGACACGTGGGACAGCCTGATCGGCGGCTGGGGCCATGAATGGACCACGGGCGAGCTTGCCAGCATGGTGATCGCGCTCGGGCTGCTCAAATTCCTCGGCGTGCTGCTGGTGCAGCAATGGCAGCCGCTCAAATTTGCGCTGATCCCCGGTCCGCTCAAGACGATGCGGGTCCACAATCAGGCGGTGCGCCAGTTCAAGGTCGGCGCGCAAGGCCGCACCACCGGGCGCACCGGCGTGCTGATCTACCTTTCGATGCGCGAGCACCGGGCCGAGATTGTTGCGGACGAGAGCATCGCCGCCAAGGTTCCGGCCGAGGTCTGGGGCGAGGCGATGGGCGATATGCTCAGCCATATCCGCAAGGGCCGCGTGGCCGAGGGGCTGGCGGTCGGCATCCGCGATGTCGGCCACGTCCTTGCCGAGCATTTCCCGCGCGGCAGCGAGGATGTGAACGAGCTGCCCGACCGGCTGATCGAGGTTTAGCCCCCTTCCCCCTTGACCCGCCGCGCGCGAAGCTGTCGAAGAGCCGGCCAGCCTCACCCGACGGAGCCTACCCTTGATCAAAGACCGCGACGCCGACCTTCCCGAGCAGGTCATGTGGGAAGGCCAGTTCATCACCGCCAAGACGCGGGGGCGCTGGGAATATGTCGGGCGCGCACGCGGCATCAAGGCAGCGGCGATCATCGCGCTGGATCAAGACCCGGACGGCACCCGCCATGTGATCCTCGTCAGCCAGTATCGGGTGCCACTGTCGCGCTTCAGCCTCGAGATTCCCGCAGGGCTGGTCGGTGACGAGGCGGGCGGCGAAGGCGAGGAGGCGACCAGCGCCGCCGCGCGCGAGCTGGAGGAGGAGACCGGCTACCGCGCCGGGAAGCTGGAGGTGCTGGGCGAGTTCCATTCCTCCCCCGGCATGGTTTCGGAGGCTTTCACGCTCCTCAAGGCGACCGCGCTCGAACGGGTGAGCGAGGGCGGCGGCACCGAGGGGGAGAACATCACCGTCCACCGGGTTGCCTTGCGCGATCTTTCGCGCTTTGTGGCCGAGTGGCGGCGCGCCGGGCACGCAGTCGATGTGCGGATCGCGATGCTGCTGACGCCGGGATATCTGGGAGAGGATTCAGTTATGGCAGGACGTGTAGCGGGCAAGATGGCCCTGGTGACGGGCGGCGCTCAGGGGCTTGGCCGGGCGCATTGCATCCGCCTCGCGCAGGAAGGCGCCCGGGTGCTGGCGACCGACATCAACGGCGCCGGCGCCGAGGAGACGGCGCGCATCATCAATGCCGAGCTGGGCGAAGGCACGGCTTTCGGCATGGCCCATGACGTCACCGACCCGGCCCAGTGGGAAGCGGCGGTCGATGCCGCGCGCGAGCAGCTCGGCGGGCTCAACGTGCTCGTCAACAATGCCGGGATCGGCGTTCCGGGCAATATCGAGGCCTGCACGTTCAGCGACTGGCAGCGGTGCTTCGACATCAACGTCAATTCGATCTTCCACGGCTGCCAGAAGGCGCTCCCGCTGATGCGCGAGCACGCGCCCGGCTCGATCATCAACATCTCCTCGATCGCGGGCCTGATCGCGAGCGACACCATGCCGGCCTATAATGCCTCCAAGGCGGCGGTGTGGATGCTGTCGAAGTCGATCGCGCTGCATTGCGCCAAGAAGGGCATGAACATCCGCTGCAATTCGGTGCACCCGACCTTTGTCGACACCCCGATCCTCGATGGCACCGCGAGGGCAGCGGCGCTCGACAAGGATGTGCTGCTTGAAAAGCTGGCGCGGCAGATCCCGCTGAAGTTCGTGGGCGAGCCCAACGACATCGCCAATGCGGTGCTTTATCTGGCCAGCGACGAGAGCCGCTTCATGACCGGCGCCGAGCTGAAGCTCGATGGCGGCATCAGCGCGATGTAAACGAAAGAGGGGCCCGCAAGGGCCCCTCCCGGTTTCACTCGATCAGGTGCAGCGGCCCGACAAACCGGGAACCGCTTTTTGGCGCTGCACCTAGTCCGCGATCAGCGCGATCGCGAGGTAGATCAGGATGAAGCTGCCGAAGCCGAGCAGCGTGCCCAGCACAAAGCCGATCCGGACCAGCATCGCGTCGATGCCGAAATAGTTGCCGATCCCGGCGCAGACCCCGAGGAGCTTGCCGTCGTGCTTGTCGAGGCGGAAGTTGCGGCCCGGCGGGGTGCCGCCCGAATTGCCGGTGATGTTGTTCATGTCGGTCGAACTCCTGTGAATGGCGGCGCGGCTGGTCAGGCGACGAGGCCGGGGGTGGCAGGGACGATGGCGTAAGCGAAGCTGGCGAGCGTCAGGACCACCGCAAAGGCGGCGGAAGCGAGACGGGCGGCGGTGTTGGGTTGAAACATGGTCTTGGTCCTTGCAGGTAGCGGCGGGAGCGATCAGGCGACCAGCGTCGGCGTGGCGGGGATGATCGCATAGGCGAAGCTGGCGGCCGAGAGCATCAGAGCGAAGGCGGCGGCGAAGAGGCGGTTGGTGGTTTCGGTGGCGAACATGTGAGGTCTCCTTGGTGTGTCTTGCGTCGTTTCCGGGACCATCCCGGGGATGCCGGATAGACTGCATCACCCGTGCCAAACTCGAAAAATGGGGGAAATCTGCCGTTTCCCCGCTGTCAGTTAGCAAACAGTCCATTCACTAAAACGAAAGCTTGGGAAATTTCCCCATCTGTTGGGATTCGGGATTTCCGCCCCCGCGCACTGGCCAAACCGGCCGCCCCCCGCTACCCGCAGATCAGCCATGGGCCTCAGCCGGATCAGCCTCGAAAACTTCCGCAACCACGCGGCAACGCAGCTTGGCGAGACGGCGCATTTCAACCTGCTGGTGGGCGAGAACGGCGCGGGCAAGACCAACCTGCTCGAAGCGATCTCGCTGCTCGGACCGGGGCGCGGCCTGCGCCGGGCGAACCTGGGCGATCTGGCGCGGCGGGCGAGCGCGGGCGCCCCGCCCCTCCCCTTCGCGATCGGCGCGAGCCTGACCGAGGCCGGCACGGTCTCGGCCCGGATCGGGACCTATACCGAGGACGGCGCCCCGGCGCGGCGGCTGGTGCGGGTCAATGGCGCGCCCGCAACCGCCGCCAGCCTTGCCGAGTGGCTCGCGCTCTCGTGGCTGACCCCGGCGATGGACGGGCTGTTCACCGATAGCGCCGGCGCGCGGCGGCGTTTCATGGACCGCATGGCGCTCGCGCTGGCGCCCGATCATGCGCGGCGGGTCAATGCGCTGGAGGCCTCGCTGCGCGAACGCGGCAAGCTGCTCGAGAACAGGGCCGATCCGCGCTGGCTCGATGCGGTCGAGGCGCAGGCGGCCGATCACGGCGCGGCGGTGGCCCGGGCCCGCGCCGAGCTGGTCCTGCGCCTCGCCGACGAGCTTTCCGCGCTCCCGCCCGAGCCTTTCGCCCGCCCCGCCCTTGCCTACCTCCCCGGCGGGCCGGCCGACGAGACCGCCCTGCGCGCCGAACTCGCCCGCAACCGCCTGCGCGACCGCGCCGCGGGCCGCGCCCTGACCGGGCCGCAGCGCGACGAATTGCAGGTGCGAATGGCCTCCACCGGCCACCCTGCCGCAGCCTGCTCGACCGGCGAGCAGAAGGCGATGCTGATCGCCATCACCCTTGCCCACGGCATCCTCGCCTCGGCCGGGCGCCCCTCGGTGCTGCTGCTCGACGAGGTCGCCGCCCACCTCGATCCCTTGCGCCGGACCGAACTCTTCAACCGGCTGCGAAGCGGCAAGGCGCAAGTCTGGATGACCGGCACCGAACTCGCCCCCTTCGAGGCGATCCGCGCCGAGGCTGCGGTCTGGCGGGTTTCCGGCGGGAGCGTGGAGCGGGTCTGAGGCGGAAAATAACGAAGGGCGTCACTTGCCCTTCGGCAGAGCCCCTTCGACCTCGTCCAGCGTCGACTGCACGAGCCGCTCGATCCCGTCGGCGGTCGGGTGGATCTTGTCCTGCTGGAACAGCTCGGGCTGGCGATAGATGTCCTCGAGCCAGAACGGGATCAGCGCGGCGCCATATTCCTTGGCGAGATCGGCATAGGTCGCATCGAACCTGGCCTGATAGTCCGGCCCGTAATTGGGCGGCGCCCGCATCCCCATCAAGAGCACCGGCACCTTCTGCTCGCGCAGGATCGCCAGCATCTTGCCAAGGTTCGCCTTCGTCTCCTCGGGCGAGAGGCCGCGCAGCAGGTCATTGCCGCCGAGTTCCAGAATGAACAGCGCAGGCGGCGCTTTCTGCGCGGCGAGCGTGAATTCGAGCCGTTGCAAACCCGCTGCCGTGGTGTCGCCCGAGACGCCCGCATTGATCACGTCGGCGTTGATCCCCCTGGCTCTCAGCGCGTTTTCCAGCTTCTCGGGGTAGGCATCGCGCGGGTCGAGGCCGTAGCCTGCAAACAGGCTGTCCCCGAAGGCGATCACCTTGCGCTCCGGCCCCATCACCGGCACCGCGGGCAGCGCAGGCGCGCCGTCCTCGGCGATTTCGGGCCCGCCCGCCGCTTCGTCCGCGCTCTCGCCGCAGGCCGCAAGCACCAGCAGAACCGCGCCCAGAGCGGCAGTTTTCGACCAAGAGCGCTTGTGCATCCGCGAGCCTTCCATACCTGTAGCTTGTTGCTCCCCCTCACCTATGCCATCGGAACGCCGTGACAAGTCCCTCTCTCGCGATCAGCGCCCGCAACCTGACCCTGACCCTCGGCAGCAGTGCTGCGCCGGTGACGATCCTGCGCGGGATCGATCTCGATGTCCCGCAAGGACAGGTCGTGGCCCTGCTCGGCCCCTCGGGCTCGGGCAAAAGCTCGCTGATGGCGGTGCTCTCGGGGCTCGAGCGCGCGAGCGGCGGAAGCCTGACGGTGGCGGGCGCCGATTTCAGCGGCCTGTCGGAAGACGGCCTTGCCGCCGCGCGCCGGGGGCGGATCGGGATCGTGCTGCAAGCCTTCCACCTTTTGCCCACCATGACCGCGGCGGAGAATGTCGCAACCCCGATGGAACTCGCGGGCATGGCAGACGCAGCCCCGCGTGCCATAGCGGAGCTGGAAGCGGTCGGCCTCGGCCATAGAACCGGCCACTATCCCGCCCAGCTTTCGGGCGGCGAGCAGCAGCGCGTCGCCATTGCCCGCGCCACCGCCCCGCGTCCGGGCCTGATCTTCGCCGACGAGCCGACCGGCAATCTCGATGCGGCGACCGGCGAGGAGATCATCAAGCTCCTCTTCGCCCGCCGCGCCGAGACCGGGGCGACGCTGCTCATCATTACCCATGATGCCGCGCTTGCGGCCCGCTGCGAGCGGGTGCTGACGATGGCCGACGGGGTGATCGTGTCGGACACCGCCGGGCCGGGCGCATGAGTCTGCCGCTTTCCACCGCCTGGACCATCGCCCGGCGCGATCTCAACGCCCGCTTCCGGGGGCTGAGGCTGCTGGTGCTGTGCATCTTCCTCGGCACCGCCGCGCTCGCCGCGATCGGCACGCTGACCACCGCGATCGCGCGCGAACTGGCCTCGAGCGGGCAGGAACTCCTCGGCGGCGATCTCGAGGTCGAGGTGTGGCAGCGGAACCTGCGGCCCGAGGAGGTCAAGGCGCTCGCCGCCTATGGCACCATCTCCAGCGGCTACCGGATGCAGGCGATGGCAAGCACGCCCGCGGCCGCCGCGCCGATCGAGCTGAAGGCGGTGGACGCGAAGTGGCCGATGTTCGGCCGGCTGACGCTGGCGGACGGGCGCAGCGTGGGCGCGCCGACGGGCAAGGATGCGTGGATCGCCCAGACCGCGATTGAGCGGCTCGGCCTCAAGGTCGGCGACAGCTTCAAGGTCGGCACGGTCACCTTGCGGGCGGCGGGCATCATCAAGGACGAGCCGGACCGCCTCTCGGAAGGGTTCCAGCTCGGCCCGACGATCATCGTTGCCGAGGGCATCCCCGCCGAGGCCGGACTGGTCGCGCCGGGCGCGCTCTACCAGAGCAAGCACCGCATCGCCTTTGCCGACCCGGGGCAAGACCCCGAGGCGGTCGGGGAGGCGCTGACCAGGCAATTCCCCACCGCCGGGTTCGACATCCGCACCCGCGACCGCGCCTCGCCCGGGGCGGACCGCTTCGTGCGGCAGATGAGCGATTTCCTGACGCTGGTGGGCCTTGCCGCGCTGGTGATCGCCGGGATCGGGATTGCGGGCGGCGTGTCGTCCTATCTCGACCAGCGCCGCGCCGGGATCGCGACGCTGAAGGTGCTGGGGGCGACCTCGGGCGACATTGTCCGGATCTATGCCATGCAGATCGGCGTTGCCGCGCTGGCGGGGAGCCTTGCGGGGCTGGCGGCGGGCGTGGCGGTGACGCCGCTGCTGGCGGGCGCCCTGCAAGGGCTGCTGCCGGTCGAGAGCGGGTTCATCATCGCGCCCGGTGCCTTGCTGCTGGCGGCGGCCTATGGCCTGCTGGTGGCCTTTGCCTTTGCCGCTGCGCCGCTGCTGCGGGCGCGCAGCTTTCCGGCGATGGCGCTGATGCGCTCCGGGATCGTCCCGCTGGCGCGCGACAAGCGGGCGCTGCTAGCAACGGCCGCCGGCCTTGCGGCGATCTGCGCGCTGGCGCTGGCGACCACCGCGCAGCCGAGGCTGTCGGGCGGGTTCCTGATCGGCGCGGGCGGTGCTCTGGGGCTGCTGGCGGGGCTCGGCTGGGCGATCCGGCACCTCGTGCGCCGCCTCCCGAGGCCGCGCAATCCGCTGCTCCGGAGCGTGCTTGCCAATATCCACCGCCCCGGCGCGCCGACCGGTTCGCTTGTCACTGCGCTGGGCTTCGGCCTTGCCGCCTTCGTGCTGCTCGCCGCGGTACAGAGCGCGATCGACGGCAATATCGCGCAGCGCGTTCCCCAGGAGGCGCCCGACTACTTCGTGCTCGACGTGCCTCCGTCCAAGGAGCCGCGCTTCTTCGCGCTGATCCAGCAGGAATTCCCCAAGGCAGGCATCCGCACCGTGCCGACGATGCGCGGCGCGGTGCTGGCCTATGGGCCGAAGGACAAGATGGTGCGGGTCGCCGATCTCAAGGAGATTCCCGAGGGAGCATGGGCCCTGCGCGGCGAGCGCGGCCTCACCTATGCCGACACCCTCCCCCAGGGCAACCGCGTGGTCGAGGGGCAATGGTGGAGCCCGGTGCATAGCGGCGAGCCGCTGGTCTCGGTCGATGCGCGCTTTGCCGAGGCGGTGGGGCTGAAGGTGGGCGACTATCTCACCATCGGCATCCTCGGCGTCGAGCGCACTGCAAGGGTCGCCAATCTGCGCGAGATCGACTGGGAGAGCATGGGCTTCAACTTCGCGCTGGTGTTCAGCCGCAATGCGATCAGCGACGCGCCGCACAACCTTTCCGCGACCATTGACCTGCCCGAGGGCGCCGATGCCGCCGCCAGAGGCCGCTTGCTGCGTGCGCTGGTAAAGGAGATGCCCTCAAGCTCGGTAATCGAGGTCGGCGGCATTCTGGTCGAGGCGAGGAAGCTGCTCGAACAGGTGAGCCTTGCAACGCTCGCGGCGGCCGGCGTGACGGTGCTGGCGGGGCTGGCGGTGCTGATGGGCGCGATTGCCGCAGCCCGGGCGGCGCGGACCTATGACACGGTCATGCTGCGCGTGCTGGGCGCGAGCCGGCGGCAGATCCTGCTGCTGCAACTGGCGGAATATGGCCTGCTTGCCGGGCTGCTCGCGCTGGTCGCGCTCGGCCTTGGCGGCGGGCTGGCCTGGGTGGTCATCACCCGGCTGTTCGAATTCGAATGGCTGCCCGATTGGGGCGAGGTGCTCGGCGTGCTCGCGCTCGGCACCGCGCTGGTGCTCGGCTTTGCCCTCGCCGGCTCGCTCCCCTTGCTGGGAGCGAAACCGGCGAGAGCGCTGCGCGAACTCTAGCGCCCGGGCCTCAGGCTCAGGCGAAGACTTCCCCGTAAGCCTCGGCGCCGCCGCCGGTCACTTCGCTGTGGAGCGCGGCGACATAGGCGGTGGCGAAGATCGTGTAGACGATGAACAGCGGCAGCATCAGAAGCGGCCCCAGCAGCACCATCATCGAAGGTTCGCCCCCCTGCGCCGCGCCGAACGCCGAACCGAAGATCAGCAGCACGGGCAGGCCGATGATGACCAGCGAGATCAGCATGAAGACCACCGTGGCGAGGAAAATGCGCCACACCTTGCCCTGCGTCACGTTCCAGCTCCGGCGGATCGCGGTGAAGGGGTTGAACACCTGGTCCACCGCAACCACGCCGACCAGCACCGAGAAGCGGCAGCCGAGATAGATCAGCACCGGCAGGAACAGCAGCAGCATGATGCCGCCCAGCCCCGCCGCCGCGTCCGCGCTGCCCACGCCCACCGCGGCAATCATCGCCATGAGGCCGCCGCCGATGGCCATATAGGCCAGCACGAGGAGGATGGTGATCGCAAAGAACGGCAGCGCGCTCTTGAACCCGCGGCTCAGCGCCGCCCCGAAGCCTGCCTGCTCGAGCGGCGAGGCCAGCGTCACCATCGCCGCCTGCTGGGCCAGCGCAAGGACGATATAGGCGGCATAAAACAGCACCATCGCCAGCACCATGCCGACCCCCATCCCGGCGAGCGCGGACGGATCTTCCATGCCTCCGCCCATCCCGGCCCCGGCAATGCCCATCACCGCCATCAGGATGCCGAGCACCACCACGGCCACCATCTGGACCGCAAAGAACACCGCCCACATCCCGACCAGCGGCCAAAACCGCTGGCGCAGCATGTCCCAGCTCGTCGAAAAAACGCGCCCAATATCGATCATGTGAAATCCCCCTGCGGTCATCCCTTGCCGCAGGGCAAAAGATGCATGGGACAAGGGGCTGATGCAACGGGAAAAAGACCGGCGCGCCCGCACGCTTCCCCTGCACTAGGCGAACAGGCTCGCATCCACTCCGGGCCGGCGCGGATCGTCGCCATAGCGGTTGGCGCCGGGCGTGCCGCGCGCGACCATCAGCCAGAACATCCAGCCCGCGCCGATATAGGGCAGGAAACCGATCAGCAGCCACCAGCCCGAGCTGCCCTGGTCATGCAGCCGCCGCACCTGCAAGGACAGGGTCGGCAGGGCGAACACCGCCGCCTGCACCAGACCGGCCCAGATCACCACATCCATGCCCTTCATCCCGTGCGGGACCAGGGTCATGACATTGACCGCCGCCGCCAGGATCGCGAGCTGCCACAGCACGAAGGCCCAGTATTCGCTGCGCCGCGCCCGGCCGCGATAGTCGAAGGTGTCACGCAGCGGCTGGAGCAGGGCATAGAGAACATCGTCGCGCATGGCGCTTCTTCACCGCCGCGCACCGCCGGCGCAAGCCCCTTCGCCATGAAAAAAGGCCCCGCACCGGTGGTGCGAGGCCCTCTTGCCTGTTGCTCGCTGAGAGCGATCAGAACTTGAAGCGAACGAGGCCGCCATAGGTGCGCGGCTGGCTCGGATAGCCCGAGACCGTGCCGGCCTGCGCCACGCCGTCGAACACCGTGATGATGTACTGGTCGTTGAGCAGGTTGCGCGCCCACAGGCCGACTTCCAGACCGCTTTCGAGCTGGAAGATGGTCGAGGCGTTCACCAGATTGACCTCGCGCTGGAAGATGCGCGGATCGCGGCGCGCGTTGACCGGGCCGTTGAAGGTCGGCAGGCCGTTGTTGATGTCGACATTGCTCTCATGCGAGTAGTCGATGCGCGTGAGCAGCTTGTTGCTGCCGATCTCGAGCGTGTGGTTGGCCGCGACGCGGAGGTTCCACGCCGGGACACCGCCGGGGCGGAAGCCGGTGAGGTTGCCGACCGGGCTGGCCGTGAAGCTGTCGAACTTCGGATCGAGGTGGGTCGCCGCGAAGTTGAACGACAGGCTGTCGCTCGGACGGACCGTGGCATCGAACTCGAAGCCGCGAACCGACTGCTGACCGGCGTTGTTCAGCTGGAAGCCGGTGCCGGTGAACAGGAAGCTCTGGAAGCCCTTGATGGTCTGGTCGAACAGCGCGAGGTTGAAGCCGAAGCCGTCCCACTGCGCCTTCATGCCGAGTTCGTAGACCTCGGCATTTTCCGGACCGGCAAAGCGCGAACCCGTGGTGAGGTTGGCGACATTCAGACCGGCATTGGTGATCGGCGATGCGGGGGCCGCAAAGCTCGAACGGCCCGGACCGGGGATGAAGTCGCCAAACGCCGGGCGGCTATCGCGCGACAGGTTGACCGAGCTCGCCTTGAAGCCGGTTGCGTAGCTACCGTAAATGTTGACCTCGGGCGAGATCTGGTAGGCGAGACGCAGCAGGTAGGTGAACTTGTCGTCGTTGGTCTGGCCCGGTTCGACCGAGTTCGGAATGGTCAGGAACGGCGGCTGGAACTGGAACGGCGTGAGGCCGAGCAGCGGGTTGGTCGCCGGGTTGGTCGCAGCGGCAAGGAGCTGCTGCTGCACGGCAGCCGGCAGAGCCTGGAACTGCGCGCGGGTGAAGACATCGGGAATGCCCGGGTTCTGCAGCGTCGCGCCGGTGATGAAGGCATCGACCAGGTTGGTGTTCGACAGCTCGTCGAACGACTGCTGCGCCAGCGCGAAGTTCTTCTTGTCGTCGGTGTAGTTGAAGCCGCCGGTCAGCACGAGGCCGTCGGTGATTTCAAAGTCCACGGTGCCGAACACCGACCAGGCGGTGTTTTCCATCGAATATTGCTCGGCCGTCAGCGGACCGGCGCTGAAGATCGAGCCCTGCGGCAGGCCGAGGCCCGCTTCCACGCCGTTGAACAGCTGCGCGTTGCCACCGAGCAGCGCGAAGAAGGTGCGCGCGTCGGCGCCGGTAGTCAGCTTGCTGTCCTGACGGATCGACTCGTCGAAGTAGAACCCGCCGAGCAGGAAGTTCACCGGGCCGTCGAAGTCCGAGGTCAAGCGCAGTTCCTGCGTGAAGGTGTTGACCTTCTGGTCGCGGGTCTCGGTCACCACGTCGGCGCTGGTGAAGTCGACGTCCTGGTCGAGGAAGTTCTTCAGCTCGCGATAGGCGGTGATCGAGGTGAAGGTCAGCGGACCGCTGCTCCAGTCCATCTGCACCGAACCGCCGTAGTTGTCGACGGTGTTGCGCGGCACCTGGCTGAGGAAGGTGT
>VFQM010000983.1_pt1 | contig 27330 bp, 28 predicted proteins | sample 3512391 | NCBI WGS metagenome assembly VFQM01 (sample SAMN10412369, study PRJNA504923) | tailings metagenome | isolation source: Replicate 1 from Balatoc abandoned mine | place: Philippines | reverse complement strand
GTTGTTGCTTTCTTCCCAACTGCACTTTTCCAACCTAAATCTACATTGTTTTCTAACCATGAAGTTGAAAAAATATCGGCAGAGAACAAAGGTGCATTTAAAGGTTTTTTAGTAATGATGTTGATTAATCCTCCAACGGCTTCACTTCCATATAAACTTGAGGCTGGACCTTTAACCACTTCAATTCTATCAATCAAAGAATTCGGAATTCCAGATAAACCATAAACAGTTGAAAGCGCACTCACAATTGGCATTCCGTCAATCGTAACCATCGTGTACGGACCTTCTAATCCGTTGATGTGAATGTCGCCTGTGTTGCAAATGTTGCAATTTAGTTGAGGTCGAACGCCGTTTACATTTTGCAAGGCTTCAAAAATATTTGATGTTGGGTTTTTCTTTAAAAAGGCTGTCGTATACACTTCAACCGGAACTGGTGTTTCCATTCTTGAAACGGGTTTTAGTGTTCCAGAAATTACTACATCGTCTAATGTATTTGAATCTTCTTGTAAGGTGAAATTGATTGTTAAATCAGAATTGTTTTCAAGTGTAATTTTCTTTTTTTTGGGCTTAAACCCAATATAGGAAGCGGTAATCGTGTAAGAACCATTAGGAATATCTTTGAATTCGTATAAACCATTTTCATTGGTTTCCACTCCTTTATTTAGTTCTTTTATATAGATATTTGCATAAGTTAAAACTTCATTATTAGCGGTCACTTTTCCTTTTATTGTGTTTTGCGAAAAGGTAAAAGCAGATAAAAATAGGGCGATATAAATAAATATTTTATACATTATAAAATTAAATTTAGATAAAACTAAAAATAAAACGTTTACAAAACTAAAAAAACTTTATATATTTGTCAAAATGAATTGTTTATGACCATTTCGGAAGAAAACTATATTAAAGTTATTTATCATTTGTCGTTGGTGTCTCCAAAAGGCGTTAATACGAACGCTATTGCTGGAATGCTCGATACCAAAGCGTCATCAGTTACTGATATGTTGAAGAAACTTTCGGATAAAGATTTGGTGAGTTATCAAAAATACCAAGGCGTTACGCTTACTGATAAAGGCTTACATTCAGCAAAAATGATTGTGAGAAAACATCGTTTGTGGGAAGTTTTTTTAGTAGATAAATTAGGTTTTTCGTGGGATGAAGTGCACGAAATTGCAGAAGAATTGGAACACATAAAATCGGAACAATTGATTAATAAATTGGATGCTTTTTTAGGATTTCCAGTAGCCGACCCGCATGGAGATCCCATTCCAGATGCAAAAGGTGTAATTAAGAAAATCGAAAAGCAATTGTTATCGGAAGTAGAAATTAATGCATCATTTCATTGTGTTGGCGTTAAAGATTCTTCTACCGATTTTTTAAAATATTTAGACAAGCAAAAAATTGCATTAGGTTCAGTTGTAAAAGTAATCGATAAAGAAGACTTTGATGATACTCTAACAGTTGAAATCGATGGAAAACGTCTAACGATTTCGAATAAAATTGCTAATAATTTATACGTTCAATAAGTATGTTTGATTCAATTATTCATTTTTTTGAGAGTATTGACCCAATTTTGGCGGCATTTTTGGCTACTACTTTTACTTGGGGTTTAACAGCATTCGGTGCTTCGTTTGTGTTCTTTTTTAAGAGTATGAACCGAGTAGTTTTAGACGGAATGCTAGGTTTTACTGGTGGCGTAATGGTCGCAGCTAGTTTTTGGAGTTTGTTAGCACCTGCTATCGAAATGAGTGATGGCGATGGTTTTGTAAAAGTAATTCCGGCAGCGTTTGGATTTGCTTTAGGAGCTTTATTTATTTTCGGATTGGATAAAGTATTGCCACACATGCACATTAATTTCAAAGAAACGGAAGGAATAAAATCGCCTTGGCAACGCACAACACTTTTGGTTTTGGCGATAACTTTGCACAATATTCCGGAAGGATTAGCAGTTGGAGTTTTATTTGGTGGAGTCGCAGCGGGAATTCCAGAAGCTTCAATCGCAGGAGCAGTTACTTTAGCCATTGGAATTGGAATTCAAAATTTTCCTGAAGGAATTGCGGTTTCCATGCCATTACGAAGAATGGGAATGAGCAGAAGAAAAAGCTTTATGTACGGACAATCATCTGCTATTGTAGAACCTATTTTCGGAGTTTTAGGAGCTGTTGCTGTTACTTTTTTCACTCCAATTTTACCTTATGCGCTGGCTTTTGCAGCTGGAGCCATGATTTTTGTGGTAGTGGAAGAAGTAATTCCTGAAACGCAACAAGATAAAAATACCGATATCGCTACGTTAGGTTTTATAGGCGGATTTATCGTGATGATGACTTTAGATGTAGCTCTAGGTTAAGCTATAAATCTTTGTTAAAACGTTTTACATTGTATTTTCGATGTTTATTTTTGCGTCATGATACGATTGATAAATAGAACTAGTTTTGGAAAATTCCTTTGGATTTTCATGGCGTTTTATTTCTTGAATTGTAGTGTAGATGCACCTGATGTTCAAATTTTTTCTCAACAAGAAAATCTAAAATTCAACGATCAAGAGAGTATAGTAGAACTTTTGGTTGAAAAAGTATTGGGTTTTGAAAATGCTATTTCTGAGCAAGATGATGTTGAGAATACTTCTCAAAAATCAATGAAAAAATCAATTTCTTTAGATTTTTTTGTTTTCCATCTAAATGATGGTTTTAAGAGTAATAACTTTAATTGGAATTCCAATGAAAAGTCGATTTTACAATTACCATTTTTTGATAGTATTTCTTTAGAAATAACTTCGCCACCACCACTTATTTAATTTGATTTTTTATAACTGATTTTAACTCCAAAAACGGAGTAATTTTTACATGTTTATTATTATCAAATTAGAATATGAAAACACACTATTATGTTTTAGTAGGGTTGATGGTTGCCCTTTTTACAATTCCATCACAAGCACAAACTGAAAACGAAATAAAAGACAGTTTGTATATACAAGAAGTTGAAAATCCAAAACTTCGACCTAAAATCTTACATGCCGAACCACTTTACATTGATTTAATTCGAGATTTAGGAGCGCGAAAAGGCGAAAAAGAATGGAATGTTGGTTTTGGTTTAGCTGATGCTAATTCGTATGATAGATACACTGCCTTGGTAGAATACGAATGGGCACCAATAGACCGTTTGGGTTTAGAAATCGAACTACCTTTTTCGTTTTATTATCCATTAGCAAATGATGTTCAAGCGCCTAATAGTAAACTTAACGGATTAAAATTAGCAGCTCAATATTCTTTTTTGGTTTCGGAAAAGTATAAAACTTCCCTAGCAATTGGCTACATTCATGAATTTGAAATGACGGAATTTAAAAATTATGACAATGATCGATTTTTTAAAGGAAATCTATACAATCCTTTTTTTGTAGCAGCTAAAAGATGGGGTGATAATTTTCATACATTGTTGTACACCGGACCTATTTTTGAGCATAATTTTAGTGAGAATTCTTGGCATACTAATTACCAAATCAATTCCAACTTTCATTATATGATTTCTGGAACGCGTAATTTTATTGGAATAGAATTCAACAAAGAAATTAATCATAATAACGATTTTGATATGACAATTCGTCCACAAATGCGAGTAGGTATTGCTGAAAATTTAATGGTAGGTATTGTAACTGGAATTCCCGTAAATAGAGAAAATGAACGCTTTAGTTCGTTTTTAAGATTGATATACGAACCAAGTCATAATCATAATAAGAAACATTAATTAATGACAAGCACAATCGTCGTTACAAGGTTTTGACTTCTTTTTGCGTTTTTTCCAAAAGAATTTTTTTACCAAAAAACCTACGGCAATAGCTAAAGAAATGTAAACTAAGATTTGTTGTATATCCATAGTACAAAATTAGAAAAAGCAATCTCAAAATTCATGAGATTGCTTTTTTATTAACTTAAAACTAACTAAAAATATTAAAATTGAGCGGCAATTCCTATGGAAGCACTAAACGGCATTCCTGGTCGTAATCCTGCTGGCACTCTTGAAACTAAATAGGTAGTATCAAATAGGTTGTTGATGTTTCCTGTTAAACTAAAATGTTTGTTGTATTTATATTTCGAACCAAAATCTACAACTGTATTATTTGGTACAGAAAATTCATTTGGAATGGAGCCTTGACCTGCAACTGTTCTAAACTCACCATTAAATCTTGCGCCTAAAATCAATTCAAATTTAGCGTGTTCTAATGCAATTGAAGCATTGAATTGATGTTTTGAAATGTATGGAATTTCATCCCCTTTTTCAATAGTTCCCCAAGCTCCATCTGAACTTGAGAATTCATTAATGAATTCAGTATCTGTTAAGGTATATCCAAAAGTAATTGGCAATTTAAATTTGCTTTCTTCTTTTAAAATTTGATAGTTTAATAACAACTCAATTCCTTTTACATGAGCTTCACCTGCGTTGAATTGGTCTAAGGTTCCAGAACCTCCACTTGCAGCTAAGTCACTTCCTAATAAATTTGAATAGTTATTAAAATACGCTACAACTTCTCCTGATAATTTGTTGTGTTTAAAACGCGAACCTAATTCGTAGTTTATACTTTTTTCAGCATCTGTTCCTGGGGTATTTGTTGGAGGAGCAAAACCTTTGTGAACACCACCAAAGAATGATAAATTATTATTAATTCTATAATTTGCACCTACACCAGGTAACCAAACTTTTACATGATTGTCGTTTTCAACCAAGTTTGCTCCGGTTCTTGTTACGTCATTTGTTCCGTAGTTTTTGTTTAACAAATCGATAGTTTCAAAACGTATACCAGGTGTAACGGTTAAGTCGTTATATTTGATTTTGTACAAGGCGTGAGCTGCAAGTGCTTCTGCATAAGCGATTCTATTGTCTTGTGTTCCTGGAGTTCCAGCAGTTGTTAATACCATCGATCCATCAATCATAGCATAGCTATCATTCCATTGGAATCTATCTTCACTGTCTTTGTGATAACGAACTCCCACTTCTAAGTCATGGTAAACTTCCCCAGTTAAGAAATGAAAATCTAATTTAGTTTGAACTCCTTGAGCTAAATATCCTCTGTTATTTGCACGAACTCGCAAAGCGTTATTTGGAGAGTTTTGCGCTCCAGTAACATAATCAAAAGCTAATGCATTTGTTGTTGGATCTTCTAAAATAGCATCAATGGCATAAGTTGTTCCGCCAAATCGTACATCATTTAGTTTATACCAATTTCTTGAAAACTTATTGCGGTAAGCCGTTGTTGTTACACTAAAATAGTTACTAGTTTTTAAAGTATGGGTAACCGAAAATTGATTGTTTTTTGTTGTAATGTTATCTTTTTCCGAACCTGCGTATCGCATAAAAGGAGAATTATTGAAATCTTCTTCTGTTAAACCTAAATACGTTTCATTTGCATCTTCATCTGCATATACCATTTTAAATTCAATAGCATTGTAAATTTTACTGGTTGGTTTAGATTGTACTCTGAATTTAGCCATAACATCATTCTTGTCAAAACCTGTGTTGGCTCCATTTGGTAAATTTTTAAATCCGTCTGAATTGTAGTTTAAAAATTGGACAACAGCACCTACCGTTTCGTTTGCAATTCCAACATTTGCAACAGTGCGGCTGGTATTAAAACTTCCGTAATCCGTTAAAAATCCTGCACTAAATTTTTTAGGAATCGCTGCCGAAACAAAGTTGATAGTACCACCCGTAGTAAAAGGTCCGTACTGAATTTGGCTACTTCCTTTTAAGATTTCAACCGCACTCATACGAGCTACTGATGGGAAATAATAAGCGGCAGGAGCTGAATATGGAGCAGGAGCAATCAAAACGTTGTCTTCCATTAGAGTGATTTTCGCACTTCTATCTGGTGAAGTTCCTCTTAAACTGATATTTGGTCTTAAACCAAAACCATCTTCTTCGTAAACATTAACTCCTGTTACTGTTCTTAAAACACGGTTGATGTCGGTATAATTGAATTTTTGTAAATCTTCTGCCGAAATGTAAGAAGCAGAACCTGTTTTGTTAGCTGCTTCAAACTTACTACCAATCATTTGATTGGCTGAAATTACAACTTCTTTTAAGGTCTTTACTGAGTCTTTTTTGGTATTGTTTTCTTGTGAAAAACCTATTCCAGATAGTAAAAAGACAATAGGGGCAACTATATATTTCATTTTTATTTAGATTAATTATACGGAGCAAAAATAATTACTAAAGTTTATTTAGACAAATTATAAATAAAGTTTTTTTAAGGGATTTGGTCGAATTATGTACAACGTGAATTTTTAAGAAAAAAACACCTCTTTTTTAATTAAAAATGAAGAATAGTTTGATATTTTATAATTAAAAACAATTTTTTTAAAAATAAAATCCAGTTCCAATCGTCATATAATTGTAATTTGGAGAAGCAATTTTTAAATACTCATAACCTAATGAGAAAAAATAATTCTTTTTATGATATTTTCCTCTGATTTCAAATGAATTTATGGGTAATCCATTTATTTTACTCCAAATCATAGCACTGTTAAAACTTATGTTTTTTATCGCAAAAACATCGGTATGTAGACCATATGAAAACCCTACTTTTTGAACATCATTTCCAATGTAAGTTACTCCAAGCGTCCAACCCAAATTAAATTTTTTGAACCGAATTCGATCGTAAGCCACATTAAATTGAAACAAGGAAAGATTTGAAAAGTTGTTTGTAAAAGCATTTTTTTCTATCAATTCTCGATAATCGGCTTGAATGTAAAAAAATTGAAAAGGTCTGAATTTTGCTTTTAAATGATTTCCGAATAAATTATTATTGCTATATAAAAAATGATTTTCAACATCAAATCGCATTACATTTCCATTTTGAATACTGTCGTTTTCTTTTTGGAAATTTCCCGATTCGCCATCGAAATAAGGATGTTTTGTTAGTCGACTATATAAATGCTTTTCATTTCCGTAATCGCCAATGGTATAATAAAAACTCTCTATAATAAATCTAAAGATACCAAAAGCGCTTGACTCAGAAGAATCACTACTCGAGTTTGAACTTGATGAATTCGAACTCGAAGAATTAGAATTGTTTCCCGTTTTTAATTCCTCCTTAGATTTATCAATTTTTTGAGAAAACGTGATATTTATCGTTAATGCAATAAATAAAATGACTAGTGTATTCTTCATCATTTTTTGTTTACTATAAAGTAATCAAAAATTGTGCCTTTTATTTCAAAAATTGATAGGCAATTAACGAAGTTAAATAAGCAAATCCACTCATGAAAACCAGCTGAATTATAGGCCATTTCCAAGAATTGGTTTCTTTTTTCACAATAGCTAAAGTAGAAATACATTGCATCGCGAAAGCATAAAATAGTAATAAGGAAATTCCAGTAGCAAAATTGAATATTTTTTTACCGGTTTCAGGATGTACTTCGGCAGCCATTCGGTTTTTAATGGTCGTTTCTTCCTCGCTATGACTTCCAACACTATAAATGGTTGCTAAAGTTCCCACGAAAACTTCACGAGCAGCAAAAGAACTCACCACAGCAACTCCAATTTTCCAATCGTAACCTAAAGGTCGAATGACAGGTTCAATGGCTTTTCCCATGAAACCGATATATGAATTCTCAAGCTTGAAGGAGTTTACTTGGTCTTCAAATTCTTCTGAAGTAATGTTTTTGTTCTGATTTTGTTCAGTTATGATTTTTTCAGCGTTGTTGAAATCATCACTTAATCCGTGCGAACCTAAAAACCATAAAATAACAGACAATGCTAAGATGATTTTTCCAGCACCAAAAACAAAAGCTTTGGTTTTTTCTAAAACGTTAATTCCAACATTTTTAAACATCGGAATTTTATAACTTGGCATTTCAACTACGAAATACGATTTGCAGTTTAATTTCAAATATTTGTTTAATAGATAAGCTGAAAAAACAGCCATTCCAAATCCTAATAAATACAATCCCATTAAGGTTAAACCTTGTAAACTAAGGAATCCTAAAACTCTTTTTTCTGGAATAATTAATGAGATTAGAATGGCATAAACCGGTAATCTAGCGGAACACGTTGTAAAAGGTGTTACTAAAATAGTAATCAAGCGTTCTTTCCAGTTTTCAATGTTTCTAGCACTCATAATTGCCGGAATAGCACAAGCCGTTCCTGAAATTAGAGGCACGACGCTTTTGCCAGAAAGACCAAATTTTCGCATGATTTTATCCATCAAAAACACTACGCGACTCATATAACCGCTTTCTTCTAACACGGAAATAAACAAGAATAAAAAGGCAATTTGGGGTACGAAAATCACAATTCCGCCAATTCCAGGTATCAAACCTTCACTTATTAAATTTGTAAATTCTCCTGCTGGAAGATGTTGTTTGGCAAGCGAACTCAAATTAGCAAACGTTTCATCAATGAAATCCATAGGAATGCTACTCCAATCAAATAAAAATTGGAAAATCAACATTAAAATTCCAAAGAAAATAACGTAACCGAAAATTTTGTGTGTCAGAATTCGGTCGATTTTAGCACGAATATCCGTTGCTTTTGAAACGTCTATTTTTTGACCTAATTTCAGCGTGTCATTGATAAATTGATAACGCTTTATGGTTTCTTTCTGTTGTAATTTTTTTAAATCGGAATGCGATTTGGTGAACGAACTTTTGATTTCGTTTCGGTCTAAATTTAAGAAATTCACATCTTGCGTAATCACCAACCAAAGTTTGTATAACAACTGATTTGGAAACGCTCTTCTTAAATTGTTAAAATATTCTGGATCAATTGAAGACGCATTCAAACACGGTTCGGTTGAAAGGTTTTCGTAATTGAGGATTAGGTTTTTTAGGTTATCAATTCCGATTTTTTTACGAGAACTAATTAAAGCAATCTTCGTTTTTAATTCTCGTTCTAAAACAGGAATGTCTAGTTCAATTCCTTTCAATTCCATTCTATCTGCCATATTAATGACTAAAATGGTTGGAATTTCTAAATCTTTAATTTGGGTAAAAAGGAGTAAATTTCGTTTTAAATTTTCCACTTCGGTGACTACAACGGCAACATCTGGAAAATCTTCGTCATTCTTATTTAGTAATAATTCAATCACTACATTTTCATCAATAGAACTTGCGTTTAAGCTATAAGTTCCTGGTAAATCGATGATTTTAGCTTTAGTGGTTTCGTTTAATTTACAAACGCCTTGTTTTTTTTCAACGGTAATTCCTGGGTAATTTCCCACTTGTTGATTCAATCCTGTTAATTCATTAAAAACCGAAGTTTTGCCCACGTTTGGGTTTCCAATTAAAGCAACTTTGATAGGATTTTTACTCATGAGAATTACAATTTGGTAACCGTGATTTCTTTAGCCGTTTCTAATCGAATGGCTACGTGCGAATCATTGACGTTAAAGTACAAAGGATCACCCAAAGGCGCAATTTGAATTAAAGTAATGGAATTTCCAGGCAAACATCCCATTTCTAATAACTTTAGTGGGATTTCACCTAGATTGATGGAGGTTATTTCGGCAACTTCTCCAATTTTAAGTTCAGAAGAACAAATTTCCATTTCCTTATTTAGATTGAATTAAAATACAAAAGTAAAAATTATAATTGGACAAAAATTGATTTTTATCAGAATTAGTAAATTTAAACATGAATTTAACATTATTGGTTTTCACTAAGCCACAAAATATCTTCTAAAAGTTGTTTCATGTTCTTTGTTTTCGGGTCTTCCGTAGGTTGATCCAAATTGGTTCCATCGTAAAAACCTCGAATTCTTTTGTTTTTATCTACCAAAATAAAATTTTCAGTATGTACCATATCGTACAATTCTTCTGGTTTACCTGTTTTTACGGCTAAATAGGATTTTCTGGCTAAATAATAAATATCCTTTTTGTCTCCAGTCACCAAATTCCAACGTGCATCATCAACTCCTTTTTCTATAGCATATTTTTTTAAAACTTCAGGTGTGTCAATATCAGGAGTAACGGAGAAAGACAACAATTTCACTTCTGGATTATTCTTCAATTGATTTTGTAACCAAACCATATTGTCTGTCATTTTTGGGCAAATGGTGGGGCAAGTGGTAAAAAAGAAATCGGCTACATAAATGGTATTTTCGTAGTCTTTTTGAGTAATTACTTTTCCATTTTGATTGGTAAAAGCAAAATCAGCAATTTTATGATCGTTGCCAATATGTTGAACTGTTGAATCGACTAATTCTGGATTAATATCTCTTGGAGAATAGATAGGTAATGTTTTTTTGGGAGTTAGTAAACTGTAAATTCCTAAATAAATAACAATTGAAAGTATTCCAAAAATGATGAAAAACTTTTTATAAGGAGCCAGAAAATTAAGCATAATTTTTTTTACAAAAATAATTCAAATTCGTGATAATTGTAAATAAAAACGATATTCAATAGAATAAAATTTATATTTGTAGAAACAAACAAATTGGATATGGAAATAAAAACAAATTTTAAAAAAGGAGTTGCTTTTTGTGCAGCCATAGCAATTTTGCATAGCTGTAATTCAACACAAAGCATAACTGAAAAAAAAGAGGTTAAAACTTCGTCAGGAATTAATTTAGGATATATGGACAAATCCGTAAATCCCGCAGATGATTTCAATCGTTATGTAAACGGAACTTGGTTAGATAAAACCGAAATCCCAGCAGACAGAACGCGTTGGGGAAGTTTTGACGAACTAAGAAAGAATACGGATAATGACGTAATGGCTATACTAAAAGAAGCGATTAACGACAAAACTATCGATCCAAATTCCGACCAAGCAAAAGCGATTAATTTATACAAATCGGTTTTAGATACGGTAACGAGAAACAAACAAGGAATTGAGCCTTTGAAACCGTATTTAGCAAAAATTAACGCAGTTCAAAATGCAGATCAATTGGTTGCTTTGTTAGCCGAAATGGAACCAGAAATGGGATTAGGTTTCTTCGGAAGTTACATTGGTGCTGATGCTAAAAACAGCAACAAAAATGTAATTTATGTGGGAACAGGCAGTCTTGGTTTACCAGATAGAGATTATTACGTTTCCGATGCGCCAGACAACAAAGAAAAACGCGAAAAGTATGTAGCTCACGTAACGAGAATGTTACAATTCATTGGAGAATCTGAAGCTACAGCTAATGCGAATGCAAAGAAAATTTTAGCCTTAGAAACTAAAATGTCAACGGCTACTTTAGACCGTGTTCAAAGAAGAGATAGAAGAAATACTTACAATCCAATGAGTTTTGCTGATTTACAAAAATTAGCACCAACCGTTAAATGGGATACATATTTCCAAACCGTTGGAATTGGAAAAGTAGATTCATTAGTAGTTTCGCAACCAAAATACATTCAGACAGTTGAAACGATTTTAAAAGATAACCAAGTTGAAGACTGGAAAGCTTACATGCGTTGGACCGCCTTAAGAGGTTCGGCAGGTTTATTATCAACAGATATTGAAAATGCGAATTTTGACTTCTATGGAAAAACTTTAACTGGAGCAGTAAAACAACGTCCAGCAGAAGAAAGAGCTTTAGCAACCGTTAACGGAAGATTAGGTGAAGCTTTAGGAAAACTTTACGTAGCTAAAAAATTCCCACCAGAAGCTAAAGAAAAAGCGCAAGCGATGATTGCTAATGTAATGAAAGCGTTTGATAATCGTATTGATAATTTACCTTGGATGACAAAAGCTACTAAGGAAAATGCTAAAATTAAATTGAACAAATTCCGAGTAAAAATTGGATATCCTGATAAATGGAAAGATTACTCAGAATTACAAGTGAAATCTCCAGAACAAGGTGGAACGTATTTCGATAATTCAAGAATGTACGCAAGATGGAGTCACAAGAAAAACATCGAAAAAATGGGGAAACCTGTTGATAAAGAAGAGTGGGGAATGTCGCCTCAAACGGTAAATGCATATTTCAGTCCAACTAATAACGAAATTGTATTTCCAGCTGCGATTTTGCAACCACCTTTCTATGATTACAAAGCTGACGAAGCGGTAAATTATGGTGGAATTGGAGCCGTAATTGGTCACGAAATTTCTCACGGATTTGACGATTCAGGTTCAAGATATAATGCGGATGGAAACTTAGTAAATTGGTGGAGTGATGAAGATTTAAAACAATTCACCACTTTAGGAAGTGCTTTAGCTGATCAATATTCAGCTTTAGAACCATTACCTGGAATTTTTGTTGATGGAAAATTCACTTTAGGTGAAAACATCGGAGATTTAGGTGGAGTTAATGCTGCCTATGACGGATTACAAATCTATTTGAAAGAAAATGGAAACCCTGGATTAATCGACGGATTTACTCCTGAGCAACGTTTCTTTATTTCTTGGGCAACCATTTGGAGAAGCAAAATGCGTGACGAAGCCATCAAAAATCAAGTAAAAACTGATCCACATTCACCAGGAATGTACCGTGCTTATGTGCCGTTACAAAATGTGGAAGCGTTCTACAAAGCGTTCAATATTTTACCACACAACGGTATGTATTTACCTTTTGAGAAACGTGTGAAAATTTGGTAAACAACTTCAAAATAAAATCAAATCCCATCTTTATAGGTGGGATTTTTTATTTTTTCTTAATCGCTCGATTCACAATATAAAGTCCAATAATCGTTATCGTTCCTCCAATGATAATCGCAGTTGTCAAAGGCTCATCAAACAATAAATAACCAAAAAACAACGCCACCATCGGGTTGATGTAAGCGTATAAACTGCTGATTTCGGTTGGTAAATTTTCCAAAGCATAGATAAACGCAATAAACGTCAATACCGAACCAAAAACTACTAAATACCCAATCGACCACCAAGAAATCGCAGGAATTTCAGTCAACGGAACCGAAGTCCCATTAAATCCAATCACGCTCGAAATCACAATACTTGAAATCAACATTTGCAATCCCAAACTAAAATACGGATTGAAATTCGTCTTATTTTCCTTGATATAAATCGAAGATAACGCCCAAGTAAACGTAGCAATTACTGAAAGTAAAATTCCAAAACGGAATTCAGGTTGTAAGAAATCGTTGAGGTAATCGTAGAAAATGACACAAATTCCGCCAAAAGCTACAATCAAACCTACAACCGCTTTCCAAGATGTTTTTTGACCACGAAACAAACTGATAATAACAATCCAAAGCGGAAAAATAGAACCAATAATCGCGCCCAAACCACTCGAAATGTATTTCACGCCCCAAGTACTTAAACCATTACTTAGTATAAAATTCAATACACTCAAAATAAGAATGTTTCGCCATTGTCGTTTGTTTGGCCAAGGGTGTTTTTTGATTAAGAAATAGAGTAAATAAATTAATCCACCAAATAATTGACGAAGCGCAACCAATTGCATTGGCGGCATGTATCTGACTCCTTCTTTGGAAGCAATCCAAGTAGTTCCCCAAAAAAAGCTGATCCAAATTAATGCCAAAATGGGCAAGCCAATTGCATTTTTCTTTTGCTTGATGTAATTGTGAAATACGCTAAAATACGCCATTACTAAATTTCTTTTTGGAACGAATAACCCAAAATAGTTTCCACTTTTTTACTGGAAATAATTTTACCTTTCGATTCCGAATTTTCGGCAAAGATAGGCAATGGCAAATTCTGAATTTGAGCTTTTTTGTGATAATAATCCTTTCTTGTTGGATGTTGAGGTGCAACAGCGTTGAAGGTTTGATTCCATTCCCAATTGTCATCTCGAGCGAAATTGAGAGACTTTTCAATAATTCCAATACAATCTTCCCTTTGAATCATATTTACTGGAGCGTCCGGATTTTCAACATTTGTTCTTCCTGCTAAAAATTTTACTGGATGACGATCTTCGCCAAGTAAACCACCAAAACGAATTACTGTAGTTTTAAAATGCGGATTCGATTGTAAAAGTGTTTCAGCAATAACTAATTGTTTACCACTTTCGGTATCGGGATTTGGTTTTGTTTCTTCTGTAATTTCAACAATAGAAAAACTATCACCATAAACGGAAGTCGAACTCACAAAAATAACTTTTTGAACTTCTGATTTTTCGATAAACGGAATTAGATTTTTTATTTTATTTACAAATGTCATTTCCTTAGAAGTCGAAGTTTCTCTTCTCAATCCAGGCGGAATATCAATCACTAAAACATTGGTTTCTTTCAGAAAATCTTCTATATTTCCAATGATTTGATGTTCCTCCAATTGAATTTGGAAAGGCGAAATCCCAGCATTTTTCAATAGGTCTAATTTACTTTCCGAAGTCGTAGAACCTTTTACTTTGTAACCTTTTGAAAGCAATGATTTGGCTAAAGGTAAACCCAGCCAACCGCAGCCGAGGATGGCAATCTTTTTTCTTTCTTCTTTCATCTATTCTCTTAACTATCTTTCTTTACCAACATATAAAAATCGTCTTCCAAAGCGCGATAGCCTTGGTCATACAAAAAGAAATAGGTGTTGCCAGTTTTAGTTTGTAACATGCTTGTGAAAAACTCAAAATCGAACCCTTTGCTTAATAATTTGGTTTTCGTGGTTTTTCCTTTTTCTTCTGGGTTGAGTTCACACAAAATGCGGTAATTTTTACGCAATTTGTTATTTATGTTGCGCATCAGATTGTTCTGATCTTTATTCATTTTGTTGTTGTACGCATTGCGGCAGCCATCCGAACAAAACTTTTTGTCTTCGCGACCAATGATTTTATCGCCACATTCTAAACAGGTTTTACTCATGGCTTACTTCTTAAAATTAAACTTCATTTCCTTACCACTTTCTTCAAAAACCACGTAAATATTAATTTCATTATCCGAAATTTTCTCAAATGTAAATTTGTCGAAATACACATGTGTTGGGGTGACTTTTACCAATCTAAAATTCTCACTAACTTCCGCTTTTTCCCAACCTTTCAGTTCACCATCAAAATGTTTGAGTTGTAACAAAAGGGTTTTGTCTTTTTCAATAATGTGTCCCAATTCATAAAAAGCGACTTTTCCATCGACTACTAATTTGAAGCTGAACATCATCGAATTTCCAATTGGTTCGCTCCACGTTTCTTGACAAATGCCGCCTAAAGCTTCGCCTGTCCAATTGCCTACAATCCATTTTACATCTTGTAAAGTGGCTTTTGGGGAACCTTTTTCATCGTTGTAATTTAAGGTGTTTTGTGCATTACTAAAATTGTTACTTAGAACCAAAAATAGTAGTAAAAGAAGGTTTTTCATTTATTTTAATTTTTTTAATTGATACAAATCAACTCGGCGATCTTTCATAGTTCTCACGCTTCCGTGTTCGTGGAGTTCTTTAAGTAAATCGATGTCAACATCAACAATTAAAGTCATTTCAGTGTTTGGCGTGGCTTCTGCTTTAATTCCGTTACTTGGAAAAGCAAAATCTGATGGTGTAAAAACCGCAGCTTGCGCATACTGAATATCCATATTGTTTACTTTAGGTAGATTTCCAACACAACCTGCGATGGCAACATAACATTCGTTTTCAATGGCACGCGCTTGCGCACAATGTTTTACTCGCGTATAACCATTTTGGGTATCGGTTAAAAAAGGAACAAACAAAATATTCATGCCTTGATCGGCCATTAAGCGAGAAAGTTCTGGAAATTCTACATCATAACAAATCATAATTCCAATTTTTCCGCAATCGGTATCAAAAGTTTGAATCGTATCGCCACCCGTAATTCCCCAATGGAAAATTTCGTTTGGTGTGATGTGAATTTTGCGATACATTTCGTGTGTTCCGTCTCTTCGGCATAAAAAACCTACGTTAAAAACATGTCCGTCTTCTAGATACGGCATGCTTCCTGTTATGATGTTGATGTTGTATGAAATGGCAAATTCTTGCATTTTCTTTCGAATGGCATCCGTGTATTTGGCTAATTCTTTAATTGCTTCCGCTTCTGTTAAATGATTGTAATCTGCCATTAAAGGAGCGGTGAATAATTCGGGAAACAAAGCAAAATCACTTCCATAACCCGAAACGGCATCAACGAAAAATTCGGCTTGTTCAAAAAATTCGTCTAAATTTCCTAGTGAACGCATTTGCCATTGGATTAAACCCAAACGAACGATGCTTTTTTCGGCATTGATTAATTTGGGATTGTCTTCGTAGTAAATGTTATTCCATTCCAATAAAACCGCGTATTCTTGCGATTCTTTATCGTCTTCCAAATAGTTTTTTAATACACGAACTTCATGAAAATCATTACTCAATTGAAATGATAAAACCGGATCATAAATTTCTTTTCGTTTGACTTTTTCAATGTATTGTTTCGGATTGATTTCATTGGCATATTTTCCATAATTTGGAATTCTTCCTGCAAAAATTATCGATTTTAAATTAAGTTGTTCGCATAATTCTTTTCGGGAATCATACAAACGTCGACCCAAACGCAAACCACGATAATTGGGATTAATAAAAACATCAATTCCATATAAAACTTCACCATCAGGATTGTGAGTTGAAAAAGTATAATTTCCAGTTATGGATTTGTATGTTTTGGTTTTAAAGGCAAAATCTTCGGTAACCAATATAGAAAGTGCGGAACCTACCACAACACCATCGGCAACAATTACCAATTGACCTTCTGGGAAAAGTTCCAATAATTTTTCAATATGATCTTCTTTCCAATACGAATCTACCATTTCTGGATAGGCTTCAATCATGGATTTTTTCAATTCTTTGTAATCTTCGATGTGAAGATTTCGTAATTCTACTTTGTTAATTGTATTTGGCATATAGTATTGATTTTCAACAAATATAGTAAAAATGTTTTCCATTTGCAAACGTTTACAAATATTTACAACCGAAATTAAATGGCTAAATACCGAATATCGTTTTTTTCTTGCCACATCTTTGCACTGTCGAAATGAACGAATGAGTTCAAAAAACAAATTCAAGTTCAAGAGCAAGTTCAAATTTCAAAACATTAGATTTTTAAATTATACCAATTTCTTAAATCTGTGTTCCAAAAAAGAATCAATATTAATTTTATAAACATTTAAATTTTTACACGCCATGAAAAACAGAGTACAATTAATCGGACATGTAGGTCAAGAACCAGAAATCAAAAACTTAGAATCTGGAAGAGTTGCTAACTTCACAATCGCTACAAATGAAAATTACACCAACGCCAAAGGTGAAAAAGTAGAACAAACCGAATGGCACCGCGTTTCTGCTTGGGGCAAAACAGTAGACATCAGCGAAAAACTATTAACCAAAGGAAGCCACGTTGCTATTGAAGGAAAACTAACCCACAGAAGTTACGACGATAAAGACGGAAATAAACGTTACATCACAGAAGTGATAGCGAATGAATTGGTTTTATTAAGTAAGTAATCAATTTTAAACTCAATTACAATTTCAAAATTCAACATATAGATTTTTTAAATTATTCCAATTTCTTAAATCTGTGTTCCAAAAAATCAAATAACACAAACATTTAAATTTTATACGCCATGAAGAATTCAGTACAATTAATCGGACACGTTGGTCAAGAACCAGAAATCAAAAACCTTGAAGGAGGAAAAAAATTAGCAAACATCAGTATCGCTACAAACGAAGTGTATTATCGCGAAAACGGTGACAAAGTTGAACAAACACAATGGCACCGAGTAACCGCTTGGGGTAAAACAGCTGACATTATCGAAAGATTTGTAACCAAAGGCAAAGAAATCGGAATAGAAGGTAAGTTAACCCACAGAAGTTACGACGACAAAGACGGAAACAAACGTTATGTTACGGAAGTAATTGCAAACGAAATTTTGTTAATCGGTAAATAAGGATGTTATGCAGGTTAGAGTATTTTCAATCCGTTTGGATAATGCATTTTTGGAGTACGATCAGCAACAATTGAATGCTTTTTTGAATTCGGTTACGTTTAAAAAGTCAAGTACACAATTTGTGGAAAGTGAAGAAGCCCATTGGTCGGTTATTGTTCATTACGAATCAGAAGAACAACAAAAACCTGAACGAATAGAACGAAAATCATACGAAGATTTGAATCCGAAAGACAAACAAGTTTACGGATATTTAAATCAATGGAGAACCGAAAAAGCTGATGCTTTGAAACTTAAAAAGTTTATGATTTGTCACAATTCGGAATTAATTGATTTAGCCATGTACAAGCCAAGCAACTTAGATGAATTACAACAAATCAAAGGCTTCGGAAAACAAAAAGCGGAGCGATACGGAGAAGATATTTTAGCAATTTTGAATGCCGTTTGAGAAAAGGCCACCAGCGAAAGTTGGTGGTTTATTTATTTAATTCTTTCTGCAATTCATCCACAAACAATCCCATATGATAACCGTCAACTAATCCGTGATGCGCTAAAACTGCTAGAGACATAATTCTCTTCCCTTTTTCTTCTACTACTTTTCCAAAGGAAATTTTTGGACAACTGTCTTCAATTTTAAAATTTCGGGAATGGGTTAAACCTGTAAAATTAATCCAAGGAACTGCCGAAAAATGGATAATATTTTCAGGATATTCTCTTGTGAAAATTCCAGTTGTAGATTGCATTCGTTGAATTTCTTTTTGTGCTATTTTGTTGAATTCATAAATATCTTCATGGTATTTCATAAACGAAAATCCGAACGTTTTGTCTTCTCTCATGATGGTTGCCGAAGCATCAATTTCATCATATAAATAGACTTTTTTGTTCTCAATTCGCAAACGAAAATTATCAACTGAATTGATAGCTGCTAAAGTTTTATGTAAATAATAAACAAAAAAAGGAATTTGAATTTCTTTAGCTTTTTTCATGCCAATTGTACAATCAATAGGTGTTGTAATGCCAAAAAAAGGTTCATCAAATGCTGAGAAGAATTCAAAATGTTCTTTTCTATTCCAGTTACTAATGTCTATTTCTGTTTTCAATTTTTTCGTTTTTGAAATTAAAAAACCTTCTCGGTTTAGGAGAAGGTTTAGGATGCTTTTTTTATTAAATCAAACATGGGGCAACGTTTACAGCGTTTGTGTTCGCCTTTTTCAAATTTGCCACAACATTTTGATTTGCAGTTTTCTGCAGTTTTTATTTCAGTCAAAAGAAGCTCTTTGTTTTTTTTCTTCTTTTTCTTTTTGTCCTTCTTTTTTTCGTCTTTGCTCATCAGAAATCTTTTTGACTGAGCAAAGATAAATATTATTTTTAAATATTCTAAATAAAAATTACTGTGGATTTATCGCAATCGAACTAGTAACCGATAATTGTTGGATATCACGGTCAAATAAGTACAATCCACCACGATCTTCGCCAATTAAATTAATTTTATCTAAAATAGTTTTGGCTTGTGCTTCTTCCTCAATTTGTTCTGCCACATACCATTGTAAGAAATTGTGTGTTGAGTAATCTCTTTCACCTAACGTAATGTGAACCAATTCATTAATCGAATTTGATACAAACAATTCGTGTTCGTACAATTCTTCAAACATTTCTTTAAAAGTTCCAAATTTTGTTTTTGGAGCTTTTAAATCGGTTATTTCGGCATGACCACCTCTTTCATTAACGTATTTTACCAATTTTAACATGTGCGTACGCTCTTCATCCGATTGATTGTACATAAATTGAGCCACACCTTCTAAGCCTTGAATTTCAGCCCAACATGCCATTGATAAATAGATTTGTGAAGATTCGGCTTCTATTCTAATTTGCTTGTTTAACGCTTCTAAAATACTTTTTGTTAACATAATTTTTTCGTTTTGATGTAAAGTTATGAAATTATAATTATTTCAACGAATGATAATTCTTATAATAATGTTAAGAGCGTTTCAATATTTGTTAATGCTCTAAAGTTTTCATGTTCAATTTCAAAATCGATTCTCTCATATTCCCAAGTAATGTGATATGGAATGTGAATGGCATGTCCACCAATGTTCAAAACCGGTAATACATCCGATTTTAATGAATTACCAATCATTAGAAAATCTTCAGGTTTGCAATCCAAACGACCTAACATTTTTTCGTAGTCTAATTCGGCTTTGTCACTCAATACTTCAATATGATGAAAATAAGCACCAATTCCTGAATCGTGTAATTTGCGATGCTGGTCTTTTAAATCGCCTTTTGTGGCAACAACCAATTTATATTTTCCTTTCAATTGTTCCAAAACGGATTCAACGTTTGGTAATAATTCGACCGGTTTTTGCAATAAATCTTTTCCAATAGCTAAAATTTGCTCAATTCCTTTTCCCGAAATTTGATGATTGGTCAATTGCAAAGCGGTTTCAATCATCGACAAGGTAAACGCTTTAATTCCGAAACCATACAAAGGCAAATTTTTCACTTGATGATTCAAAATTAATCCCAAAATTTCTTGACTCGAAGCATAATCTTGAAACAAGACACAAAAGCGTTCTTGCGCCTCATCGAAATAAGGTTCGTTGTGCCATAAAGTATCGTCGGCGTCGAAAGCGATTATTTTTGGATTCATGTTGAGTAAAATTTATCTTCTTTCCAATTAGAAGGATTGTTTTCAATATAATTTTGAATACGTTCGAATGATTCCGAATTACGTATTATATGGTCATGAAATTTGGGTTGCCAATTAAATTCAGGATTTAATAATCGAGCATGTTTTGAAACCACAGATTTATAAGACCGAACAATTGTAGATATAGAACCCGATTTTGGTGATATATCTGAAAAATATTGATTCCCTGTAGAATCGTTGCAATGCAACGATTTATCCATATCGTAACAGTGTAACGATTTTACGTTATTGATTATCAATATACCATGTGTGTGATTTGGCATTACAACAAAGTTACCCAATTCTACAAAAGGAAAGTGTTTTGGTATTTCCATCCAAAAGTTTTGGGCATATTCACCAATTGGTGATAGTTGCATTTCGCTATTGATGATTTCGCCAAAAAAGTGTTTTCTATTTCCAGTATTAATAGTAATAAAGTAAGCACCATTATTTCTGTAATCCCAATTTTTAAGTCTTACAGATTCTATCCGGTATTTATTGTTGTACTTTTTCATGATATGTAAAGACGAATAGAGAGACGAAGCATTGCTTCGTCTTTACAAACTAAGATATCATCGCACCATTAATAACACCTTCCGCATCTGGATTTACGAAAACCAATTTGCCTTCTGCATTGTTCGTTAACAACAACATTCCTTCGCTTTCTACACCACGTAATGCTCTCGGTGCCAAGTTGACTAAAACGGTTACACGTTTTCCAATTACTTCTTGTGGTGTAAAATGCTCAGCAATTCCAGAAACGATGGTTCTTACATCAATTCCAGTATCTACTTTTAATACTAACAATTTGTTAGCTTTTGGCATTTTTTCTGCTTCGATGATGGTTCCAATTCGTAAATCTACTTTAGCGAAATCTTCAAAAGTGATGATTTCTTTTTGAGGTTCAGCTTTTGCGTTTTCCACTTTATTGGCAGTTTTTGTTGCTTCTAATTTGTCTAATTGTTTTTGGATTTCGGCATCTTCAATTTGGGCAAACAAAATTTCGGCTTGACCAATTTGATGTCCAGCTGGTAATAAATCTGTTTTAGTCGTTACATCGTTCCAACCTAAAGCGTCGATTTTTAAAATATTCGATAATTTTTGAGCTGTAAAAGGTAAAAAAGGTTCCGATAAAACCGCTAATGCAGAAGCAATTTGCAACGCTACATACATTTGAGTTTGTACTCTTGCCGGATTTTCTTTTACCATTTTCCATGGTTCTTCATCCGCTAAATATTTGTTTCCTAAACGAGCAACGTTCATCAATTCGCCTAATGCTTCTCTGAATCTGTAACGCTCAATTGAACTTGAAATTACGGCTGGATACGCTTTTAACTCGGCTAATGTTTGCTCGTCAACTTCTGAGAATTCGTTTGGAGCTGGAACAATTCCATTGTAATATTTATTGGTTAACACTACAACACGATTGATGAAATTTCCAAAAATCGCTGCTAATTCATTGTTGTTTCTCGCTTGAAAATCTTTCCAAGTGAAGTCGTTATCTTTAGTTTCTGGCGCATTTGCTGTTAACGCATAACGCAACGAATCTTGTTTTTCTGGGAAATCTTGTAAATATTCGTGCAACCAAACCGCCCAGTTTTTAGAAGTCGATAATTTGTTTCCTTCTAAATTCAAGAATTCGTTTGCTGGAACATTATCAGGTAAAATGTAACTTCCTTCCGCTTTTAACATCGCTGGAAAAATAATACAATGGAATACGATATTGTCTTTTCCAATGAAGTGAACCAATTTTGTATCGGCATCTTTCCAATACGGTTCCCAATCTTTTCCTTCGCGAGCCGCCCATTCTTTGGTTGACGAAATGTAGCCAATTGGCGCATCGAACCAAACGTATAATTTTTTTCCTTCCGCACCTTCAACAGGAACATCGATTCCCCAATCCAAATCACGAGTTACCGCTCTTGGTTCCAAACCTCCATCAACCCACGATTTTACTTGTCCGTAAACATTAGGTTTCCAATCGTTTTTATGACCTTCTAAAATCCATTCTCTTAAGAACGATTCGTAACGATTTAAAGGTAAAAACCAATGTTTCGTTGATTTTAAAATTGGAGTTTCTCCAGTAATAGTAGATTTAGGATTAATTAAATCCGTAGCATTTAAAGTTGAACCACATTTTTCACATTGATCGCCGTAAGCTTCTGGATTGTCGCATTTTGGACAAGTTCCAGTCACGAAACGGTCGGCTAAAAATTGGTCGGCTTTTGCATCATATAATTGTTCGGTAGTTTCTTCTATGAAATCTCCGTTATCGTATAATTTTTTGAAAAATTCTGAAGCCGTTTTGTGATGAATCTCAGCAGAAGTTCTCGAATAATTATCAAAAGAAATCCCGAAATCTTCAAACGATTTGCGAATAATTCCGTCGTACTTATCAATTACTTGTTGAGGTGTAATACCTTCTTTCTTTGCTTTCATTGAAATTGCCACACCGTGCTCGTCGCTTCCACAAATGAAAGCCACATCTTTTCCTTGCAAACGTAAATATCTTGCATAAATATCAGAAGGAACATAAACACCTGCTAAATGTCCTATGTGGATAGGACCATTTGTGTAAGGTAAAGCCGCTGTAATCGTATATCTTTTCGGATTTTCTAACATAATTTTTTATTTTAACGCAAAGACGCTAAGTTTTTCGCAAAGCTTTGCAAAGAAATTTTAAGTTTTAAAAGTGCAAATGTCGTGAAAATTATAATTTATTCACAACTCGTCTGATACCTTCTTTTAAAAGAACGGAATTAAAGTTTAAAAGTAAACCCAATTTGAAGTTGCCAAGCCTTAAATATGTTAGAGTTTGAGCAAAGTGAAGGTCAGAAAGTTCTTCAACACTTTTTAATTCTAAAACGAGTTTATCCTCTACAAGTAAATCGATTCTGTAACCGCAATCTAGTTTTACTTCTTCGAAAATCAATGGAATTGATTTTTCTTTTTCAACTTTAAATCCTGCTTGAATAAGTTTATAATAAAGACATTCTTTATAGGTGTTTTCTAGTAAACCAGGACCTAATGCATTGTGAATTTCAATGGCAATTCCAATAACTTTGTTTGAGATTTCATTTTCTGTCATTTTTCCTTTTTTTAACTTGGCGAAAAACTTCTAAACTTTGCGTTAAATTTTGAACAAATGAAGTATTAATTTAAAAGCACAAAGATTTTTTTATTAAAAACTGAAACAAAAATAATCGATTAGTGATGAAATCCCGAATTTTAATTGGATTTTGTTTACTTTTGAGTTAATAAAATCTGACTATGTATAGATTTATTTTGGTACTTATTTTAATTTCAAACTTTTCTCATTCGCAAAAGAAAATGAAAATTCCACCTTATCTTAAAAAAGGCGACACAGTTGCTCTAGTTTGTAAGGCTCGTAAATTTTTTCCAGAAGACGAAAAACCCGCTATTGAATTATTAGAATCTTGGGGTTTAAAAGCAAAATTAGGCAGAACCATAGGTTTAGATAGTTGCCAACTTGGAGGAACTGATGCCGAAAGAATTGCCGATTTCCAAGAAATGATGGATGATGAGAATGTCAAAGCGATTTGGTGTGCTCGTGGTGGTTATGGAACCGTTCGAATTATCGATTCATTAGATTTTAACAAATTCAAAAAGCATCCCAAATGGATTATGGGTTTTTCTGATGTTACGGTTTTGCACAGTCAATTAAATGTGGAACGCGTGGCTACTTTACATTCGATTATGCCGTTTACAGTTCCAAAAGCACCTGAAGAAGTGAAAGAAACCTTACGAAAAGCGCTTTTTGGAGAAGTTGTTTCCTATACAATTCCATCAAAACCATATGATGTAAAAGGAAAAGTTTCGGGCGAATTGGTTGGTGGAAATATTTCGATTTTATATAGTTTGTTAGGTTCTAAATCTTCGATTGATACGAAAGGAAAAATTCTTTTTATTGAAGATTTGGATGAATATTTGTATCACATTGATAGAATGATGTACAACTTAAAACGCAACGGTTATTTCGAAAATGTAAAAGGAATTATTGTAGGAAGCATGGCTGATATGCATGATAACGAAATTCCGTTCGGGCAAAACGAAGTGCAAATAATTACTGCGATTACTAAAGAATACAACATTCCAATTGCTTTTGAATTTCCAGCTGGACATCAAAAAGACAACCGAACATTGATTCTTGGAAAACAAGTAGATTTTGAAGTGAACGACAAAGAAATTAAACTACAATTCCATTAAAATTAACACATCGACACATTGCAAATTGACACATTAACAAATGGCTGAACATAACGATTTAGGAAAACTCGGAGAAGAATTAGCTGTTGATTTTTTAGAGAAAAAGGGCTACGAAATTTTGGAAACGAATTGGGTTTTTGACAAAGCCGAAATCGATATTATTGCTCAAAATAATGGAATTTTAGCTGTTGTAGAAGTTAAAACGCGTTCGAGTATCGATTTTGGTTTGCCACAAGATTTTGTAAAACCAAAGAAAATTCAATTATTGCTAAAAGCTGTTAATGAATACGTTACGCAAAACGATTTAGATGTTGAAGTTCGATTTGATATCGTGGCTATTCATAAAGAAAACTCTGATTTTGTTATAGAACATATTGAAGAAGCGTTTTATTATTTTTAATGTTAAATTTATAACAATTTGTTTTTTGTTTTTATCTTTGCGCCAAACAAACAACTAAAAGCATGAAAACAATATCTTCAGTAGTAGAACAATATATTAAATCGAAGCCTTTTTTATTGAGTTCACTTTCTCAAGGCATTATCAATTTGACTTCTTTGGCTCGTATTATGATGCCAGAATTGGAAGCGCATTTAGGGAAAGATGTTAAACAAGGCGCTGTAGTAATGTCCTTAAAAAGACTTTCAGAAGAATTAGATTTCAAAATAAATTATAAAATTTCCAAAGTATTAAAGAATATTGGTGAAATCACTGTACGATCTTCTTTAACCGATTTTACTTTTATCAGTTCTGATACTCTTTTAGATAATCAAGCCAAATTAATTTCTGAAATTAATAAGCAACAAGATATTTTTTACACTTCGTCTCGTGGTGTTAATGAAACTAATATCGTTACGAGTACTTCGATTGAACCAATGGTGGAAGCTATTTTCAAAAACGAGAAGTTAACTCACAAAATTGAAAATTTATCTTCTATAACGGTTAAATTACCACAGGAAAACATTTCAACTCCAGGGGTTTATTACTATATTTTTCAAAGATTGGCTTGGGAAGGTATTATCATTCATGAAGTAATTTCAACTACAAATGAATTCACAATTATTGTAAGTGACGAACAAATCGATATTGCTTTTAAAGTAATTAAAGACCTCAAAAACGTTTTTGATTAATAAAAATGTTTGTATTTTTTTTCACATCAAAAAAAGAAACGTATTTTTACCCATCTATATACTAAAAGTAGGTTTTAGTAGTTAAAGTACAAAAACGTTTTAAATTGAAAAACACCATAAAAAAATATTGTCTTGTTTTAGGCTTCATATTGGTTTTAATAGCATGTTCTGTTAAAAAAGATAAGTTTGTTAATCGCAATTTCCATGCAGTTACAACAGAATACAATGTTTTGTTTAATGGTAATGTTGCCTTAGATAAAGGTTTAGAGGAACTGAAAACCACTTATCAAGATAATTTTTGGGAAATTTTACCAATAGAACGCGTTCAAAGGGTTGAAAAATCTATTTCCACAGAGCAATCTAGTAATAAGAATTTCGAAAGAGCAGAAGAAAAAGCCACTAAAGCAATTCAAAAACATTCAATGAATATTGGTGGAATGGAAAAAAATCCACAAATGGACGAGGCCTATTTGTTGTTAGCAAAAGCCCGCTATTATGACAATCGGTATATACCCTCTTTAGAAGCATTAAATTATATTTTATACAAGTATCCACTGAGCGATCGAATCTATCATGCTAAAGTTTGGAGGGAAAAAGTAAATATCCGATTAGATAATGAAGATGTAGCTATTAAAAATTTAAAGTTACTCCTGAGAGACCAAAAAATTGAAGGCCAAGATTTGGCTGATGCTCATGCGATGCTTGCTGAGGCTTACATAAAACTTGAAGTTAGAGATTCTGCAGTAACAGTATTGAAGGTAGCCAAAGAAAAAACAAAAAATAACGAAGAAAAAGCGCGTTATACTTTTATTTTAGGGCAGTTGTATGAAAGTTTGAATCAAAAAGATAGTGCTTACGGTGCGTTTCAAGAGATTATTGAAATGAATAGAAGAGCACCACGCAGATACGTTATTCAGTCTCATGCAAAATTGGCGTCACAATTAGATTATACCAAAGGCGATACTTTATTATTTGTAGAAAAGTTTAATAAGTTATTAGAAGATAGAGAAAATAGTCCTTTTTTAGATGTTTTAAATCATCAAATGGCGTTGTTTTATAATGATTTAGGAATATATAACAAAGCTTTATTGTATTATAATAAATCATTAAAGGCAAAGTCACAAGATACTTATTTGGTTGCTTCAAATTATAGAAATATTGGAGAAATTTATTTCAAAAATGCGCAATATAAGGAAGCAGGTAAGTATTATGATAGCACTCTTTTGAATCTTAAGGAAAGAACTCGAGAGTATAGAAAAATAAAGAAAAAAAGAGATAATCTGGATGACGTAATAAAGTACGAAGCAATTGCGCAACAAAATGATAGTATTCTTAAAGTTGTTGCTATGAATGTTTCCGATAGAAAAAAATATTATGAAGATTACATCTTTAATTTAAAAGTACAAGATGAAATAAAGGCCAAATTAGCAAAAGAAAAAGCAAAGAAAGAGGTAAATCTGAAGGCTAATTCCAATTCAAATACTAATGATTTTATGACAGACGATCTTCCTTTTAAAAAAGGAGGAGATAACACACTTGAAAT
>VFQM010000982.1_pt1 | contig 27334 bp, 27 predicted proteins | sample 3512391 | NCBI WGS metagenome assembly VFQM01 (sample SAMN10412369, study PRJNA504923) | tailings metagenome | isolation source: Replicate 1 from Balatoc abandoned mine | place: Philippines | reverse complement strand
TGTTCGAGTACGTGCTGGAGAAGCGCGGCGAGGAGATCAACATCCTCGGCGCCACTTCGGGCGACACCGGCTCGGCCGCCGAATACGCGATGCGCGGCAAGCACGGCGTGCGCGTCTTCATGCTGTCGCCGCACGGCCGCATGTCGGCCTTCCAGCGTGCGCAGATGTATTCGCTGCAGGACGCCAACATCTACAACATCGCCGTCAAGGGCATGTTCGACGACGCGCAGGACATCGTGAAGGCCGTCTCCAACGACCACGCCTTCAAGGCGCAGTACAAGATCGGTGCGGTCAATTCGATCAACTGGGGCCGCGTCGCGGCGCAGATCGTCTATTACTTCAAGGGCTACTTCGCCGCGACCGGTGGCGCAAACGGCTCGAACGACGAACAGGTCGCCTTCTGCGTTCCGTCCGGCAACTTCGGCAACATCTGCGCCGGCCACATCGCCCGCATGATGGGGCTGCCGGTGGCGAAGCTGATCCTCGCCACCAACGAGAACGACGTGCTCGACGAATTCTTCCGCACCGGCGTCTACCGTCCGCGCGGTACCGCCGAGACGCACACCACGTCGAGCCCGTCGATGGACATCTCGAAAGCCTCGAACTTCGAGCGTTTCGTCTTCGATCTCGTCGGCCGCGACGGCGCCAAGGTGCGCGAGCTGTGGGCGAAGGTCGATGCCGGTGCCAGTTTCGACATCTCGAATACCCCGTTCTTCGCCAGGCTGCCGGAATTCGGCTTCGTCTCCGGCAACAATACCCATGCCGGACGCCTGGCAACGATCCGCCTCGCTTTCGAGAAGTACGGCACGATGATCGACACGCATACCGCCGATGGCCTCAAGGTGGCGCTGGAGCAGCGCCCGGCCGACGTGCCGACGCTGGTACTGGAAACGGCGTTGCCGGTGAAGTTCGAGGAAACGATCCGCGAGGCGCTGAACCGTGCTCCGGATCGCCCGGCCGGCCTGGAAGGCATCGAGAACCTGCCGCAGCGGGTCGAGGTGATGGAGCCGGACGTGTCGGCGATCAAGCGCTTCATCGTCGACCACGTCGGTCGCTGAGCGCTCCCGGCAGGGCTGCCGGTCACAAAAGAAAAGGGGCGCGGAAGCGCCCCTTTTGCCTGCTGTCCGGACTGCGTTCCTACAGGTAGATCACTGCCGGGAAGACGGAAGCTGCGAGGACCAGGACCAGCCATTCGAGATTGTGGCGGGCCAGGAAGCCGGTGAAGTGCAGAACCAGAATGACGATGGCGACGACGTAGAAGAGCGCGAAAAGCATTGTCCTTCCCCCTGAATGCAATGTGGTTTGCGGGCCATTATAGCGGCAACCCGTAGTGGTGGAAGCCCGATTTTCAGACCGAAAAGCGCATCGACAGATCCAGCGCCCGCACGTCCTTGGTCAGACCGCCGATCGAGATCCGGTCCACCCCGGTTTCGGCGATCGCGCGCAGAGTGTCCTCGCTGATGCCGCCCGAGGCCTCCAGGATCGCTTTGCCGGCGGCCAGCCTCGCTGCCTCGCGCATGTCGGCCAGGCTCATGTTGTCGAGCAGCACCATCCGCGCGCCGGCATCGAGCGCCTGACGCAGTTCGCCGAGGCTTTCCACCTCGATCTGGACGAACTTGCAATTGCCGCCGCTGGTATCCGCCACGGCCTGTGCGGCTTTCAGCACCGGGGCGATGCCGCCGGCGGCGAGGATGTGGTTTTCCTTGATCAGGATCGCATCGAACAGCCCGATGCGGTGATTGTCGCCGCCGCCGCACTTGACCGCATATTTCTGTGCCAGGCGCAGGCCGGGAATGGTCTTGCGCGTATCGACCACCCGCGCCTTCGTGCCGGCGACGATGTCGGCATAGTGCCGCGCCTTGGTCGCGACACCCGACAGCAGCTGCAGGAAATTCAGCCCGCTGCGTTCGGCCGAGAGCAGGGCCCGCGCTTCGCCCTCGATCTCGCACAGCAGCTGATCCGGGCGGATGCGTTCGCCATCCTGCGCATGCCAGCGGATCGAGACCGTCGGGTCGAGGCGGGTGAAGACCCGGTCGAACCAGGCGGTGCCGCAGAGCACGGCATCCTCGCGCGAGATGACGGTGGCGCGGCCGCGCTTGCCGGCGGCGATCAGGCTGGCGGTCAGATCGCCGCCGCCGATGTCCTCGGCGAGTGCGGCATCGACGTTGCGTTCGATTTCCGCGGCGAGGGAAAGTGCAAAATCCATCGTGTTTCTCCTATGATGGGCGAAATTCTAGCATCGACGGAAAGGCGGCCATGCTCAGCGTTCTCCACGTCAGTCTCGGCGTCCTCATCGCCCTCGCCATCGCCGCCCTCCTGGTTTACTGGTACGTGCAGGACGTCACCCAGAAGAAGCATGCGGTGCTGCGCAACTTCCCGATCATCGGCCATCTGCGCTACTTCTTCGAGAACCTCGGCGAATACTTCCGGCAATACTTCTTCCTCGGCGACCGCGAGGAAATGCCCTTCAACCGGGCGACGCGGGCCTGGGTCTACCGGCTGGCCAAGAACGAGGGCGGCATCCTCGGCTTCGGTTCCACCTACAACATCCACGAGGCCGGCGCCCTCATCTTCGTCAATGCCCCGTTCCCGGTGCTCGACGAAGAGCGCGAACCGACGCCGCCGCTGCTGATCGGCGAGGGGGCCTGCAAGCACCCCTTTACCGGCCGCTCGCTGATCAACGTCAGCGGCATGAGCTACGGCGCCATCTCGAAGCCTGCCGTGCGTGCCCTGTCGCGCGGCGCGGCGCAGGCCGGCTGCTGGATGGATACCGGCGAGGGCGGACTCTCGCCCTACCACCTGGAAGGCGGCTGCGACCTCATCTTCCAGATCGGCACCGCCAAGTACGGCGTGCGCGACGAGCAGGGCCGGCTGTCGCCGGAGAAGCTGCGCGAGCTGGCGGCGCACGAGACGGTGCGCGCCTTCGAGATCAAGCTGTCGCAGGGCGCCAAGCCGGGCAAGGGTGGCGTCCTGCTGGCCGGCAAGGTGACGCCGGAGATCGCCCGCATCCGCGGCATCCCGGCCGGGCAGGATTCCCTCTCCCCGAACCGGCACCGCGACATCGCCAACATGCACGAGCTGCTCGACATGGTCGAGCGCGTCCGCGACATCACCGGCAAGCCGGTCGGCGTCAAGACGGCGATTGGCGGCTGGCATTTCATGAACGACCTGTGCGAGGAAATTCTCCGCCGCGGCCTGCACGCGGCGCCGGACTTCCTCGCCATCGATGGCGGCGAGGGGGGCAGTGGTGCCGCACCGCAGGCGCTGGCCGACCACATGGCGCTGTCGATCGATGAAGCGCTGCCGCGGGTGGCCGATGCGCTGATCGAGGCCAACCTGCGCCACCGTGTGCGCCTGATCGCGGCCGGCAAGCTGCTGACGCCGGCCCGTGTCGCCTGGGCGCTGGCAGCGGGGGCCGATTTCGTGAATACCGCCCGCGGCTTCATGTTCTCGCTCGGCTGCATCCAGGCGCTGCGCTGCCACACCAACACCTGCCCGACCGGCATCACCACGCACAACGAGCGCCTGCAGCGCGGCCTCGTCGTAGAGGACAAGGCCGAGCGCGTCGCCGCCTACTGCCGGAACATGAACAAGGAGATCGACATGATCGCCCACTCCTGCGGCCTCAAGCACGCCCGCGAATTCCGCCGGGAACACGTGCGCATCGTGCAGGCCTCCGGGCAGAGCGTCGCGCTCAACGTGCTCTACCCCTACCCGATGCCGCCGCCGGCCGAGGGCCTGATCTCCGTCTGAGGCCGTCTGCCTCGCGGCGGAGCGTTATTGGCCGGGGCGATGTCCGATGAGGTCGTGAAAGGCCTCGTGGACGTCGTGCAGCGCACCGTCCACTTCACCGCGCCGGCGCTTGCAGCTCGTCTTCAGCGCAGCGATCGACGCGCGCAGCGCCGTGGCATCCGCCGAGCGGATGTCGGCAGCAAGTGCCTCCATGCGGCCGGCCTTTGCACACGCGTCCTGCAGACGCGCCTTGCCGGGGCGCGCATGCCAGACCGGAGCGAGCACGGCATGAAAGGCATCGACATCGGCGGCAAAGTCGTGATGGTGAGGTTCTTGGGCGAGGGCGTTGCCGCAAAAAAGCAAAGCGCCCCAAGCGAGTCGCTTACGAGTCATGGTTTTCTTCAATATTTCTGTGAATAGGCGATGGCTCCGGGCGGAGCGGGGTGGGATTTTATAGTGCCTCGGCTTCCCCCGGTGCATCGGTTTGCCGAATTTTCCTTGCAGTGAGTAGTTGATCCGACGACTACCGGGCGAGAGGTGTCGCGCCCATGGACAGACAGTGGCAAGCTGAGTGTGTTTCAGTCTCCGGTCGGCGAAACGCGAAAGGCGATGATGCGGTCAAGCCCGCGCAACGACTCGATTAGCCTTGCCGTATTTGCAGCATTGTTGGTCCGTATGACCATCTTGTACTCAAACGACGCACCGTCGTCGGTCAGGCGGTAGCTCATATTGGCGATCGTGAAGCCGTGATCCGCGAGGAATTGTCGTACCTCCACCTCCGGCATCACGTCGCTGCGGCGGAAGCGGATGAAATGGTGGGCATAGGCATGCGAGGGCATCTTGGCCTCGACCCACCGGAATGCAGAAAGTACGCCGAGAGTGATTAGGGTTGCAAAGACTGCCGGTGCGTAGAAGCCGACGCCAATCAGGATGCCGATTGCTGCCGTGACCCAGATCGATGCCGCCGTCGTCAATCCACGTACGGTCAACCCCTCCTTGAAGATGACGCCGGCGCCGAGAAAGCCGATACCGGTCATGATGCCTTGCGCCATGCGCGTGGGGTCGGTACGTACAGTATCCATCGGTACGCCAGGGAGCCATTTCCACTGGTAGAGGGTAACCAGCATGAGGAGGCTTGAGGCGAGACAGACCAGCGTATGGGTACGGAATCCGGCCGGCCTCGCGTGAAAGCTCCGCTCCAGGCCGATGATGCCGCCAGCAACGACAGCTAGCAAGAGATGCGTGGCGATGGTTTCGAACTCGGCGTTCATCGTTCCTCCCATTTTCAGGAAAATCAGGCGGGCGGTTGCGCTCTTCCGTGGCGGAATGCATTGGCTACGGTCATTCTAGTCTCTCACATTGGACCTGGGAGCAGTTTTCCTTGCAGCGATACGATGCCGCAAAGCACATGCACTGCGGCCCGCAACATATGCCTCTGCTCATGCGCCTGTGATACCTCGTGGAAAAGCTGCTTTTCCCGATCGGTACGGAGCGGGCACAATGCGGGCTCGCTCAGCCGGATTCAATTCTCAGCCTGCCTCCCATGCTCCTCGATCCAAAGACCCTTTCGCTCGCCATCGGCTACGGCAACCTGCTCTTCGCACTGCTGGTGACGGTCTATGTCGGCCAGGCCAGTGCCCGTCAGCCGCCGCTCAACACATGGCGCTGGGCCAAGCTGGTTGTCGGCATAGGCTTGCTGCTCACCGTTGCCGGCACCCGTTCGCCCGGCATGGCGTCGGCCGTCATGGCGAACTGCATCCTGCTGCTGGGAGGCACGCTGGAGCTGGCCGCCTATCTCATGCTGCTCGGCCGATCAGGTTGGCGGATACCGCTGGTGGTGTATGCCGTCTGTGCGATGGGCAGCGTGGCTATGGCGGCCTTGCTCTCCGGGACGCACCACGCGCGCATTGTCGCCTTCATGCTCGCCGCGGCCATTCCCTATCTGGTGATTCCCTTGATCCTGTTGCGCGACCCGATGCGCAACAGGCTGTCCGTGACCATCGCCTTCTTCGACTTGCTGCTGGCGTGCGCACTTCTGGCACGGGGCCTGCACGGCCTCGTCGTCGAGGAGCTGGTTCGTCTCGGTACGCATTGGACGACGACGGCGGTGTATGCGGCATCGTATACCGGGCTGCTCATCAACGGTTTCGGCTTCCTCCTTCTCGCCAAGCAGGGGAGCGATCGCGAGCTGGCGGGAAGCGTTGCCCGCCTGCAGGCGTCGGAAGCGGCCCAGCGTCAGTTGCTGGCCATGGCCTCGCACGAGTTCCGTACGCCGGCGGCGATCATTCGCAGTTCGCTCGACTCGCTCCGCCTGCTGCCCGACACGCTGTCTCCGGATGTCGAGCGACGCCTGGAGCAAATGCGCAATGCCTCGACCCGCATGGTCGACCTGTCGAATGCGCTGATTACGCAGGAGCGCCTGGTGCAGCAGGCGTTCGAAGCGAAAATCGCGTCCTGCAATCTGTCCGAACTCGTCCAGGACGTGGTCGCCTGCTATCGCGATCACGATCGGCCCACCGTCGGCATCCGCTTGCCGGATACCGCGATCGTGCTGCCGGCGGACGAGTCGTTGATCCGGATTGCGCTGCACAACCTGATCGACAATGCCATGGTGTACGGCGATGCGCAGCGTGAAGCTCCGTGCGTGGTTCTTCGCGATGAGGGCGACTTCGTGGAGATGCACGTCGAGGATGGGGGCAGCGGCGTTCCCGACGAGTTGAAGGAGCGGATCTTCGAGCGCCATTTCTCGCAACGCGACGGACTCGCGCACGGTGTCGGCCTGACCATCGTCCGCATGATTGCAAATGCGCACGGCGGCAGGGCGTTCGTCGTCGACCGCAAGCCGCAGGGTGCGGATTTCGTCCTCACCCTGCCGAAGAAGCCGCCGCACTCGCCGGTCTAGGCGAAGCAGTAGCCCTGGCTGCGGACGGCCCGGATCGGCAGTGCTTCTCCCGTCGAGCGCTCGACCTTCAGTCGCAGCCGGCTGATGATGACCTCGATGCGGTGCTTGTCCCACTCGTCATCGAGAATTCCCAGGACGGATGCCAGTTTCGCGTAGGGGCAGGTCTCTCCGCGGGATGACATGAGTGCGGAAAGCAGTGGAAATTCCTTCATCGTCAGTGGCACGGGTTTGCCTGCCGGCGAGATCAGGAGCGAGCCGTCGAGCACCCAGCCACCCGCCGAAGAGCGCAGATCGTCCGCTGCCTGCAGGGCGCTGCCGAAACGTTCCGCAAGCCGGCGGATGAGCAGCGCGAGCTCATCGACGTCTACCGGCTTGACCAGATACGCGTCGGCACCCGCCGACAGACCTTCCAGCCGATCATTCCGCAGGCCGCGCGCGGTGGCGAAGATGAGGCCGATCTGCGAACCGTTGGCGCGGAGATGGCGGCAGATCTCCAGGCTGTCTTCACCTGGAAGGCCGATGTCGATAACGGCAATGGTGCGGGGAGATACCGCCAGGAAGCGATAGAAGCTGCCTGCATCGCCGAAGGTTTCGACGCGATAACCCATGTGCCCGAGCTGGAAGGCGAGCTCCTCGCGCAGCACGGCTTCGTCCTCGACGACGGCTACGGTGAAATCCTGGCGCGGCGGGATGTCGCTGGCAGCGGGGCGATGCATGGTCATGGTTCGGTGTGTCGGTACGGGGGGCTATTTGACGACGATCTGCCATAAGCAACTGTGTCAACACGGAAAATTCTTTCGTCGCTCGCCGCTTTCTCTCACGGATGAGAGCGCTTGAGAGCAACTGGACAGGGTTTGCCGATATTTTCCCCGAGATCGATTCGCTCACGGAAAAGAGGCATTCCCCATGAACAGCCACGCGTCGTTGAACAGGTTCTATCGTATCGTCTGGAATTCCTGCAAGTGCGTCTGGCAGGCTGTTGCCGAGAATGCCCGTGGACACAGCCGGTCGGCCCGGGGCTCTACCGTTCGTGCGGTGGCCTTCATTTCCCTGGCTGCCGCCAGTGCTGCACATGCGGCCCCTTTGCCGACCGGCGGCACCGTCGTCGCCGGCAACGGCACGATATCGCAGAGCGGAACGTCGATGACCGTCACGCAGACGTCGTCGAAACTGGCGGTGAACTGGGACAGCTTTTCCGTAGATCAGGGCTACAGCGTCAATTTCGTGCAGCCGTCGGCCAGTGCCATCGCCCTAAACCGCGTGATCGGCAGCGACGTTTCGGTCATCCAGGGACGGATCAGCGCCAATGGCCAGGTGACGAACGAGAAAGATGCCGTCGACGAACGGGACGACCGGAGCAGCGATGCACTGCAGCTGACGCTCAGCTTCGACCTGCAAGATTCCGTGGGTGGGGGGCGTGATCTTCGGTGCCGTAACGATCACCCCCGGTGACCTGAAACTCGATTCGACGCTGCGCAGCGCTGACCGGAACGCGAGGACGGAAGGCGGGTTCACCAAGGTCAATCTTGATCTGGCCCGGGTTCAGGCGGTCACCGAGCATCTCTCGCTGTTCGGCCGGCTGTCGGCGCAATGGGCCGACAAGAACCTCGATTCATCGGAGCGATTCGGCCTTGGCGGACCGAGCGGAGTGCGCGCCTATCCGACCGGTGAGGCCTATGGCGACGAAGGGTGGCTGCTTCAACTGGAGGCTCGCTACGCAATAGGCAAATTTGTGCCCTACGTCTTCTACGATGCAGGCGCCATCAGGGGCAACGCCAATCCCTGGGGTAGCGGCGAAAACCGGCGCCATATCGCAGGGACCGGTATCGGCCTTCGCCATATAGATGGTCAATGGAGCACGGATGCCACGCTCGCATGGCGCACGATCGGCGGCCGGCCGGAGTCGGATACCGACCATCGTCTGCCGGTCGGCTGGTTGAGCGTCGGCTACAAGTTCTGATTCCAGGGCGTCCGAGCGGCAGGAAGAAGCCCGCTTTGTCGCGGGCTTCTTCCTGCCGCCGAACCCTTCGATCAGGCCGGGATCACGGTTTCTTCATCGAGAGCCGTCTGCATGCCGGGTTTGTTTTCGACCGAGCGTTTCTGTAGCAGTGATGAAGGCTGAGAGTAGTAGTAGCCCTGCAGCAGATCGGCACCGGCGCTGGCGGCGAGGTTGTGGTGGGTAACCGTCTCGATGCCTTCGCAGACCGCCTTTGCGCCGAGGTCGTGGATGATATCGATCAGTTTGGGCAGGATCTTTCTGGCGCGTGCGTCGCCGGCAGCCTGAACGATCAACGAGCGGTCCAGCTTGACGATGTCCGGCTCCAGTCGCCACAGGCGGTCGAAGTTCGAATGCTGGCAGCCGAAGTCATCGATGGCGACGCGGTAGCCACGCTGACGATAGGCGGCGATGGCGCTCTGCAGGTGGTGGAGATCATCGACTCCGGATTCGAGAATTTCGAGCACGATCTGCTGCGGTTTCAAGTCGCAGTGCGCGAGCAGCACCTCGAAGGCGCGGCCATGGCTGCCTTCACCGACGCTGAGCAAGTGGCGGCCGGAAACATTCAGATATAGAGACCCTTCGCCGCCCCCCTGGTTCACGAAATTGAGCGCATGCAGCATGCGGCAGAGTCGATCGAAGTAGACCACTTCATCCGGCGTGCGCGCCACGGCAAAGGCTTCGGCAGGTGATATCGAGCGGTTCCGGTCGTCGCGAGCGCGCAGCAGTGCCTCGTGGGCTGCCGGTTGCAGCGTTTCAGCGGAGTGCAGCGGCTGAAAGACGCTGTGAAGATGCAGGTGGCGGTAGCGGCCGAAGACGCCATGGTCGTCGAAGAGCAGATGGTGCCGAGCTTCCGTGATGCGTCCATTCCATTCGGCAAAGTAGGCGAGCAGGTCATCGATCGGCATTGGCTTCTCCTCGCAGCCCTTCAGCCATTAGCGGCGACGCGGAACGCGTGGTTGCCGGGCTCTGGCGTACGGATGCTCTCGGGCAGTCGTACTGCCTGCTGCGGTGAGGCAATCGACTGCAGGAGGTCGATACCGTTTTCAGCAGCTCCCCTGCGGAGAGCAGCAGTCTCGATCCCGTCGATCATGACCCGGGCCCCGATATCGTGCAGCCGACCGATCAGACGGGTAAGCGGGCGCGACGACGCGAGCAGCGCCGGCGACAGCCTGACGATATCCGGTTGCAGGTCTTCGAGCAGAGAAAAATCTATGCTGGCATGCCCGAAACGGCTGATGGCAATGCCGTAGCCGCGGGACTTGTAGTTGGCCACGGCGAGTTTCAGGTGATCGACGTTCTCCACGCCTTCGCTATCGATATCCAGCGTTACCTGTTCAGGTAGCAGGCCGCACTCGCGCAGGACTTCCTCGAAGGCAAGGCCGTGATCTGCCGGAACGCTGAGTACATGGCGTGGATGCACCTTGAGCAGCAGGTTGCCGCGTATCTGTTGCGTCAGGTAGTTGAGCGCATGAAGTGTCCGCACCAGGCGGTCAAGGTAGACGAACTCGCTGTCGTTGGCGGGAAAGACGAAAACAGCTGCCGGGTCGAGTGTAAGGCCGCTGCTGAGGCCGGAAACATGCAGTGCCGCTGCGTGGCCGTGCTGGCTGCCGGTGGCGGTATCGACGATGGGGAAAAATTCCGAACGCAGACGCAGGTCGGCGAACACGACGTCGACGCCGCGCCCGGACGGGACAAACGGATTGGCGAAGCGTTCTCCGGCGTAGGGGTTGTCAGCGTGGGCGTTGAGCAGGCGGGCGAGATCGGTCAGGGGCATGGCTATCGGTCCTGTATTCGGCAAGGGATCGGTCGGTACGTTCTGATGAGGCAGGGGGTGGCATACACATGGATGCTTCTCCGTAGTTGCGTGGCCGGCATGTCAGCGAATGTAGGCGGGAACGAGGCATCCGGGAACTATCCAATCTGCATTTGCTTATTCAGTGTTCGCCCCTGCCGCCTTTCTCTTCGTATAGGCGTATTTCTGATATCGATCTGAATTTTTCTTTGTTCGGTATCGCCTCTCCCGCTTGCAAGATGGCTGCCATGACGACGTGCAACACGAAGCGTCAATCCTGTCTGTTCGCCAGCAAACGAGAAGGGAGAACCCATGACTCAAGCCATTTCCGATCACCCCTTGCATGCGGATGCGGCGGTGCCGCCCCTTGTCGGCGTTCCCGTCGTTGATGACGTTTCGCAGATCCTGACGCAAGCGCGAGAACGTGCCGTGCGCGATTCCCTTCCCTATGCCGGGGCACTGACGCCAGTCGAAGCCTGGGCACTGCATGCGGCAGGGGCGGTGCGTCTCGTCGATGTGCGCAGCGCCGAAGAAATCAGGTTCGTCGGCCGTGTATCGAATGCGCTGCATGTGGCCTGGATGAATGGCTTGTCGCTGAGTCGCAATCCGCGTTTCACGCGCGAACTGGAAGGTCGTGTCGGCAAGGACGAGGTCGTGGTGTTGCTTTGCCGCAGCGGCAAGCGTTCCGCAGCAGCTGCCGAGGCGGCGACGAAAGCAGGATTTCGTAATGTCTACAACGTGCTTGAAGGATTCGAAGGCGATCTCGACGAACAGCAGCGGCGTGGTTCATTCAACGGCTGGCGCTTTGCGGGCCTGCCGTGGGTGCAGGACTGAGAGGGGCATATATGAACGCCCAACTTGTCCGCATCATGCCGGTCGACACATCGCCACAGTGGCAGATAGAGAGCGTTGTCGCCGACCTGCGGGACGTGCGTGAGCGCTGGCGCGCCACCCAGCGCCGCAACCGCGAGTGTGGCGGCCGTGAATTCCCGTCGCGCGAGGCCTTGCGCGGCATCGTCCATGCCCTGTGCGGCGCGCTGTTTCCGATGCGTCTCGGTCCGGCCGACTTGCGCCAGGAGAGCGAGGACTTCTATGTCGGCCATACGCTTGACGCCGCGCTGACGGCGCTGCATGAACAGGTGCGCCTCGAACTCGCCTACCGTGCTCGCCACCATGGCGAGAAGAACGACAGCGAGGGGCAGGCGGTCGCCATCGTCCGCCTCTTCGCTGCCGCGCTGCCAATGGTTCGCAGCACACTGGATACGGATGTCGAGGCCGCCTACGAAGGCGATCCGGCGGCGCGCAGCGTCGACGAGGTGCTGCTTTGCTATCCCGGCATCCTGGCCATCATCCATTACCGGCTGGCGCACCTGCTGTTCAATCTCGGCGTGCCGCTGGTGGCAAGAATCATCTCCGAGATCGCTCATTCCGAGACCGGCATCGACATTCATCCCGGTGCCCAGATCGGCGGCCGCTTCTTCATCGACCACGGTACCGGCGTTGTCATCGGCGAAACGGCGGTGATCGGCGAAGGCGTGCGCATCTACCAGGCGGTGACGCTCGGCGCCAAAAGCTTTCCGGTCGACGGCGAAGGCAGCCTGAAGAAGGGTCTGCCGCGCCACCCGGTGGTCGAGGACGGTGTCGTCATCTACGCCGGCGCCACCATCCTCGGCCGTATCACCATCGGTCGCGGCTCGACCATCGGCGGCAACGTCTGGCTGACCCACAGCGTGCCGGCGGCGAGCCATGTCACGCAGGCCTCGACGCAGCATGCGCCGGCGGCCGAAGCAAATCTTTCTCAACCAACAGGAGTTTGATTCATGGGAGCAATCCACGAAGCCCAGACCGCACTGGGCGACAATTCCGCGCGGCAACTGGCCAATGCGACAAAAACGACGGCCCAGCTGTCGACCATCACGCCGCGCTGGCTGGTGCATCTGCTGCAATGGCTGCCGGTCGAGGCCGGCATCTACCGCCTGAACAGCGTAAAAAACCCGCGTGACGTGCGCGTCGCCTGTTCGCAGCGCGACGAGTCGGAACTGCCGCAAACCTACGTCGACTACGACGAGCAGCCGCGTGAATATTTCCTGAACGCGGTGACCACCATCCTCGACGTGCATACCCGCGTCTCCGACCTTTACAGCAGCCCGCACGACCAGATCAAGGAACAGCTGCGGCTGACCATCGAGACGATCAAGGAGCGCCAGGAGTCGGAGCTGATCAACAACCCGGACTACGGCCTGCTGGCCAACGTGCACGATGAACAGATCATCTCGACGCTGACCGGTGCGCCGACGCCGGACGACCTCGATGAACTGCTGACCCGGGTGTGGAAGGAGCCGGCGTTCTTTCTCTCCCATCCGCTGGCGATTGCCGCCTTCGGCCGCGAATGCACGCGGCGCGGCGTGCCGCCGCCCACCGTCAGCCTGTTCGGCGCCCAGTTCCTGACCTGGCGCGGCATTCCGCTGATCCCGTCGGACAAGGTGCCGGTCGAGGGCGGCAAGACCAAGATCCTGCTGCTGCGCGTCGGCGAAAAGCGCCAGGGCGTGGTCGGCCTGTTCCAGCCGGGTCTCGCCGGCGAGCAGAGCCCGGGGCTGTCGGTGCGCTTCATGGGCATCAACCGCAACGCCATCGCTTCCTACCTGATTTCGCTGTATTGCTCGCTGGCGGTGCTGGTGCCGGATGCGCTGGCGGTTCTCGATGACGTGGAGATCGGCAAGTACCATGACTATCCCGACACCTACAAGTAACGGCGTCGAGGGGCTGTCCGGGGTGCCGTTCCCCGCGGGCTTGCCAGCACTCCCCGACGAAGCCACGCTTGGACGGCTGGCCTCCGAGTTCTTCCGCGCCCTGCCGGGGGCGCCGGAACCGTCGTTCGCCGCGCTGCCGACTTCGCTCGGCGCGGGAAGCGCGCCGGAGCCGGAGCTGAGTCTGGTGCAGTCCGGGCCAAGCATCGCGCCCGTTCCTGTTGCGCCGGACCCGGTCGATCCGGTCGGCGGGGCAGGGGCGGAACTCGGCGTGCCGGAGGCCTACGCTGCGGCGCTGCCGGCGGTGAAGCCGCCGCAGCCGCCCGCGCTGGCCGATTCGGCGCCGGTGGCCGCGCCCGGCTCTCCCTATTACTTCATCGGTGAAGCCAGCCCCTACGCACAGTCCGCTGCGGCCCCCGCCGTGCCGGAGAACCGGGTCGTTGCGCAGAGCTTCGGCCTGCCCGGCGAGGGCGAGCTGAAGGCGCTGCTCGACGAGATCGCCGCCGGGCGGACGCATCGCGACGCCGAGGGACCACCCGCACACACGGGGAACTTCTATTTCCTCGATGCGGCACGGGTTCCCGAGGCCGGGCCGACGGCGCGGCCGCCGTTCGACGTGAACGCGATCCGCCGGGATTTCCCGATCCTGAACGAGCGCGTCAATGGCAAGCCGCTGGTGTGGTTCGACAACGCCGCGACGACGCAGAAGCCGCAGGCGGTGATCGATCGTCTGGCGTACTTCTATGCCCACGAGAATTCGAACATCCACCGCGCCGCGCACGAACTGGCGGCGCGCGCGACCGATGCCTACGAGGCGGCACGCAGCAAGGTGCAGCGCTTCCTTGGGGCCGGCTCGGTGGACGAGATCATCTTCGTGCGCGGCGCCACCGAGGCGATCAATCTGGTGGCGAAGACCTGGGGCGTGCAGAATATCGGCGACGGCGACGAGATCGTCGTCTCGAACCTGGAGCACCACGCCAACATCGTTCCCTGGCAGCAGCTGGCGGCAGAGAAGGGCGCGAAGATTCGCGTCATCCCGGTCGACGACAGCGGCCAGATCCTGCTCGGCGAGTACCAGAAGCTGCTCAACGGGCGGACCAAGCTGGTGGCGATCACGCAGGTGTCGAACGCGCTCGGCACGATCACGCCGGTGAAGGAGATCGTCGCGGCGGCGCATGCCGTCGGGGCGAAGGTGCTGGTCGACGGCGCGCAGTCGGTCTCCCACCTGCGGGTGAACGTGCAGGCGCTCGATGCCGACTTCTTCGTCTTCTCCGGCCACAAGATCTTTGCGCCGACCGGCATCGGCGTCGTCTATGGCAAGAAGGCGCTGCTCGAGCAGATGCCGCCCTGGCAGGGCGGCGGCAACATGATCGCCGACGTCACTTTCGAGAAGACGCTGTTCCAGCCGCCGCCGAACAAGTTCGAGGCCGGCACCGGCAACATCGCCGATGCGGTCGGGCTCGGGGCGGCGCTCGATTACGTCGAGCGCATCGGCCTGGAGAACATCGCCCGCTACGAGCACGACCTGCTCGCCTATGCGACGCGCGGCCTGTCGGCCATTTCCGGCGTGCGCCTGATCGGCACGGCGGCGGACAAGGCCAGCGTCGCTTCCTTCGTGCTCGCCGGCTACTCGACCGAGGAGGTCGGCAAGGCGCTGAACGAGGAGGGCATCGCGGTGCGCTCCGGCCACCATTGCGCGCAGCCGATCCTGCGCCGCTTCGGGGTCGAGGCGACGGTGCGGCCCTCGTTTGCCTTCTACAACACCTGCGAGGAGATCGACCGGCTGCTCGCCGTGGTGCGGCGGCTGGCGCGCGGCAAGGGGAGGATGGCTGGCTGATGGCGCCTCCGGCTCCGGCAAGGTGATTGCCGTCACCTTGCCGGAGCCGGAGTGCAGCGGAGATGAATCGATGGACGATGATCACGGTATTGATGCGAAGCCGGCCTCGCCGGCCAGTCGCCTGCCAACGGCACAACGGAATGCCTTGCGCAAGGTTTTCAATCGCACCGAATTCCTGCCGGAGGAAGTCGCCGAACTTGGCTATCACAACGAATTCCTGCCGGAGGAAGTCGCCGAACTTGGCTATCACAAGCTCAGGTTGGCCGACGGCATCGGCGAGAAGGGACTGAAGACGATAGCTTCCTGGCTGGCCGAATATGGCCTGGATCTGGTGCCGTCGCCAACTCGACAGGCGCCAAGGCGCTCTCCACGGCACGGTAGTGGCGGCTGGACGTTGAAAAGTGCCGTGCGCCTGCTGCGTATGCACGGTTACGAAATCCAGGCACCGGCAGACTATCCGTTGCGGCGTGCGCGCAAGACGCTGCTTACCGGATCGGGCGGCGAATGATAAGCAAATAAGGATTCAGTCGTTCGCGCCGGACGACGGTTTTTCTAGACTCCGTCTCACCCCATCCATCGGAGTCATCATGAAAGCCAAAACGCTACTCTCAACCCTGTTGGCAACCGCACTGCTGGGCGGTAATGCATTCGCCGCCGACATCCAGCTGCTCAACGTCTCCTACGATCCGACGCGCGAGCTGTATCAGGATTTCAACCCGTTGTTTGCCAAGCACTGGAGGGAAAAGACCGGCGACAACGTCACCGTCAAGCAATCGCATGGCGGGGCCGGCAAGCAGGCCCGTGCCGTGATCGACGGCCTGGAAGCGGATGTGGTGACGCTCGCGCTCGCCTACGATATCGACGAAATCGCCGAGCGTACCGGCAAGCTTCCCAAGGACTGGCAGAAGCGCCTTCAGCACAATAGTTCGCCGTATACCTCGACCATCGTTTTCCTGGTCAAGAAGGGCAATCCGAAGAACATCAAGGACTGGGACGACCTCGTCAAACCGGGTGTGGGCGTCATCACGCCGAATCCCAAGACGTCCGGCGGTGCTCGCTGGAACTACCTGGCGGCCTGGGGTTATGCCCTGAAGAAATACGGCAACAGCGAGGACAAGGCCCACGAGTTCGTCGGAAAACTGCTGAAGAACGTGCCGGTGCTGGATTCCGGTGCGCGCGGTTCAACCAATACCTTTGTCCAGCGCGGTATCGGCGATGTGCTGCTGGCCTGGGAAAACGAAGCTTTCCTGTCGATCAACGAACTGGGGTCGGACAAGTTCGAGATTGTCGTCCCCTCGATTTCGATCCTGGCCGAGCCGCCGGTAACGGTAGTGGACGGCAATGCCAGGAAGCACGGTACCGAGAAGGTGGCGCAAGCCTACCTGGAGTATCTCTATTCACCGATCGGCCAGAAAGTTGCTGCGCGCCACTATTACCGCCCGATCAAGCCGGAACTGGCCGACCCCAAGGATGTTGCCCGTTTCCCGAAGGTCAATCTGTTTGATATCGGCTTCCTCGGTGGCTGGCAGGCGGCGCAGAAGAAGCACTTCTCCGATGGCGGCACCTTCGATCAGGTGTACGGCAAGAAATAAGTCCGGGGCCTGCGTCTGGACCAAATGGACGGTTGCATCGCAAGCATGCAACTGTCCATTATCATTTTTAAGTATGTATAAACAAAAATTGATTCTTTAGGGTTCTAAGGATGCGGACGTAGACTCGTCTCATCGAAACGTATCCGGAGATACCCATGAGCCTCAACCTGAAGAAATCCCTGCGCCGCTCGGTTGCCGCGCTGTCCGTTCTGGCCGCTGGTGCCGCCTTTGCACAAACATCGATCCTGAATGTCTCCTACGACGTCTCGCGCGAGCTCTACAAGGAGATCAATCCGGCCTTCGTCGCTGCCTGGAAGCAGCAAAGCGGTGCAGTCATCACCGTCAATCAGTCGCATGGCGGCTCGTCCAAGCAGGCCGGAGCCGTGATCGGCGGCCTGGAAGCCGACGTGATCACGATGAACCAGTCGCCGGACATCGACATCCTGGTCGAGCGCGGCGGGCTGGTCGCCGCCGAGTGGCGCAAGCAGTTCCCGCATGACGCGACGCCCTACACGACGACCTCGGTGTTCCTGGTGCGCAAGGGCAACCCGAAGGCCATCAAGGACTGGGGCGACCTGACCCGCGCCGGCCTGCAGGTCATCGTGCCGAACCCGAAGACCTCGGGCAACGGCCGCTACACCTACCTCGCCGCCTGGGGTTACGCGCTCGAGAAAACGGGAAGCGAGGCCGGTGCCCGGGAATTCGTGAGCAAGCTGTTCGCCAACGTGCCGGTGCTCGACGGCGGTGGCCGCGGTGCAACGACGACCTTCACCCAACGCGACGTCGGCGATGTGCTGGTCACTTTCGAGAACGAAGCCATCCTCATCGCCCAGGAACTTGGCAGCAGCAAGTTCGACATCGTCTACCCGTCGCTGTCGATCGATGCGGCGGCGCCGGTGGCGGTGGTCCAGAAGGTGGCGGCCAAGCGCGGTACCGAGAAGGTGGCCAAGGCCTACCTCGATTTCCTGTTCTCGCCGGCGGGCCAGGAAATCATCGCCAAGCACGATTTTCGTCCGCGCGACCCGGCCGTGCTGAAGAAGCATGCCGCCAAGTACCCGAACATCCGCACCTTCACCGTCGAGCAGAAGCTTGGAGGCTGGGCGGCAGTGCAGAAGACGCACTTCGCCGATGGCGCGGTGTATGACCAGATCGTCGCGAGAAAGTAATGGCCACGGCAAAGACCTTTCGCGTTCTGCCGGGCTTCAAGCTGACGCTCGGCTACACGCTGATCTACCTGTCGCTGCTGATCCTGATTCCGCTGGCGGCGGTCTTCCTGAAGACCGCCGAACTGAGCTGGGGCGAGTTCATCGCCGTGGTCACCGCGCCGCAGGTGGTGGCGACCTACAAGCTGTCGTTCGGCGCCTCGCTGCTGGCGGCGGCGATCAACGCGGTGTTCGGCCTGATGCTGGCCTGGGCGCTGGTGCGCTACAGCTTCCCCGGCAAGAAGATCGTCGATGCGCTGGTCGACCTGCCCTTCGCATTGCCGACGGCGGTGGCCGGCATCGCGCTGACTGCGCTCTATGCGAAGAACGGCTGGCTTGGCCAGTATCTGGAGCCGTTGGGCATCAAGGTGGCGTTCACGCCGCTTGGCGTGCTGGTGGCGCTGGTCTTCATCGGCCTGCCGTTCGTCGTGCGCACCGTGCAGCCGATCCTCGAAGACCTCGATACCGAATTCGAGGAGGCGGCTGCCAGCCTCGGCGCGCACCGCTGGCAGACCTTCCGCTACGTCATCCTGCCGATCCTGCTGCCGGCGCTGCTGACCGGCTTTGCGCTGGCTTTCGCCCGGGCGGTGGGCGAATACGGCTCGGTCATCTTCATCGCCGGCAATCTGCCCTATGTCTCGGAAATCACGCCGCTGATGATCATCACCAAGCTGGAGCAATACGATTACCGCGGGGCCACGGCCATCGCCTCGGTGATGCTGCTGTTCTCCTTCACGCTGCTGCTGATCATCAACGGCCTGCAGGCGTGGACCGCCAAACGTACGGGGAGGGATCGCTGATGGCTGGCGCAACCACGCTCCACCTCGCCGGCGATCATGCCGCGCGCTTCGAGTCGAAGGCGGCGACGCGCGAGACGCCGCTGGTCAAATGGACCATCCTCGGCCTGGCGCTCGGTTTCTTCGCCATCTTCCTGCTGCTGCCGCTGGTCGCGGTGTTCGTCGAAGCCTTCCGCAAGGGCTGGGAAACCTACGTCACCGCGCTCACCGATCCTGATGCGCTGTCGGCGGTCAGGCTGACGCTGCTGGCGGCGGCGATCTCGGTGCCGCTCAACCTCGTCTTCGGCGTGGCGGCGGCCTGGGCCATCGCCAAGTTCGAGTTCCGCGGCAAGCAGATCCTGATCACGCTGATCGACCTGCCGTTCTCGGTCTCGCCGGTCATCGCCGGCCTCGTCTTCGTGCTCATCTTCGGCGCCCAGGGCTGGTTCGGCAGCTGGCTGTCCGACAACGACATCAAGATCATCTTCGCCGTGCCGGGCATCGTGCTCGCCACCGTTTTCGTCACCTTCCCGTTCGTCGCCCGCGAGCTGATCCCGCTGATGCAGGCGCAGGGCCGGGAGGAAGAGGAAGCGGCGGTGGTCCTCGGCGCCAGCGGCTGGCGCGTGTTCTGGCATGTGACGCTGCCCAACATCAAGTGGGGCCTGATGTACGGCGTGATCCTCACCAACGCGCGGGCGATGGGCGAGTTCGGCGCGGTCAGCGTCGTCTCCGGCCACATCCGCGGGCAGACCAACACGCTGCCGCTGCATGTCGAGATCCTCTATAACGAATACATGTTCTCGGCAGCCTTCGCCGTCGCCTCGTTGCTGGCCTTGCTGGCGCTGGTGACGCTGGTCATCAAGAACTGGGTCGAGCATCAGGCGGCCCGCTCCTACACGGAATCACAGGAATCTGCATCATGAGCATCCAGGTCAGGAACATCCACAAGCAGTTCGGCAGCTTCACCGCGCTCGACGACATCAGCCTCGACTTCCCGACCGGCGAGCTGGTGGCGCTGCTCGGGCCGTCGGGTTGCGGCAAGACGACGCTGCTGCGCATCATCGCCGGGCTGGAGCAGGCCGACTCCGGCCAGGTCCTGCTCGAAGGCGACGATGCCTCCGGCACGCACGTGCGCGAGCGCCAGGTCGGCTTCGTTTTCCAGCACTACGCGCTGTTCAAGCACATGACGGTGTTCGACAACGTCGCCTTCGGCATGCGCATGAAGCCGCGCAAGGAGCGGCCATCGGAAGCGAAGGTCCGGGAGAAGGTGCATGAACTGCTCAAGCTCGTGCAGCTCGACTGGCTGGCCGACCGCTTTCCGTCGCAGCTCTCCGGCGGGCAGCGGCAGCGCATCGCGCTGGCCCGCGCGCTGGCCGTCGAACCGCGCGTGCTGCTGCTCGACGAGCCCTTCGGCGCGCTCGACGCCAAGGTGCGCAAGGAGCTGCGCCGCTGGCTGCGCAAGCTGCACGACGAGCTGCACATCACCTCCATCTTCGTCACCCACGACCAGGAGGAAGCGCTCGAAGTGGCCGACCGCGTGGTGCTGATGGATCACGGCAAGGTCGAGCAGGTCGGCACGCCGGAAGAGGTCTACCGGCATCCGGCGACGCCCTTCGTCTATGGTTTCCTCGGTTCGGTGAATCTGTTCCACGGGCGGGTCGAGGGCGAGACGGTACGCGTTGGCGACGACGTGCTGCCGCACGAGGCTAACGAACTCAGCCACGGCGCCGAAGTGGTCGCCTTCGCGCGGCCGCACGAGCTCGACATCGTCACCGACCCGCAATCGACGGAGGGTATCGCTGCCCGCGTCAGCCGGGTGCTTTCCTTCGGCGTCACCGCCCGGGTCGAACTCGACGGCGTCAATGGCTCGACCGGCCAGCATTTCGAGGTCGAGATCACCCGCGAGCGGGCGCTGGCGCTGCGTCTGGTCGATGGCCAGCAGGTGCGTCTGGTGCCGTCGCGGCTCAAGGTTTTCGAACGTGAAGGGGCGGAGGCATGAACTTCCAGCAACTGCGCATCGTGCGCGAAACCGTACGCCAGGACTTCAACCTGACGGAAGTCGCCAACGTTCTCTACACCTCGCAGCCGGGCGTCAGTAAGCACATCAAGGATCTCGAGGACGAGCTCGGCATCGAGATCTTCGTCCGTCGCGGCCGGCGCCTGATCGGGCTGACCGAACCGGGCAAGGAGCTGATCCAGGTCGTAGACCGCATCCTGGTCGACAGGCAGAACCTGCGCCGCATCGCCGACCAGTTCGCCAGCCGCGAGACCGGGCATTTCATTGTGGCGACGACGCATACGCAGGCCCGCTACGCGCTGCCGACGATCATCAAGTGGTTCAGGGCCGATTACCCGAAAGTGCATCTGGCGCTGCATCAGGGTAGCCCGAAGGAAATCGCCGACATGCTGGTTTCGGGTGCGGCGGATGTCGGCATCGCCACCGAGGGGCTGGATGAATCGCCGGAAATCGCCACCTTCCCGTTCTACACCTGGCATCACGCGGTCATCGTCCGTCGCGGCCATCCGCTGCTGCAGGCGGGCGAGGTGACGCTGGAAGCGCTCGCCGAGTACCCGATCATCACCTACCACGAAGGATTCACCGGCCGTGCGCACGTGGACAAGGCCTTCGCCGACGCCGGGCTGGTGCCGGACATCGTGCTCTCGGCGATCGACGCCGACGTGATCAAGACCTACGTCGAGCTCGATCTCGGCGTCGGCATCGTCGCCTCGATGGCCTACGACCCGGAGAAGGACCGCGACCTGGCGCTGATCCCGGTGCCGCACCTGTTTCCGGCGAACACCACGCGCCTGGCGGTGCGGCGCGGCACCTATCTGCGCAGCTACGCCTACGCCTTCATCGAGAAGGTCTGCCCGGATATCGGCGAGGAAGCGGTGCGGGCCGCCCTGCAGAAGCAGAACGGGGGCGAGTGAGGCGGCGCCGGAGGTGCTAAAGAAAGGCGATTTCGACTAGAGTAGCGCTGTCCGGGCACGGTCCGCCCGGGAGGAATCCCCGTGAAACCCAGCGAAATCGTCAGACACCTCAACGAGCATGTGGTCGGCCAGGACGACGCCAAGAAGATCCTGGCCGTCGCCGTCTATTCCCATTTCAAGCGTACGGCTGCGGCGCAGGCGGACCTGCCGGTCGAGCTGGTGAAGAGCAACATCCTGCTGATCGGCCCGACGGGCACCGGCAAGACCCTGCTCTGCGAGACGCTCTCGCGCATCCTCGACGTACCCTTCGTCACCGCCGATGCGACGACACTGGCGCAGACCGAATACGTCGGCGAGGAAATCGAGGCCATCCTGCATCGCCTGCTCGACAAGGCCGGTGGCGACATCGGCAAGGCGCAGCGCGGCATCGTCTTCATCGACGAGGTGGACAAGCTGAAAGCGCCGGCCGGTCAGCCCCGCGCCGCTTCCGGCGAGCGCGTGCAGCACGCGCTGCTGAAGATCATGGAAGGGGCGCCGGTCAAGCTGAAGGGCGGAAACTTCATCGATACGACGCAGGTGCTGTTCATCTGCGGCGGCGCCTTCGTCGGCCTTGGCGACATCCTGGCGCGCACGCACAGCTTCGGCTTCATTTCGACCTCGGAAGGCGACAGCCAGAAGATCCTCGACCGGCTGAACGCCCGCGTGAAACCGACCGACCTCTACGAGTTCGGCCTGATTCCGGAATTCGCCGGCCGCCTGCCGATCGTCGCCCGCCTGCAGGACCTCGATCGCGACATGCTGGTGCGCATCATGGTCGAGCCGAAGAATTCGATCTACAACCAGTTCCGCGAAATCCTCAAGAGCGAAGGCGTCGAGCTGGTGATCGAGCCGCCGGTGTTCGAACAGGTCGCCGATCTCGCCATCGAATACAAGGCGGGTGCGCGCAGCCTGCGCGGCATCTTCGAGGAGATGATCACGCCGGTGCTCTACGTGGTGCCGGACAACCCCGCGGTGAAGCGGGTGGTGATTCCTTCGCTGTTCGAGGATGCGAAGTTCTTCGGGGCTCCGGCGGTTTCCTGATCGGCGACGGGGTGGCTCATGGCAACGGAACAGTCCGCCTTTTCGGTCTTCAAGTACAAGCACGGCGGTCGCAGCCCGGTCAGTCCCGGCCGCCGGAAGGCGATCATTGCGACCGGCATCGTCGCGCTGATCGGTGCGGTGCTGCTTTTCCCCGGCGGGGTGGCGCTGTTCCTCGTGCCCTTGCTGGTCTGGCTGACCGTTCCCCGGCAGATCGCCCTCGGTCCGCGCTATCTGGTCTGCGGTCCGGTCATCGTCTACTACGCCAATGTCGACAAGCTGGTGCTGGACGATGCGGCAGGTCGTCTGACGATCGTGTCGACCGGCGACCGCCGCTTCACGATCGAGCGCGAGCGCTTTCCGACCAACGCGCGCAAGAGCCACAAGGTGGCTGCCAACAAGCAGGCGAAATTCACCAAGGTAGCCGGCAAGCTGATCGAAAAGATCCGGCATGCATCTCCCGTGGTCGAGGTCAGCGGCGCATGAACGCTCCTGAGCCACTCTCCACGGCCGATTCCGTCGCACCCGCTCTCACGCGCAGCATCCACCTGCTGTACGTACCGACGCTCAACTGCAATCTGTCCTGCAGCTACTGCTATCTCGGCACGCAGACGAGCGAGGCCGACCTGCGCGCCGATGCCGGGCGCGCCGTCGCCACACTGCGCCATGCGCTGGCGGCGCTGGAAAGCGCCGGCGTGCTGGCCTTCAACGTCTCGTTGCATGGCGGCGAGGTGACGACCTTGCCGCCGCCGGTTCTCGACGAATTGTTCGCGCTCATCCGCGGCCATTACCTGCGCCACTTCGATGTGCTGACTGCGCTTGGCCATCGCAAGTCGGCGCCGCACATCAAGACCAACCTGTTCAGGTTCGCGCCGCTCTACGAACTGTTCGACCGGCACAAGGTGTCGATCAGCGCCAGCATCGACCTGCCGCTGGCGCTGCACGCCCGCCACCGCCTCACCCGCAAGGGCGAACCCTGGCTCGAACGCACGCTCGACAACCTGCGCCTGCTCGCCCGCTACCCGCATGCGAAGAAGATCTCGGCGACGCTCTCGGCCGAGCACCTGACGGACATCCCGGCGCTGATCGACGACATCTGGTTCATCCACCGCGAACTCGGCGTCGACATGAACCAGATGAACCTGATGTTCGCCTTTCCGTCGGCACTGAACCGGGAACGGATGGGCGAGGCCGTGCTGACGCCATGCACGCCGGCGCAGCAGCTCGAACTCTACGACGCGCTGCACGCCGCCTTTGCCGGTACGGAACTCGAAGAAGGCCTGCGCCGCCACTGGTTCGACGAATTCAAGCCGAGCTACTGCACCAATGCCGTCAATTGCGGCGAGAAGTTCTACCTGCTGCAGAGCGACGGCGAGGTCTACTCCTGCGTGCGCGGCCAGGGCCTGCCGGAATTCCGCTACGGGAACGTGTATGCCGACCCGGTCGTCGACATCCTTGTCGCCGGTGCGCAGAAGGTGGCGGCGGTGCATGCCGCGCACGGCTTCGATGCCGGCTGCCGGCAATGCAGCCACCTGCCGCTGTGCAATACCGGCTGCCCGGTGGTCAAGCGGCAGAACGCCAGTGGCCGTTCCTACACCTGTGACCTGCAGCAGGCGATCTACCGCGACAATCCGAAGACCTTCCCGGCCGAGGCGCCTGACGAGGTCGCTGCCTACGCCCGTGACTACATGCAGCGCATGCATCCGGCGCTGGCCATTGCCGAAACGCCGGCGCTGCAGTCGGAGGCGGTGCTGGCGCTGCCACATGAACTTGGCGATGAGAGCAATACCCTGCGTGCGCTGATCGCTGCCGATCCGCTGCTGCAGGCGCTCTACCGGGACGATGCCTTCGTCCTCGAAGTCGGCGACGAGCTGGTGCCGCTTGCCTCGCAACTGCTGAAGCGACGCAACGACTGGTATACGCTGACCGGAGACGATCGCCTGGTCGTGCATGTGCGTCAGGAACTGTTCGACGCCAACTGCAGCGAGCCGGTGCGCAACACGCTCTACCTGCAGATGCTGCGCGATACGCCGGTGGTCTATGGCGACGAGCGGCGCAGCAAGCAGGAGCACCTGTTTACCTGGCAACTGCATACCCGCTGCCTGGAAGCCAGCGAGCGCATGGGTGAGGGGTGGCTGATGGCCGACCTTGCCGGCCTCGTCGCGTTGCACCGGCGCCTCTATCGGCACGGCGTTCGCAACAACCTCTTCTTCACGACCGGCTACCTGCGCGACTATCACTACCAGAAGCAGAAGGCCAACGCCTTCTATCACATCCAGGCAGTCAACCTGCCTTTCCAGAACTTCGAGTTCTTCTACCTGAACCGGGAGTGAGCATGGGGCCGCAGGAGCTGGAACGGATCGCCTACAACGTCGAGTGCTTTCTCAACGCATTGCGCATGCACGACGGTCGCGAGCGGACGGTGGTCGAGGAGCAGCTGGTCAAATGGCTGGCGGGCGATGCCGGCAAGAACGGCTACGCGGTCTACAACCTTGGAACCATCTACTGCCACGGCGAAGGCGGGCGCCTGAAGAAGCGCTTCACGCTTGCCGGAGTGAAGGAGGGGCGGACGATCTGGTGCGACGGGCGCAAGATTTCGCTGCTGGATACCCAGGGCTACGAGAAGGGCGGCAAGCTGGTCATGCTCGGTGCTGCCGGGCTGATCCTGACCATGCCTGGAAGCGGCGCCGCAGCAACCTCGCCGGCCAGGCGCGAGCGCAACAGCAATAACAACAATAACAATAACAACAACAATAATAACAACGGCTGAATCGCCGGCTAGCGAATCCGGTCCGGATTGCGCAGCAGGATCAGCAATGCGCCGTCACCGCCGTCGTGCGGGCGTGCCTGACAGAAGGCGAGGATTTCCTCACGCTGCATCAGCCAGCCGCGCGACAGGTGTTTCAGCACCGGTTCGCGCCCCGGCGAGCCCAGTCCCTTGCCGTGGATCAGGCGTACGCAGCGATAGCCGTGTTCGATTGCTTCATGCAGGAATTCCCCGAGTGCCGACCTCGCTTCGTCGCGGGTCATCCCGTGCAGGTCGAGTTCCCCCTGGACTACCCAGCGGCCGCGGCGAAGGTCGGTGAGCACCCGGCGCGGCAAGCCGTCGCGCAGGTGCACGCCTTCGTCGCCGATGTCGAGACGGTCTTCGAAGGACAGCGGCGCGTCGATCGATTCGCGCAGCACCGCTGCTTCGTCCTCCTCGCGCTGGCGCGGCCGGGGTGGGGGCAGGGGGCGTTCGAGCGTGGCGCGGTTGGCTTCGGGAAGCGGTGCGGCGGCACCGACGGCGTGACGGAAGAGAGCCGCCGGGTCGTCGGTGTCATCGGGCAGCCAGGGTTGATCCGGCACCGCGGGCCTTGCCGGTTCGGCTGGTGGCATCGAGACGTTGCCAGTGCGATGACGCGGCGGACGGCGTTCGATTTCGGCACGACCGCTGTCGGCCAGCTGCTGCACGTCGGCCATCGCGTGCCGGAAGAGGGCGGATGCATCGTCGGGATCGGGCGCCGCGGTGCGTCGCGTCGGCGCCTCTTCGGCGATGATTTCCCTGGGGCGCGGGACGGGCGCCGGGCGCGGGCGTTCGATCGTCGCGCGGTTGCCGTCGCTGATCGGGCGGACATCGCCAAGGGTGGCCCGGAACAATGCAGCCTCGTCGTCGCCGGGCGACTCGGTTGGCGGCGGCGTGGGCGCAGTCTGCGATGGCACGCTCCTGCGCGCGGGACCGAGCTGGCCACGCAAGGCATGAAGCGCCCCGAAAGGACTGTCCTGGGGGCGCTTCTTCATGCGGTCAGGCGGTGGCCGGCTCAGGCCAGACCGAGGGCGTCCAGATAGCGCTCGGCATCGAGTGCAGCCATGCAGCCGGAACCGGCCGAGGTGCACGCCTGGCGGTAGATGTGGTCCTGCACGTCGCCGGCGGCGAAGACGCCCTCGACGCTGGTGGCGGTGGCGTTGCCCTCGCGCCCGCCGCGGGTCACGATGTAGCCGTTCTCCATCTCCAGCTGGCCGGCGAAGATGTCGGTATTCGGCTTGTGGCCGATGGCGATGAAGACGCCCATCACCTGGATCTCGCTGGTGGCGCCGGTCTTCGTGCTCTTCAGGCGCAGGCCGGTGACGCCGGTGTTGTCGCCGAGCACTTCGTCCAGCGTCGAATCGGTGGCGAGGGTGATCTTGCCTTCCTCGACCTTCCTGTACAGCTTGTCGACCATGATCTTCTCGGCCTTGAACTTGTCGCGGCGGTGGATCAGCGTGACGTGGCTGGCGATGTTGGCGAGGTAGAGCGCTTCCTCGACCGCCGTGTTGCCGCCGCCGACGACGGCGACTGCCTGGTTGCGGTAGAAGAAACCGTCGCAGGTGGCGCAGGCGGAAACGCCGCGGCCGGAGAACTTCTCCTCCGACGGCAGTCCAAGGTATTGGGCGGAGGCGCCGGTGGCGATGATCAGTGCGTCGCAGGTGTAGGTGCCGGAGTCGCCGACGAGGCGGATCGGCTTTTCGGCGAGGTGCGTGGTGTGGATGTGGTCGAAGACGATCTCGGTCTCGAAGCGCTCGGCGTGCTTCTGGAAACGGGCCATCAGCTCCGGACCCTGCACGCCGTCGGCGTCGGCCGGCCAGTTGTCGACTTCGGTCGTGGTCATCAGCTGCCCACCCTGGGCCATGCCGGTGACCAGCACCGGCTTCAGGTTGGCGCGGGCGGCATAGACGGCGGCGGTGTAGCCGGCGGGGCCGGAACCGAGGATGAGCAGGCGGCAGTGGC
>VFQM010000981.1_pt1 | contig 27362 bp, 28 predicted proteins | sample 3512391 | NCBI WGS metagenome assembly VFQM01 (sample SAMN10412369, study PRJNA504923) | tailings metagenome | isolation source: Replicate 1 from Balatoc abandoned mine | place: Philippines | reverse complement strand
TGATCCGACCCTTGGTCAGGTCATAGGGGGTCAGTTCGACGAGCACTTCGTCGCCAACGAGCACGCGGATGCGGTTCTTGCGCATTTTCCCGGCGGTGTGGCCCAGGATTTCATGGTCATTCTCAAGCTTCACGCGAAACATCGCGTTGGGCAGCAGCTCGACCACCTGGCCGCGCATTTCCAGTAATTCTTCTTTCGCCATGCGGGTGTCACAAATCCATAAATTCAGCAGAGTTGCGCGCCCATAGCGGCATTTGCGCGATAAGGGAAGCGAACGGTGGGCAGGCGGCGGAAAAGCGCGGAAAACTGCGTAACTTCACACACTGTCGCGGGTGCGGGATGGGGGTGGTGATGGTTCAAAACTTAGCAAAGTTCACCAACATCTCCTGTTTTCGCCGGGGGCGTGGCGGGGTTTGGAAATTAGTGTGAGTCAGGTTGCGGATGCACTTATGAGACTAACCACAGGATATCAGAGGCGGGAAGGTGCAGGAAAGCAGAATAACAACAATTGACTTTCAACGCTGTTGGTTCACCAACACAAAATGCCAATCTCGGTCGGTAACATTGTTGATGCTCTGCTGGCATTGGGCGGCGAAGCACATGCCAACGACATTGCAGATCATGTCGTTAAGCATGGCACCCCTCCTTTTCCCAATGATCCACGCGCTAGCGTAAGAGCGCGACTGCAAGAAAATTGCTCAAGTTACACTGCATATCTGGGCAAGCAGGACATTTTCGAAAGCGAGCCGGGCAGCGGAGTTTGGCGTCTGAGATCAACGCAATACCCGAATAATGCTGGGCCATCCGGCCACGTTGCCGACACTGCTCGAGAATTTGATTTTGATACTAGCTATGATGAAGGTTCGCGTGTCCTAAAGCTGCATTACCAGACCGAGAGAAACCCGGCCCTTATTCGACAATTCAAGCGCTCTCTGTCGGAACCGCGCTGCGAAGCATGCCAAATCAATCTAAGCGAAGTATATGGCAGGCTTGGAGAAGATTATATTGAAGCCCATCATCGCGAGTTGATTTCAGCAAGTGCCGGCGAGGTCGCTACCAAATTGGGTGACCTCGCGGCATTGTGTCCGAACTGCCATCGCATCATCCACAAAAACTACCCCATGTCTGTCGAGGCGCTGCGCAAGCATCTGCTCGAAACAGCCGCGACATGGGAAAGTGCTGCTGAGATCAGGCGCGAGCGGCTAAGTTGGCGCGACGCCGTTCGAGGTGCAATCAAGCGTTTGTCCGCAAAGCACGGTGCCAAGGCGTTTACCCGTCAGCAGCTGGTGGATGAGGAGCTAGATGCGGTGGTTGCAGAGCTTGGCAGTAAGGGGGCGACTCCTGCTCAAACTCTGAGCCGGATATTGCAGGAGTTGCGCGATAACGGTGAGATTGATTTTGCGGGCGAGAAGGGTCATTGTCAGATCAAACATCTGAAATAGATCATTTTTGTTGATCCGACACGTTATCCGATCAAAGCTGCGCCATGCTGACACGCAGCCAGATTTTCGGTGAAGTCGACACCATCATTGCGGGCAGTCCGACGCTGTTTTGCAATCGGGATTGTCAGATCCTGTCCATCGAGAATTTGGCGGCGGCGGCCTATTGGAGTGTGGGGACCAACTGGTGCGTGGGGCGTAATCCTTGGTTCGAGGGCTATAGTGCTGCCGGGCCGCTATATCTGGTTCGGAGTTTCATCCGGCAGCGCGACTATATGCTTGCTCCGGCGCAGGGTGAGTTTCGCAGTCGCAAGAACAGGCGCATTAGTTTGGTCCGCTTTGTTGATGAGCATCGCGGAATTTATCTGCCACTTCGTTCGCTCGGCGTTGTTTGGAGCGACTGCCCTGACGACAGCATGAAGGTGTTTTATGCTTTGGCACCCAAACGGAATGGGAAATTGGTTCGGCCGTGTTGAATCCTTCGCGCCCTTAGCGCCTTCGAGTGCGATTTTTATGCTGCGGCTTTCGACCGCACCATTGCCGCCCCTCCGTCACACCCTTCGCGCGCGCCACCAGTGCTGGTTCGTCCAGTCCCCGGACTGGACTTGGATTGCTGGGGGCAATCCATCCCTGCACTCATCGCAAGTCGATGGGGAGGATTTACTTAAACCGCCGCACCACCCGCCACAGCAGCGACCGCACCCGAGCCTGCCCTGGCCACCTAGGCGGCATCGGCGCGTTGATCCCCCACCGGCGCAGCCATTTGTTGGCGGCGTGGGCTTCGGCTTCGCGGTAGCTCCATGCGCTGCGCCAGGTGATGCTGAGCGATAGCGCGGGGGCGCCCGCTACTTCCACATAGTGCGGGGCCATGACGGGCATGTGGACGGCGTCGCCGGGGCCGAGGGGGACGCGGCGTTGCTGGCCCTCAAAAGCTTCGTCCCAGGGCAGGTTGCGGTGGCCGCCGCTGTGGTAGCGTTCATGCTCGGCTGCGGGGGCGAAGCGTTCGTCGCCGGCGGGCCAGACGTGCATCACCTTGTCGCCCCAGATGTTGAGCAGGATGTTGTGTTCGGGGTCGAAATGGAACGGCGTGATCGCGCGCGGCGAGGAGATGAAGATGAAGCCCTGCGGGTTAAGCATTGGCCCGGTGCGCGGCTCGACCGTCGCCGCGAGCTCGCCGAGCAGGTCCATCAGGAGCGCCCGGTAAGGGGGCACAGCCTCGATATTTTTGAGCACCGCCCAGCTTTTGTTCTGCGCGATGGTACGGATGGTTTCGCCGATGGTGAGGCCATTGGCGGGGATGTCTTCGGGCGCGATGCCGATGGGGAGCGCGCCCGGGTTATACTCGACGCTGGCGGGGCCGAGCGCCTCGCCAAGCTGTGCCAACGCATCCAGCGTGAGCAGCGGGTGGGTTTCGAGATTGTGGCGCAGCGGCCCCGGCGTTTCGGGGTAAAGCGCGGCGAAGGCGGCGCGCGCGCTATCGTCGAATATGGTGCGGGTGATGGGGGTGTGTTTGGTCATGCGCCTTGCTCCGCATGCGGGTGGAAGCGTCGCCATGCCGCCTCGGCGCGGATCAGCGCGGCGTATTTGATGCGCTGGGCGCGCCCACCGATGGCGGCGTTGACCCAGACAAGGCTGCGGCGTTCGCGCCAGATGCTGTCGATCATCGGATGGCCGGGCGCGGCGCAGCTGTCGATCCAGTCGAGGTCGGCGCGTTCGAGCAGATCGAGGTTCGCTTGCTGCAGCAACACGCCGGGGGAAAAGCGCGCCAGCGCTTCGGCATAGGCTGTCTTGAACGAAAAGCCCCCGGGCAGGCAGAGGAAATTGATGAGCATGGCGATGGGCGCGCCGTTTTGGGCGAGCATGCGCATGTCGAGACGCTTTGCGCTCGCCGCACCAGCGACAATGGTGCGCGCCCACGCTGCGGGAGCGGGATCGCTGGCGAGCGCGCTGCCCGCCTGCCCCTTCCAGCCCGCCAACTCGAGCGCGAAGAAGGCGTCGAGCCATGGGTTGGTCGGCTCGCCCGCTTGCCAATGGCGAAATTCCAGCGCACCCGTTTCGGCGAGACGCACCGATTGGCGGCGCAATTCCTTGCGCTTTTTGGGGCGGACGGCGGCGTCCCAATAGGCTTGTGGTGACAGGTCGCTTTCGAGCAGCGCGCGGGTTTCGCGGTGCACCGGCGCAGCGCTGGTCTGGCCGCGCAAGGCGAGCGCCTCTAGGAGCGCGCGGTGGAGCGGGCCATGTTCGGTCAGGCGCTGAAGCTGGAGCAGCGCGCCGCCGCCCACATCGGCATCACACCAGCCGAGCAGAGCCTGCCAAAAGGGCAGCTCCGCCCCGGCGCGGACCAGCGGTGCGCCATGGAAATGATTGGGGTGCGCCCAATTGACGCTGTGACGAAGCGGCAGCGGACCATAGCGGGTGGCCGTCGCCAGCGGGATCAGGCCGATCAGCTCGCCAGCTGCCTCGACCGCGACCAGCCGGGCGGTGCGCTGCGGGTCGAGCAGTTGCAGCGCGGGGGCGAGGCACCAGCGTTCGGCAAAGGCACTGGGTTCGCTGGCATTGCGCGCGAGCGCATCCCATAGCGCGGCAAATTCGGGCGTGAGCGCCAACGGATCGACGACGCCCGCGCCAAGCGGGCCATGCTCGCTGGGGCGGATGGCGCGGTGGTAAATCATGCGCGGCAGGGTAGCGGGGGGTGGTTAAAATCGGGTGGGTGACCCAACATCATCCATCAAATCCGTCATTCCCGCGAAGGCGGGAATCCATCACCTGAAAGTGAATGTTGAGAGAGCAGGAGATGGATCCCCGCCTTCGCGGGAATGACGAAATCTCTAATGAGAGTCTCGTCCACTACAAACCAAACACCTTCCCCAACGCCTTTTCCAGCATCAGCATTTGCCAGATGGTCCGGCCATGGTCGCGGCGACCCGATTGGTGGGTGGCGACGAGGCGGCCGACTTCCGCCATGTCGAACCAGCCTGCGCGGGCAAGCGTGGCCGAGGAAGCGAGCGCGCGCGCCGTTTCCGCCAGCGGCCCGCGAAACCAGGCCGATATCGGCGTGACGAACCCCATCTTTGGCCGATAGAGAATGTCACGCGGCAAATAGGGTTCCATCGCGCGCTTCATAATCGCTTTGCCCTGCCCGCCGGACACGCGCATCGACGCTGGCAGGCTGGCGGCGAATTCAACCAGGCGATAGTCGAGCAAGGGCTCGCGCGCCTCCAGGCTGACGGCCATGCTCATCCGGTCGGTCTTGGTGAGGATATCGCCGGGGAGCCAGATCATGAGGTCGGCATATTGCGCGCGGTCGAGCGGCTCGCGCGCGGGGGCCTCCGCCATCGCCAGCCAGTAACGGGCATCACCGCGATGTTCGCCCAGTGCAATGCGTGTCGCATCGTTGAATAGGCGTGCGCGCAGGATGGGCGCGGTGACGCCGACGGCTTCGGCATAGGCGCTCGCCCCATCGCGCGCGAGGCTGGCGAGTGTGGCGCGGGCGCGCAGGGGGCGCGGGGCCCAGTCGGCTTGCGGCCAGAAGCGCGCGAGCGGACCGAGCAGGCTGCGGCGCAGCGCGGCGGGCAAGAAACCGCGCAGCCGTTCTTCCTGATGCTGGAACACATGGCGGCGATAGCCCGCGAACGCCTCGTCCGCGCCGTCGCCCGACAATGCCACTGTCACCTCCTCGCGCGCCAATTCGCACACCCGAAATGTCGGGAGTGCGCTGGCGTCGGCAAAGGGTTCGTCGAAATGGTCGGCGATCCGGTCGATCAGCGAAAAATCGTCCGCCGCAACGATGCGGCTGCGGTGGTCGGTGGCAAAACGGTCGGCGATTTTCTGTGCATAAGCGGTTTCGTCGAGCGAAGCCTCGTCAAAGCCGATGGTGCAGGTTTTGACCGCCTTGCTACTCGCCTCCGCCATGAGTGCGACGACGCTGCTGCTGTCGACCCCGCCCGACAGGAAGGCACCGAGCGGCACATCAGCGACCATGCGGTCGCGCACGGCGGCGCGCATCAGGTGGACGAGGTGTTCGGCGCATTCGCCCTCGGATGCTTTGATGCGGCGGGAAAAATCGGGGCGCCACCAGCAGACTGGCTGCGGCACGGGTTTGCCGCGTTCAATCAGGTGGTAATGGCCGGCAGCGAGCTTGTGCACGCCCGCGACGATGCAGGTGTCGTCAGGGACATAGCCGAGCGCGAGGAAATCCTCGACCGCGCTGAGCCGCGCTTCGCGGCGCAGCAGGGGATGCGCCAGCAGGCCTTTAAGTTCGCTGGCAAAGGCGAGCGCGCCGTCGCTAAGCTGCGCCAAATACAGCGGTTTGACGCCGAGCCGATCGCGCGCGAGGAACAGGCAGCCGCGCCGCGCATCATGGATGGCGAAGGCGAACATGCCGTTGAGGCGTGCGAGGCACCCCTCACCCCATTGCCGCCACGCCGCGATGATGACTTCGGTGTCACCCTCGGTTCGGAAATGATAGCCGCGCCCTTCGAGTTCGGTGCGCAGTTCGCGGAAATTATAGATTTCACCGTTGAAGCTGATGGTGACCGCTTCATCGTCGCTGTGCATCGGCTGCGGGCTGCCTTCGATGTCGATGATCGACAGGCGCAGGTGGCCAAGACCAACGCCGGGCGCGGTCCACACGCCGCTGCCATCGGGGCCGCGGTGGCCCATAGGGGCGAGCATGGCGCGGACGCGCGCAGGGTCCACCGGTTTCGCGGTGGCGTGATGATAAAGGCCTGCAATGCCGCACATGGCCTTGGCCCCTAACCGCTTTCGCGGGCGGGGTCAGCCATTTCGGACGAACCGGTCGATATTGATGGCCGGATCATTGGCGGGACGATCAAACCAGCGGTGCGCGACCAGCATCACGGCGACAAGGGTCACGGCGAAGAAGACCCAGCCATAGATCAGGTGATCAAGCCCGGTGGCATAATCATGGCCCCAATTTTCGGCGATGACGATGGTGCCAAACGCCCGCAACGCATTGGCGACGATGGTGGTCACAAGCGCGCTGGCGACAAAGATAATGCGGCGCTTCCAGCTTTTGAAACACAGGTGTGCCGCGAGGCTTGCAAAGGCCGCCATGGCGACGAGGAACATGACGCCCGAACAAGCCTCTGCCACCACGAACATGCCGCTGGGGGTCGTAATGTACAGACCGTCGAGCGTCGCTGGGATACCGGACAGCGCGAGCAAGGGCATCGTTAGCTGAGCCGTGACATGCTGGAACAGCGGGATCACTTCGTCACCGAACGGCACCAGCAGCAAGGCATACGCGAGCGGAAAAGCCAGCGCGCGGACGAGCACAGGGCCTAGCGCGAACGCGACCGCAGACTGAAGCATCAGCACGACGCCAAGATGGCGAATAAGCGCGATGTCCATTGCTTGCCCGCCCATCCACAGCTCAACGGCTGCCGCCAGCGGTATCAACCCCGCCAGCCAAAATCGCGGACGAAGCGGAGCAATCAGCGCGGCGCGCTCAGCCACCAGCCAGGCGATAATCGGCGGTATGAGGATGATGTGGTTATAGGTCGAACTTCCCCACCAGATGCTGACCATATGCGCGATGTCGCGCGCGAAAAGCGCGGCGATGGCAGCCCAGACCAGTACCAATACCGCGAGCGGGCGGCGCCAGTGAATGGGCGGCGTCATGACGGCAATCCCAGCAGGCCCGCCAGCGGCGCGAGCTGCGCTTGCCAGCCGTAACGATCAATCATGCGCTGGCGCGCGGCCCGCCCCATCGCGGCGGCCTGATCGGGATGGGCGAGCAATTTGATAATCTCGCTGGCAAATTCGCCATTGTGGCTGGCCGTGACAATATGTTTGCCGGGGGCCGCATCAATCCCTTCTGCAGCAGCACCGCTCGCCACGACGGGCCGCGCCATCGCCAGCGCTTCCAGCACCTTGTTCTGAACGCCGCGCGCCAACAGCAGCGGCGCAACGACCACATCGGCGGCGGCCAGCCAAGGGCGCACATCGGGCACTTCGCCTGTGACCTCCACCCCCGGCAGCGCGGCCAGAGCCATCACCTCCCGCGTCGGGGCACGTCCGACGATGGCGAATTGGGTCGCCGGATAGCCGGTGCGGACAATCGGCAACATTTCGGTCGCAAACCAGGTCACAGCGTCAATATTGGGGCGATAATCCATCTGCCCGGTAAAGACGAGCAAACGGCCCTTGCGCTTAGCCAGGATCGCAAAGTCGCCCGCCGGGTCAAACTTCACCGTATCGATCCCGTTTTCTATTGCATGGATGCGCGCCGGATTACCAACGCTGCGCTGCCGGAAAAGCGCGGCCTCCGCATCACTGACAAACAAGCTAGCGTCGGCGCGGTCAGCAAGGCGAGCCTCATAAGCCGCGAGGATGCGCGCGTCGCGGGCGTAAAGGCGCCGCAGCAGCGGGTTGGCTTCTCCCTCAGCATAAGCCTCAAACTTGGCGGAATCGACATCGACAAAATCTATCACGACAGGGCCGGAAAAGCGGTCACGCGGCGGGATATATTGACCCATCTGGCCCGAAAAACCGACGATGTGGGAGATGTTGGTGTGGCGTACGAGCCCGCCGACATGACGCGCGAGACCGTCGTGCCCAAAGGCGGTGACGCTGGCCGGTTCGCGGCGGACCAGCGATTGGAGCAGCGCGGCGGGGCGGCTGCGGCGGCGGACTTCTACGCGCAGGCTGGCAGCGAGCGGCGTAAGCTTGGCGCGCGCGACTTCTGCGTCGCTGGCATCGTCGCACAGCGCAGCAACATGCACCGGGGCCAACTTCGTCAGCACCTCGAACATGTGCCAGCTGCGGATACGGTCGCCGCGATCGGGTGGCCACGGCGCGCGGTGGGCGAGGAACAGGATTTCGGGCACAGCCCGTCACCCCAATCCGCGCGCGATGTGCGGACCCACGGCGTTGGCGAGCCATAACGGTAGGCGTTTCCACATTTCGACGCGGCGCTGATATTGTGTGCTGGCAGGATTGGTGTTGCGCGCAGTCTGACCCGCTGCGAGCCATCGCGCATAGACGAGCGGGTGCGGTTCAAAGCCCCAATTCTTTTTGTAGGCAAAGGGTCCCGTGCCGATTTTCGACCGCCCGAAATCGAAACGGGTGCAGCCGCGTGCGCGGGCGTGCCGCATCAGCGCGAAATAGAGGAGTTCGTTGGCGCGCGCCTTGCGCGCTTCGGTCAACCCTCCGCCCCAATAGGGCATCACGGTACCGCGCCAGTAAAGGCTGAGCACGCTGGCGATGGCGCGGCCATTGGATCGAACGGTCAGAATGTCAGCCGCATCGCCGAAACGCGCGAGAACTTCGGCAAAAAGCGCGCGCGGGAAGACGGGGGTGCCAAGGTTGCGGACGCTGGTGGCATAGACCCGGTAATGGTCGCGCTGTTCCACCTCTCCGCTGCCGGTGGTGACGGTCAGCGCGCTATCGAGCGCCTTGCGCACCTCAGCGCGCTGTTTGCGTGGGATGGCGAGCAGCTCGGCGGCGTCATCGGCAGCAAGGTCGCGGGCGAAACCGGCGTAGGTAGCGTCCTCTACCAACCATTGCGGCGCGACAGGCATGGGTCCACCGCGCAGTTCGATGGTGGGCACGCCAAGCTGGCTGGCGAGACCGACGGCGGCATGCGCAAGCGCTGCGGCGCTGGCTTCGTCCTTGGCGAGGATACCGCCGCCGACGCCGAACGCGCTGCCGACCAGCGCCTGCCCAAACAGCGGCGATTTGAGGTGAAGCAGCGGCAATAGGCCGGTGATTTGCCCTGCCCCATCACATGCCGCCAACGCATGCGCGCGGTGTCCGGTGGCGGCACGAACCGCTTCATTCCACGCGCGGCTGTGAAAGGGGGTGGCATTGGGAGCCGCGGCAACGAAGTTATCCCACGCCGCCGCGTCGGTTAGCGGGACAATGGTAAGCGCAGGGCGGGGATGGTGCGGCGCATTCATGCCGCCTGGCGCCATGCAATTGCGCGCTCCGCCATATCTGGGATGATGGCATCGACACGATCCCACGCAAAATCACCCAGCATTCGCTCGAGCTTAGCGGCCATGCCGGACAAACCGCTGTAGTGCCGCAGTTTCGATCGCAAGGGCGCGCCGGCAACACGCGGCTGGCCCGGATCAATTTCCCATGGGTGAAAATAGAGGATGGCTGGGTGACCTTCGCCGTTCATCTGCGCAATTGCCCAGCGAGTGACGCTGTAGGGTAGGATGCGCATGAAGCCGCCGCCCGCCGCCAGGCTCCGTCCGGCAAAGCGCGCGGTGGTGACCGGCCATTCGATCAGCGCATTGTCGGGCAAAGGGCGCCACGCATGGCGCGGGCTGGCGGGCCAGCCATAATGATCATGCGCCACCGGCGCGACACTGGAGGAATAGGCAAAGCCCTGTTCGGCAAGGATGGCATGCGCCCATGGCGTGCGGGGGTCGATCGAAAAACTGGGGGCGCGATAGCCAGTGACGGCAACACCCCCAGCATCCTCGAGGATGGCGCGGCTGTGCTTCAAATCGGCGGCGAACTGGGCGGCGGTCAGGGTGAAGACACGGGCATGGTCATAACCATGGCTGGCCAGTTCATGCCCGCCCGCGACGATGCGCTTGATCAGCGCCGGATAGCGCTCGGCGACCCAGCCCAACGTAAAGAAGGTGCCCTTAACCCCAGCGGTATCGAACAATGCCAATACGGCATCACAATTGCGTTCAACGCGGCAGTCGAGCTTTGGCCAGTCGGCACGGTCAATCGTGGTTTCAAAGGCCCCTACCTGAAACCAATCCTCAATATCAACCGACAGACCATTGATTATCATAAAACATGCCCTGCTCAGGCGGCCCAATTGTTCATTTGCGGTGCGCCCGCCGGATCGCGTTCGACCCATTCGATCAGCAGGTCGAGCACGCGGCGCAGCACCTCGTCATGATCGCTGATCTGGGCTTCCAGCGCGGCGATGCGGGCTTCCAGCGCGGCTATATTCGGCCCGGGCGCACCGGGTGCAGCCTCTGGTGCGGGCGGCCAGCTCAGCTTTTCTGCTGAGGCTGGTTCGGGTGCGCGCGTCGTCAGCACCAGTTCGGGTTCGGGCCCTGCTACGGGGGCAGATATGGGCGCACCAACCGCAGGCTGATTAAAGCCGCCATCGGCCGACATTTCGGCAACCACAGCGCGCACATGCGCGCCGGTGATGCGGCTGAGCTTTTCCAGCGCGCCCAACAGCAGCACCCGGCTGACCAGCACATTCAGACGGCGCGGCACGCCATCGCTATGCTCATAGAGCAAGGAAATGGCATCGGGCGCAAAGGTCGGGTTGCCCGACCAGCCAACTTTGCCGAGCCGGTGCAGGATATAGGGCTCGATCTCCTCGGGCTCCATCGGGTCGAGATGGTGCGTCGCGATCACGCGCTGGCGGAGCTGTTCCAGCGTCGCCGACTGGAACAGGGTAGCCCGGAACTCGGGCTGGCCGAGCAAAAAGATTTGCAGCAGCGAATGACCGCCCAGCTGAAAATTGGACAGCATGCGCAGCTCTTCGAGCGCGGCGACGGGCAAATTCTGTCCTTCGTCAACGATCAGCAGCGTCCGGCGTCCGGCGCGGGCCTCTTCGCGCAGAAATTGCTCGATGAAGCTTAAGAGCTCGGCTTTGCCCAGCCCTTCCCAGTCGAGACCGAATTGTTCGGCGATGAGCTGGAGCAACGCCTCACCGCTGACCGCGGTCGAGACCAGCTTGGCGGCGGTCAGCCGGTTGGGATCGATGTTGTTCATCAAATGACCGACCAGCGTGGTTTTGCCCGCGCCAATGTCACCGGTAATCACGATGAAGCCTTCGCCCTGCGCCAGACCATAGCCCAGATAGGACATGGCTTTGCGATGCGTCGCGCTTTCAAAATAGAAATGCGGATCGGGCGTCAGCTGAAACGGGCGTCCCTTGAGGCCATAATATTGATCGTACATTTGTTTATCCCCGCCTTCCGGTCAGAAATTGTAACGCAGGCCCAGCAGCGCCGAGCCGATGAGTTCGCTGTTGAAGCCGTCCTGATCAAAGCTGCTGAGCGTGGCAGCCGCCGTTCCCGTCAGCTGGCGCCAGAAACGGCGGGTGTATGTGACCCCTGCCCCCATCGCCGCGACATCGCCCGCGCCGGGCGCGCCATTATCGAAATAGTTGAACGTGACGGTACCGGTCAGGTCGCTATCGCGGTCGAGCTGGCGCGCGGCCGAGACGAAGGCATAATAATTTTCGTCGGTTATGCCATTGAAATGCGCCAGCACCGAACCCGCCGGAACCAGCAATTTGCGCCGGTCATAGCCGCCGCCGATGCCCAAATTCCATCCCGCCGAAGTGCGCGACAGCAGCGCCTGCACCCCGCGGCTGCGGAATTGCGTTGCCGTCGCGCTGCCGAGCGCAGGGCTTAAGCAGCCCGAACCCTGATTGCCGAACACACAGGTGCCAATGCCGCCATCCAGCGGATTGCGGACGATTTCAAATTGTGTCGGCAAGTCCGAAAGCCCGTTCGACAGCGAGCGGCCAAAGCTGGAAATGCCGTCATAGACGCCGACCTGCAGCAGCATGGCGTGGTTGGGGCGATAGCTGAAAGAGCCCGTGAAGATGGTGTCACCATAGCGTCGTCCGACCTTTGCGGTCAGCGACGTGCGGCGGCTCGGCTGCCACATCACGCCGGCGTCCCAGATCAAGCCGTCGATGTCATAGGCCAGCTGGCGCGGGCTGGCGGGATCGGTGACAAGGCGGCCATTGGCCGTGCGCACGGGCACGCCATTCGCGTCGAGCAGCGGCTCACGCTGGCTTATTGCGATATCCTCATAGCCGACACCGCCGAGCAGCGCGACGCTGGGCGAAATCGGCACGGTCACATCGGCGCGGACATATTTGCCGTCGAAGCGCTGGTCGAGCTGGCTTGCCTCTTCGCGTTCCCAGCCGCCCGACACCTGCCAGCCGAAGGGGAGGTCGCCGGGCCGCTGGCCGACACTGGCCCAGGCGGCGTGGTTGGTGCTGTCGTCGAACACGTCGGCGGCCAGCGTGCCCGGGGCAAGGATGGCGGCGCTTTCGATCTCCACCTTGCTATAGCCAAAGCGATAGCCCGCACCGACATCCAGATTGGCAATGCGCGTCGCAAAAGTCGGACCCGCATAGACACTATACACATTGGCAATATTGCTGCGGTTGCCGGTGATGACATTGTTGGCGGCGCCCGCCCCATCGGCGCGCGTCCGGCTGGCGAGTGCGCCCGCCTCAAGATTGAAGCCACGTGCCACTTCCAAGCGTCCGCGGGCGAGACCCGAAATCACGTCCTGATCGGCCAGCCCGTCGGATAGGCCAAAGCGCCGCTCATAACGGATGCTGGCCGCGAGTTCGGCGCGGCGCGTGGCGATGCTGGCATCGACCCCGGCAGCGACGGTGGAATACGTCAGCACATCGCCGCCGTTTTTGAGGTCGGCGGTCAGGATCGCCCCAACTTCGAGATAGGGCTGGATTTCGGTGCGCGTTTCGCGCTGGCGGCGGGCTTCGGCAGGAGCGGCGGCGGGTTTCGCCTCGCTGGCTTCGGGCGGCGGGGCGCCAAAATCCTGCGCTTGTGCCGGGACGGCGGCGAGCAGCATGGCAAGCATGAAAGGCGTGCGGATCATGCGCCGCTTCCTTGTCCGTAATAGGTGCCGAAGCGGCGGCCACCGGGGGAAAATTTGATGCCGTTGAGCAGCAACTGGATGTGCGGGCAGGCGCTAACCAGGCCGACCGCATCGCGCAGCGACGCTTCCAGTGTCTCATCAGCGCGCACCACCATGATCAGCTGGCCGACATGACCCGCCAGCACGGCGGCGGGCGACGCGGCGAGGATCGGCGGCGAATCGATCAGGATGATGCGGCCCGGCGCCCCAGCCTCTAGCCGCGCCAGTAAGGCTTCGGTCCGCGACGAGGCCAGCAACTCGCTGTCGCCGCTGGTCGATTGGCCTGAAGGCATGACCTTCAGGCGCGGCAGATCGGTCTGGATTAAGCAGTCACCGACCGGCAGGCGCGGATCGGCCAGCGCGTCCATCAAACCGGGGCCATCTTCAAGGCCGAGGGTGCGGACGATGCTCGGCTTCGCCATGTCGCCGTCGATCAGCACCACATCATGATCGGCCTCGGCCGCCAGGCTGAGTGCCAGATTGATGGCGCTGAAGGTCTTGCCTTCGCCGGGGTTGGCCGAGGCAATCAGGATCCGGTGCCCGCGCGGCAGCATGGGTCGGCCGGGCGCACCGGTGATGCCGCGGATCAGCTCGCGCTTGATGATGCGATATTCCTCGGCGATGCCGCTAACCGGACTGCCGGGGACGATCATGCCAATGACGGCCAGCGCGTCAGCATCGATGGTGCCGTGGCGTGCCGGTGTGATGTCTGGCTCAGCGCGCGGGGCGGTGGCCGGCGCGCCCCGGGCCGCTGGCGTAACCTCCGTGGGCGGTACCTGCACCCGCGCGCGGCGCATGCGTTTGCCCGGCTCCGGCGGCAGCCCCGTCAGGTCAATCGCCGGGGCGCTGCCCAGCGGGTCTGCGCCGAAATAGTCGGCGGCGCGTTCCAGCGACGAGGCGGATTTCTTGATGGGGCGGTGTTCGGTCATGGGTGCCTCCTCCGCCTCACGCGACCATGCCGCGCTGGACGAACTCAACAACCAGCAAAAGCGCGAATAGCGCGAGCAGTGCAACGCCGCCGCCGCCTAGCCAGACCAGTTTCTGTTTGCGGTCGGCGCGGCGCGCCGGGGTGACGACTTCGGTAATCGAGCCGATCACCGGCAGCCCGCTCGCGCGCGCGAGCTTGCCAACCGTCGCATAGGTGGGGCGAACCTGCCCCAGGCCAAAGGCCGTGCCGATGCCGCCACCAATGCCCGCAACCAGCACCAGCGCCAGGAACAGCGGGCGGTTGGGCGCGACGGGTGCACGCGGCTTGCTCGGCGGATCGGTCAATTCGACACGAAGCGCATAAGATTCGCTTTCGACCTGCCCGCGCAGCCGGACCTGCTCGCGCTGGGCCAGCAGCCGATCATATTGGTCCTTCTGCACCCGGTAATCGCCGTTCAGCCGTTCATATTCGGACGCGATGCCGGGTTCGGCAATCCGCTTGGCGGTGATTTGGGCGATCTCGCCATTGAGCTGTGCCTTGCGCGCCGCAAGCGCGCTGACGGTTGCTTGGCGTTCGGCGCGCACCGCCGCGAGCGACGTATAGGCCGGATTGGGCGTGGTACCGCCTGCGTTCGGACCTTCGCGCGCTGCTTGCGCCGCAAGGGCGTCAATCTGGGCTTTGAGCGCCAGAACATCGGGATGGGCATCGGTCAGCCCGCGCGCACGCAGTGCCGACAGTTCGGCGCGCGCACCTGCCAGTTGCTGGCGCGCGACGCCGCCGCCGGTCGCGTTGAGACCCGGAGCAGCGACGGTTGCAGGAACGCCCGCCAGCTGGCCATTGGCTGCCGCCAATCCGCCCTGCGCTGCCGCCAGCTGGCCTTCGACCTGCGTCAGTTCGCTGCGGAGTTGCTCGAGCCGCATCGCTGGCGAACCGCTGCCGCCCGGAATCATGCCGATATTGGCGGCTTCGAACGCGGCGCGCTTGGCCTCGGCCTCGCGCAACGCCTGTTCACGGCTCGCCAGCTGACCATCGAGGAATTTCAGGCTGTCGCGCGCGTTCATCTGGCCGCCGCGCAATTGTTCCTCGCGAAACACGGTGATCAGGCTATCAAGCACGCCGCTGGCCAATTTGGCATTGTCAGCGTCCGACAGGCTGCCCACGCCCACCGTTGAAATTAACTCAAAGATATTATCTTGTTGGGCGATGACCTTGATGTTGTTTTGGAGCATCGCCACGACATCTTGCTTATCGCGGTCGCTGGCATTGGCGGCGATCAGGCCGGTCGCCACCGCGACCTGCTCCATGTTGCGCGTGCCGGTGAGCGTTTGGCGAATCTGGTCAATCTGTTGCTGGTTCGACAGGCCGCCGCTGGCCGCAGCATCGGGCAGGATGTCGTTGATCTGAACGACAATGCGGGCACGCGATTCATAGCTGTTGGGGATCATGGCGATCATCAGCCAGCCAGCGAGGCAAATCCCCCAAGCGACCGCCAGCACCAGCCAGCGGCGGGTCCACACGCTGTGCAAGGCAATCCGGAATTCGTCGTACAGGCCGTTCATTTTGTGCTTTCAGCGGGCGGCAAGCGGGTCAAAACATGCTTTCGGGGATGATGATGACGTCGCCCGGCTGAAGCCGGACATTGGCCTTGATATCGCCGCGCTTGATGAGGTCGCCGAGCCGCAGCGCATATTCGCTCTGCTTGCCCGTGCCGGGTTCGTAACGCACCAGCCGCGCCTTGTTACCCGCCGCATATTCCGACAGGCCACCAACAGCGATCATCGCGTCGAGCACGGTCATATTGGCGCGGAACGGCAGAGAGGCGGGCTTTTCGGTCGCGCCGACCACCCGCACCTGCTGCGAGAAGGTGCTGTTAAAGCTGGTCACAATCACGCTGACGATCGGATCGGTGATATATTGGCTGAGCTGGAGCTTGATATCCTGCTGCAGCATCGTCGGCGTTTTGCCCACGGCGGGCAGATCGGTGATCAGCGGGGTAGTGATGCGCCCGTCGGGCCGGACCTGCACCGTGCCGCCCAGTTCGGGGTTGCGCCACACGAAAATCTTGAGCTCGTCGAGCGGGCCGATGACATATTCATCGCCAGGCCCTTCCTGCCCACCCACAAAATTAGCAGCGGGCAGTTGCGCGCTGCTACCCGGGCCGCCGGCGCAAGCCGTGAGCATAATGGCGGCCAGACCGCTTGCCAGCATCGTGCGTGCCAGTGCCAAAAATCCCGTCATATCGCTTCACCCTTCCACCACGCGGCCCAGTTTGAGCGGGCCACGCAGAGTCACTGTTTCAGCATCCAGCCATGGCGAAAATTGGTGAACAGAGGGTTAGGATTGCTGGTCCGCAGGCAATAAAATTGGCTGAAATGTAGGGAAATTAACGCTTGTCAGACGAGCCGTTCCAAAGCGGGACCGTGCCCCAGAAAAGATGAAGGACTGGCGCTCGCGCCATAAGCCCCGGCCATGAAAATCGCCACCAGGTCACCGATTTCGGCGTGCGGCAGATGCAGCTGATCACCGAGCCGGTCGAGCGGCGTGCACAGGCAGCCAACGACCGACGCGACCTCGCTGGGGGCGCGGTCAAACCGGTTCGCAATGGCGAGCGGATAGTTGCGGCGCACCACTGTGCCGAAATTTCCGCTGGCCGCGAGTTGATGATGAAGGCCGCCATCGGTGACCAGAAATGTTTCACCATGGCTGATCTTGCGGTCGATGATCCGGCAAAGATAAACTCCGGCTTCGGCCACCAGCCAGCGCCCTAGCTCGATGGCGAAATGGGTGGAACGAAGGCTGTCTGGCCGCTGGGCGAGCGTGTCGGCAAGCGCCGCACCAATGGCCGCGACATCAAGCGCGGTGTCGCCGGGGAAATAGGGCACGCCAAAACCGCCGCCCAGATTGACGAGCGGCGGGGCGGCCCCCACCGCTTCGGCCAGATTGGCCGCCAGCGCCACGGTCTGCGCCTGCGCTGCGATGATGGCGTCTGCATCAAGCGCCTGGGATCCGGGGAAAATATGGAAGCCTCGCCAATCGACACCTTGGTCGATGAGCTGCCGTACCAGCGCCGGTACCGCATCCGCATCGATCCCGAAGGCTTTGGCGCCGCCGCCCATTTTCATGCCAGACCCTTTGAGGTCAAAGCTGGGGTTAACGCGGACAGCGAGGCGTGGGGCAACCCCGAGCTGGTGCCCGATGTAGAGCGCACGCGCCGCCTCCCCCGCCGACTCCAGATTGACGGTCACGCCAGCCATGATTGCGGCGCGCAGCTCGCGGTCGCGCTTGCCGGGGCCGGCAAAGCTGATGTGCTGGGGCACCATCCCGGCAGCGATGGCCATGTGCATCTCGCCGCCAGAGGCAATATCGATGCCGTCGACCAGCCCGGCCATGTGCACCAGCAACGGCCCAAAGGGGTTGGCCTTCATCGCATAATGGATGCCGAGCCCCTGCGGCATGGCCGCGCGCAGCGCCGCAACCCGTGCGCTCAGCATCGACCGGTCATAGACGAACAATGGCGTGTCGCCCTCCACCGCGACCAGCCGGTCCGCGCGCTGGCCACCAATCAGCAACATGCCGTCGGCATCAGCCCGAAATCCGTTAGGAATGGCGCCCATCGGCTTCACGCCGCCGCCTCCTGTTGCCAGTCCGCAGCGATGGCAACGCGGTCAAGCTTGCCATTCGCATTGCGCGGCAAGTCGCGCCACCAGACGATGCTGCGCGGCTGCATGAAATTGGGCAGCGCCGCGCGCAGTGCCGCAGCGAGCGCGTCATTTTGCGTGCCATCGCCGCGGGCCACTAGAATGATCGCGGCACCAAGCCGGTCATCAGATATGCCGAACGCGACCGCTTCGCTCGCGAACCCCGAGGCGATCACGGCTTCCTCGATCTCGCTGGGGCTGACACGGTTGCCTGCCGTCTTGATCATCGCATCGTCGCGGCCGACAAAATAGAGCAAACCCTTGGTATCGCGGTGCACGGTGTCGCCGGACCACACCGCTGTGCCGCCATAGCGCGACGCGGGCGGCGCGGGCTTAAAGCGCATCGCGGTTCGCTCGCTGTCCTGCCAATAGCCCTGCGCCACCAGTGGACCGCAATGGACGAGCTCGCCCGGCTCGCCTGCATCACACAGACTGCCGTCGGGGCGGCAGACCAATATTTCGGCATGCGGAATGGCGCGGCCCATCGACGTGGGGTGGGCCGCAACCAGTTCGGGCGGCAAGAACGTCGAGCGAAATGCCTCGGTCAGTCCGTACATCGGCCAGATCGCCGCCGCTGGAAAAGCCTGGCGCAGCCGGTCGATGAGTGCGGGTGTCAGCGCGCCGCCGCTGTTGGTCAGCCGTTTGAGGTGCCGCGCGCTTTCCGGCGGCCAATCGCCCTCAACCAATTGCACCCACAGCGGCGGGACCCCGGCGAGCGTGGTGGCGCGAAAACGGGCGACGGCGCGGACAACATCGCGCACAGTCAGATAATCGAGTGGTACAACGCTGGCCCCGGCATACCATGCGGACAGCAGCTGGTTCTGGCCATAGTCGAACGCGAATGGCAGCAGCGCCAGCACGCGGTCGGCGGGCGTCAGGTGCAGGTAACTCGCAACACTTTCCGCCCCCAACCACAAATTGGCATGGCTGAGCATCACGCCTTTGGGCCGCCCTGTCGAACCGCTGGTATAGAGGATTGCGGCCAGGTCGCCGGGCGCAGCACCCGATGGCGGCAACATTGCGCCATAGCCATCAATGACCGCTTCGGCGGTCGCCAGATCAATAACGGCGCAGCTGGGCCGCAGGGTCAACGTCGCCGCGCGCGCAGCGTTGGTAAGCAGCAGCGCCGCGCCGCTGTCGTTCAAAATATGGTCGGCCTGCGCGCCTTTGAGCAACGGGTTGATCGGTACATGCACCATACCGGCGCGCGCAGCAGCGAGCGGAAGCAGGCACGCCAAACGGCTTTTTGCGGTCCAACTGGCGATGCGTGCGCCCCTTGCGGGCACCTGACCGGCCAGCCATGCCGCGAGACGTCCGACCCCGGCCTCCAGCGCCGCAAAGTCCATCACCACGTCACCGATCAGCAGCGCGGGTGCGTCGGGCACGCCGCACCGCGCCAGATGGTCAAGCGGGCGGGACGGTGGCGGGGCGGTCATCGGCTGTTAGGAACCTGCATGATAAGCCCGCGCTTATGGGCTGGAACGGTGAAGATCAGACTAACGCGCAAGTCGCAGCGGCGCCAACTACGGTGCCGCTTGGCGTTCCAGGGCCGTTCGACCGTGCCGACTGGTTCGACCGCCTCGCGGCCATGCATTTCAAGGGCTTGTGCCGCTCCGATGCCTATGGCCGGTCCGAAAATGCGGCGGCCTGGTTACCCCTGATCGAGACGCGCTCTGGCGCGCGGGCGAGCCTCGCCAACTGGTATAGCTTTGTACACCGTCCGCAATTCAGCGGTGCACGCGACGCCGCCGCCCAGACGCTGGCGCTTACCGACCTGTGCGCCGGGTTGCGGCGCAGCGCAGCGCGCCTGACGCTCTATCCTGTTCCCGAAGCAGATGGCTCGCTCGCCATGCTGCGCACCGCATTGACCGGCGCTGGCTGGTGGATCAGCGCGCGCACCGCAGGTGACAACCACTGGCTTGATCTGGACGGACAGAGCCATGACGACTGGTGGGCGGCACGTCCCGGCGAGCTGCGCAGCACCGTCGCGCGCAAGGCCAAAAAGGGATTGGTCGAAATCACCATCGCCGACCGTTTCGACGCGGCCATTTGGGCCGATTATCAGCGCATTTACGCCGCCAGCTGGAAGCCGGAGGAGGGCAATGCCGCGTTGCTGCGCGCCTTTGCCGAGGCGGAGGGCGCGGCGGGACGGTTGCGGCTGGGCCTCGCTCGGATTGGCGGCGCGCCGGTGGCGGCGCAGATGTGGACGGTCGAGAATTTCGGTGCCTATATCCACAAGCTGGCGCATGTCGCCGACAGCGCCCAGGCGTCACCGGGCACATTGCTAACCGCCGCATTGTTCCGCCGCGTGATTGAGCAGGATCAGGTTCGCCGCGTGGATTTTGGCACCGGCAATGATCGCTACAAGCGTGACTGGATGAATCGCCACGGCAAATTGTGGCGGATCGAGGCTTTCAATCCGTCGCGCCCCGCCGCATGGGGACCGGCGATAAAATCCACCCTTGCCGATTGGCGGCTGCACCGGAATGATGACTGATATGGACCAGACCGAAACGACGCTGCGCGCTATCATGGCCGACGTGCTGGGACTCGGCACCGCGCGTGCCGCCGCGCTGACGGGGGACAGCGAATTGTTTGGGGCGCTACCTGAATTTGATTCGATGGCCGTTGCCATCGTGCTCACCGAGCTGGAAGATCGGCTGGATATCATCATTGATGACGACGAGGTTGATGGCGAATTGTTCGCAACCTTTGGCAGCCTGCTCAGATTCTGCCGCGCCAAAAAGGCGGCCTGAGCTGCGCGATGGAGATGGTGCTGCGCCATGGTCCGCAAGGCGACGGCCCCCGCGTGCTGATCGTGCCGCCGCTGTTCGAAGAGGCCAACCGCATGCGCCGCACGGTGGTGCTCGCCATGCGCGCGCTGGCCGACATGGGCATCGCGTCGCTGCTGCCTGACTTGCCCGGGCAAAATGAAAGTCTGGTTGCCACTGAAAATGTGAGTCTGGACCTGTGGCGCAGCGCGTTGGCCCAGATTGCTGCCGCGGAAGCCGGCCCGGTGTTGATGGCAAGCATCCGCGGCGGCGCGCTGATCGACGACGCTGCCGCAGCATGGGGTTGGTGGCGGCTGGCGCCAGTGTCCGGTGCCAACCTCTTGCGAACCATGTTACGCGCCCGCATCGCCAGCGACCGCGAACGCGGAATTGCGACCAACGCCGAAACGCTATCGGCGCAGGCACAGCAAGGACCGCTGCTGCTCGCCGGAAATCTGCTTTCCCCAGCCATGTTCGCCCAGCTCGATGCCGCCGCGCCGGTCGAAACCGACCCGCTTTGCACGGTTATGCTGGGCGATGGACCCGAAGATGTCGCCGGAACCGCATTGTGGCTGCGCGCCGAACCCGGCGAGGACCCGGCCATGGCCGCCGCGATGGCCGAGAGCATCTTTGGCTGGATGAGCGCATGCGGCATGCGCTGAACTTCTCCTGTGAGGGCGCGGCGCTTGCTGCGACGCTCGACGCAGCGCCGGGGGCAAGCGGGCTGCTGATTGTATCGGGCGGCAACGAAATCCGCTGCGGCGCGCATCGCGGCATGGCCATGTTGGCGGCGCGGATCGCGGCAGCGGGGCATCCGGTGCTGCGCTTCGACCGTCGCGGCATTGGCGACAGCGCGGGTGAAAATGGCGGCTTCGAAAGCAGCCGTGCCGACATCATCGCAGCGCTGGCCGCCTTTCGCCGCGCCTGTCCCGAAATGAAACAGGTTGTCGCGTTCGGCAATTGCGACGCAGCGAGTGCGTTGCTGCTGCACCAGCCGCTTGATGTCGATGCACTCGTGCTGGCCAACCCCTGGACGATCGAAGGTGCGGGCGACGACAAAGCCCCTGCCCTACCGCCCGCCGCCGCCATCAAGGCGCGCTATTGGCAGCGGCTTCGCGATCCTGCGAGTTTGCGGCGGCTGCTGCGCGGCGAGATTGATTTGGGTAAACTGGGGCGGGGTATCGCCGCGCTCGCGCCGCACGCTGACCCCTCCACCAGCAAGCTAGGCCAGCGCGTTGTTGCCGCGATTGCTGCTGTGCCTTTACCCGTGACCATCCTGCTTGCCACGGGGGACCGTACTGCCCAGACTTTTGCCGAATATTGGCGCAGCGGACCACCACCCGCACGAGTCCACGTTGCCGAGCTTGCCAGCGCAAGTCACAGCTTTCCAGGTGACGACGGCGACTGGTTGGCTGCACAATTGCTGGATGTGCTGCGCAAACAAGCCTAGCCGCGCGGCGCCAGCCCCTCAATCAGCCGCCGGAACCCTTGCGTCAACGTGTCGACATCGACGCCGGGCTCGCCGCGTGCGAGTGCGAATCCGGCATTGTTCATGGCCCCCATCACCAACACCGCCAGCGGCATCGTCGGAAAATCGATGATCCGCCCTTTGTCCTTCAACATCGAAAGGCCGCCCGCGACTGTCTGTAGTCCCATGCGCGAATCTATCTCGCGCCACTGTTCGGCCCCCAGCACCACTGGCCCGTCAACGGTGACGATGCGGTGGAAGTCGGGCTTTTTCGCAAAGCCGAGCGCCACGCCAAACGAAGCGACGATGGCATCGAGTGGATCGTTGCTCTTGGCGCTACGGAAGCTGGCCATGGCTGCGTCGTTCAACTCGCCGACCAGCTGTTCGAACACCGCGCGGAAGAGGCCCGCCTTTGACCCGAAGTGGTGGAACAGCGCGCCAACGGTGACCCCGGCGTCCGCCGCGATGTCGCGCGCCGCCGCCCCACCATAGCCATCGGCTGCGAAATTGCGCCGCGCCGCATCCAAAATCCGGGTGCGGGTTGCCGCAGCATCCGCTGCACTTCGCCGCGCCATTAGGTCACGCTCCTACTCTCCTCAAGCACCCAGTTGGCCCGGGTTGAAACAGCTTAGTATCAGTTGCTTGACGCAGTGCCAACAATTGATACATAACGCCGCTATGTAAAACCCGCGACTCGGATGGCAGTCAGGTCTTGCCGGACTGGGACGCGCGGTTTTGCTGGCCTGACGAGCAATGCGACCCGGTCGTCAGGCCATCGGCCCCTGCCACACCGTAAGGCGTGGTGGGGGCTTTTTTTGCCATTTTGCGACGATGCTGCCCTGCTCGTCCCGGCTCGCATGAAATTTGTTCGCACAAAGACACAAAGGCGCGAAGAGGCTGGGTCCAACCCGCGAAGCGGCTGTTCGAATTGACTAAATGACTAATGGACAGCTTTGCCGCCTGTCGCTCGGACCTTCGTGTCTTCGTGCGAACTTTTAATCACGCCAGCTGGCGGCCGACAAAACTGACGCGCGGTCTAACCCGCGTGAAACTCCGCCTCAGCGAGAAAGCGTTCGGCGTCGAGCGCGGCCATGCAGCCCATGCCCGCCGCCGTTACCGCCTGGCGGTAGATATGGTCGGCGACATCGCCCGCCGCGAACACACCGGGAATGTTGGTGCGCGCACTGCCAGCCTCCACCAGCAGATAGCCGCCGTCGTCGAGCGGGAGTTTGCCCGCGAACAGCTCGGTCGATGGCTTATGGCCGATTGCTACAAACGCACCATCGGCGGCGATATGGCTGCCCTCCCCCGTCACCGTGTCGGTCAGGTCAACGCCGATCAGCCCTGCCGCGCCGTCGCCGCCGACAAAGCGATCGACCTTCTTGTTCCACAACACCGAAATCTTGGGGTTGGCGAACAAGCGATCGGCAAGGATCTTTTCGGACCGCAAGCTGTCGCGGCGGTGGATCAGGGTCACATCATCGCTGTGGTTGGTGAGGTACAGCGCTTCCTCCACCGCGGTATTGCCGCCGCCGATGACCACCACCTTTTTGCCGCGAAAGAAAAAGCCGTCGCAGGTCGCGCACGCCGACACGCCCTTGCCGCCAAGCTCGGCCTCGCCCGGCACGCCTAGCCATTTGGCCTGCGCGCCGGTCGCGATAATCAGCGTGTCACCAATATAGACATCGCCGCCGTCACCGGTCGCGCGGAACGGGCGCTGTGTCAGGTCGACATCGACAACCGTGTCCCAAATGGTGCGCGTGCCGACATGTTCCGCCTGCGCCTGCATTTCCTCCATCAGCCATGGACCTTGGATGACGCTGCGGAAACCGGGATAGTTTTCAACATCGGTGGTGATGGTCAGCTGGCCGCCGGGCTGGATGCCCTGCACGACAATCGGCTGCATCCCCGCACGCGCGGCATAAATGGCGGCGGTATAGCCCGCCGGTCCCGAGCCGATGATCAGGCAGCGGGTGGTGTGGGTGGTCGGCATAATGGTCCTTTGTCCGGGATCTGCAGCTGTGCAGCTTCGCACAGATGGATATTGCCAAGCGCGCTAGCAAGGCGCAGCATCGCCGCCAAGGGGAGATAAGTCGTCTATGACCAGCTGGTGGGACCGTCATATTGTGCCGCGCCTCATCAAATGCGCCTGTTCGCAGGGGCAGATTATGAAGGTGCGCAGCAAGGTCGTGCCGCTCGCCAACGGCGAGGTGCTCGAGCTGGGGTGCGGCGGCGGCATCAATATGGAATTTTATGATCCGGCGCGGGTGACGCGGCTGGCGGGGATTGATCCCTCGCCCAAGCTTTTGGAAATGACGCGCGCGGCGGCTGCAGCACGGGGGATTGCGGCGGACATACAGGGCGGCGTGGGCGAAGCGATGCCCTTTGCCGATGCCAGTTTCGATACGGTGGTGACGACCTTCACCCTCTGCTCGGTCGCGGACCAGCGCGCCGTGCTCGGCGAAATCCGCCGCGTGCTGAAGCCCGGCGGGACAGCATTGTTTCTGGAACATGGCGCTGCACCAGATGCCGGGGTGGCGAAATGGCAGCGGCGGATCGAGCCCGTGTGGAAACGCATCGGCGGTAATTGCCATCTGACGCGGCCGATCAGCGACGCTTATTCCCACGCCGGCTTTGCCGTCGAGCCGTTGGGACAAGGCTATATGCCCAAATCACCGCGTCCAATGGCATGGGTCGAATATGGCATGGCACGTGCCGGCTAGGTGACCGCGGCTGGAGCGATTGACTTCGCGGTGATTGCATGATGTCCTGACGCAGATTCAGATATTTGCGGGAGACAGGCGATGGTGAGTCGATGGCTTCTGACGGGTGCGATCGCGGCGCTGACACTGGCGAGTGCCCAAGCGGATGAACCCATTATCGTCACAGCCATCCCGCTGTCCGAAACCGAAGCCAAGCTAGCGGCGTGCCTGGCGCAGGGTTGCGCGCCCGACGCCGATATTGCCGCGAGCCTCGCGCACGCCGAAAACCAGTTCATCGCGGGCAAATATGGCGCGGCGCGATCGACGCTGGTCGCCGCGCTGGGCCGCAACCGCAAACACAAGGCCGAATATCCGGTGCCCGTGTCGGACCTGTTGCGCGCCAATGCGCGCGTTGCCGAACATATGGGCGAAGCGCGCGCGTTTCGGACGTCCACGCTCGACATGCGCGACGTGCTGCGGCGCGCCTTTGGCGCCGATGCGCCGCGCGCGCTGGCCGCGCAGATCGAGGTTGGCGACAGTCGCGCCAAGCTCGGCTATCCCGACGAAGCGCAGCGCATTTACGGCGAGGTTGAGGAACGCGCGCGTGCAGCGGGTCAGCCCCGTATTGCCGCCTTTGCCCAGCTGCGTCAGGGCGCGCTGGCGGTGACGCTGGCCAACGCCAGCAAATTGCCCGAGGATCGGCTTGCGGCCAGCAAAAAGCTGCGCCCGCTGGCCGAAAGCACCGACCCCGCGCTGCGCGATTTCCGGTTGGCTGCCAATGTGCTGAGCGCCCGCATGGCGAGCCGCACCGGCGACACGCGCGCCGTCACCGCGCTGGTGGCAGAATTCGCCGCCGAGGGCGGGGCCGAACGTCCGGTGCTGCTGTACGAAGCGCCGCTGGTTGCGAAGTTTAATTTCGGGCGGGGAAATGACGATATTTTGGACAACGGATTGGGCGCGCTCGTTTTCCCGAATGCGACGCCAGTGGGTCAAACCACGCGGCGCACCAACACGCTGCTGCGGCCGGACGAATGGGCCGATGTGGGTTTTTGGGTCAATGCCGACGGGCGGGTGAGCGAGGCCGAAGTGCTGCGCGCCAGCGGCCCGGAGGATTGGACCCAGCCAGTGCTCGTCAATCTGGCACAGCGCGTTTACGCCCCGCTCAAGCGAGGCGATGGCGATGTATCACCGGGCCATTACCTGATCGAGCGCTACACCTTGACAGCAACATGGGTCGACGATCCGCGCGGGACGACCGGCACGCGCCTGCGCAAACGCGACGCGGTGGCGCGGATTGAGCGCATTGACATTACCCCCGACACGCCCGTGCAGGTGGCAGCGCGTTAAACTTGGGGCTCTTCGCCCGTTTCGACCAGCCCGTGCCCGACACTAACGCGTTCGTCAAAGACGAAGCAGCTGCCGCGCCAGCGGCTTTCGCTTTCGGGGATATGTTCAAGGTAATTGAGGATGCCGCCTTTCAAGTGGACGACGTCCTCCACCCCTTCGGCGCGCAGGAAGGCGGTGGATTTTTCGCAGCGGATGCCGCCGGTGCAGAACATGGCGATGCGCTTGCCAGCAAAGGCATCGGCATGCGCGCGTCACCAATCGGGAAAGTCGCCAAAGCTGCGCGTGCCGGGGTCAATTGCGCCCGCGAAGCTACCATAGCCGACCTCAAAACTGTTGCGCGTGTCGATCACGACGGTGTCCGGATCGTCGATCACAGCATTCCATTCAGTGGGAGCCACATAGACGCCCACGTCGCGCGCAGGGTCGACGCCAGGTACTTTCAGCGTAACGATTTCGCGCTTGAGCCGGACCTTCATGCGTCGGAACGGCTGGGCGGCGGCGGTTGAATATTTGACGTCGAGGTCGGCGCAGCCCGGCAGGGCGCGGATATGGGCGACCACCGCCGCAATAGCGTCCGCGCTGCCAGCGATGGTTCCATTTATGCCCTCGCCCGCGAGCAAAATGGTGCCGCAAATGTCCTGCAACCGGCAGAGGTTGAGCAGCGGCTGACGCAGCGCCCCCGGATCATCGAAGGGGGCAAACTGGTAAAGGGCGGCGACCGTGAACATTAAAGCACGATGACATCATATTGCACCGCCGTGATTGCGGCTGGCAGCTTTCCGGCAAGGCGCGGTGCGCAGGACGGGCTGGTGGCCCGTTCCAGCGCCGCAACGCAGTCCGGGGAGCTTCCAGCCGCAACCCCAAAGGGCGGGCCGATTTTGGCCGGGCGCAGCGTTGCTCGTCGTTCACTATGCGTCGGCATGGCTCACTCCTCGCTCCTCGCGCTCGGCCAAAATCGGCTCCGTCACGACGGTGCAATATGATGCCATCGCGCTTCACCGGCCCCTACTATGCGGTCATGCCCCCATCAACCACCAGCTCGGACCCGGTGATGAAGGCCGCTTTGTCGGACGCCAGAAACACCACCGCGTCGGCGACATTGGACGGCGCGCCGAAATGACCGAGCGGATGCATTTGCGACAATTGGTCGCGCATGGCATTGCCGCCAGTGCCGCTGGCGGCGGCAAAGCGTTCAACCAGATCGTCGCCCATGTCGGTGTCGATGATGCCGGGATGCACCGAATTAACGCGGATTTTCATTGGCGCGAGTTCGAGCGCGGCACCCTTGGTGAACAGGCGTACCGCGCCCTTGGATGCGTTGTAACAGCTGACCCCGGCCCCGCCCTGCAGGCCTGCGACTGACGACAGATTC
>VFQM010000980.1_pt1 | contig 27372 bp, 30 predicted proteins | sample 3512391 | NCBI WGS metagenome assembly VFQM01 (sample SAMN10412369, study PRJNA504923) | tailings metagenome | isolation source: Replicate 1 from Balatoc abandoned mine | place: Philippines | reverse complement strand
TCGTTTTTTGGTTTTTAAACTCCAAAAAACGGTCAACTTATTTCAGGCTAGGACATTAAGAAGTTAGAATAACAAAAAACGAATAACGAACAACCAACAATAAACAACGAACAACGAACAACCAACAACGAATAACGAACAACAAACAACCAATAAAAAACAACATGAAAAAAATAGTATTCAACACAAAAGAAAACTGGGGTGCAACTATCTTACGCATCGTTTTAGGCCTTGTTATATTTTCGCATGGTGCGCAAAGCATGCTGGGCTGGTTTGGCGGTTATGGTCTTGCTTCTACATTAGAAGCATTAACCGTGATGATGAAGCTACCCTGGATAGTAGCCCTAAGCGTTATCTGCATACAATTCTTTGGATCCATTATGCTGATGCTTGGTGTTGGCACCCGCATCGCTGCTTTGGGAATTTTCGGAATATTTGTCGGGATGGCCACTTATCACTTCGACTATGGATTTCACATGAATTGGTTTGGCACTAAGTCAGGAGAAGGATTTGAATACCATGTACTGGTGCTCTCCATGTGCCTGGCCTTACTTATTTATGGAGGTGGTTCACTTTCTCTTGATAAAAAAATATTCAAAGCAAAGGCAATATGAAAACCACCCTTGCTTTTCTGAGCGTCATCTTCTCCTTGCAATATGCACAGGCGCAACGTTTCAATACAGAGTTGATGGCTGGTAACCTAAACTATTATTATGCACATAGTCTTAGTTTGCCTTTTAAAGACAACAAGCGTTTCAGTCTCTCACATGCCTCATCACTTCATTCGCTCTACGAAGAAAAACAAAAAAACGAATTGATGAGTCAGACCTACTTGAGTTATGGACTAAGCAAACACTTTAGCTTAGCAGTCGGAACATTTTATGCAAGTAAGCCGGGGATCTCCGCATCCCTGGCCCTGCAAAGTAGCTTTCAGGTCCAATACTTACGCGCCCTTATTGTTCCGCGAATAGACCTAAAACAAGGAGGATCATACGAATTAATGATGCTACTCGATTATGATGTGCCAATTTCAGAAAAATTTATGCTGCATCTACGCACACAGCTGATGAGTAACTACACGGAAAGCATACACAATAGAAGCTATCAAAATGTACGTATTGGCTTAAAGCTGGGGCAGGCCGCCTTTGGTTTGGCGCTTAATGCAGACGAACGTGGCGCTGAGAAACAGCAGCAATTTAATTGGGGAGTATTTTTTCGACATGACTTTAGCCTTTAAATAAGCAAAAGCTGTAAAGCAATCATGAAATCATATAACAGAGACCCTAAAATCTACCCTAATTTTACAGGGGTAATGGAATACATGCTAAGGTTTTCAAAAATAGTAATGCTCATTTTTGGCATTGTGGTAGCTGTGCTCTGCGTTACAATTTTGTTTTAATCTATGTAGTAAGTCAATAAGCGAATCCAAATTTTTACCTAAATCCGTTTGACCCTTATATACTTTCGCTTTCAGCAGCCTGACGGATGATCGATATTTGAAATGCTTAGTTTTTTGAAATTATTGATATACAAAAGGATAAGTGGGAAAATACATAATCGACAAGGTGTACAGGCGCTTATAACTTATAAAACAGGTATGGATAGAATAGGTGGTAAAATGGAATTTTATAAGTGATAAAAAGAATCCTGTAAATCAGTCGAAAGCGGATTTCGTTAATTAGCTTAAAACAGCATACATATGAAAATAATAAATGTTAAAATTCCGAGCATGAAAAGTGCACACTGCATGGCGACCGTAAGCAATGCCTTGCAGGGATTGAAAAACGTAACCCTGAAAAATATTAGTCCCGGGCTAGCGGAAATTGAACTTTTAGATAATAATCAGGTTTCTGTTACAGAAGCCATCAAGAATGCCGGCTATCAGGTAAGTGAAATAGAAACTATACTAACTATGGATAACAAAACGTTTAAAACAAACATAAAATGCGAAGGCTGCTTAGCCAAGGTAAGCCCACACTTAAATGAAAGCGTAGGTGAAGGTAAGTGGCAGGTGGATTTAAATAACCCGGCTAAAACCTTGCGCATTTTAAATGATAGTTCAGCAAGTACAGTAAAGGCGGCTGTGGAGAAGGCGGGCTTCAAAGCTGAAGAAATGTAGTTTAGGTGCCGGAGGCACGTGATTGCATTTTACAGAATTTTACCTGAAGTCATCTCAACAGTATTTCAAAATAAAAAATCGCGTCATTGCGATGAACGAAGCGCTGAATGTGGGCTGGGGTGAAGAAGCAATCTTTTTAATGTGCAGATGGGGCAATCAGTTGATATACTGGTTGATTTGAGAATTTGAAGATTTGAGAATTTAAAAATAGAAAACACTATGGCAAACATAGTGCTGAATGAAGACCGTGGTGAGGAGCAATCTATTTATGAGTATACAAAGTAAGTAGCTTGCTTCTGCTGATTTTATCGGAGTGTAATAACAAGTTCTCCTATATTCGATTTGGGTTTTAAAAAGGTCTTTGCGCTGATATGTATCAGTGTTAAGACCTTTCTGCTTTTAAAGACAATACCGCTTCTTTAAGCACTCTACATCATTGACTCTTCTATAAAGGAAGATAAGTTAACCTTTCTCACGCTGTTTCAATGAAGGCAGCACTTACAAAAGCTCATCAAAGAAAATCTATACTCTGATCATATAGTCCCTAGTATCAATTACAAGCGATACAACTGCTGCTTAACCGTATCCCCTTTGTCGCTAAATATCAAATTGAAATCAATCTTCATCGCCAAAAGTTCAATATGACGTTCACCCTATTTATTTCCATACTTTAATAGCCTGGTTTTTTAATATCGATTAAGAATAGCTTCGTCTTACCCCAAAAAAATACGACTATGAGCATCATGAACATAGGCATTAAAGATTCGCACCCGAAATGGTTGAGACAACGCATCAAAGCTACTAACGCAGTATTCAGCATACTTACCTCTATGCTGTTGTTACTACTCTTAAGTTCCTTACTCTTTGCTACACAAATAATGACCCTCGCGGTTAGTGTTTCACTGGCAATAGTCGCAGTTACCATTTGGCTGCATAGCATTGGCTTTCATTACCTGACACGAATTTTAGTTTCCATACTGCCTGTTTTTGTTGCCAGTTGTATTCAAGGGGCATACCAAATGCATCTGCAATTGCCAAATGCCTCGGCTTGGGTTTTTATAGTAGGTTTTCAGGTTCTACCGTTTTTACTATTTGATCCATCCGAAAAGAAATTCCGCATGGTCACCATCGCTATCAACATAGCTATAGCATGCTGTTATGAACAATTCAATCAGTGGATTGAACTGGCCGAAATTCCCTTTACACCTCCTATTCAAGTATTCATCACCATAGCCATTGGTCTGATGTTGGTTATTGGCTTATTAAGTGCCATGGACAATATTTTTGTAAAAACTAATAAGGAAAATACAGACCTGCTGAAAAGAGTTGAACAAGAAAAAGAAGAACAAAGCCGTGCACAGGAAAAATTAAATAATACTCTGGCAGAACTTAATAAGTCGAAAGCAGAAGAAGAAAAAAGAATCTGGGCTGCTAAGGGACTTGCTGATGTAAGTAAAATTATGCGCGAAAGCGATGAGTTAGGTACAATGAGTACTCAAGTGATTATTTATTTAGTGAAGCTATTAGGTGCAAATCAGGCCGGGTTATTTTTAATAGAAGGTGATCATGAAGACAAGTTTCTGGAAATGAAGGCTTGTTACGCTTACGAACGAAAAAAATACATTAAAAAGCAAATTGCTATTGGAGAAGGATTAATTGGTCAATGCTACCTGGAAAAAGAACATATTTATCTTATCGATATTCCTGAAGATTATATTTTAATTGGTAGCGGCCTTGGTGATGCCAAGCCAAGATGCATTCTGTTAGTACCCTTGTTGGCCAACGACATAGTCTATGGCGTGATAGAGATCGCGTCATTTAAGGAATTCCAAAATCATGAAGTAAACTTTTTGCTGGAGGTTGGCGAAAACATTGCATTGACAGTGCGGTCAATAAAAACAAACGAACAAACTCAAACACTGCTATATGAAACACAGGCAATGGCAGAGCAAATGAAGACTCAGGAGGAAGAGATGCGCCAAAGCATGGAAGAAATAGCGGCAACGCAGGAAGAATTAACAAGAAGAGAAGGGGAGCTAAAAGACGAAATACGTGCAAAAGACGAACAAATTGCAGCCCTGGAACAACAACTACAAAAACTTTCTTCTACCTCATTGGTGATGGCCTCTCATTAGAAGCTCAAAAATATTTTAAAAAGTCCAAATTAATCTAACACTAAAATTGATTAAGAATGAGCCTAATGAAATAAATAAAGTTCAGGATCAAGTATAGCTTACACGGTCTATAAAAAATCGGCTATGCTGATCGCACCAGGTAAAAAGCTAGTTATATTTTTGCTGCTTTTTTTTATCACAGGCCTTTCTGTACTTAGTCAGCCCGGTCGTGGAAATGGTAATGGAAATGGTAACGGTAATGGTCCACCCTGCGGACAACCTCCGTGTGGCGGACCTAACCAAAATGTGCCAATAGACGAAAAAGGTTTACTCTTGATTGCCATAGCCCTTGGTTTATATAAAATTATCAGGCAAACAAAAAAGAAAAAGACACTTTACCAGGGCTTGCCAGTTAAGCAAAATAAAGGCTAACTTATTAACCTTGCACTGAAATTATAAAGCATATGCCCCCAGCTGACAAAAAAAGAAAAGCTAAAATTATCGTGTTAATGCTACTGTTATTATTACTATTACCCCTGGGATTTGCATTTCTCTTTTTGATTTCGCCTTGTTATCTCTTTCCACTGCTGGGTGGAGATCCCATAAAGTGGTGTAATCTTGTAAAAGGTGATCCTAAACTGGTGTCGAGGTTATTTTTCACTGGTCTCATGAGTGGCTTTTGTATATTTCTATTCATTGTCTACCTTAAAAAAGACAAGCTGCTATGATACTGGAGCATCATCACTTTACTTCAACACTGTCACCCCTATCAAAAATAGCATACATAAAGATGTTAGAACGGCTATCACCCTCACTTAAGACCATCCTTACTAACGAATTAGCAGCCGGAAATAAAATTTATGAAGTCAGGTCTGCAGTTGAAGAGGTAAATGATTTAACTGTGCTGCTTGAAAAACGGTATAGTCAGGACTACGACAATAATCAGCTCACAAAATTAATAACAACTGATGCCCATGATCATGGTGTCTACTACAGCACAAAAGACAAGCCTCAGCAAAGCTTGCTTGCTCCTTACTTATAGAAATCAGGGAGCATCAAAAACTAAATCATGCAGTGTATTTCAATTTCAAAAAGTATTAAAATCAATTAAATGACTTGGCGGGTACTTGAAGATTTTATAAGAAGAAATCAATTTACAATCTTAAATAAATCAGAGGGCATTCCGCTTGAATCAATAAGAGCGTGGGAGGAGAAATTCGGCCTTATGCTACCTCAAGGCTACAAAGATTTTCTTCATATAATGGGTGCCAATAAAGAGTTTAACGCATTCGGAAGAGCTGAACACAACTTTTTTACGTTAACTAAAAATCTTCCATCGAAACATTACCTCATAGAGCTATTTAGAATTGCACATGATTCTAAAAATGATTTAAACAACCCCATTGATTTATTTATTGATCTTACTGAAACAACAGCATATGATGCTGCTTTATTTGAATATGAGCCTTATAATGAATTTCGAGCTAATGAGGTAAAAAGGATTACGTTATCATTAATGGAAATATTAACAAGGCAACTACTATTGAGTGGTATTGATTTTAATGATCATTTAAGTACTTATGCTAATAAATCAAGCATTTTAGATAGACTACTTAACTTAGGCTTCACAAAAGAGCTGCCTTCACAAAAAAGCTTAGACTTTATATCGAATAAAAGTAGCAAAGTCTTACTTGAACTTTACGAAGAAGATGATTGGGGTACTAACCTTGTTATCTATATAAAAGGAGACTCTGAAGATATAAAAAGGAATATACTTGAACTATCACATAGCAAATATCAGTGATTTATCTGCTATAGTTTAATGGAGCAAATTTTACATTATTCCTTTTAAGAAATCCTATATCATCATATCGACCATAAATTAACCTGCAGTCTATATTTTAACTGAACAAAATATGCCTCCCTGGTTTTTCTACTTTAAGCTCACTACAAAATTTGGCACTAAGTTTTGTGATCGGTGATAACACCGATCTCAGCTTACAATGCTAGTTAATTTCAGCAACACACCTAAAACCCAGGTAAGCATTAGCTCCTTTATAAGTAATCAATCTTGACAAATTTGTCTCGATATCTTTCAACTCATGGTTGTTAGCGCCCATCGCCATACCTTTCTCAAGTGTCATTTCGCTCACATTGTCAAACATATTATAAATTCTGGCCTTATTCTTTTCTCTGGCACCTATAAGATACTGCGTAGAATCTTTCTTTACCATTTTTCGGGCTTCCTCTAATTCCTTCTCTATATGTTGCTTGTCTGTTTTCACTATCTCATCGGCAATATCCTTCCATTCTGCCATGGTAGGTAGCCGATAAGTAATTTTTTTGCCCAGTTTTTTACTTACAACTTCAGATCGCCAGGCACAATATTCCATGGCCTGTTCGTAACTTATCAATACAATCGGGCCGTACTTATTTGCAGGAATCGCATACCAAAAATTTGAACTATCGGGCAGTAGTTTTTTCCATGATGTGGAATCCAATTCTTTTTGTTTATAGTAAACAAATTCAATCCAGTGGATATTCTGAATTTCTGTTTTGTCTACAAAGTGATCTTTAATCTTAATTGTTCCTGGAGGATTGTCATTCAGGCTAAAAAGCAGTATCAGTGAAAAAATAAAATTCATTCGTTTTATGTATAAAGTTTTTGGTAGCACATTTGCAAAAAACCTGGCTTAAATTGGTGAGTCGAATAAAAGTAAGTCTCCGTCTCTGCACTGCCTCAGTCACCTGCTCATAAACTTAGGGTACAGGTCGCATCACTAAGCGCTATCTGTTTTTCCTGCATTTCCAATCAAATCACTGTCCAGTGACTCATTTACAGTTTTTACAGTTTGATTCTTCCACTTATTTTCTAATATTTTATACACTCCCCAGCAAGCCAATAATCCGAAGGGCAGAGCAAAGAATGACATCGCCATATCCGGCAACTCTATAAAAAAACTGGTGACACCTAATTCAGATAAAATGGCGAAAAGGAAACCGGCCAGAAAAGTTCCGAAGTAATAGACCACTACTCCCAGAATAGCAAAACCCCATTTACTCTTAGCAAATTTATCAGCTAATTCGTAATAAGACTTTCCAATAAAGTAAATTAAGAATAATCCCAGCATGAACTTTTTATTTTAATGATTTAAAATAACGCTAATCCATGGCTATATCCAAATGCACTTGACTGATATTTCGGATCCGTAGTATCGTTTTTTAACCTTCATTGAACCCGGGATTACATAGGTATTTTTTACCTACAGGACTTTTCTTGTTTCAATCTATGTGGTCCACTTAGTCCAAGGAATAACAAACGGTAAAACCAAAACCCAAACTAAGAAAAATGCCGCCATGCCTGATGGATAAGTTTGGTTGTGTCGAATTGCTGGCAATGCTACAATTATTAGCCAGGAAGCTTTATAAATCAGTTGAAGTAAGAGAACAGGCGAGAATGTCAATGGTCGCCAAAGTCCGCATAATGACAAAACTGCTATGGATAACCATAAGCAACCGACAAGTCTGATGATGTCATTATTTTGGTAAGCGTTTTGAAAAATTGTCGCTGAAGATAATCTTGGAAAAAATAATGATAAAATACCGATATAACCTGCCACAATGATATTGGCTGTGTAAACTAATTTAATTGCTGTCATTTTGGTTAAAATATTCTTCCAATACCTGTTTTAATAATCGGATACACGGAATTAGTGTCTGCGTTTGTGCTTACGCCAATTCCTACCCTGTTATCTAATGACCAGTGTTTTTTGTGGCCAAATCGATAAGCGTTTCCATAACCCGCATAGGGCAAAAATGTAAGCTTATTGTCCTGCCGTAATCGTTTGTTTTCAACCAAGGCAAAGCCTGTAAATACATAATGGCCATTCATGCTGCTTTTGATAAAATATTTCAGGTTGACTCCGTGCGTATTCATAAAGTTTGTTTCCAATTGCAGCGTCAAGTTTTTGATGGTGCTCGCTTCCACTGTTAAAAGCGGAGTAAAGGGAAACAACAAAAAACTCAATCTAACATTTGCAATTGGTTTAAACTCCTTTTGAGCTTGTGCAAAACAATGCTGAAAGCACAAAAACAAAACTGCTATGACAGCTGCTTTCATTTGCTTTCTGCAATTTGCTTTATTTCAGTTAATACGCCTGGCCATATTGCCCTGTAATTTTTGCCAAGTGTATTCCCTAAAAACTTTTTAAGTAGCCCTGTAAACTTCACATCGTGTGTGAAACATGTTTTAACATTTTCAACCGCTAATGTCCGTTTGATGATGAGCCACCCAAAGGGAATTTTTGTTTTGAATGGATAGTTCGTTTGTTGAGCATTTGTATTCATGGCGAATAGTTTTGAAATAATGAGAAGTAAGCGCTTCATCTTTTATTAAATGATGACGCAAACTTCTGATTTGATTATTTCAATCTACTGCACCTATGTTAATTTCGTTTACCCGAAACCGTTGATTTCACCGGACCTTCTCTGCCCACCGTGGGTCTCTATCTTTAGATCATTCGCTTGCGGTCGGTGTTTTCCTAACTAGCGCAAGTCTTCAGAAAGTGCGTAAGCATGTGTGAGACTTGTGCTTAATACTAAGCATTTATGAATTGGGCACGAGTGAACTGCGCGCTGACCAACGTACAACAGGCGCGCTAGTTGGGGCGCCTATGCAGGTAGTGTTAGCCGCAGATTGAAATGTTGTCAACGAGTTGTTTACTCAATTGTCCGCCTATTAAAAATTCGTCCACCCTAAAAAACCAAATTAAGGCAGACTCCGTATTATTTCCTCTTACTAGGCCAATGATTTCTTACTTGTAACCAATATCAGTATCGGGCCGAGAATCGACAGCAGAAGAAGAGTAAACTTGGTAAGTGTTATGTATCCCAAAATACCTGCGAAGAATTCCAGCCTAACCGGAAACCATTCGAGTAAATTGAACACGACCACATTCTCAATCATATCGCTGACAAACCACAGCACAGGAATAAGGAATAATAATCGTTGAAGAAACGTTGAAACAGAAAACCGTTTAATCACAAAACGAGTCAACAGAAACAAGAAAATAAAGAGAGTAACTGGAAACAATACATCTATCGTGTAGGTGAATTGTTTATACAGCTGCAGTCCCTCTTCAGGGAACGAAACAATGCGTTTATAAACCTCAGCACTTGAAAATGCTGGCTTTTTGTCAAATATTTCTTTGCCTTGTAGCGCATGACTAACAGCTTTCGAAGAGTGGGGTATGTTAAAGAAATGCGTTCCTAAAAATACAAGCATAAAGATTAGCAGCGAACCAAGCACTCCTCTTCCTGAAATGGAGGACGCTTGTCCGCCTGCCTGCTCACGTGACAAAGTTGTCCCTGAGCTGAGCAAGTTTCCTGCCAAAAACCCTAAGGAGAAAATGATTGGGATATAAAGAATGTGTGCCGATGTCATGTGCGCATTTGAGTTTATGTTGACACAAAACTAACCTGCTGCGCTCTAACAATTCTTGGTCAAGACCAAGAATTAGATTTTCACACTATTATAAAGCTTACTGAAGTTGGTGGCGTCAATACCCAGGTACGATGCGATGTATTTGTGCGACACTTTTTGTAGCAGGTGCGGACTTCTTCGGCAAAAAGCGGTAAACCTCTCCTCGATTGACATCGATCGAAATTCAATGTGAATGTTCAGCATTCCAGAAAGCAGTCGCTCACTAATTTTTCTAAAGAGTGTTTCAATGTTGTGATATTCCGAATAAAGCCGCTGCAAGTCATCAAAATCGAGGCACTCCACTTCACTATCCGTTACACACGTTAGATAATACTTGGATGGCTTTTGTTGCGAGAACGACTCGGGCAGGGCGCACAGGTTTGGCGGGTACGTGAAAGCAATTACATGCATTTTTCCGTTTATTTCAAAATTCACCATCTGCACACCACTCTTAACAAAATACAAATGCTTCTGTACCTGCCCTGGTATCACCATGTGATCGCCTCGCTTAAAAACCTGGGAGTACAGTTTAGACTGAATAGCTTCAAAGTCTACATCGGTTATCGGGTGAAAAGAGTTTAGAAAGCTGAAACGATCCATTTTACTTTAAAACCAAGTCTTTGTCGTCAAGTCGTTCGTTTGTCCCGGGGCCGAATTTTTTAAAGCCTTGGGCCCAACGTTTGGCTATACCAGTGGCGGCTTTTGAAAACGTCATTACCCACCGTGACCAAACGTTATGGCGAAGATAAAACTTTATACTTACATTACACCCAGCTATCGCAAATAGCTTTTGTTAGACACAGTACTTTCACCTCTTTTTTTCGCAAGTGTTACTATATATAAAATCGTAAAAGATTGTCTGGATAATGAACGCCTTAGTGAAATAATTAGAAAAGTCTACTCTTCCCTTATTCTCCAAAATTCCGTCAACTATTATGCTCGGGCTCAAGTGTCCGACTTCTATTGTCAATTCCGCGCCTTCTCGCACGAAATCATCATTACTATATTTATGGATGCCAGAAATTATTTTGCTATGCAAACTGCTTAATCTGCGAATTCGAGGCTCATAGCTTTCTGTTGGCTTACCTTCTGGTTCGGGGACTTCTAATATCTCTTCAAACTCATCATTGTGTTTTATGGTGTCAAAGGGCTCACTTGTGTAATTTTTATTCTTTACGTCAATATAATATTGAATAACTTCCATGTCATCGTATGTATCATTAGTATACATCCAGAACTCCTTTTCAAAATTAGTTCTCTTGATTTCGTCAATCACTGCTGTAAATTGCTTACAATCAATTTTCCATTTATCCAGTGAGTCCCAAGAAACCAAAAGCGTTTGAAGGAAATGCAAGGAAAATTCTGTCGAGGTTTTAGTTCCGCGATTATTACTAACAAAGTCGTCCCAGGATTTTATTGCCAAATTCAGAGACTTAGCTTTATCTTTTCCCAAGTAGTTCTCAAAAGACTTAACATTGTCAGGCTTGTTATTACATGAAAGCAAAAGTAAAATTATAATCAGGAGTCTCATTTGTCCGAAGTATTCTGACTAACGTTTGTGTTTATGCAGTGTGGGGAATAGGAGGGCTTAAAAATGAAGCGCAGCGGAATGTTAAGCCCGACCTGCTCCGAACTGTCCCCCGTAACCAAACTACATTTTGAAACATAAACTTTAATTTAACACCAAACCCCCACATTGCATAAACATTTTGTTGGCGGCAGTTTTATTTTCATCTATAGATATCAGTTAATTTTTCATTTTTGAATACCAAAGTCGGACATTGCTTTTGTATAGATAAAGCACCTTCTCCAGATGATACTCTTAATAAAGAAGTGTCAAATTCCCACATTTCTATTACGTTACCTGATATTGTTGAAACACTCTTTTTGTAATAATTCTCGTGCCTTTGCTTTTCTAGTATTTCTTTAACCATTGCTTTAGTCATACCTGGAGTAAATTCTTCATTGTAAACAAGGTTACCCCAATAATTGCCATATTTTTTTACCAAAATATTTTTGCGGTCTTGTTCCGCAGTTTGTTCTTGTTTTTCTACTTGCGCTTTTGCTAATCTATTTTCTTCTAACTTTTGATTTCTTTCCTTATCAAAACGAATAGCCATATCTCGTATTTCGGTCGGGGATTTACAAGGACAACTCGCTCTAATTTGTCCCCATTCTTTATCGGTAAAGTTGTATTGGCTTAACCAATTTCCACTGGCTGTGGTCCCATCTGAGAAAACGGTTTCACTTTTAGATGGAATATAAATGACGTGGGCATATTGTCCAATCACTGGATGGTCATATTCAAAAACACCCGTCAATTTATCTCCAGTTGCAAACTTATATTCTCCTTCTTTAGGATGATACATTTCTGCATTGGATGCGTATGAGCTACCCTTTTGAACGCTACCAACGAATACATCTCCATTTTTGTAATTCAATTTTACCTTTTGAGAGGATTCAATTACGTCATCTGCACCCAAAGAACTATTGTTGGAAATTAGCTCTGTTTCCAATGACCTATCTTTAAAATCGATCTTTAAAAAAATAACGCCTTGTTGTTTTTTCATTATCATAGGATAAAGGCTTTGATAATAGTCCCGATAATAATATTCACGAATGACCGAGGTTTCAATTTTCAAATCAATTGCTTCGGTAGGAATAGTTGTCAGATTATCGCCCTGTTTGTTATTGGTAACCTTAAATAAACCTTTCCTTAAAGAATAGGAGCCTGCACTGCCTGGACTTTTTTTACTAATAGTGCCATCTAAGAATGAATCTCCATTTTTCACAACATATACTCCACTGATTAAGGTATCTCTATAAGCACCAAGGAATACTATTTCTTGACCTACCACAAATTGTTTGTCATATACATATCCAACAGCAGTATAATTGTAATTCAACAAACGATGATCATACTTAATAGTCTTTAGTTTTGCTCCTTTCGGAACGGAAGTTTGAGAAAAAATAATCCCTACAGAGAATAAAGAAAGAATTACGATACACAGAATTTTTTTCTGTGTACTTGATATAATAGAAGTGTTGTGACTTTTCATATGCTCGCTATAGTTTTTTCCAACATGCATTTTTGGTAAATTTCTTATGAATATTCAAAGACCAACTTTCATTATTACTTATCCTTTCAATAATGATTCCATCAAAAGAGTCTATTGTTTTGCTAATCACACTATGATAAAACTCGGTCGTTCCATTTTGATATGAAGATAAATAAATATCACTATGGTTCTGTATCAAATACTCAATAATCGAATGAGCGTCAAAAATACATCCTTGAGGAATTTGTCGCGTAATAATGTCTTGAAGTAACTCTCTCATTTAGTAATTGATTTTTGAGGTATCTATCTTTTTTATGGTCTCTCATTTTAAAATTGCCGCCAACATCTGGCTATATGTAGTTATTGAATTTATTTTGCTTATAATACCCATCCAGCTGCATATATCCACTAATATCGGTAGGTTTTGGTCAATTATCCAAACCCCATATTCTCGTAGAAAGTAGATGTTTTAAGTAAGCCGAAACAAGTATCTAAATACCTTCTTTGCCAGCACGCTATTCAGCGTTAGTTACAGCTATTTCAGATAATTATTGCTGTAAGATAACAAGCGAAGCTGGTTCACTGTCTTTTTCAAGTCAAAGTCCATTGCTGCCACAATACTATGCATGGCCAGCAGTCGCCTGTCAATAGATGCTGCATCGCGCGTACAAAAATCATCAATGGCCGCTTTCGCATGGCTGTAACCTGCTGCTTCCAGTTTTTCTAAAACCACAATGGTGTTTTCTTCTATGGTAATTTTTCTTTCTTTCGGTTCAAAGCCCAACTGCTCAATTACCGATTCCGCTACCGCCCAGGTTGACCACGGATTTTGTCCCGTTACCAGGTTTCCATCCTTACTCACTTTGTTCAAATACATAAAACCTTCATTAAAGCTTGCACCATTTTCCATGAGTTTATCCTGCAATAAAAATGGAAATATTTCAGCCGCTTCCGGAATAAGCAACAACTCTTCTCTATTGGTAAAAGCACTGACCTTACGATTCGCTATTAAAAATGCTCCATTGCTCAACCTAACGTTGACCAGTGCAGCAGGACCATGACATACTGCGCTTACTACCTTACCCGACTCATAATATTCTCTTACGAGGGCTTGAATGTATACATTGTCAGGAAAGTCGAACATGGTGCCTTTGCCACCCACAAAATACACCGCCTGGTAGGCCTTGGGGTCTACGTCTTTCATGGCTATAGTTTGCTTTACCTTTGCCTGCGCAAGGCTGTCATTCAAAAAAGCGAAATCATAGGCTGTCATGTCATCGCCATCGATAACCACAGGTGGCGCACCACCCAGCGGACTGGCCACATCCACTTCAAAACCATTGGCCTGAAACACATAATAGGCGCGGGATAACTCTGTCAATTCATAGCCTGTGCTTTTGCCACTGTTGCCCATCTGACCGGTGCTGGTGACCACTGCCAATATTTTACCACGGTAGGGAACAAGGTTTTCTGTAAGATAAGGAAGAGTAGTAGGAGAAGTAGCCTTTATATGCTTTGCCGATTCAGGTAAGGGTGGAATCAGGCTCATGAACCACACTCCCAATAAAACGATGGATACAATCAATCCTGCCAATACAATAAGTGACCACTTGATAATTTTTCTTTTACCAGACATAAACTTGTTAGTTAAGGAGGCAAAAGTGGGGCTATTGACTATCAAAGGCTTCTCAAATGATCATTTCGAAAGAGAAAAAGATCATTTTGACAGTTGCTGGCGGTAGGCCATGGGGGTTTCGTCTGTTTGTTTTTTAAAAGCCGTGTTGAAACTGGAAATGCTGTTAAACCCAACTTCAAAAGCAATAGAAGCAATGGTTTGGTTTTTGAAGGCTTCAAGGTGCAGCAAGCGCTTAGCTTCCTCAATCCGGTAAGCATTTACAAAACTATTAAAGTTCTTACCGCTTTTTTGATTGATTACCTGCGACAATACCTGAGGACTTACATGTAGTGATTCACTTAAGGATTTGAGGCTAAGCTTACTGTTTTGAAATTGCTTCTCTTCCACAATGAGTTGTAAAGCCCTGGCATAAATATGGTCGCTTTGTTCATCAGACACAGGTGTTGTTTTGTATTTACTGTAGTCAAGTTTAGCTATGTATCCCCGGCTGATGACTATAAAGCTGATAACATAAGCTACAACAGAATAGAGTATTGGTCCGACCACATAAGGAATAACATCATCAAAGAGGTTGAGTACATAGGCAGCCCAAATGATGAGGAGTCCGTAAAAGAACAGGCGCAATAAGTTAAAGGTATCCGCGCTAAGACCTGCTTCTTTTTGCTGAAGCACATAGCGATAGGTAAAAAATAAGTATACAAGTAAATGAAGGTAGTAGGAAATAAACAGTGTTGCGAAAAATGCCAGTGGTAAGGTTTCGGTATGTTGTTCCTCCAACTGCCAGCCAATAATTAAACCGATGATCGCTGGAATGAAATGAAGGAAGTGCTTTGTGGTAATCCGAAATGCTTTACTTGTGCAGGAAAGTGCAAAGAGGTAATACAGAGGGCCTATAGCCATGATGGTGCTGAGACCAATAAAAACGATGTTGATTTCAATACGCTGGGTAAATTCCAGCAAGACTGATTTACCAACCCGGAAGGACAGTACCATGAGTAAGGCACTGAGTAATTTGTTGGAAAGAGGATTGCCTTTTGGATAAGTCAACAGAAACAAGGCCAGAAATAAACCATGGACCACCCCCAATCCACTAATGATTACTAAAAGGATATCAGATGCCTTCATCAGGTGCAAAATAAATTAAATGATGCAGAGTACAAGACCTGAAATCACCTAAAACATTTTTGGGAGAGAAGCCTAGTCTGCGCAGCACTATTTGTACTATGCAGGATAAAATATTTTGTTATCTGCTAATCCGTTTGATTACCACTAGTTTCAAAAACATTAGAGATTTAATAAGATTACCATCCGTCAGACCGCTGAAATCGGAAGCAAACAGCGGTCAGACGGATTTTAGGTAAAGAGACGGACTAGCAGATTTTGTTAACGGTTTTAATTAGCCAAGGCCACCTTTTCACTTATCTTCTCAAATTTTTCACCGTCATTTAGGATTAAGACAAGTTTAAAATCATAGTCACCGTTTTTTAATGGTGGTGCAACTATTTTAACATCAAACTGATCTCTTTGAATGTTGTTCCTGTTTTCCTCCAAAAAATTTGTTAACGGAAAAAACTGATTATAGTCGTCTTTATAATATGTATCATAACTCATTTGTATTATCTGATTAATAGTGTCTCCTTTTAAGTATACGCTATTATAATCTTGCTGAGTAATCAGATAAAGAGTGTCTATCCCCACTTTTGAACCACGATAGCCTGATTCCTCACACGAAATCGCATATAAATTTTGCCCACCGTAATTATGATCTTGTGCCAGGTAAGTCTTCTCAAAATAAACCCTCATAAAGTAGTTATCGTACTTTATTAATTCATTGTTATTCACAATGTCCCATGCCGCTCTTTCCTGACCATTATACCTGAAATTATAAATATTTAGTCCTCTGACTTGAAAATAGGGAAGCACTTCAGGACAAGTCTCAAAAAAGAAGCATGATGTTGGCCCTACGATTATTGTCAGCGTTAGCATGATTAAGATGAATGTACGCTTATAAAAAATTGAAAACCTCATATAATCGATTATTTAAGTAACTAAGCTTTAGATTTCATATTGCCCTATCGTCTTCCATTTTCCATTTTTAATTTGCTCAATATGGCTAATCTCTTTAAAAGTAATTTCCGTGGGAAATTGATATCTATTTATTTGTTCAAATATTTCATCTGTACATGTTGAATTTGCCGGATGCATTAAAGTAATATGTGGTTTTGGCCTTCGAATATTGTCAACCAAACCATCTAATAACTTGCTTCTAATTTCATAAAAATCTGAATTCTCTGTAGAGCCGGGAAGCCACAATCCTTTATTACCATCGAATCTTTCAATTTTTCCAAATTTTATTTTCAAATGATTTCCCTTAGTAAAGGATTTAATTTTGTGAATTACCTGCTCACGTAAACTAATTTCATCTTCTCTGCAAAGCGTAACATGAGCCGGAATTAATGCATATTGAAGTGGATTAAACTTCCTTCTTATTTCTTCAAAAGTATCTTTATACTCCTGTACAAACAAAGTCAATTGTCTTCTTGTATTTTTTTTCTCAGGATAAGTTTTTCCGATAACTATTGAACTCATTTTATTGGAATAAATTTGAATACCCGTATTTATTTTTTTGATAAAGCTAACTGATGCTAAGACTTACCTCTAAAGCGTTGAGTTTATCTTTTAAAAATAATCAAATGGAAACAATGATGTATACCCTAATTGCAGCTATCTAATTATTACCATTTCGCTTTCGGTCGGTGTTTTCAGCGAACCGTATCTACCTTCCTTGTGCCTCTATCTGAGGTCATTACAAAATTTGGCAGTAAGTTTGTAATCGGTGAAAACACCGACCACAGGTTAAATGCTACTGTGAAGATCTTTTATTGTATAAGGCGACAAGGATTTGAGTACCTAATATTACATTGATAGTTTAGATTTACGCCTCATTAAAAAGTACATAAAGATTATTCCAATTGTTAATGACGTTAACAGTCGGATGAGATACAGATGCAGCTCAGGAGTAGAAAGCTCGAGCTGAGAAATAATGCCTTCCTGTATTCCATTGCCGGCACCATGTGCTATAGCTGCTGGTATAAAACTTTTTGAATACAGGGTAAGCCAACCCATAAAAAACGAGTAGCCGATCATTATAAGGGGCGAGATGATCAAACTGCCCAGTACAGGGTTTTCAGGATAATTATAGCCGAATAATTGCATGGGTAAATGCCACATCGACCAGATAAAACCTAAAAGCAAAATACCTTTCCACACACCCAAACGCTCAATTAATAAGCCTTGAAATAAACCACGCCAGGCTAGCTCCTCTCCTGCTGCTAAAAAGCTGTTAACTAGTGCAAAGAAAAAACCTGTAGTAAATACGTTAAGCAAAAAAACGAGCCAGGACTGACTACCGAGACCTAGTAAAAAAGGGCCACCTGAAATAAGAACAGACTTGGTGGAAAATACAAACCACTTTGATGTGCCCCACTCCAATGATTGAAAAATGGTTACTACGATAAAAGCAAATACTATGGGAATAAAAACCGCCAGGAAAGTGGTGAGGATCAATTTCAAGTTCGGCTTCCACAATAGTTTAGACTTCAATACAGGATTAAAGCGTAAATAGATCAACGTAACTACTGCAGGCGATACCATCGTAGCCGCCAACCACAAATTCATTTCTGGATCATCCAAACCATCAGTGGTTAATATGCCGAGTAGCTGTATGCTCCAGCTTACCACAAAAAGCCAGGCGCAATACTTAAGAATTAAGCTGAAAGAAATAGTTTCTGTTTTCATAGGTTAAAACTGACAAAGTGCATCTTTATTTAAAATCCGTCTGACTACTGTTCGCTCCTGAATTCAGCAGTCTGACGGCTGATTCATTTTTAAATTTTTTGGAGCTGATGGCTTGTAAGCCGATCATCAGCTATCCTCAACGTATTCATTTATTATAAATTGATTGCTCATTAATTGCCTTATCCTCTTGCCTTTTTATAATAAAATAGGCTACGATCAAATTAGGAAGCCAGCTGATCCACGACACTAATTGGTAGGATAAAATAAAATTGTTGGTATTCATTACTAAGATGGGCAGCCAGATGCGCAGGGTTGCTGCACCAAGACAAGTAGCATAGCTATACGTTAAATATTGTTGATGTTTCATGAATAGTCCCTTTCTGATTGAAACATATCCTTGAATGGTGGTGTAGAACCAGATTAAGCCACCTATAATAAAACCAAAAAAGGCTATAGCGCCACCCTCTGCAAAAAAACTGATATAGCCAATTCCTAAGACACTTAACCAGGTAGAAAATACATACACCATCCCGAGCATTCGATGCAAGCTGCGGTAGTTAGTCCTGATATACTTATTGAATTGAATCCAGCCAATGAGTAAGGCCAGTCCACCAAAAATGATGTGGGTGTTAAAAAAAGCCTTCCAAACTTTATCTTTCAAGAGGGCCTCACTTTTCATATTGAGTATACCTACTGAAGCATCAGTCAAAAAAAACTGTAAAGGATATAAACCAATAAAAATAATGAAGGAGATGAATGGCAAATAAGCCAGAACCATTCCGATGCGGCTTAGGGATTTCATTTGCTTGTCCATTACATTACTAAGCCTGCCACAAATATTTTTACCTTACCAAGCTTCGCTTGTGTTTTAAAATTCACCTCAGGGGCTGGAACGATGAGCGTATCATCTACTTCTCCAAACACGAAGTATTGAAAAAGAAAATCCTGACTCTTCATCACCGCTAACAAAATATCACTGTGCGACATATTTTGAAGAACAATATGCCTTCCGTTTTTTAAAAAAGGCATCAGCTCTCTGTTTGTAATATTGGCTGGCGTTCTGAAATCAAGATCACCACTAATCACCAGTACTTCGGCTTGACTTGTTCTGCTTATTGTATATTCATCGGGTATTGATTTTATCGACCATGCTTGAGCCGTAGCACCATATATAGCAGCGATGTTATTGCCTAAGAGACTTGATGATTTCCTGAGGTGATCTCTGTTAGGCAGGTCATTGACGTTACTACCCCTATCTGCACTCACTGTTTTAGCATACACATCACCCATAACAGCCTTATTATTCATCTCGTATATTTTTTGCAACATGTACAGCCAACTGTAATCACCTTTGTTAGCCGCTTTAAAGTAAGCATTGAATGCCCATACGGCAGCGCCTCGTGCATAAAGCATACTGCTTGTTCCTGCTTTAATTTTATCAGGGTCAAGGCGAAAGCCAGCCCATCGTTTAGGCAAATTGTCGAAAGCCCTTTGCATAGCCTCTCTTATAGAACCTTCATCAGCTACACCTGAGTTTAACCTATACAAACTATCGTAATAGTTGATGGTGTTTTCAGCCTGCTCTTGTCTTGTTAAAAAATAACCAGGTGGGCATGCACCAATCATAATCGTGCGCAGGATTACTGAAGGGAACTTATAGTTATAGAGTAATGCTATGCGTGTGCCATAACTCGCTGACAGCAAATTTATATTGGTGTAGCCCAATTGTTGCCTTGCATATTCAAGGTCATTGATAACACTAAGCATCGTGTACTGATTGATATCAATGCCTTCTTTTTTTAATCTTTTACTATAAGCTTTTATTGATGCCTCAATAGCATTCAGGGATTGGTCGCTCAGCATTGGATGCTTGTTTGCTCTAAATGCTTTGTTAATCTTCTTTGACTTAAGTACAGTTGAACCATCTACGCCTCTATAACCAATGCATACAAAATCGTGATTGGTCAACAGCTTTGTCGGAGAAGCGGAAGCAATTTTACTCAGTGATAACATGTTACTTGCTCCCGGGCCTCCATCCAACCAAAAAATAGGTGCTGCCTTTTCATGTGCCGACTTAATAATTTGCACGGGTAAGGTTATACTTCTTGAGTCTGCATTGCTCCAATCTTCCGGAACGCGTAGCTCACCTCTTATTAAAACATACTCTTGCTGATCAATCTTTATACTTTCTCTCTTTAGCTCGGTAAAACCTGTCTTACCTTGAGCATAGACTTTGGGCAAGGCCAGCAGTATACAAAAGACGATGAGTAATATAATATTGACTGCAGGTGTTCCTTCCCTTGTAGCTGACTTCATAGCTTGCTTATTTGCCACAAAGAAATGGTACTTCACTCAGGGAAAAGTCCCGTTTTATAAGTCGGGAAGCATTTTTAATATCCATGATTCCAGACCTATGTGTTTGATTGTCAAGCTCCCTCAAAAGTGGAACGCCTGGATCAGGACTAATTTGCAAGATCAGCAAGCAGTCTTAGTCTGTCTGAATCTGGATGTGATGTTCCTTTAGGTAGTGCGTTGGCGATTGCCCTGTTACCTGCTTGAAATTTCTATAGAAAGCAGTCTTTGAATTAAAACCACACTCAAAAGCTAATGCCAGTAAGGTGTACTTTTGATTTTCAGGTCTGGCAGCCATTTTTTTGAATTCATTTATGCGCAGGGCATTTATAAAATCATAAAAATTTTTAGACTCCATGGTATTAATCACTTGCGACAAATGGCTGGGGTGAACGGCAAGGGCCTCTGCTAATTGCGCAATGGTAAGCTCAGGATTTAAAAATAATTGCTGTTCATCCATCGCCTTTGTGAGCTTTCGGTGAATATCACTTTGCTTTTCCGGTGATAATGTGGACTTAAGGTATTTTGTTTTTATCGCTTCTTCTGCTGCAGGTCCCTCACCAGAGTTTGAAGACACAGCTGAGTATTGTAAAATTTCTGAATCGCCTACATTGGCCTGGGTAAAGATACCAACCTGCTTAATGCCAAAATATCCCAACAGCAACACAAATAATGCAACCAGGGAAAAAATGACAAAATCATTTCCAAAGAAAACCGCCAACCATACTACACCCACTCCATAAATCAAATATCGTAACCAAAGCAAATTGATTTTCTCAGTATGTGAAAACCTGTTCTGCATATTTACAATATGCTTACGCAATAACCACAGGGAGAGCAAAGTATAGCTTACCCCAGAGGCCAATACTAATATGCGTTGAATGATAAAGACTGTCTCATAACCCCGTCCTTCATTAGCAAATACTTCAAGCCGCTCAGTATGAGGGCGAAGAAAAAAGGGAAGCAGTATAAGGTAAATAAACAGTGTAGGTGTAAAGTGCCAGATAAAGTGTTTTCTCAGATACGGATGTTGATTGGTAAGGGAAGCCGTATAGAAATAAAGAAAAGGTCCATGAAGTAAGGGGAAGGGATAACTAACCAACAAGTAGGGATGATAGTAGGAATCCGCAACCAAGCCAGCATAATAGAAGGCCAAATGGATTCCAATTATTACCAGCCAACACGCCAGGAGTAAATCAGCTTTTGTTTTTCCCCGCTTTGTAAAAAGTATTAACGCTAGCAGGAATGAAAGTGATGTGGAGACGATGTAAAACAAGTTGCCGGATTATAGTGAAGACATGTAAAGCCAGTATTGTCCTTTGCTACAAAAATCAACTTAATTTTTGAATTTTGGTTACTCAACCCATTGAATCAGGTAATAAAAGTAGACAGAAAGCAGAAAAACAAAATAACTATGCCAGCAGTACAGGATCTTAATCCTGCTATACAAGGTTTCAACCCTTGAGCACTGCTTTAAGCTCCAAATATACCAAAGCGAGTATAACTGCGATTTCTCCAATAAAATAGACCAAGCCCAAGAGTGTAAGCTGAGGATAATCATAATAAATATATCCAGCAGTAATAAGGCAATAGAAAATGTTAGTTATGGCAATCAATGAAAGAAAAAATTTCCACTTTTCCTTAACTATCAAAAAGCAGCTAAGTGAGTAAACTGAAAAGATAAGTGCTATACCTGCTAGCAAATGTACAATGGGTTTCGAGACACCAAACGTATCTTCAAAGCCTGCAAGGAGAAAAAACAATAAGCCGGCTGAAGATAGTGCCCCAAGTCCGTCTAATAAAAAAAGTCGCTTTGGATTAATGTACATTGGTATTGATTTAAATTTATTGTTTATGATAAATTAAGATTATCTGTGCTATTCTTTTAAAAAATTTTATTGAATTGGAGTGGTTTTTTATAATTTTCCCCTAACAGAATTTTTCAGATTGCCAATGCCCTTTGCTAACATACAAATTCACTGTCGCTTCTGAAAAATTACTTTTCATTAAAATTAATATTCAAGTATCAATTATGGCTTGATGTATTCAAAATTGATTAATCCTTAAAAATCTATACGATAACTTAAGTTAGGAATAACCACTGAAGCCAAATCCTGATCCACGGTGTCATCTCTGAAATTATATTTATATCCATAAAAATCAGCTTGACCAGTCAGGTTTAAAATCTTCAGGGCCAACTCATGAGACAATTTTTTATTGTTTATTCTATAGCTAGCTGTGAAGTGCATCTGTAAACCCGGGGCAACCTGATTGGCAAAGGCTTGCGTATCATCGTAAATAACCTCTCTTGCCGCTAAAGAAGCCGCGTTATTTATAGGAGAATAGCGATTGCCCCCCTGGTAAGTTAAGCGCATATTTAAACTTAAAACATTCTTTTGAGCGCTGCTCAACTTCCATTCTTTACCGAACAAAGTATTGATTACATAGTTTCGGTTGTATCGGGTGCTGCGCCATATCCCATCGCCACCCCTATACCGGGAGTTGAAAACAGAAGTAGTAAATAAATAATAGTAGCCATCGGAGATAAATTTCTCTAAGGTGAAATCAATGCCGTAGTTTTGCCCCCTTCCGGTATTTTCAAGTTTTTGGTTGAAGAACCAATCAGCATCGATATTGACAAACGATATAGAACTATTCGCGACTACAGGTACATTGAATAGGTGCTGGTAATAGGGTTCGGCTTTGAAGTGCACTACATCATTGATACGCCAATCATAACTCAATACAAAATGATGCGCCTTGGTGAAATCCAGGTTTTTATTTACTTCCTTTTCGCCTGTTTCAACTGAATTGTTGAGATAATAATTCAGGCTTTCTAATCGACTGTGCAGACCATAGGCAAAACCCAGTGCCTGCTTTTCATTTAGCTGCTGGCGAAAACCTAGTCTGGGTTCAATTGTGAAATTACTATTGAGTGCAAACCATTGAACATTTATACCGGTGTTCAGTGTAAGCTGCTCTGTAATGCTTACCAGAGAATTACTATAGGCTGAGATCAGTGTGCTGTATCCATCAGTATTTACAATTTGTGCAGGCACAGTGTTAGGGCTGATGGTATTTTCTAACAAGAGTTTATACTGCATACTGGTTGCTACAATGCCGCTGTTGTTTACATGCCTGGCATTGAATTTTTTATTAATGTTGGATTTGAGTATTACGTTGAGGTTCGTGTTATTTATTTTACTGTAAGGCCTTAAGTCCATGGCGTCATTCAGGCGCTGGGTATTCCACTCAGTGACACCCGCTGTTGTCGCCAGTATAGTTTTTATGTAAGTAGTATTATTGATAAAATACTGATGACTCAAGCCGAGTACACTTACATATTGTTGAATACGATCATCCTGTCTGTCACTTTTGTAAACCCACTGTGCAGGATCTTTTTTTGGTTTGGCCCTAGCATCATCCGCCAGCCCAAGGCCCCATAATGTAAAAGTACCTGCGCCTTTAGTGGGAAAGTTTAACTTAAAAGACAGATCCTGATATTTTAATGTGTTGGCATTGTCCGGCAGCAAGGGTTGCAAGAGAGCAAGGGTGGAATACCTATAGTTAAAAAGATAAGACGATTTACCTCCTGCTTTAAACGGCCCTTCTGATGCTGCATCAATTCCGATTAGTCCAAGCTGAAAAGTACTTTCACGTTTTTGATTATTGCCTTGTCGCATGTTGATATCGAACACACCAGACAAGGCATTGTTGTACTCCGCAGGAAAAGCACCGGTAAAGAAATCGGAGTTTGCCAGCATGTGACTGCTCAATGCTGTAAGCGCACCACCCCCAATTACCTTAAGATCACCAAAATGATTGGGATTGGGTATTTCAATTCCCTCCATTTTCCATTGCACATATTTAGGTGCATTACCGCGCACAATAATTCCGTTCACATCGGTATTTCCAGCCACTCCCGCAAAGGCTGACGCCAGACGTGCCGGATCATCAAAACCGCCTGCATAGCGTTTGGCTTCTTCCACACTCAGCATACGTGCACTTACTATGGCCATGGGATTAAGCGCTTGCTCTTTATTAATCTGCGGGGTAATTACCACCTCCGACAGTTGAGTAATACTTTCTTTTAATCGTACCGTTATTACAGTTTGTTTAGACGAGGTTACTACAAGCTCATGAAGTATTACCGGAATATAATTTACATGGCTTATTTGTATATCGTAACGACCAACCGGAACCGAAGTAATGATAAAATTCCCAAGAGAATCAGTAGTCGTTCCAATACCTGGTTCAGCATTTAATAGGAGGACGGAAGAGAAAGGTATGGGCGATCCGGAAGCATCATCAAACACAAAACCTCTTATCACCTGAACAGGTTGAGCGGGCAGCAACGAACGAAGGACCAGGAGAAAAAAGAGGAAAAAATAAATACGCAGCATAAGTATAGGGGAGTCAGTTAGTGAGGTACAAAATTCCTCTACGGTACTGCTTCCCGCAATACTGATAATTCAGTAATCTTTTACTCCAAAAGACCGTATTTTGAAGCAAACATGACTGCTTCTAGTGAATTAGTGGCCCCTGTTTTTTCAAGAAATCGTTGCCGGTGGGTATTTACAGTATGTACACTGATGGACAACTTATCAGAAATTTCCTGGCTCCTGTAACCTGCTTTTACCAGCTTGAGTATTTCAATTTCTCTTTTTGTCAGTTCAAAATTTGGCTTAGTCTCCACTTCCATAGGCACGATGTTACCTGTTCTGAAATTCAACAGTTGACTGCGAACACCATCAAGCTGCTCCTGATTAGGTGAGATATCTACAATACTAAGCATGAGCCAGATTTGTCCGTTCCTGTCTAATTCCAACATCTGATGCTGTTCAATCAGGCGGACATATTGATGTTTTGCATTTAAAATCCGATACTCATTGATCAACTTATAGTTTAATTTTTCATCACTCGAGAAAGCATTAAACAACTTAAGTTGCGAAACACCTTGCATGCTGAGTTTCAATGCATCTTGCTGATGAATTTTTTCAGCAAAAAAATACTGGCCCTTGTCTTTATAATCTTCCGGACTGTACCCGAGATACTGGCCGTAGTTGGAGGAGTAGAAAACCATATTGCGTTTACTAAAATCAAAGACGCTAATCCCCGAATTAGTGGTACCTGCCAAAATGTTTAACGCCTTTATGTGATTCTCTAAAAGACTGTAATCGAGATTCTTTTCTTCATACTTCAGCTGAAGCAAGTGCTGAAAGAAAATTTCCTGAATGCCATTTGATTCGCTCATACGAGAGCAAGATGCATATTTTGTATCAAAAATTCATAAAGAATTCTTACAGGCAATACCAAATTAGTTGCGCTGAAGGCATTGGAAGAAAATGTTTCTACCATTATAGGAAATGGGTTAATCCGGAATTATACAGCAGAAAAAGCGATAGTATAATTTGACGAATGAAACTCCCTAACTGAAGCTAGTATTGTGGGACAGTACATGGCTTATTCATGCCCTATCAGTAAATTTATAAATGAAAATCAAAAGTCTCATACATGCCAGCACACAGTAGGAGACTTGCGCAAGATGCCTGGAAATGTGTGTTCAAAGCGTGATTAAAAAATTCTGATTCATTAAAGGTTAGACATGCGCTGTGCTAACATGTCGAACAATAGGTATAATAGGTATTATCCAAAAGAAAAGCTGAGTTTACTTAATACTGATAAAAGTTCTTAGCTTACCCACACTTATGCTGCATACTTAACCAGTAAAAAAATCAAGAGTGCTTTCAGTTTACTTACTAAACTACTCAATTAAAAAATACATCAGCTTAGGCTAAGTTGTTTTTTATGGTGTGTCATGTAATTTCTCATACATCGCCCGCCTGAGCCCTCCTTTATTAAAAAGACTTCGCATTCTGTTTCGCTGGCCTATTGTAAACATATACATGGACTTATCATCCACTCTATCCATAAAATTCATGAACATACTGGCATTTCCGCATGAAAAAATTGGGTGGACTGGATTTCCCAAATTTTGCGACTGCTGAACAGGCGTGTCGGCTACAAGATCACCATCCTCTCCATCTTCACACGATCCATCTTTTCCATAGATGTGTCTTAGGTTTAACCAATGTCCTATTTCATGTGTGACTGTTCGTCCCAAAGAATAAGCATTTTCGCCTGATGAATTTATTCCAAAAGCTCTTGGATCTATAACAATACCATCAATTCTAGCGTCCGCACCAGGCAGGTTGGCATATCCGGCTAAGGAGAGTTCACCATTTCTGTCACTTAAGTCGGCTATCCAAATATTTAGATATTGATCATTCGGCCATGCATCCTGACCACCCTTACTGGTAAAGTATAATGCAAGATTTTCTATTGGTTGGCTTTGGTCAAAACTTATTCCATCAAAACCTGTAACAGCCGATGATGTTCGGATGATACCCGTTGTAGGATTGCCTTGTGGGTCAACATCTGCCAAGACAAACTCAATACCAACATCAGCCACCAGATTTTTAAATTCCTGAGGTGTTTTTAACCAGTCTACATTCTTCTTTCTATAATCCTGATTAAGCACATCGAATTGTGATAAAATTTTGTCGTCACTGATTTCAAAAGGATCCGGACCAAAGTTTACCACATGAATAACTACCGGAATGGTAATAATTTCATCCTCGGGCACAATATCTGGAATAGGTTCATGTCCGGGTATTACATCATTCTCGCTACAATTTAAGAGCGCCATGAACATAATCACTATCCATAGAAGCTTAGCTTTCATACAATCTTACTGTGTAAGCTCCCCCGAATTTCGGCCATTTGAAAGTTGAAAACAAATGTTCAATTTT
>VFQM010000974.1_pt1 | contig 27490 bp, 30 predicted proteins | sample 3512391 | NCBI WGS metagenome assembly VFQM01 (sample SAMN10412369, study PRJNA504923) | tailings metagenome | isolation source: Replicate 1 from Balatoc abandoned mine | place: Philippines | reverse complement strand
CGCCGCCCATCCTCCCCCTGGAGAACCGCATGTCCTGGCTCGAAAAGCTGCTCCCTCCCAAGATCACCCAGACCGACCCCACCGAGCGGCGCAGCGTGCCCGAAGGCCTGTGGGTGAAGTGCCCGAGCTGCGAGGCCGTGCTCTACAAGAACGACCTCGAGAAGAACCAGAACGTGTGCCCGCACTGCGCACACCACCACCGCATCGGCGCGCGCGCGCGGCTCAACGCCTTTCTCGACGCCGAGGGGCGCTACGAGATCGGTCAGGAGGTGCTGCCGGTCGACGCGCTGAAATTCAAGGACAGCCGCAAGTACCCCGAGCGCCTGAAGGAAGCGCTGGAAGCCACCGGCGAAACCGACGCGCTCATCGTCATGGGCGGGGCGGTCAAGGGCATCAGCCTGGTGGCCGCGTGCTTCGAGTTCGATTTCATGGGCGGCTCCATGGGCTCGGTGGTCGGCGAACGCTTCGTGCGCGGTGTCGAGGAAGCGATCGCGCAGAAGGTGCCCTTCGTGTGTTTCACCGCCACCGGCGGCGCGCGCATGCAGGAAGGCCTGCTGTCGCTGATGCAGATGGCCAAGACCAACGCGTCGCTCACGCGCCTGGCCAAGAAAGGCCTGCCCTACATCAGCGTTCTGACCGATCCCACCATGGGCGGCGTGAGCGCAGGCTTCGCTTTCGTGGGTGATGTGGTGATCGCCGAACCCAAGGCGCTGATCGGTTTTGCCGGCCCGCGCGTGATCGAGAACACCGTGCGCGTGAAGCTGCCCGAGGGCTTTCAACGCGCCGAATTCCTGCAGACCAAAGGCGCCGTCGATTTCATCTGCGATCGCCGGGAACTGGCCGGCACCGTGGCCAGTGTGCTCGCCATGCTGCAGCGCCAGAGTGCCGACGCGGTGGTGAACGATTGAGCGGTGGCCCTTCGGCCGCTGAAGCGCTCAAGCTCACGCAGCTGCCCCTCTTTCCGCTGCAGACCGTCCTGTTTCCGGGCGGTTGGTTGCCCTTGCGCATCTTCGAGGTGCGCTACCTCGACATGATCGGGCGCTGCCACAAGGCGGGCGCACCCTTCGGCGTGGTCTGCCTGAGCGAGGGCAGCGAGGTGCGCCGCCCCGCAACGCAGACGCCAGGCGCGCCGCCTGCCGGGGATGGTTTCGCGAAAGAGGTATTCCACCCGGTGGGCGTGCTCGCGCAGATCGAATCGCTGGAGAAACCGCAACCCGGCCTCTACATGATTCGCTGCCGTGGGTTGCAGCGCTTCCAGGTCAATCGCCGCAGCCAACTGCCGCACGGCCTGTGGGTGGCCGATGTGGCGTTGCTCCCTGCGGACCTGCCCGTGGCCCCGCCCGAGGAACTGCGCTCGGTCGTTGACAGCTTGCAGCGCGTGCTGGCCAACCTCAAGGAACGGCATGCGGAATCCATCGATCAGCTGCCGATCCAGCCGCCCTACCACTGGGACGACGCTGGCTGGGTGGCCAACCGCTGGGCCGAGCTGCTGCCCGCGCCGGTGGAGCTCAAGCAGCGGCTGATGGCGCTGGACAACCCGCTGCTGCGGCTGGAACTCGTCGCCGACCTGCTCGACAAGCTCGGACTGGACCGCTGAGCGGCCTGCTCGAGGCCGACTGCCCTTACGGCAGCAGCGAAAGCGCGTGCATGTAGCGCGCGCTCACCATCAGTTCGCTCCACCCCATCGCCCTGGCCTCGGGCAGCAGCGCACGGCGGCGTTCATCGCTCGCGGGCGAGGGTTGCCACTCGCCACGCACCGCCGCACGCGACAAGGCCTCGATGGCCTCGTCGATCGGAGCGCCCTCCTCCACCACGCACTGGTTGCACAGCAGCACCATGTCGCAGCCTGCCTGCAAGGCGGCCAGGGCGGCATCGCTGAAGCTCACCGGGCGGCCATCGATCTGCCGTGCCGCAGCCATGCCGAGGTCATCGCTGAACACGGCGCCGGTGAAACCCAACCGGCCGCGCAGCACGTCCTGCAACCAGCGGGCCGAGAAGCCGGCCGGGCGGCTGTCCACACGCGGGTAGATCACGTGGGCGGGCATCACAGCGCACAAGCTGGCCGAGAGCCACGCGTAAGGTCGCGCGTCGTCGGCCAGGATCGCCTTGAGCGAACGCGCATCGCGTGGAATCTCGTGGTGCGTGTCGCCCTTGACGAAGCCGTGCCCGGGGAAGTGCTTACCGCAGTTGGCCATGCCGCTCTGGCGCATCCCGTGCATCAGTGCCTGGGCCAGCATGCCGACGACACGCGGATCGCGGCCGAAGGCGCGATCGCCGATGACGGAGCTGCCGCCGTGGTCGAGGTCAAGCACGGGCGCGAAGCTCAGGTCCACCCCGCAGGCGCGCAGTTCGGCACCGAGCACATAACCCGCGGCGGTGGCAGCGTCCATGGCGCGCATGGCGCCGTCGCCCCCCGCATCGCCCACCATCCACATCTCGCCGAACGCCGACATGGGCGGCAGGTGCGTGAAGCCATCAGTGCGAAAACGCTGCACGCGGCCACCTTCATGGTCCACCGCGATCAGCAGGTCATCCCGCACCGCCTTGATCTGGGCGCACAGCGCTGCGAGTTGCTCGCGGTTGTTCCAGTTGCGGCCGAACAGGATGACGCCGCCCACCAGTGGGTGCGACAGGCGTTGGCGGTCGGTGTCGGTGAGTGTCAGACCGGCGACGTCGATGATGAGCGGGGCGTGTTGGGTCATGGGGTGTCTTTCTCGACCACGACAAAACTGGCGGCGTAGTCGGTTTCGTCGGTCACGGTCACATGCGCCCGCAGGCCGCGCGCATCGAACCAGTCCTTGAGCTCGCCATGCAGCACGATCACCGGTTGCCCACTGGGCAGGTTGGCGATCTCGCAGCGGCGCCAGGTCATGGGCATGCGCATGCCCAGGCCGATGGCCTTGGAAAACGCCTCCTTGGCCGAGAAGCGTGTGGCCAGGTAGCGCAGGCCGCGTGCGGGCCAGCGCGCGCGGCGGCGTTGCCAGACCTCGAACTCGGCGTCGCTGAGCACCTTGCGCGCGAAACGCTCGCCCTGGCGCTCGAACGTGGCCGCCATGCGGCGCACGTCGCAGATGTCGGTGCCGATGCCGTAGATCATGCGAACGCGGCGTCGATGCAGGCGTTGTAGGCGTGGATGGTCTGCTCGTAGCCGAGCTCCAGCGCGTCCGAGATCAGCGCATGGCCGATCGACACCTCGCGCACACCAGGTACCGCGCGCAGAAAATCGCTCAGGTTGTCCCGGTTGAGGTCGTGCCCGGCGTTGACGGCCAGGCCCGCGTCGAGTGCCACCTGCGCTGCGGCGGCGAAGCGTTGCAGCTGATGCGCGCGTTGCGGCGTGGCATGGGCTGCAGCGTAGGGCTCGGTGTAGAGCTCGATGCGATCGGCACCGACTGCGCGGGCCGCGGCCATCTGTCCGGGCTCGGCATCCATGAAGAGGCTCACGCGCACCCCCAGCGCCTGGCACTCGGCGATCAGCGGGCGCAGGCGCTCGGCATCGTCGGGAAAGCGCCAGCCATGGTCGCTCGTGAACTGGCCCTCGGCGTCGGGCACGAAGGTGGCCTGATGCGGCCGCACCGCGCGCACGAAGTCCATCAGGTTGTGAAAGGGATTGCCCTCGATGTTGTATTCGCGGTCGGGCCAGGCCTTGAGCAACGCGGCCAGGTCGTGCACGTCGTGCGCGCGGATGTGGCGCTCGTCGGGCCTCGGGTGCACGGTGATGCCGGCGGCACCGGCCTGCAGGCACAGCGTGGCCGCGCGCGTGACCGAGGGAATGCCCAGGTGGCGCGTGTTGCGCACCAGGGCGACCTTGTTGAGATTGACCGACAGTGCGGTGCGGGGGTGGGCCATGCTCAAGGCTCGTTCGGTGGGGTTGGTGCACTGCCCCGGTGGCGGCTGATGGCCTGCACATCGAGCAGCAACTGACGGGTGCGGAACACGCGCACGCCCCCATGGTAGTGCAGCAGGTTGCGCAGCGGGATGCGCAGGGTGGCCGCCACCTCGGCACAGGCCTTCATGACGGGCACGAATGGCGCAGGTTCGTCCAGCGCGGCCTGCAACGCCAGCCAGCGCTCACCGGGCAAGGGATGGTGGTCGTCGTCGTGTGCCCCTCGCAGGCCCGCCTCGGGCAGCAACACATAGGCCGTGGCCGCATCCAGCGGCGCGAAGGTCTGGCCTTCGCTCGCCAGGTCGGGCAGCAGGCCTGCATCGCGCAGCAGCAGCAGCTCGAAGGCGCGCACCACGACCGCCTGAGTCTCGGGGCGTTCGGCCAACAATTGCACGGCGGTGCTGAAGTGGTCGAACAGGCGGGGATGTGGATCGTCGCGCGCCAGCAGGCGCATGAGCAGCTCGTTCAGGTAACCGCCTGCGATGAGCGCCTCACCCGTGGGCATCACATGGCCGCCGCTCCACTGCGCTGCCTTGAGCGTGCGCACCTCGGCGTCACCGGTCCAGGTGATCTGCAAGGGCTGCAGAGGCAGCAGCACAGGACGGTACTGCGAGGTGGGCCGCTTCACGCCCTTGGCCACCAGGGCCACGCGTCCATGGTGGCGCGTGAACACCTCCAGCACCAGACTGGACTCGCTCCAGTCGTAGCGGTGCAGCACGAAGGCTGGCTCGTCGGCGAAGCGACGTGTGCTCACTCGTAGCCGAAAGAGCGGACGCGGGCGTCGTCGTCGGCCCAGCCCGAGCGGACCTTGACCCAAAGCTCGAGGAACACCTTGCCGCCCCAGAGCTTTTCGAGTTCGACACGCGCCTCGGTGCCGATGCGTTTGAGCTTCTCACCCTTGTCGCCGATCACCATGCCCTTGTGGCCGTCGCGCTCGACGACGATGGTGGCGGCAATGCGACGCAGGTTGCCCTCTTCCTCGAAGCGGTCGATCACCACGGTGGAGGTGTAGGGCAGTTCGTCGCCCGTGAGTCGGAACAGCTTCTCGCGCACCATCTCGGCCGCCATGAAGCGCTCGCTGCGGTCGGTGAGGTCCTCGGCGTCGTGGATCCAGGGCTGCTGTGGCAGGAACTTCTCGCAGATGCCGAACAGGCGCTCGATGTCCTTGGCGGCCTTGGCCGACATGGGCACGTATTCGGCAAAGGCATGACGCTCCTGCATCGAGCGCAGCCAGGGCGCGAGCTCACCCCGGCGGTGCACCTGGTCGAGCTTGTTGGCCAGCAGGATCACCGGCACATCAGGAGGCAGCAGCGACAGCACCTTGGCATCGGCCAGGTTGAAACGCCCGGCCTCGACCACGAACAGGATCAGGTCGACATCGGCCACCGCGCCCAATACGGTCTTGTTGAGCGAACGGTTCAAGGCGTTGCCATGTCGCGTCTGGAAGCCAGGCGTGTCTACGAAGATGAACTGTGCCGCCCCCACCGTGCGGATGCCCGTGATGCGGTGGCGCGTGGTCTGTGCCTTGCGCGAGGTGATGCTCACCTTCTGACCCACCAGCGCGTTGAGCAGCGTGGACTTGCCCACGTTGGGTTTGCCCACGATGGCCACGTAGCCGCAGCGCTGTGTGGCCGGGTCGACCGCGGCGGGTTCGGCGGCGGGCGCTGCGCCCTCCTTGCCGAGCGCCCGTGCCAGCATGGACTCGAGTTCGGGAGACGCCGCAGCGGGTGCGGGTGCGGGTGCGGTCGGTTTGGCCATGGTTTCCTCAGAGGCCCTTGCCGTGCAGGTGCTGCAGCATCGCGGCGGCAGCGGCCTGCTCGCCCGCACGACGCGAGGCGCCGATGCCACGTTCGCTATGACCGGTTTCCTGCACGGTGCACTCCACGTCGAAGGTCTGTTTGTGCGCCTCGCCCAGCGTGGCCACCACGCGGTAGACGGGCAGTTTCATCTTGCGCCCCTGCAGCCACTCTTGCAACTCGGTCTTCGGGTCCTTGCCGAGGGCGCTCATGCGGGCGTTGAGCTCGACGCCCGCGTACAGGCGTTGCACCAGCGCCGACGCTGGCTGGAAGCCACCGTCCAGGAAGACCGCGCCGATGACCGCCTCCAGTGCATCGGCCAGGATGGAGGGACGCTTGTGCCCGCCCGAGCGCTTCTCGCCATCGCCCAGACGCAAACAGGCCGAGAGCCCCAGGGCCTGAGCGAGGTCGAACAGGGTGTCCTGCTTGACGAGGTTGGCCCGCACGCGCGAGAGGTCGCCCTCGGGCAGCGCGCCCAGCTTCTCGAACAGCAAGCCGGAGATCGCCAGGTTGAGCACTGAGTCGCCCAGGAATTCCAGGCGCTCGTTGTGGTCAGCGCCGAAGCTGCGGTGGGTCAGCGCCCGCTCAAGCAGGCGCGGGTTGGCAAAGCGGTGCTGCAGCCTGGCCTGCAGCGCGGTCAGTTCGGGGCTCAAACCATCCGGTGGGCAGCACTCACTGGGAGTTGCCCTGGTACTTCATGGTGAGCCAGGCGGGCCCGGCCAGGTGGATCTCGCGCACGTAGTCAAACGAAACCACCACCTGGTCACCGGACTTGCCCACCGTCAGGTCCTTGCCGGAGATGGTGCGGATGTCGTCGATGGCCGCGGCCTTGTCGAAAATGCTACGAACCTCGGCCACGGTGGAGCCGGCCGAGGCCTTCTTCACCGCCTTCTGCACCGCCATGTACTCGAGGTAGGTGGGAAAGACCTGTGCCGCCACGAGGCCGGCCAGCGCGAGCACCGTGCCCACGACGACCAGGCTCAAAAACGTCAGGCCACGCTGTTGCCGCTTCAACTTCATACGCTTTCTCCTGAGGCGCTTGAAATCACTCGAAGGAACCGATGCGACCCAGGTCGCCGAAGTTCATCCACACGAAAAAGGCCTTGCCAACGATATTCGCCTCGGGCACGAAGCCCCAATACCGCGAGTCGAGCGAATTGTCGCGATTGTCGCCCATCATGAAGTAGTGGCCCTCGGGCACCTTGCAGACCACGCCTTCGACGCTGTAGCGGCAGCCGTCGGCGAAGGGAAACTCGGTAGCGCCGGGCACGAAGGCCGGGCGGTCGGCATCGTTGAGCGTGCTGTACGTCTTGCCACCCAGCGTCTCCTGCCATTGCTTGGCGTAGCGCATCGAGTCCTTGTCGAAGAAATCGGTCTGTGCCACGCGCGGCACCGGCTGCCCGTTCACGCTGAGCTGCTTGTTCAGGTAGGCCACCTCGTCGCCGGGCAGGCCAATCACGCGCTTGATGTAGTCCAGGCTGGGCTGCGGCGGATAGCGGAACACCATCACGTCACCGCGCTGTGGGGAATGGTTGCTCCAGACCTTGGTGTTGAGCACCGGCAGCCGGACGCCGTAGTGATACTTGTTGACCAGGATCAGGTCGCCCACGCGCAGCGTCGGGATCATCGAGCCCGAGGGGATCTTGAACGGCTCGAACAGGAAGGAGCGCAGCAGGAACACCGCCAGGATCACCGGGAACAGCCCTGCGGTCCAGTCGAGCCACCAGGGCTGGGCCAGCACCTTCTGGCGCGCCGACTCGATGTCGCCCTCGATCTGGCTGAAGCCCTGTTTCTCGAGCGCCGCCTTGCGCTGGTCGTGCTCCGCCAGCAACCGTTGCGCCGCACGCCGGCGCTGCGGCAGGAACACCAGGCGCTCGGCCACCCAGTAGACACCCGTCACCGCCGTCGCCAGGAACAGCAACAGGGAGAAGTTGCCCTCGACGGCCCCCGCATACCAGGCCGCCCCGTAAGCCAGGAAGGCGGCCAGCACCACGCCGGTGATCGATCCCATCGCCGCCTGCATCAGTCCTGCACCTGAAGAATGGCCAGGAATGCCTCCTGCGGAACCTCGACGGAGCCGATCTGCTTCATGCGTTTCTTGCCTGCTTTCTGCTTTTCGAGAAGTTTGCGCTTGCGGGTGATGTCACCCCCGTAGCATTTTGCCAGCACGTTCTTGCGCAGCGCCTTGATGGTCTCGCGCGCGATGACGTTGCCGCCGATGGCCGCCTGGATGGCCACGTCGAACTGCTGGCGGCTGATGATCTCGCGCATCTTGGCAGCCACCGCCCGGCCACGGTATTGCGCCTGTGTGCGGTGCACGATGATGGACAGTGCGTCCACCTTCTCGCCGTTGAGCAGGATGTCGACCTTGACCACATCGGACTTGCGGTACTCCTTGAACTCGTAGTCCATGGAGGCATAACCGCGGCTGACGGACTTGAGCTTGTCGAAGAAGTCCAGCACGATCTCGCCCAGCGGCAGATCGTAGGTCAGCATGACCTGTTTGCCGTGGTAGGCCATGTTCATCTGCACGCCGCGCTTCTGGTTGGCCAGCGTCATGACCGGGCCCACATACTCCTGCGGCATGTACAGGTGGACGGTCACGATGGGCTCGCGGATTTCCTCGATCCGGCCGGCGTCGGGCATCTTGGACGGGTTCTCCACCATGAGCACCTCGCCGTCGCCGCGCACCACCTGGTAGACCACGCTGGGTGCGGTCGTGATCAGGTCCTGGTCGAACTCGCGTTCCAGGCGCTCCTGCACGATCTCCATGTGCAGCAGGCCGAGGAAGCCGCAGCGAAAGCCGAAGCCCAGCGCCTGCGAAACCTCCGGCTCATAGTGCAGCGACGCGTCGTTGAGCTTGAGCTTTTCCAGCGCGTCGCGCAGTGCGTCGTATTGGTTGGCCTCGGTCGGGTACAGGCCGGCGAACACCTGGGGCTGCACTTCCTTGAAGCCCGGCAGCGGCTCGCTGGCGGGCCCGGCGTTGTTGGGCAGCTTTTTCTCCAGCGTCACGGTGTCGCCGACCTTGGCGGCCTGCAACTCCTTGATGCCGGCAATGATGTAGCCCACCTCACCCGCCTCGAGCGAATCGCGCGGCTCGTTGGCCGGCGTGAACACACCCAGGTTGTCGGCGTTGTAGGCGGCGTTGGTGGCCATCAGCTTGATGCGCTCACCCTTGGGCAGGCGGCCATCGACCACGCGCACCAGCATCACCACACCCACGTAGGCGTCGTACCAGCTGTCGATGATCATGGCGCGCAGCGGTGCGTCGGGGTTGCCGCGCGGCGCGGGCACCTTGGCCACCACAGCCTCGAGAATGTCTTCAACGCCCATGCCGGTCTTGGCCGAACACGGGATGGCGTGGCTGGCGTCGATGCCGATGACGTCCTCGATCTCGCGCTTGGCGTTGTCGGGATCGGCGTTCGGCAGGTCCATCTTGTTCAGCACAGGCAGCACCTCGACACCGAGGTCCAGCGCCGTGTAGCAGTTCGCCACCGTCTGCGCCTCGACACCCTGGCTGGCGTCCACCACGAGCAGCGCACCCTCGCAAGCCGACAGTGAGCGGGAGACCTCGTAGCTGAAGTCGACGTGGCCAGGCGTGTCGATGAGGTTGAGGTTGTAGGTCTTGCCGTCGCGGGCGCGGTACTTCAAGGCAGCCGTCTGGGCCTTGATCGTGATGCCGCGCTCTTTCTCGATGTCCATGGAGTCGAGCACCTGCTCGCTCATCTCTCGATCGGACAGGCCACCACAGCGCGAGATGATGCGATCGGCCAGCGTGGACTTGCCGTGGTCGATGTGCGCGATGATGGAAAAGTTGCGGATGTGATTCATCGAAAAACCAGGCTCTCACTCACGGTCAGGGGCGTTCCGATCGCGGTACGCGTGACCATAAAAAAGGGCGCGTCAGCTGCTGACGCGCCCGTAACCAACAATCAATGGCAACTGCGATAGTTGGAGTTTCATTGTAGGCAAAAAGCCCCCCCCGCACAGCCGCCGAACACCTTGAAGCCCTTGTCGCCGGGCCGCAACAAGGGTACTTATCAACAACTTGTTCACAATTTTTCCGGACAAGCTGTGAACCGCTTGTGGATGAACGACCCACCGTTCGTCCGCCTTCCCGCATCATGAACCAAAGGACCCCGGTCTCGCATCAATCGTCGTCAGGCAGCCCGGATTTTATCGAATACGGTCAAGACTGATGATTGAAAAGTTAGCGTACACAAACTTTTCCGGTGTGCCCCATGACGATCGGGTCACCGCCACGCTGTGGCGTATCGACCACCCGACGACGGACGGAGCAGATGACCCAGGCCGTACAGGGGGCATTCCTTGAACCGGCCCGATCGCGGCATCAGCGCTGCGGTCGGATCACCGCGTACTGAGCCCACTCGCCCCGTCGCAACAGCAGTGTCACCGGGCGGCTCTTGTCCAGTCGCGACAGCACGGACTCGACGTCCTTGACCGACGCGACGTCCGTGTTGGCGATCGCGACGATCACGTCGCCCTCGCGCACACCGGCGCGCGCCGCCGCACCCGTGGCGCCGGCCACCCGCACGCCACCGCGGACGTTGAGGCTCTTGGCGTCCGCCTCGCTCAGCTCGGCCAGCAGCAAACCCATGGACTGCACCGCGCCACCCGCCGGTGCGGGCGCGGCTTCCGGGGTGCCTGGCGCGCGGGCCGTGGGCTGCTCGGGTTCGAGCTCTGCCACCACCACGTTGAGATCGCGTTGCGCCCCGCGGCGAAGCACGGTCATGGCGCTGCGGGTACCCGGCTTGGTGTTGCCCACGAGGCGCGGCAGGTCGACCGATTTTTCGATCTCCTTGCCGTCGAACTTGAGGATGATGTCGCCTGGCTCGACGCCCGCCTTCGCAGCGGGTGAGTCGGGCTCCACCCCGCGCACGAGCGCGCCCTTGGGTTGACCCAGGCCGAGGGACTCGGCCACCTCCTTGCTGACCTGGTCGATGCGCACGCCGATGCGGCCGCGCGTGATGCGCCCGCTCGTGCGCAGTTCGTCCGAGACGCGCACGGCCTCGTCGATGGGAATGGCAAACGAGATGCCCTGGAAGCCCCCAGAGCGCGAGTAGATCTGGCTGTTGATGCCCACCACTTCACCGCGCATGTTGATCAAGGGTCCACCCGAGTTGCCGGGGTTGATCGCCACATCAGTCTGGATGAAGGGCAGGTAGTCACCGGTGTCGCGCTGCTTGGCGCTCACGATGCCAGCGGTCACGGTGTTCTCCAGGCCGAAGGGAGAGCCGATGGCCATCACCCATTCGCCCACGCGCAGGCGATTCACGTCGCCGACCTTGACCGGCTTGAGCCCGGTGGCCTCGATCTTCACCACCGCCACGTCGGTGCGCTTGTCCGCACCGACGACGCGCGCCTTGTACTCGCGCTTGTCCGGGAGCGTGACCAGGAGTTCATCGGCGCCTTCCACGACGTGGGCGTTGGTCATGATGAAGCCATCGGCGCTGAGCACGAAGCCCGAGCCCACACCACGCGGACGCGCCTCGCCGCCCCCCGGCTCCTGCTGACGCGGGCCGCGCGGCACCACGCCCGGCGGGATGGGAATGCCGAAGCGGCGGAAGAACTCCAGCATCTCCTCGTCGGGAGCGCCGCCTTGCGGGCCACGATTGGTGCTGCGCTCCAGCGTCCGGATGTTGACCACCGAGGGCCCCACCAGATCGACCAGATCGGTGAAGTCGGGCAGCCCGCGCGCATTCGTTGCCACCGGCTGGGCCACCGAAGGCTGATGCGCGAGCAGGGCCATCGATCCGGCAGCGCCCAGAGCGGCCGCCAGGGCGAGGGAAAGCAGGGAACGGGAGAACGGCAGCGTCATCAGAAACTTCCTCCAGACAATTCAACAAAGAGGCGGCGTGCCAGCGTGCCGAGGCGCGCGCTGTGAAGGGGCACAACCCCGGCACTCACCGGATGCGTTCAAGCGCCTGCGTGAAGCGCTGCAACGTGACGACGGGTACCTCGCCGACGGCGGTCACCCAGTGTTCACCCACGCGGCGGCTCACGGAATGCGTCGCGCCCTGGGCGGCATCGCCCTCCTGATCGTGGCGCTGGGCATCAAACGGCTCGACGAACAGCGACACGGAGGCCAGGCCGTCCGAGAACACCCACTGCATGGGTGCCTGCCCAGGCGCGGCGGGGCCGTTCGCATCGCGCGTGTGGCAACTCATCGCGGTGAAGCCCGGCACGTCTTCCCGCAGGCGCCAGCCTTCAGCCTGGGGCGTGGTCTTGCGCAAACTGGTCTTGCTCACCTCATAGCCGCGCGTGTCTTTCATGAGACGCGCCAGCTTGTCCATGCTGACCGGCGCATCGAGTTGCAGCTCGGAAAACGCCACCTGCTCCAGCACGCGGCCTCGCGGGTCCAGGGTCTGAAGCTTCACCACCAGCCCGGTCTTCTGTTCCGACCAGATCCGGTAACCAAAACGCAGTTCGTCGCGCGGCAGGATCTCGACCATGTCCGAGAGGTGCCCGGCCACACGTTGCGCGCCCACCTCGCGCGATCCGTAGAACTGCGCGATCAGGTTCTTCGGTGCCCGCACGAGATCGGGGAACATCCCCAGCGCCTCGCGCTTCTCGATCACGGCCTTGCGCGTCTCGGGTTCGAAGGTGATGACTTCGCTGTTGCGGCGAATGGTGGTGCGCGGCGTGCCAGTGAGCGTGTCCACGCGCTCCATCTGCTGGTTTCCGTCACACACGTGCCAGATCTTCGAGGCCGACATGGCCGACCCGGCGCTGACCACCAGCGTGCCGGTGTACGCGCGCATGCGCGAGGCCTCGTGCATGCGGGTGAGCCATTCATTGACGCTGCGCGGGTTGGACGACGCAGCAGCTGTCTCCTGGGCCAGGGCACCCGGCAACGCCAGGCCAGTGCAGGCGGTCACGAGCAGCGCAGCGCTCCAGCGACGCACCGCCAGGCGGCGCGATGCCGGGAGACGACGCGCAACGGCGGAATCAGCGGGCATCGGCGTCATAGGTGGCGTTGCGGATGAAACCGGTTGACGTCTGGAAGGCGGACATGCTGCCGTGCTGGCGGTGCGCGGCCAGCAGGCGCTCGAGTTCGGCATCGCGGATGACCCGGCCTTGCGGTGTGGCCACCACCACCGGGCGCACCTCAGCGGTTGGCGCCACCGCCGCCCCGGTCGGTCCACCCGTGGCGACAGGCACCACCGCAGGGGAAGACTGGACCAGTTGCGTGCCGCCCGCGCCCACCGGCACGCTCGTGGAAAGGACGTTCCAGCCGATCGCGGCAACGGCAACGACGCTGGCAAAACCCGACGCCAGCTTCCAGCGGAACAGGGCGTCATTGGCCGCTTCACCGCGCACGGCAACTGCGGGGCGCGACGGCACGGGCGCCGCCGGAGCCTGCGCGTCGGCCGCCAGGCCGGCATGCAAACGCTGCAGGAATTCGCTGGGGGCACGCGAGGGCAAAACGCCCGTCTGACCACGCAGCACTTCCCCGATCAGCTGATAGCCGTGCCAGCGTGCCTGGACCTCGTCGTCGGCGTGGCAACGCGCAAGCAGCACGTCCAGCTCCTGCGGATCGAGGCTGCCGTCACAGAGGGCGGAGACCTGTTCGCCCTGCGGGGCATTGCGGTCGGATTCGTGCAGCGGATTCATCGTGACTACCTCTGTGGATGCGGGGCTCACCAGCGTTTGCCCGACTGACGCTCGAGCATCGGCTTGATGCGCGCGGAGATGGCTTCGCGCGCCCGGAAGATGCGTGAGCGCACCGTACCGATCGGACATTCCAGGGCTTGGGCGATCTCTTCGTAACTCAGGCCTTCGATTTCGCGCAGGGTGATGGCCATGCGCAGTTCCTCGGGCAAGGCGTCCATCGCGGCATTGACCGCATTGGCGATTTCCTTGCTCGCCAACACCGCTTCGGGCGTTTCGGTGTCGGCAACATTGGCGTTTAGTTCGCGCTCCGGCGCGGAAGTTTCATCGTCGTCCGCGGATTTGAGCTGGGATTGGTAGACCAACGGGTCGCGTTTGAGCTCCAGCAGTTGCTTCTTGGCGGTGTTGACCGCGATCCGGTAGAGCCAGGTGTAGAACTGGGCGTCGCCCCGGAATTGCGCCAGGGCACGGTAGGCGCGAATGAAGGTTTCCTGCGCGATGTCCTGCACGAGGTCGACATCGCGCACCATGCGCCCGATCAGGCGCTCGACACGGCGCTGATACTTGATCACGAGCAGGTCGTAGGCCCGCTGCTCGCCGGCCAGGGTCCGCTGCACCAGCATGGCGTCGCTGTCGGGCGGTGGCGGCGCGGTGTGGTCTTCCGGATTAATGCTCATGCGCGCGGCAATATACCCGAAGGGCGTGAAGCAGCAGGCTCAGCGCGCCGCATTCACCATCAAGGCGCGGCGCAGCGCCAGCCAGTCGCCGGGGGCACTCCGTGCTTCCAGCCAGATCCAGGCGGGCGCGCCCGCGGCACCGCGAAACTGCAGCAACAGCCATTGCTGCAGGTCCAGCACGATGCGTGGCGCCGCCAGGGGCAAGGCCTCGCTGCCTGGCTGATCTCGCCACGCCCAGCCGGTATCGCCCGGCAACGGCGATGAGGCGCCGCCACCGAAGCACAGCCAGCCGCAGGGTTGGCGCCACAGGGTCCACAAGGCAGCCCCCCACCAGGCCAGAACGGCTGTTGCCAGGCACAAGGCTTGCCACCGGGCCAGGCCGTTCCAGCCCAGGGCCAGGGCACCCGCAAGCAAGATACCGAAGCAGCCGAGCAGCAGCGCCCGAATGGCACAACGCCCCACCGGGAAGTTCACCGATGGGGCGTTCCGCATGGTGGCGGGATGCGCCGATCAGACGCGCTTGAACACCAGCGTGCCGTTGGTGCCGCCGAAGCCGAAGTTGTTCTTCAGCGCGACGTTCACCTTGCGATCGCGCGCGGTGTTGGCGCAGTAATCCAGGTCGCACTCGGGATCCTGGCTGAAGATGTTGATCGTTGGCGGGATCTGCTGGTGATGGACCGCCAGCACGGTGAACACGCTCTCGATACCGCCAGCGCCACCCAGCAGGTGGCCCGTCATGGACTTGGTGGAGCTGATGACCATGTTTCTGGCATGTTCGCCCAGCGCCGCCTTGACGGCGTTCGACTCGTTCACGTCACCGAGCGGCGTGGAGGTGCCGTGCGCGTTGAGGTAGTCGACCTCGTCGGCATTGACACCAGCATTGCGCAGCGCGTTGACCATGGCACGGCGGGGGCCGTCCATGTTGGGGGCCGTCATGTGGCCGGCATCGGCGCTCATGCCGTAGCCCGAAAGCTCGGCATAGATCTTTGCACCGCGTGCCTTGGCGTGTTCGTATTCCTCGAGCACCATCACGCCCGCGCCCTCGCCGAGCACGAAGCCGTCGCGGTCCTTGTCCCAGGGACGGGACGCGGTGGCCGGGTCATCGTTGCGTGTGGAGAGTGCGCGCATCGCCGCGAAACCGCCGATGCCCAGGGGCGACACGGTGGCCTCTGCGCCACCGGCCACGATCACGTCGGCGTCGCCGTATTCGATCTTGCGCGCGCCTTCACCGATGGCGTGCAGCCCGGTGGTGCAGGCCGTGACGACCGCCAGGTTGGGCCCCTTGAAGCCGAAACGCATCGACACATGACCGGAGATCATGTTGATGATCGAGGCCGGCACGAAGAACGGCGAGATGCGCCGCGGCCCGCGGTTGACCAGCTCCGAATGAGTCTCTTCGATCAACGGCAAGCCACCGATGCCCGAGCCGATGATGCAGCCGATGCGCGTGGCGGTTTCTTCATCCAGTGCCTCGCCCGTGGGCAGGCCCGAGTCCATCACCGCCTGATGGGCGGCGGCGACACCGTAGTGGATGAACGTGTCCATCGTGCGCGCCTCCTTGGCGCTCATGTAGGACTCCAGCTCGAAACCCTTGACCTCACCCGCGATGCGGCACGCCATGTTCGACGCGTCGAACTTGGTGATTGCGGCGATGCCGGAACGCCCGGCAATGAGGTTGGCCCAGGCGTCAGCCACCGTGTTGCCCACGGGGCTGATGCAACCCAGGCCGGTCACGACAACGCGACGGCGGCTCATGGGCGAATCAGGCTTTCTGGTGCTTGACGGCGTAGTCGATGGCGTTCTGCACCGTGGTGATCTTCTCCGCCTCTTCGTCGGGGATCTCGATGCCGAACTCGTCTTCGAGGGCCATCACGAGCTCCACGGTGTCCAGCGAGTCGGCACCGAGGTCGGCGACGAAGGCCTTCTCGTTCGTGACCTGGCCTTCTTCAACGCCGAGTTGCTCGGCAATGATCTTCTTGACGCGTGCTTCGATATCGCTCATAGGTCCCTCAAAGGGTGGTTGGAATGCAAGCCCGGCATTTTAGCCGGGGGATGGTGGTGGGGCGGCGGGGCGACAAACGTCCCGCTCAGGCCATGAACATGCCGCCGTTGACGTGGAGTTCCTGGCCCGTGACGTAGCCCGCTTGCGGGCTGGCGAGGTAGGCCACGGCGTGCGCGATGTCGGCCGGCTTGCCCAGGTGACCCAGGGGAATCTGGCCCAACAAGGCCTTTTGCTGCTCTTCGGGCAGCGAGGCGGTCATGTCGGTCTCGATGAAGCCGGGCGCCACGCAGTTGACGGTGATGTTGCGGCTGCCGAGCTCGCGCGCAAGGGCGCGCGTCATGCCAGCCACACCGGCCTTGGCGGCGGCGTAGTTGGCCTGGCCCGGATTGCCCGAAGCGCCGACCACGCTGGTGATGCTGATGATGCGGCCGTAGCGCTGTTTCATCATGGGCCGCATGACCGCGCGGCTGAGGCGGAAGACGGCCTTCAGGTTGGTGTCCAGCACGGCATCCCAGTCGGCGTCCTTCAGGCGCATGGCAAGCATGTCGCGCGTGATGCCCGCGTTGTTCACGAGCACGTGCAGTGACCCTTGCGCCTTGACGATCTCGTCGACAAGAGCGTCACAGGCCGCGACGTCGTTGACGTCGAGCACGGCACCGCGACTGCCGGCACCCGCCCCCGGCACCGCCTTGAGGGCGGCGTCCACCTTGGCGGCGCCCTCGGCGCTTGTGGCCGTGCCGATGACGATCAGCCCCTGATGGGCGAGCTCGTGCGCAATCGCTGCGCCGATACCACGCGATGCGCCGGTGACCAGGGCCACCTGGCCCGAGAATTTCACGTCAGACATGTGTGCCTCCAGGCTCAGGCCAGCAGGCCCTTGACTTCACCCAGCGTGGGCGGGTCGAACAACGCAGCACCCTGCAGGGTCGGGTCGATGCGCTTGGCCATGCCGGCGAGCACCTTGCCCGGGCCGCATTCGATCAGGGTGTCGATGCCGCGCGCACGGATGGCCTGCACGCACTCCACCCAGCGCACCGGGCCAAAGGCCTGGCGGTAGAGCGCATCGCGGATGCGGTCGGGATCGGTCTCGACCGCCACGTCGATGTTGTTGATGAGCGGAATCTGCGGCGCAAGCAATACCGTTTGCGAGAGCTTTTCGCGCAGGCGCTCGGCGGCAGGCTTCATCAGGCTGGAATGGAACGGTGCCGACACCGGCAGCGGCAAGGCGCGCTTGGCACCCTTGCCCTTGAGCACTTCGCAAGCCTTTTCCACCGCGGCCTTGCTGCCCGCGATCACGGTCTGCGCCGGGTCGTTGAAATTGACCGCCTCCACGACCTCGCCGCTGTCCGCGGCAAAACCGGCTTGCACCTCGGCGCAACCGGCCTTCACGAGCGTCGCGTCCATGCCGAGGATGGCGGCCATGGCGCCCGTACCCACCGGCACGGCCTCCTGCATGGCAGCGGCGCGGAATCGCACCAGCGGGGCAGCCTGAGCCAGCGTGAGCGAGCCCGCGGCCACCAGCGCGCTGTACTCACCCAGCGAATGTCCGGCGACAGCGGCCGGCAGGGCACCACCCTCGGCACGCCACACGCGCCAGGCAGCCACACCCGCCACCAGCATCACGGGTTGCGTGTTGGTGGTCAGCGCAAGTGCTTCCTTCGGGCCTTCATGAATCAGTCTGGTCACGTCCTCGCCGAGCGCATCGGAGGCTTCGCGCAGGGTTTCAAGCACGGCAGGGTGATCCGCCCAGGCATCGAGCATGCCCACGGCTTGCGATCCCTGGCCGGGAAAGACGAATGCAAACGCTTTCATGGTCGAGATGTCTCTTGTGTTGTTATGAGGGCAACGCCGCTGGCTCAGAAGTCGAGCAGCACGGCGCCCCAGGTGAAGCCACCGCCCACGCCTTCCAGCATCACGGTGTCGCCGGCCTTGACCTTGCCTGCACGCACCGCATGGTCGAGCGCCAGCGGAATGGAAGCGGCTGACGTGTTGCCATGCTGGTCCACGGTGACGATCAACTTGTCCAGCGGAAGCTTCAGCTTCTTCGCCGTGCCCTGCATGATTCGGATGTTGGCCTGGTGCGGAATCAGCCAGTCGATGTCTTGCTCGCTGCGACCCGCTTTGGAGAGCACTGTGCGCGCGGCCTGCTCGAGCACACCGACGGCCAGCTTGAACACAGCCTGCCCGTCCATCTTGAGCAAAGGATCGCCCGTGACCTGCCCGCCAGCCACATGGCCCGGCACACACAGGATGCCGACATGCTTGCCATCGGCATGCAGGTCGCTGGCGAGGATACCGGGCTCGTTGGCGGCCTCGAGCACCACGGCACCCGCGCCGTCGCCGAACAGCACGCAGGTGGTGCGGTCGTTGAAGTCAAGCAGGCGGGAGAAGATCTCGCTGCCGATGACCAGCGCGCAGTTGGCGCTGCCGGTGCGGATCATGGCGTCGGCCACCGTGAGCGCGTACACGAAGCCGCTGCACACGGCCTGCACGTCGAACGCCGGGCAACCGGCAATACCGAGCTTGTGCTGGACGATGGCTGCCGTGGAAGGGAAGACCATGTCCGGCGTGGACGTCGCCACGATGATCAGGTCGACATCTTCGGCGGCGCGGCCAGCGGCCTGCAGGGCGGCACGCGCCGCGTGAACGCCCAGGTCGCTCGCGAACACGCCATCGTCGGCGAAATGCCGCGCACGGATGCCGGTTCGCTCGATGATCCACTGGTCGCTGGTTTCGACACCACGCGGCGCCAACAGGGCCACCATGTCGTCGTTGGTGAGCCGGCGCGGCGGCAGGTGGCTGCCGGTGCCGGTGATGCGGGAGAAACGGGTCATGTCTGGCGCGGAGTCGCTCAGCGGGTCGGACTCAGAAGGTCGAACTCAGATGGTCGGAATGTGGCCCAGTTCACTCACCGTCTCGGGCGAGAGCAGCGGCCGGGCGTGTGCGATGCGTTGCCGCACGTTGTCGAGCAACCCTCGGGAGGCCGCATCATAAGCGCGCGCCAGGGCATGTTCAAAAGCGACGGCATCGGCCGAGCCGTGGCTCTTGAACACGAGCCCTTGCAGGCCGAGCAGCGCGGCACCGTTGTAGCGGCGGTGATCGACGCGATGGCGGAACGCGTTGAGCACCGGCATGGCAACCAGAGCGGCCATCTTGCGCCAGAGACTGCGCGTGAATTCCTCGCGGATGAAACCGGCGATCATCGAGGCCAGGCCCTCGCTGGCCTTGAGCGCGACATTGCCGACGAAACCGTCGCAAACCACGATGTCGGTCGTGCCCTTGAAGATGTCATTGCCTTCCACGTTGCCGTGGAAATTCAAATCGCCTGCCGAAGCGGCATTGCGCAGGAGCTGCCCCGCCTGCTTGATCACCTCGCTGCCCTTGATGACCTCTTCGCCCACGTTGAGCAGTCCCACCGAGGGCGCATCGCGACCGGTCATGGCCGCCACCAGGGCCGACCCCATCACCGCGAACTGCAGCAGGTGTTCGGCATCGCAATCCACGTTGGCGCCCAGATCGAGCACGGTGGTGGCACCGCCCGCCGCGTTGGGCAACTGGGTGGCGATGGCCGGGCGCTCGATCCCGTCGAGCGTCTTGAGCAGGTAGCGCGCGATCGCCATCAACGCGCCGGTGTTGCCCGCCGACACCGCCGCCTGGGCGTGCCCGTCCTTGACCTGCTGGATCGCCACGCGCATGGACGAATCCTTCTTGCGGCGCAGGGCAATCTCGATCGGATCGTCCATGGCCACCACCTCGCTGGCCGGCACAAGGGTGCAGCGCGGGTGGTCGAGCACGCGCTGCCAAGCGCGCATGACATCGGGTCGCCCCACCAGCAGCAGCCTCGCGTCGGCGTGCGACGCGAGGAACGCCGCGCAGGCCGGCAAGGTCGCGGCCGGCCCGACATCTCCTCCCATGCAATCCACTGCGACGGTGATCATGTCGGCATCCCGAACAGGCACATGAGGTGTGCCGGTTGCAATGAAAAGGGCCCGCATGCGGGCCCGTCGTTCCGTGCATCCGCGCGCGCCATGACGCGCGCCGCGGCCAGCCCCTGGATCAGGCTTCGGACTTGTTCTTGAGCACCTGACGGCCGCGGTAGAAGCCGTTGGGGCTGATGTGGTGACGCAGGTGCGTTTCGCCAGTGGTGGGCTCGACGGCGATACCGGGCGTGCCCAGCGCGTTGTGCGAGCGGTGCATGCCACGCTTGGAGGGCGACTTCTTGTTCTGCTGGACGGCCATGATGGGCTCCTGGGAAAGTTGGTTTGGGACGGAAGTGGCCCGCCCTGGCGCAAAGCCAAGCATTATAGCCCGATCGCCTTTGCCCGTCCAAGCCGACCGTCACGGACGACCCTTGAGCTTTTGCAGCGCAGCAAACGGGTGCGGGCGTTGCGGTGTCTCGTCCATGGCCGCGTCGGCCGCAGGCCCCAGCGCCGCCGGCGTGTCCGGACATTGCTCGTGCATGGGCACCAGGGGCAGTTCCATGATCAGTTCGTCCTCGACCACCGCCTGCATGTCGGGGCGGGGATCGAGCGCCAGCAGATCTTCCTCGCAATCGTCGTCCTGTGCCTCGGCGGTCGCCTCATCGGCCACGAAACGGAACCAGCGGTCCACGGACAACTCGGTGGAAACCGCGCCCAGACAGCGCTGGCAGGTGAGTGGAACCTCACCCCGGGCTTGCAGGTGCAGCCAGACCTCGGGCGCCGCACCGGTGGTGCCGTTGCGCCATTCCCCCCGGGCCGACCAACCCACCACGGCCTGCGGATCGATCGGGCCATGCAGGTCCTCGCCCAGGCGGGCCAGGTCGGCAAGCGGTATTTCGCCCGCCAGGATGTCACCGGCCTGCGCGAACCGCTGGGCATCGAGGCGGCGAAAGTTGAAAGGGCCCGTCGAGGGCTTCTGAGCGGAGGCCATCCGGTGATTGTAGGCAAGGGGTCTTCACAATACGCCCATGACCGCCCTTCTCTCCCCCGCCCGCCCGGTGGTGCTTGGCTCCACCTCCCCGTACCGCCGTGAACTGATGCAACGCCTGGGCCTGCCCTTTGAGGTGCTGGCTCCCGGCGTGGACGAAACCCCCGAACCTGGCGAAACACCCGCCGCGCTGGCGCAGCGCCTGGCCCTGGCCAAGGCGCGCGCCGTGGCGCGCCAGCGGCCCGCTGCCATCGTGATCGGCAGTGACCAGGTGGCCGACCTGAACGGCGAACCACTGGGCAAGCCTGGTACGCACGAACGGGCCGTCGAGCAGTTGCAGCGCATGCGCGGGCAGACCGTGGTGTTCCAGACCGCACTGGCCGTCGTGTGCCTGGACAGCGGCTTCGAGGCCGCCGACCTGGCGCCGGTGCGGGTGTGCTTCCGCGACCTCGACGATGGCGAAATCGAGCGCTACCTGCGCACCGAGCAACCCTACGACTGCGCCGGCAGCGCCAAGAGCGAGGGCCTGGGGATCGCCCTGCTCGAGCGCATCGACAGCGACGACCCGACCGCACTGGTCGGCCTGCCGCTCATCCGCACCTGCCGGCTGCTGCGCGCGGCGGGCGTACACCTGCCATGACGCCTGCTCGCCTCTTCCTGGTGCCCACGCCGCTGGATTTCGGCGCCGACCCGCAACCCCTGGCCCTCGCCCTGCCGGGGGAGACGGTTGACACGGCGGCGCGGCTGACGCACTGGATCGCCGAGAACGCCAAGAGCGCGCGCGCCTTCCTCAAACGCGTGGACGCGATCGCCCCGCTCGCCGTGCCGCTGCAGGCCCAGCAGATCGCCGAGCTGCCGCGCCAGGCGCACAAGCAGGGCGACCACGCCGCCGGCGCACTGGACACAGCAGCGCGCGCCCTGCTCGCCCCGGCCGTGCAGGGCCACGACATCGGCCTGCTGAGCGAAGCTGGCATGCCCGCCGTGGCCGATCCGGGCAGCAGCGTGGTTCGGGCCGCGCACGCCATGGGGTTGACTGTGGTGCCACTGGCGGGCCCGGTGTCGCTCATGCTGGCGCTGGCCGCCAGCGGCCTCAACGGTCAGCACTTTGCTTTTGTCGGCTACGTGCCGCAGGACGCGGCGGCTCGCAGCAAACGGCTGCGCGAACTGGAGGCGCACGCCACGCGCAGCGGCCAGACCCAGATCCTGATCGAGACGCCCTACCGCAACGTCGCGCTCCTGCAAGCGCTGCTGGAGCATCTGCAGGCGGGCACACGGCTGGCCGTGGCTTGCGCGCTGGGCCTGCCGCAGCAAGCGGTTCGCAGCGCCACGGTGGCGCAGTGGCGCCAGCAAGCCGCCTGGCGAGAGGCGCTGCCGCTGTCGATGCCGGCGGTGTTCCTGTTCGGGCCTTGAGCGCCGTGCGGGGTCAACCCATCACGCGCTTGAGGTGCGCGCGCACCGCGCCGCTGAGTTCGGGGTTGGCCAGGGCAAGATCGATGGTGGCCTCGAGGAAGCCTTCCTTGCTGCCACAGTCGTAGCGCCGACCGTCGTAGCGGAAGGCCTGCACGCGCTCTTTGCCGATCAGCGCGGCGATGCCATCGGTGAGCTGGATCTCGCCGCCCGCGCCCCGCGGCTGCTGGCGGATGCTCTCGAACACCGCGGGCGTGAGGATGTAGCGCCCGGCCACCGCCAGCGTCGACGGGGCTTTCTCGGGCGCGGGCTTTTCAACCATCGCGAACACCTCTGCGAGCGGCGCGCTCACGCCGTGCACATCAACCACACCGTAACGGCGCGTCTCGGCGCGCGGCACGTCCTGCACCGCCAGCACGGTGCCCGGGCTCTGCTCGTAGGCCTTGACCATCTGGGCCAGCACCGTGGGGCCGCCCTGCATCTGCTCGCGCCCGATCATGAGGTCGTCGGCCAGCAACACGGCGAAGGGCTCGTCGCCCACCAGGCGTTCGGCGCACAACACCGCGTGGCCAAGGCCCAACGCACGCGGCTGGCGCACGTAGGCGCAGTCCATGTCATCGGGCTTGATGGAGTTGACCAGCTCAAGCAGCGCGCCCTTGCCCGCGGCCTCCAGTTCGGCCTCGAGCTCGTAGGCGACATCGAAGTGGTCCTCGATCGCGCGCTTGTTGCGACCGGTCACGAAAATCATCTCGCGAATGCCCGCGGCGTAAGCCTCCTCGACGGCGTACTGCATCAGTGGCTTGTCCACCACCGGCAGCATCTCCTTGGGAATGGCCTTGGTGGCGGGCAGGAATCGGGTGCCCAGGCCACCCACGGGAAACACGGCTTTGCGGATCGTCATGGTGTGGAGTATTTCGGTATGCGCTGTCAAACAAGCCAACCATAATACCGACGGCCTACGGCAGGGACAGGAAACGCCGGGCATGCCGCACCCCGCTGCGCGGGGATGCTGAAACAGAATATTTCACATGAACATCACACCCGTCGTGCTGTGCGGTGGCTCGGGCACCCGCCTGTGGCCTTTGTCGCGCCAGAGTCTGCCCAAACAATTCGTACCCCTGGTGGGCGACAAATCGCTGTTGCGCCTGACGCTCGAACGACTGGCCTGGTGCGGCGAACCCGCGCTGTGCATCGCCTCGGAGGATCACCGCTTCCTGGTGTCTGACGACATCGAGCGCGCCAGCCAGCGTGGCGCCGTGGTGCTGGAGCCGGCCGCACGCAACACGGCGGCCGCCATGGCGCTGGCGGTGTTGCACGCCCAGACCACGGGCGATGCGCTGATGCTGTTCTGCCCTGCCGACCACCACATCCCCGACCCCGTGGCCTTCGGCGACACCGTGCGCCGGGGTGTGGCGGCGGCCGAGGCCGGCGCCATCGTCACCTTCGGGGTGGTCCCCACCTTCCCGAGCAGCGCCTACGGCTACATCGAACAAGGCGAGCCGCGCGCCGACGGCAGCCGCCGCGTGGCGCGCTTCATCGAGAAGCCACAGCCTGCTGCCGCGGCCGAGTTGCTGCTCAAGGGCGGCGTGCTCTGGAACGCCGGCATCTTCCTCACCAAGGCCAGCACGCTGCGGGCAGCGCTGCAGCGCCATGCGCCAGATATCTGGACGGCGTGCGAGCAGGCGATGTCGGGCGCAACGTCCGAGGCCCTGGGCCGGATCCGTTTCGTTCGTCCACAGGCCGAGGCTTTCCTCGCCTGCCGCTCGCAAAGCATCGACTACGCCGTGATGGAGCGGCATGACGATGTGGCTGTCGTGCCTTTCCAGGGCCAGTGGAGCGACGTCGGCAGCTGGAACGCGGTGGCCGACCTGGCCCCCGCCGACGACGCGGGCAACCGCGTGCGCGGCCAGGGTCATGCGCTGCAGGCACGCAACACCTTCATTCATGCCCCACACCGCCCGGTGGTGGCGCTGGGCACGCAGGACCTGCTCATCGTCGACACACCCGATGCGTTGCTGGTGGCGCAGCGGGACCACGCCGAGCAAGTGAAGGACGTGGTGGCACACCTCGCAGGCCATGCGGTGCCACAAGCGGCCACCCACCGGCGCGTGGCGCGGCCCTGGGGCTGGTACGACAGCATCGACCTGGGCGAACGCTTCCAGGTCAAGCGCATCGGTGTCAAACCGGGTGCGTCGCTCAGCCTGCAGAAACACCACCACCGCGCCGAACACTGGATCGTGGTCAAGGGCACGGCCGAGGTCACACGCGGGCAGGAGGTGTTCCTGCTGTCCGAGAACCAGTCGACCTACATCCCCATCGGCGAGGTGCACCGCCTGCACAACCCAGGCAAGATGGAGTTGGAAATGATCGAGGTGCAGTCTGGCGCCTACCTGGGCGAGGACGACATCGTGCGCCTGGAAGACGTCTACGGTCGCCAGCCCAGGCAGGCCTCATGACGGCCGCGCGGACCATCCTGCTCACGGGCGGCGCCGGCTACATCGGCAGCCACACCGCGGTTGCCCTGGTGGAGGCGGGGTTCGATCCGGTGATTCTGGACAATTTCGCCAACAGCCACCCGGTGGTGTTGCAGCGCCTGCAGCAGATCACCGGCCGGGCACTCCCGCTGGAGCGCGGCGATGTGCTCGACGCCCCTTGGTTGCTTGATGTGCTGCGCCGCCACCGCCCCGCGGGGGTGGTGCACTTTGCGGGCGACAAGGCCGTGGGCGAAAGCGTGGCCGACCCGCTCAAGTACTACCGCAACAACCTGGGTGGAGCCACCAGCCTGCTGCAAGCGATGTCAGCGGTCGCCACCGAGCACGGCGCGGCACCCACCCTGGTGTTCTCCAGCAGCGCCACCGTGTACGGCGATCCGGCGCGCGTGCCGATCACCGAAGATTTTCCGCGCAGCCACACCAACCCCTACGGCCACACCAAGCTGGTCATCGAAGACATGCTCAGCGCATTGCGGGTTGCGCAGCCACACTGGCGCATCGGCACGCTGCGCTACTTCAACCCGGTGGGCGCGCATGACAGCGGCCTCATCGGCGAGGACCCGGCGGGTATTCCCAACAACCTCATGCCCTATGTGGCGCAGGTGGCTGTGGGCGTGCGCGAGCACCTCAATGTGTTCGGCGGCGACTACCCCACGCCCGATGGCACCGGTGTGCGCGACTTCATCCACGTGATGGACCTCGCGCGCGGCCACGTGGCAGCCCTGCAGAGCTTGTTGAACCAGGGCGAGAGCTTCACCGTGAACCTCGGCACCGGCCGCGGGCACAGCGTGCTGGAGGTGGTGGCCGCCTTCGAGCGCGCCAGCGGGCGGCCCGTGCCCTACCGGGTGGCGCCGCGGCGTGCCGGAGACGTGGCCCAATGCTGGGCCGACGTCACCCTGGCGTCGCGCCTGCTGGGCTGGCAGGCGCGCCACACGCTCGACGAGATGTGCGCCGACGCCTGGCGCTGGCAGCGCCAGAACCCGCGCGGTTACCGCAGCTGAATACCGGCCGACTGCGCGGCCTTGAAAACGCCCTCGCCGACGCTTGCACCGAAGCGCCGCGCCAGCCGCAGCCCCAGGTTCTCGCGCTGGGTGTAGTCCACGATCTCCTCGGCCTTCACCACCTCGCGCGCCACGTGATCGAGGTTGCCCAGACCGTCGGCCAACCCGAGGTTGACGGCCTGCTGCCCGCTCCAGACCAAGCCGCTGAACGTGTCGGTGTTTTCCTTCAGGCGCTGGCCACGGCCCTTCTTCACCACGGCGATGAACTGCTCATGGATTTCGTTGAGCATGCTCTGCAGGTACGCCTTCTGCGATTCGTCGAGCGGGCTGAACGGATCGAGCAGCGCCTTGTTCTGGCCCGCCACCATGAGGCGGCGCTCCACGCCGAGCTTGTCCATCAGGCCGGTGAAACCAAAGCCGTCCATCAACACGCCGATGCTGCCCACGAGGCTGGCTTTGTCGACGTAGATGTCATCGGCCGCAGCGGCGATGTAGTAGGCCGCCGAGGCGCAGGTCTCTTCGACCACGGCATACACCTTTTTGTTGTGCAGCGCCTTGAGGCGGTGGATCTCGTCGTTGATGATGCCCGCCTGCACGGGGCTGCCACCCGGCGAGTTGATCAGCAGCACGATGGCCTGCGCACCCTCGTCCTCGAAGGCCTGCTTGAGCGCGGGCAACACGTTCTCGGCACTGGCCTCGGCACCCGAGGCGATGGTGCCCTCGACCGCGATCACCGCGGTGTGGGGCGTGGACACCTGCGACGAGGCCATGCCCTCGGCCTTGACCGCCAGCCACACGATGGCGACGATCACCAGCAGCCACATGAGGCGAAAGAACAGCTTCCAGCGGCGCGCCGCGCGCTGCTCGTTGAGCTGAGCGAACAGCAGCTTCTCGATGGCCTCGCGTTCCCAGGGCACGCCCGCGGGCCGCGGTGTGCCGGTGGCGTTGAAATCGTCGTTCATGGCGGTCTCGATGGTCAGAATTCGACAGGTTTGAGGTGGTATTGTGATCGCCAGTGCACGACGCCGTCGTGCTCGAACACCTCGATCTTGAACAAGCCGCCGCGGCATGGGCCGCCACGGCACTCGCCGGTGTCGGGCTCGTACACCGCACCGTGCGTGGCGCACAGCAGCCAGCGCGCGCTTTCATCGAAGAAGCGGTCGGGCTGCCAATCCATTTCCATGGCCACGTGCGCGCAACGGTTCAGGTAGGCGTGCACCTGCCCCCGGTAGCGGATCGCAAACGCGCGGCAGGTCTGCCCGGCGTAGTTCACGTCGAACGACACCGCCCGGCCGCCGTCGACCAGGTCGCGGCTGTTGCACAGCGGGTTCAGGTCGTCGGCCGGTGGGGGCATGGCACTCAGGCGTTGAGGCGCAGCCAGTCGTGCAGTTCGCGCACCGAGTGCGCCACGTGGCGCGGCGCCAGCGCGTGAAAGGCATCGGGCTCGTGCGCGCCGTAGCTCACGCCCACACTGGCACAACCGGCGTTCACGGCCATCTGCAGGTCGTGCGTGGTGTCACCGATCATCAGGGTGCGTTCGGGCTCCACGCCGAACTCGCGCATCAGCTCGTGCAGCATCAGCGGGCTCGGTTTGCCGGCGGTTTCGTCGGCGGTGCGAGAACCATCGAACACACCGCTCAGCTCCACCGTGCGCAGCACCTCGTCCAGGCCCCGGCGGCTCTTGCCGGTGGC
>VFQM010000972.1_pt1 | contig 27567 bp, 24 predicted proteins | sample 3512391 | NCBI WGS metagenome assembly VFQM01 (sample SAMN10412369, study PRJNA504923) | tailings metagenome | isolation source: Replicate 1 from Balatoc abandoned mine | place: Philippines | reverse complement strand
AGCTGCGCGCGAAGGATGGCATCGGGCGTCTTGTAGAACTTCACGCCGGCTTTCTTGAGCTCGATGTAGTCCAGCGAGTTGCGCTGGATCGCCTTCCAGCTCATGTCGGCGCTGGCGGCCTGCACACCGTAGTCGATGATGGCCTTCAGCTCGGCCGGCAGCGCGTCGAGCTTGGCCTTGTTGAAGAGGATCTCGAACTGCTCGCCCGACTGGTGGAAGCTCTGCAGCATGCAGTTCTTCACCACGTCCGGGAAGCCCAGGACGCGGTCGGAAGACGCGTTGTTGAATTCGGCGCCATCGATGAGGCCGCGGTCCAGGGCCGGCACGATTTCACCACCAGGCAGGGGGTTCACGGCGGCGCCCATGTCGGTGTACATGTCCACCGCCAGGCCCACGGTGCGGAACTTGGTGCCTTTGACGTCGGCCACCTTGGAAATCGGCTTCTTGAACCAGCCGAAGGGTTGGCTGGGCATGGGGCCGTACAGGTACGAGACCACGTCAAGGTTCAGGCTCTTGTAGATCTCGGCCAGCAGGTCCTTGCCGCCGCCGTAGTTGTGCCAGGCCAGCACCATGTTCGGGTCCATGCCGAACGCCGGGCCAGAGCCCCACAGCGCCAGCGCGGAGTTCTTGCCGTAGTGGTAGGCGACCACACCGTGGCCACCGTCGAGCGTGCCCTTGGCCACGGCTTCCAGCAACTGGAATGCCGGCACCACGGCGCCCGCGGGCAGCACTTCGATCTTGAGCTTGCCGCCGGCCATGTCATTGACCTTCTTGGCAAAGTCGTTGGCGTACTCGTGGAAGATGTCCTTGGCCGGCCAGGTCGACTGGAAGCGCAGTGCGGTGGTCTGCGCGGTGGCGACCATCGGCACAGCCATGGCACCGGTGGCGACGGCAGCGCCCTTGAGCATGCCGCGGCGGGACGTGACGGTCTTTTTCTCGGTCATCGGTTGTCTCCAGGAACGGGTTGTGGAACGGGCATCATCCGTCTGCAAGCATGCTTACCAAGACAGGGTTTTCACCAACATTCAGCTTGGTGCAAGCTGCGAAATCCCCGCGAACGCCTCTGTAGCGCGTCTGTGGCGCGTGGGTCTGAGGCCGCGTGATTTTTTTTGAATGGTCCGATGAAATCCATGCGCGCAGGTCGGCCATGATGCAGACCAATGTGCGCCAATCCAACCCCGGGGGCCTTGTGATGTCCGAATCCAACCTGCAACCGATCCAGCTTCTTGACCCGGCCTCGGGCACCTGCACCTATCTGCTGTTCGACCCGCAGTCGCGGGAAGCGGTGATCATCGATCCGGTGGACGAGCAACTGCCGCGCGATCTCGACGCGCTGCAGACCCACGGCCTCAAGCTGGTCTGGTCGGTCGAGACCCACGCCCATGCCGACCACATCACCAGCGCCGGGCGGCTGGTGGAGCTCACCGGTGCGCGCACGGCGGCGCCTGCCGGCTGCGGCATCGGCACCGCCGTGGTGCAGCTCGAACACGGGGATGAACTGCGCTTCGGTGCCGAGACCTTGCGTGCGCTGCACACCCCGGGCCACACGGCGGGCAGCATGAGTTTCCTGTGGCGCGACCACGTGTTCACCGGCGACACGCTGCTCATCGACGGTTGCGGGCGCACCGACTTCCAGTCCGGCAGCGCGAGCGACCTCTACCGAAGCCTCACGCGCGTGTTGTTCGCGCTGCCCGACGGGACCACCGTCTGGCCCGGGCACGATTACCACGGGCGCAGCCACTCCACCATCGGACACGAAAAGCGCCACAACGCGCGGGTGGCTGGCCGAAGCGAGGCCGGGTTCGTGGCGCTGATGGAAGGGTTGAGCCTGCCGCGCCCGCGCCGCATCGACGAGGCCGTGCCCGCCAATCTGACCTCGGGTCTGCGTCACGATGCCGGCGGTGATGCGCTGGACGCGCCCCGCCCGGCCCAGGGGGCAGCGGCGGGCAGCTATGCGGGCGACATCTCGCCCGAGCTGGCGTGGCGCTGGGTGCAGGACGGGCGCGCCGTGCTGGTGGATGTGCGCACCGACGCCGAACGCGAGTGGGTGGGTTTTGTGCCCGAGGCGACGCCGGTGGCCTGGAAGCAGTGGCCGGGCATGGCGCCCAATCCCGATTTCGACGCGCAAGCCAGGGCGGCCGCGAACGGTGGCAAGCCCTTGTTGATGCTGTGCCGCAGCGGTGTGCGCTCGATTGCCGCGGCCCAGCGCGCCACCGCCCTGGGCCTGGAGGCCTACAACATTCTCGAAGGCTTCGAGGGCGACCCCGACGGCCAGGCGCACCGGGGCACCCTGGGCGGCTGGCGCCGCCGCGGCCTGCCCTGGCGGCAGAAATGACAAACACAGGCGCGGCGAAAACGAGACGCCCATCCGACCACTGGTCGGCTTTACAGGCCCAAACTTGAGACGAAAGCCTCACATCCCCTGTCAACTCTGACAGGGTTCGTGCGATCCGTCACACATTCATTTTTTTAATGGAGTTCTCAGGCCGTCTAGGAGAACTCCATGAATTCGTTGGGAACGTTGGAACGCGCGGTTGCCAAAGAGCCCGCCATGCACCCTGCCGTGCTCGCCCGCCTCGAGCGCGACTTCAAGCCCCGTTGGGAAGGGCAGTGGGGCGGGCGCTTCGTGCTGCACGGCAGCCAGCCCGGCCCCGACGCCGTGCGGCTGGACGGCAACGACTACCTCAGTGTCACAGGGCACCCCGACATCGTGTCGGCGCAAGTCTCGGCCCTGACCCGCAGCACCGAGTTCGTGGTGCAGTCGGGCGTGTTCCTGCTTGAGCAGCACCCGTCGCGCGCGCTGGAGCAAGCACTCGCAGACTGGGTGGGCAAGGAAGACGCGCTGGTCTGCCAGTCGGGCTACGCGGCCAACGTCGGCCTGTTGCAGTCCATCGCCAACGCCGACACGCCGGTGTACCTGGACGGCATGGCCCATACCTCGCTGTGGGAGGGTGCGCACGCCGCGCGCGCCCCGGCGCACATGTTCCGCCACAACGACCCGGACCACCTGGACCGCACCCTGGCGCGCAAGGGCCCGGGCGTGGTGGTGGTCGATTCGGTCTACAGCACCACCGGCGCCCTGTGCCCGCTGCGCGAGATGGTGGAGGTGGTGGAAAAGCACGGCGCCATGATCCTGGTGGACGAGTCGCACTCGCTGGGCACGCACGGCCAGCGCGGCGCCGGCCTGTGCGCCGAACTCGGGCTGACGAACCGGGTGCATTTCATCACCGCCAGCCTGGCCAAGGCCATGGCCGGGCGGGCGGGTTTCTTCACCATGCCGGCCAGCATGCGCTACTACGTGCTGAGTTCGAGCTTTCCGAACATCTTCAGCTCCTGCCTGCTGCCGCACGAGGTGGCCGGCCTGCGCGCCACGGTGGACGTGCTGCAGCGTGCCGACGTCCAGCGCGAGCGGCTGTTCCAGATCACGCAGCGCCTGCGCGAGCGCATCACCGAAATCGGTTACCCCATCCACCAGGGCACCGAGCAGATCATTGCGCTGGAGGCGGGCCTGGAGTCCACCACCATGCAGCTGCGCGACGAACTGGAAAAACGCGGTGTGTTCGGCGCCATCTTCTGCGCGCCCGCCACCAGCCGCAACCGTGCCATGGTGCGCCTCACGCTGAGCGCGGCGCTCACCGATGCCGAGCTCGACCACATCGAGGCGGTGCTGGCCGAGGTGGCGCCTATCGTGCAACCCTGGGACTGGCCGATCGCGCGCCGTGGCCGGGTGGGTGCGGAGGCCGTCGCGGCCTGAGCCCGGCTCGCGGGGTGTGTGAGGCAACGCTGGCGCAAGCCGGCGTTGCGCCGTTCAGTGGTCCTGCACGGTGCGGTGGTTCTCGGCCTGCAGGAAGTGCTGATAGGCTTGGATCGGCTGCGGCAGCTCGGCGGCCTCGATGGTGAAACTGGCCGCCATCAGCAGGCCGTCCTCGCCGATCGGGGTGGCCGACGCGGTGCGCACCGGCCCGCGCAAGGCCAGTTGCTGGTGCAGCTCCACCGCCGCCAGGCGGCGCCCGTCGCGCACCGCCTGCACCACGTCCATGCCCAACGCCGCCGAGGCGGCCAGTTCGGCCAGATCGCCCAGGCTCGCGGTGGGTTCCAGCTGCAGCCAGTGCGCGGTGCCGGCGGCGTCCAGGCCCAGCAGGCCGAAGGGTTCTCCCACGACCACATACTCCACCCAGTGGTGGTGCGTGTAGTCGCGCAGCCACTGCGCCACCGACGGGATCTGCAGCAAGGACAGTTGTTGCGGGCGCAGCACGCCGCGCCACAGGGTGTTCAGGCGCGGGTGGGGCGCCTGGGCGAGTCGGCGCAGCACCCCCAGCAGGTGGCGCGTGATGTCGGTGGCCTGCTTGGGCACGAACTGGTCGATCAGCCCGTTGTTGAAGGCCTGGATGGCGATCTGCTCGTCGGCCTGCCCGGTGAGCAGCACGCGCGAACCGGGCCAGTCAAGCAAGGTGTTGAGCACGGTGAGCCCGTCGGTGCCGGGCATGTCGTAGTCCACCACGCAGATCTTGGCCAGCCGGTAACGCTCGGGGCGCGAGGCCCAGTAGTGAAGCACCTGCGGGATCAGCGCCTGGCCCTGGCGCCAGCGGTCGATCATCTGCACCTGCAGCGCGGCATCGGCCTCCCAGTGCGCGGGCTCGGCCTGCATGCGCGCCAGGAAGCCCGAAGGCCGCGAGTAGAGCTCGACCTGGGTCTGCCCGGGAACGACCATGCCCAGCATCTCGAGGTAGTCGGGATCGTCGTCGAGAAACAGCACGGCGCCCGGGCGCTGGAACAGGGAAAGTGTCAGGGCCATGGTGTCAAGCGGTCTGGGTGGGCCGCGCCGGCGATCCCGTGGCCGACAAGGGCAGGTCGATCATGAAGACGGCACCCAGGCCGGGTTCGGAGTGCACGCTGATGCGACCGTGGGCCGCCTCGACCACGTTCTTGCAGAAGGTCAGACCCAGCCCGTTGCCGGCGCCCGCCTGCGTGGAGTAGAAGGGCTCGAAGATGCGCGACTGCAGCTCGTGCGAGATGCCGATGCCGTCGTCCGAGACCGCGATGCGGCCCTTGCCATGGTGGATGCCGACGTCCACACGCAGGTCGCCGGGCTGGGGTGCATTGCTCGCCGAGGCCAGGGCGTGCAGCGCGTTCTTGAGCAGGTTGGTGATGACCTGCGAAAACATGGCGCGCGAGCCGGTGAAGCAGAAGTCCTGCTGCACCTGCACACGCACGCAATCGCGCTCGCGCGAGCTGCGGTACGGGTAGTTGGCCACCACCTCATGCACCAGTTCGGCGGCCTGGATCGGCAGGTTTTCGCGCGGCAGGCGCAGCAATTGCGCGTTGGAGATCTGGGTGTCGATCTGCCGGTTCATGCTGCGCACCAGGTTCTGCAAGCGGGTGGCGAGCTCCTCGAACTTCTTGCGTTTGGCATCGCCGACGTCGTGCTGCGACAGGTTGCGCAGCACGTCGCCCATGAGGTTGACCGTGGCCAGCGGCGTGCGCAGTTCGTGCGCCATCACGCCCATGGTGGACAGCGTGTTGAGCAGGCGTGCGCGCCGCAGGTTGGCGCTCGACAGCCCCAGCATCAGGCCCATCGACCAGGCGAAACCGATCACCACCAGATTGGCCATCGGCTGCTCGGGCCCCGGTGCGGCCGTGCCCAGCAGGTGGCTGGTGAGCAGCCCCGCGCCGCCACCGGTGAGCAGACCGAGCGTCGCGATGCGCCAGTCGGTGGCGTGGTAGTAGATGAGCACCATGGCAACGAAGCTGCCCAGCCACACCGGGTTGCCGCCATTCATGCTGTACATCCAGGTGAAGAACCAGGGCAGCTGGATCCAGGTGGCCAGCGTGAACCAGCGGCCGCTGGAGGCCGAGGTCGGGTCGCGCCGCAGGCCGGGCATCAGGTAGATCAGCGCGGTGAGCGCCATGAACAGGCGCGCCAGAGGGTTCTCGTAGGGCTGAGGCAGCGCATACGCCCACATCCAGTGGAACAGCATGTGACCGGCGAACGTGAACACACCGATCCACAACAGGCGTTGCGAGGATGGGTGCAAAATGGCCTCGAGCGGTGCATCGATGACGTCGTCGTGCAACCACTGCCGCCAGCGCGTCAGCGTGTTCTTCAATTGCAACCGGTCCAGCCGCAACATGCTCTCCTGTTCACAAGCGCGCAAATCCTCCCGGGCGTCGGCCCGGCGGGTTGCGCGCATTCTGCGCCCTGATGGGGCCGGGCAGGCATGACCCTCCCTGTCAACTTTGACAGTGTGGGGGTCGACAGCATCCTCGCGGACTGGCTGTGCGCCCTGCGTGAACAGGGCGTCGAGGCGCTGGTCGTGCTGGGGCCCGATCCGTTGGGGCCGCGCGAGAAGCGCGATGTGCTGGCGGTGCACCCGCCACGGGTGCTGGGTGCCGCCGAGGCGCTGGCCGAAAGCCGCGATTTCGGATCGAGCTGGCGTGAGAGCGACGCACCGCTGGTGGCCTGGCAGGACATCGCCAAGTCCGCGGCGGACCAGGGCAGCCGCTGGCGCCGCCTGTTCCTTGCGCACGGTCACCAGAGCCTCGTGCGGGTGGCGTTTCCCCTGCCTGCAGGGCGCGCCTTCGAGTGCTTCCTGTTCAGCCCGCGCGCCTTCGGCAGCCGCACCGAGGCCGCGACGCTGGCCTGGTCGGCCTTCAACGTGTGGCCCATGCTCAAGCGGGCGCTGGCCGAGCAGCGCGTGGCCCTGAGCCCGCGCGAGCTGGAAAGCCTGAACCTGGCCTTCGAGGGCATGACGGCCCGTGAGACCGCCACCCGCATGGAAGTCTCCGAGCGCACGGTGAACTACCACCTGGCCAACGCCATGGCCAAACTGCAGACGGACAACAAGCTTGCCGCCGTGCAACGCGCCTGCTGGATCGGCCTGATCTGAGGTCTGAGGCGCCGGGCTGACGCGCGGAGTGCCCCGAAGCGGTGCGTTCGTCATAATCGCGCCCCATGTCGCTTCTTGCCCTCGACGTCGGTAACACGCGCCTGAAGTGGGCGCTGTATGAAGAACCGCGCGTGGGTGCCCGGCTCATCTCGCACGGCGCCCAGTTCCTCGAGAACATCGAGTCGCTACAGGAGGGCGACTGGAGCCGCCTGCCCACCCCGCGCTGGGTGCTGGGCTGCGTGGTGGCCGGGGACGCGGTCAAGCGTCGCGTCGAGGAACAGCTCGAGCTCTGGGACGTGACGCCACGTTGGGTGGTGTCCAGCAGTTCGGAGGGCGGCCTGATCAATGGCTACGACCACCCCGCGCGCCTGGGCTCGGACCGCTGGGTCGCCATGATCGGCGCGCGCCAGCGCTTGCTGGCACACGGCCCGGCACGCCCCTGCGTGGTCGTGATGGTGGGCACGGCGGTGACCGTCGAAGCCATCGATGCACAGGGCCGGTTCCTGGGCGGCATCATCCTGCCGGGACACGGCATCATGCTGCGCGCGCTCGAGTCGGGCACTGCGGGCCTGCACGTGCCCACCGGTGAGGTGCGCGATTTTCCCACCAACACCAGCGACGCGCTCACCAGCGGCGGCACCTTTGCCATTGCCGGTGCCGTGCAGCGCATGGTGGAGAACCTGCACCGCCATTGCGGCGAAGCGCCCGTGGTCTTCATGACGGGTGGGGCGGGCTGGAAGATGGCCCCGTCGATGTCCACCGAGGTCGAACTGGTGGAAAGCCTGATCTTCGACGGACTGCTGCACATCGCCAGTCAGCGTCTGAACATCGCGCAAGTCTGACGCACCCCGTCGGCAACGACGCTTCAATCCGAATCGTTGAGGCCCCAGGGCAGCATCAGCGTCAGCGCCAGCAACTGGTTGAAGGCCGGCGTGAAGCCGTCGATGATGGCCTGCGGCTCGGGGCACAGCGCGGTGTCGGCGATGACGCCGAACTGGACCCCGCCGCCGTAGCTCAGCACCGACACGCCCAGCCCCACGGTGCCGGTCTGCGGCACCCAGAACATGGTCTGCTCCAGTGTGCTGCCGCACACCTGCAGCTTCGTCCCCGGGCCTGGCACGTTGGTCATCACCGCGGTGGTCTTGCGCCCGAACAGGCTGAGCAGCGCGTCTTGCGCCGGCTTGATGAGCAGGCCCGCCAGGCTGAGCACCCCGAACGCCAGCAGCGGCTGCAGGCTGCCCTTGAGCTCGCTCATGCGGGCGCGCACCGCGTAGAGGCGCTCCACCGGGTTGGTGATGCCGATGGGCAGCAGCAGCGGCACCAGGCCGAAGCGGTTGCCCAGCTTCCAGGCGTCTTCCAGCGGGCGCAGGTTGATCGGCACCATGGCGCGGATCTCCTGCCCCCGGGTGTCGTCGCCGAGCCCGCGCAGGTAGTTGCCGATGGCGCCGGCCACGCACGACAGCAACACATCGTTGACCGAGGCGTTGAAAGCCTTGCCGACGGCCTTCACCGCGTCGAGCGGAATCGGCTCGCACCAGGCCACCTTCTTCACGGCGCCGGGCGTGCCCTTCAGCCGCGTTTTCGAGTCGTCCGGCATGAGCGCGAGGGCCGCCGCGTCGCTGGCGAGCTGGGCGCCAATGCGCGCGATGTCCAGGGCCTGGTCCACCGTGCCGGTGAGGGCCTGCTGCGGTGCGGCCACCAGCGCAAGCGATTTCGCCGCGCCGCCGCCGGCCACTTCGAGGGCGCGCGCGGTGAGGTCGCCGAGCGGGCGGATCAGGGTGTCGGCGACCCAGCCTTCCGCGCCTGCGGCCCCTTCACGCGCCGGCTTGCGCCGGCTGCGCTGCGGCGGCGATGTGCCGCCGTCGACCAGGCTCATCATCACGCTGATGAGCGCGATGCCATCGCCAATGCAGTGGTGGATCCGCGCGATCAGCGCCGAGCCGCCCTCGTATTGCTCGATGAGTTCGAAACGCCACAGCGGGTGCGCGTGGTCCAGCGGCTGCATGGCGAGCGCGGCCACCCTTGCCTGCAGCGCGTCCTGCGGACTCTGGCCCCGGGTGCGTTTGAGGCGGTGCGTGCCAAGGTGGCGTTCGAGCCGGAAGTCGGGGTCGTCCACCCAGGCCGCACCGGCGGCGTCCTCGCGCGCGATCTGGCGAAAGCGCCGGTAGCGCAGCAGCCGCTCGGTGATGCGCTCGGCCAGCGCGTCCCGCGAGATCGCCGGCTTGAGGATCCACACGCCCACGATCATCATCAGGTTGGAGGGTGAATCCATGCGAAGCCAGGCCGTGTCGACCTTGCTCATGCGCTCGCCTTCCAGGCCGATCGCGGTGCTCAGCGCCTGCGTGACGGCGGCGACGCGGTGATCCATGCTGTCTCCTCGGGTGGGTTCTCTATTCTGGCGAGGCGCGGCTCCGTAAGATACCGGGAGAAACCGCCATCCCCGGCGCGATGCCTTCAGCGCCACACCCCCAGGAGACCCCATGTCCGATCTCAAAGCCCGTTTCGAAGCGGCCGTTGCCAACTCCAAGAAGCTCGCCGAGCGCCCCGACAACAGCACGCTGCTCAAGATCTACGGCCTCTACAAGCAGGCCACCGCGGGCGACAACGCCGAGAAGAAACCCGGCTTCGGCGACATGGTGGGCCGCGCCAAGTGGGACGCCTGGAACGGCTTCAAGGGCACCTCGTCCGACGACGCCATGCAGCAATACATCGATCTGATCGAAAGTCTGTCTTAAGCCCACCCCGCCGCGCTGCGCGCGACCCCTCAAGGGGCGGCGCCTGCGGCCCGGCAAAGCCGGTTCCGCGGCACCCTCGATGGACCACCCGGGCACGCTCAGGTGGTTTTCTTTTTGGCGGCTGTTTTTTTGGCGGCGGGCTTCTTCGCCGCCAGCAGCGTGTCGAGGTTCTTCACGATCTCGGCCTCGATGCGCTCCTTGAAGGCGCCCAGCAGGAAGCCCAGCTTCGCGTCGAGCACGAAGCGATCGGCCGTGACGTGCAGACACCCGCTGACACCCGAGCGCGTGAACTCCACCTCGTCGGCCTGCTTGCCCTCTTCGTAGGTGCAGCTCATGTCGAATTCGTTCTCGGCCTGCTCGGCCCATTCCCAGGCGATCTTGCGCGCCGCTGCCAGGCCCAGGCCGTGCTCGCGTTCGATGTGGATGTCGGCCATGCGGTGTGTCTCCTCGTGGATTCAGCGGGTCGGCGCCAGGGATTGCAGCGCGGCGTGGCGCTCGGCCTTCGGCAGGCGGGCCAGCGCCGCCACCGCATCATAAAAGCGCGGGAAGTCGCGTCCCTCGCGCTCGAACAGGGCCTCGAAGGCCGGCACGAAGCGGTCGTACGCGCCTTGCGCGCCGAGCAGCGCGTTGTTGGCGCGGGCCACCCAGGCGTCGAAGGCGGCAAAGCCGCCCCAGAAGGCCTTGAGCGCGGCGTACTCGCGCCGGAAGTCATCCATCACCGCCTGCTTGCGTACGCGCTTGGCGTCGTCGTCGAGCGCCGGGTCGGCATACACGGCCTGCAGGCGCTCGCGCACCGAGCGTGTCAGTTGGCGAAAGGCGGTGCGGCGCTGGTCGAAGGCGGCGTATTCGGCGCGCGCTGCCGGCGTGGCGGCCGTGGCCAGCCAGCGCTGCACACCCACGCGCTCCACCGCGGTGGCGAAGGACTCGTTGAACGCGGTGTCGTCCTTGGCATAGACGACCTGGTGGGCCAGTTCGTGGAACACCAGCCGCGCGAGTTCGCCTTCGGGGTAGTGGATGAAGGTGTTGAGCAGCGGGTCGCCGCCGGCCCAGTTCATCCAGCCCAGGGTGGAGTAGGCGGGCACCGGGTAGACGGCCACCTCCAGATGATCGCCGCCCAGGCTGTCGGCGAAGGCGCGCGCGTCGGCCTCGCGGTAGTAGCCGCGGTAGCTGACGCAACCGGCCACCGGGAAGCACCAGGTCTTGAGTTCCAGCGACAGCGGCGGCGCGGCCACCACGTTGTAGACGGCAGCGCGGCGGCCAAGGTCGGCGTAGCGGCGGTAGCTGGCGTTGTCGGGCAGGCCGAGTTCGCTGGCCGCGAACGCGCGCACGCGTTGTGCGAGTTCGAGCCGCTCGCGCAGCGGCCCGGGTGTGGCCGGGTCGGCCAGCCAGTCGGCCACCGGGCGGGCGCGCCACATCAGCTCCGCGTGGCCGGTGAGGGACTGCCAGTAGTAGCCCGGCCCGCTGGTGCGCGCGCAGCCGGTGGCCAGCGCAGCCGCCGCCAGCAGCAGCGCCAGCGCGGCACGGCGCATCAGGGCGTTGCCTCCGCCGTGGCGTTCAGTGGCGCCACCTGCACATGACAGTCATAGAACGTGGGCCCGCGGCCCAGATCGGTGAGGCGCTGGCTCGTCACCTCGTTCACGTTGGTGCCGAAGGGCCCGAGCTTGCGCCACCAGATGCCCAGCCCATTGACCACGCCCGGGCGCGCGCGCGCGGACACCTCGGCCTCGCAGCGGTATTCGCCGCGCTCGTTGAACACGCGCACCATCTGGCCGTTCTCGATACCGCGTGCCGCAGCGTCGTCGGCGTGGATCTCCAGCAACGGCCGGCCTTCAATGTCACGCAGGCTCTGCACGTTGACGAAGCTGCTGTTGAGGAAGTTGCGCGCCGGTGGCGAGATCATGGCCAGCGGGTAGTCGGGGTGGGTGCCGCCGGGTTCGGCGTTGGGCAGGTGGTCGGGCAGCGGGTCCAGCCCTTGCGCTGCCAGCCGCTCGCTGTGGAATTCGCACTTGCCCGAAGGTGTGGGGAAGCCGCCGTCGGCGAACGGGGCATCGGGCAGCGCCAGGGTGGCCCAGCCGGTGTCCAGCAACTGCTGGAAATCCACCCTGTCACCGAAGGCGGCGCGGCACAGCGTCAGGTCGTCGTCGGCGAAGCAGGGTTCGTCAAAGCCCATGCGCGCGGCCAGCGCACGGAAGATGTCGGCGTTGCTGCGTGCCTGGCCGAGCGGGGCGATGGCAGGGCGGTTGAGCAGCACGTCGGTGTGGCCGTAGCTGGTGTGGATGTCCCAGTGTTCGAGCTGCGTGGTGGCGGGCAACACGATATCGGCGTGGTCGGCGGTGTCGGTGAGGAAGTGCTCCAGCACCACGGTGAACAGATCCTCGCGCGCGAAGCCGCGCACCACCTTGCCGGAATCGGGCGCCACCGCCACCGGGTTGCTGTTGTAGACGATCAGGGCCTCGATCTTCGGTCCGAACTCGGGTGAGGCCTCGCGCAGCAGGTCGTCACCGATCGTGCTCATGTTGATGGTGCGCGGCGTGCGCCCGGCCAGCAGGTCGGGCCGGAACAATGCGTCGCGGCGCACCGGGAACAGGCCGGAAGAAGACAGCAGCACGCCCCCCGCGCGGTGCCGCCAGGCGCCCACCAGCGCGGGCAGGCAGGCCACCGCACGCGCGGCGTTGCCACCGCCGCGCACGCGCTGCATGCCGTAGTTCAGCCGGATGGCGGCTGGCCTGGTGGTGCCGTAGGCGCGGGCCAGGTCGATGATCTGCTGCACCGGCACGCCACAGACCGCGGCCGCGCGCTCGGGCGGCCACTGCAGGGCGCGCTCGCGCAGGCTGGCCCAGCCCAGGGTATGGCGTTCGATGTAGTCGTGGTCCAGCCAGTCGTGCACGATGAGCTCGTGCATCAGCGACAGCGCGAGCGCGGCGTCGGTGCCGGGCTTGAGCGCGATGTGCTCGTGGCACTTGTCGGCCGTTTCGGTGCGGCGCGGGTCGATGCAGACCAGCCGCGCACCGTCGCGCTTGGCTTGCTGCGCAAGCTTCCAGAAATGCAGGTTGCTGCCGATGCTGTTGCTGCCCCAGATCAGGATCAGCCTGGCTTCGGCGAAGTGCTCCACCCGCATGCCGACCTTGCCGCCCAGCGTCTGGGTGAGGCCCTCGCCCCCGGCTGCCGAGCAGATGGTGCGGTCCAGCAGCGAGGCGCCCAGGCGGTGAAAGAAGCGCGCAGCCATGCCTTCGCTCTGCACCAGGCCCATGGTGCCGGCGTAGCTGTAGGGCAGGATGGCCTGCGGGTCGCGGGCAGCAATCGCCGTCAGGCGCGCAGCGATCTCGTCGAGCGCGGCGTCCCAGCCGATGGGCTCGAAGCGGCCGCTGCCCTTGGGGCCGATGCGCCGCAGTGGCGTGAGCACCCGCTCGGCATGGTGGGTGCGCTCGGCGTAGCGCGAGACTTTGGTGCACAGCACACCGTCGGTGTGGCGGTGCGCCGGGTTGCCCTGCACCTTGACCGCGCGGCCACCTTCGACCGTGGTCAGCAGCGCGCAGGTGTCGGGGCAGTCGTGCGGGCACGCCCCGCGAACAACAAAGGAGGCTTCGGTCATGTGACGGCGTGGGTGTTGCGTGCGGATCATAGGCAGGCGCGCCTGCCCCGCGCAGCGCACCGCTCAGCGGATGGCACGCGTTGCGGTGTCTGGCTGTTTATACCCTTACAAAGTATTGCTGTCCCACGAACGATCAGCCTTGGAGGGCCCCTCATGCGACGTCGACAACTCTTGCGCGCGGCCAGCGCTGCCGCCGCGCTGCCCGGCATTGCCCTGCTGCCCGGCCGCGCTGCGGCGCAGGTGGCGGGCCTGACCGACACGGCCATCGTCCTGGGCCAGTCGGCGCCGTTCAGCGGGGCGGCCGAACAGCTCGGCCTGCAGTTCCACCTGGGTGCGCAGCTGTTCTTCGAGCAGCTCAATGCCAAAGGCGGCGTGCAGGGCCGCAAGATCGAGTTGCGGCGCCTGGACGACGGGTACGAGCCTGACCGCTGCGTGGCCAACACGAAGCAGTTCATCGGCGATGGCGTGTTCGCACTGTTCGGCTACATCGGCACACCCACCAGCGTGGTGGCCCTGCCGCTGGCCACCGAGGCCAAGGTCCCGTTCTTTGCGCCCTTCACCGGCGCCGAGGCCCTGCGCACGCCGTTCAACCGTTACGCCATCCACGTGCGCGCCTCGTACTTCGACGAGACCGCCGCCATCGTGCGCCAGCTCACCCAGGTGGGCATCAAGCGCATCTCGGTCTTCTACCAGAACGACGCCTACGGCAAGGCGGGCCTGGAGGGCGTGACGCGTGCGCTCAAGGAACTCAATCTGGAGCCGGCCTCCACCGGCACGGTGGAGCGCAACACGGTGGAGGTGAGCGACTCTGTCAAGTCGATCATGGCCGGCCGTCCCGAGGCCATCGTGCAGATCAGCGCCTACAAATCCTGCGCCGCCTTCATCCGCGAATCGCGCAAGGCGGGCTTCGCGGGCAACCTGTACAACGTCTCCTTCGTGGGCACGCAGGCCCTGCTCGACGAACTCGGCAAGGACGCGCGCGGTGTGGCGGTGAGCCAGGTGATGCCCTTCCCGTACAGCCCGGTGTCGCCGATCTCGGGCGAGTACCTGGCGGCGGTGCGCGCCAAGCAGGGGCGCGCGCCCAACTACTCGGGCATTGAAGGCTTTGTGGCGGCCAAGGTGTTCACCGAGGCCCTCAACCGCGCCGGCCGCGGTGTCTCGCGCGAGGGCTTCATCAACGCGGTGCAGACCCTGCGCAACATGGATCTGGGCGGCTTCCCGCTGGATTTCGGACCCAACAAGCACACGGGCTCGAAGTACGTCGAGCTGACCCTGCTGACCGAGGACGGGCGCATCCGGCGCTGATTCCCGGCGACCTGTCCGGTCTGTCGCTGCCGGGGCTGCCACGCACGCCCCGACCCGATACCATGCCCGGTTTCGGAGACCGGACATGAAACTCATCGATTCCATCGTCACGCAGGCCGCGGGCATTGCGGCCGTGCGTCGCGACATCCACGCCCACCCTGAGCTCTGTTTTGAAGAGGTGCGCACCGCTGATGTGGTGGCGGCCAAGCTCACCGAGTGGGGCATTCCCGTGCACCGCGGCATGGGCACCACCGGTGTGGTGGGCATCGTGCACGGGCGCGACGGCGGCGCCAGTGGGCGCGCCATCGGCCTGCGCGCCGACATGGACGCCCTGCCCATGCAGGAGCACAACCACTTCGAACACGCCAGCAAGCACGCCGGCAAGATGCACGCCTGCGGCCACGACGGCCATACCGCCATGCTGCTGGCCGCGGCCCAGCACTTCGCCAAGCACCGCAACTTCGACGGCACCGTCTACCTGATCTTCCAGCCGGCCGAAGAAGGTGGCGGCGGCGCACGCGAGATGATCAAGGACGGCCTGTTCAAGCAGTTCCCCATGGAGGCCGTGTTCGGCATGCACAACTGGCCCGGCCTGCCCACCGGCAGCTTCGCGGCCAGCGCCGGGCCGGTCATGGCCTCCACCAGCGAATTCAAGATCACCATCCGCGGCAAGGGCGCGCACGCCGCGCTGCCGCACAACGGCATCGACCCGGTCCCCGTGGCCTGCCAGATGGTGATGGGCTTTCAGACCATCATCTCGCGCAATAAGAAGCCGGTGGATGCGGGCGTGATCTCGGTCACCATGATCCACACCGGCGTGGCCAACAACGTCGTGCCCGAGCACGCCGAGCTGCGCGGCACCGTGCGCACCTTCACCTACGAGGTGCTGGACCTGATCGAGCGCCGCATGAAGGAGATCGCCGAGCACACCTGCGCGGCGTACGAGACCACCTGCGAGTTCCAGTTCAACCGCAACTACCCGCCCACCGTGAACCACCCCGCCGAGACCGCGTTCGCACGCGAGGTGCTGGCCGAGATCGTCGGGCCCGAGCGTGTGGTGGCGCAGGAGCCCACCATGGGCGCCGAAGACTTCGCCTACATGCTGCAGGAGCGCCCGGGCTGCTACCTGTTCATCGCCAACGGCGACGGCAGCCACCGCGAGACGGGCCACGGCGACGGGCCCTGCATGTTGCACAACCCCAGCTACGACTTCAACGACGACCTGATTCCGCTCGGCGCGACCTACTGGGTGCGCCTGGCCGAAAAATGGCTCGCCGAGCCGCGCCGCACGGGAGGTGCGGCGTGATCGCGGTGCAGGACGCTTTCTCTCCCACCTACGCCACCGCGCGCATCAAGTTCCTCGAAGCTGCCGCCACCGCCGGCATGGCCATCCGCAGCCATGAGCACCCGCTCAAGGGCCGCGAGGGCGAGACGCTGGCGATGGACCTCGCGCTGGATGGCCCCGCCGATGCCGACAAGTTGCTCATCGTGAGCAGTGCCTGCCACGGTGCCGAGGGCTTCTGCGGCTCGGGGGTGCAGGTGTTTGCTGCGCACGACGCCGAGTGGCGCGCCAAGGCGCGCGACGCCGGCGTGGCCGTGCTCTACATCCACGCGCTCAACCCGCACGGCTTCTCGTGGCTGCGCCGCGTCACGCACGAAAACGTCGACCTGAACCGCAACTTCCAGGATTTCTCGCAACCGCTGCCGGTGAACGAGGCCTATGCCGAGCTGCACCCCCTGCTGCTGCCCGACGTGTGGCCGCCCACGCCCGAGAACGACGCCGCCATCAGCGCCTGGATCGCCGAGCACGGGCTCGCGCGCTATCAGGCCGCGGTCTCGACCGGCCAGCACGCGTTCCCCGACGGCTTGTTCTTCGGCGGCACCGCGCCCACCTGGAACAACGTCACCTTGCGCCAGGTGCTGCGCGATCACGCGCAATCGGCCAGGCGCATCGCATGGATCGATCTGCACACCGGACTCGGCCCCAGTGGCCTGGGCGAGCGCATCTGCGCGTGCCGCGACGACGCCGAGGCCCTGGCCCGTGCGCGCGCCTGGTGGGGTGGCAACGGCACCACGCCTGTCACCAGCATCTACGACGGCTCGTCCACGTCGGCCAGGCTCACCGGGATGATGTGGGCCTCCGTCTACGCCGAGTGCCCGCAGGCCGAGTACACCGGCATCGCGCTTGAATACGGCACCGTGCCCATCACCGAGGTCATCGGCGCCTTGCGCGGTGATCACTGGCTGCACCAGCACCCCGACGCGCCGGCCGAACTGCAGGCGCAGATCAAGCAGCGAGTCAAGGACGCGTTCTACACCGACACCGACGTGTGGCGCGGTCAGATCGTGAGCCAGGCGCGGCAGTCGCTGTTTCAAGCGGTGGACGGGTTGTCGGCCTGAGTTCCCAACCGGAGGGCCTTGCAAGTGAGCAACCGAACCTCACCCGAGGCATTGCATGTCAAGTACGACCTGACCCAGGTCATTAACGCAGCAGGCACCTATACGCCGTTGGGCGTTTCCCGGTCGAGCGAGCATGTGGCGCAAAGCGCCGCCTTGGCACTGCGGTCGTTCTTCATCGTGAACGAGCTGCAGGAGTTGGTCAGCGCACGGCTGTCCGGGGTCTGCGGTTGTGAGGCTGCGGCGGTCACCCACTGTGTGTCGGCGGCCATCACGCAAGCCGTCGCCGCCTGCATCGCAGGTGATGATCCGGCAGCGGTTGCCGAACTTCCTGATGCCAGGGGCCGCGCCAGGGCGGTGGTGGTGCCGCAAGGGCACTGCGTGAACTACGGGCATCCGTTGGTGACGGACATCCGCCTGGCAGGCGGCACTGTCGTTCATGCCGGGACCAACGCGGCGTGCAGCATGGAAGACATCGAGCGGGCGCTGGATTCACCCGGGGTGTGTGCCTTGCTGTTGGTGGCCTCGCGCCTCACGGCCTTTCACAGCTTCGACGCCGCGGGCGCGGTGGCCTCGGCGCATGCCAGGGGCATCCCGGTCATCATCGACGGCGCAGCCCAGGATATGCGTATTCGCGACCTGCTGGCCACCGGTGCCGACGCTGTGCTGATCAGTGCCCACAAGTACCTCGCCTCGCCCACCGCCGGACTCGTGCTCGGCACGCACACATTCGTCAAACGTTTCCGGGCACAGGAAGTTGGCATTGGCCGCGGCATGAAGCCTTCAAAAGAGGCAATCGTCGGTGTGCTGGCGGCGCTGGAAGAGCGCCAGGCGCTTGATCCGGTAGCGTGGCGACAACAACAGGACGCGAAGGTGGAGATGGCTGTGGCCCTGTTGAACGCCTGCCCGGGGATTCGGGCCTCAGCCGAGCCCGATCCGGTGGGCATGCCGTTTCAGCGCGTTCTGGTGGGTTTTCGCCAGGGCGCAGATGTCAAACGGCGGGTGGTGCAGGCGTTGAAGAGCGCTCGACCCAGCATCTGGGTGATGGAACACCTGCCCGACCAGAGCGCGATCCAGCTGGAACTGGTTGCGCTCACCGAGGCTGAGGTTCGCCAGGTTGTTGAAGCCATTGCCTTGGCAATGGCTTCGGCAGACGCTAGCTGAAGCAGCCGGACAACGGCTGATTTCGCGCGATGGGGGCTGCACCAGGCACCGGCGCCTTTGCTACTGCCCGCGCCCAATTTCCCTGACACCCGCCACCCAGGCAGGCGAACCCAGGAAGATCAGCGCTGGTACGCCGAAGACAGCCCCATCAAGTGCTGCCGTTGCGCCGGCTCCAGATAGGGCGCCAATTGGTGCAACACGTGCTGGGCACCGCGCAACAGGGCCGACTGCGCCTGCTCCGGCTCCAGCGCGCGCCGCGGGTCGCGCACGTATTCGTAGCTCAGCCAGTAGGTGATCAGCACCACCATGCTGTCGGCGGTGGGCTCCACCTCGCGGCTGTCGATCTGCACGGCGCCCGCGCGGCCGAGACCGCCAAGCAGGCCGCGCACCGCGCGCGTCTTGGCCGCCAGCAGCGCCTGAAATCGCGTTTCCAGCAGGCGGTTCTTGGACAGCAGGTCGTTCAGGTCCCGGTAGAGGAAGCGGTACTCCCAGATGCGCTCGAACAACGAGTGCAGGAAGAACCACGCGTCTTCCACGTTGCGCACGCCGTCGGCCGCGCCCAGCAGTTCGCCCAGTGCGCGCTCGTAGCGCTCGAACAGCGAGTTGATGAGCTCGTCCTTGGCCGGGTAGTGGTAGTACAGGTTGCCCGGGCTGATGCCGAGTTCGGCCGAGATCAACGTGGTGGAGACGTTGGGCTCGCCGAAGCGGTTGAACAGGTCGAGCGTGGTTTCGAGGATGCGCTCGGCCGTGCGGCGCGGGGCTTTCCTGGCCATGGACCTGTCGCGCCTCAGGCGGCTTGCGGCAGGCGCCGCTGCAGTTCGTCGAGCACGCGGTGCAGCCGCGCGGCCACCGCGCTGTCGGCCGGTTTGATGCGCGTGTCGATCAGGCGGCGCTGCGGGTCGGCCAGCGCGGCGTGGTCGATGCCGATACCGTGGCGCGCCAGTTGCGGCGCCAGGCGGCCGGCGCGCAGTTTGAGCAATGCCCGCGTCTGCTGGTAAGCGTGTTCGGCCATCTCGCGGCGCTGGCGGTAGCTGAAGGTGTTGGCGAAGAACAGCTCGGCGTCGCGCTGGTCGGGCTCGAGCAGCACGATGTCGGTGTGCGGATAGGTGCGCTCGTATTGCTTGAAGCCCAGCTCCAGCCGCGAATGGATCATCGAGCGGAAGGTCTGGCTCATCACCACCGGCAGGCCGCCTTCCACCAGCGCGGGGATGCGGCCTTCGTGCGTGGCCTCGGGCGAGGCGTGGTAGGGCACCAGGGGGTTGATGCACAGCAGCAGGTCCACGCCCTCATCGAGCGCCACGCTGGCGTGCAGCGTTTTCTTGAGCGCACCGTCCACGTAGTGCCGGCCGTCGATGAGCACCGGCGGGAACAGGCCCGGCAGCGCCGCGCTGGCCTGGATGGCACGTGAGATCGGCACGTGGTCCCAGCCCGGGCGGCCGAAGGGTGCGGCCTCGCCGCTGTCCAGCGCCGTGGCCACGAGCGTGAGGCGGGCCTTCAGTTCACGAAAATCGTTGGTGCGCCCGGGCCGGCTGAACAGGCGCTCGATCTCGACATGGATGGCTTCGTTGTCGAGCACGCCCGTGGGCATGGCCGCGCCCAGGCGTTCGATGGCCTGCGAAAACGCCTTGCCCTCCACCAGCCAGGACCACGCCGCCCCGCTGGCCAGTTGCGGCAGCGCGCGCAGGCGTTGTGCGATCTCGCCCCAGGCCGGACGCATCAGCCAGGCCGGGTCGAAGCCGTCGAATCGGGGGCGGCCTTCGATGAAGCTCTCGCACAACTCGCGCGGCGTGATGCCGTTGGCCAGTGCGGCAGCAATGAAGCCACCGGCCGACACGCCGATGTAATGGTCGCAGCCGTTGAGGTCCAGGCCGTCGAGCGTGTCGTCGAGCGCGCACAAGGCGCCGATCTCGTAGATGGCGCCGAGCGGGCCGCCGCCGGCCAGTGCCAGGGCGATGCGCGGAGCGGGTGGGCGGCGTGCGGTCATGCGGCCGAGTGTAGGGCGCTGCCTCGCTCAGCGCTGCTGCAATGCAGCAGGCTCAAGCGGACTTCTTGGCCGCGGCCTTGCGGGCGGGTGCGCGTCGGGCGGCGGCTTTGGCGGTGGCCTTCTTCGCCGCGGGCTTGCGTGCTGCGGCCTTGCGGGCGGGCTTGGCGGCGGACACGCCCACACCACCCAGCTTGAGCACCTGCTGGTTCAGCGCATCGATGCGCTCCATCAGTGCGTCCACGTCGCGCGCCGAGGGCACGCCGAGCTTGCCGAGTGCCTTGGCCACGCGTTCCTCGAACAGGCTCTCGAGCTTGTCCCACTGGCCGGCGGCCTTGTTCTGGATGTCGTTGGCCATGCTGCTCACGCGGCTGGTGGCCTCGCTGATGCGCTCCTCGGCCACCGCCTGGGTCTTGCGCTGGATGGACATGCCTTCCTTCACCAATGTCTCGAAGGCCTTGCCACCTTCTTCCTGGGCCTTGGAGAAGGCGCCGAGGCCGGCCAGCCAGATCTGCTGGGCCGATTCCTTGATGGCGCCGGCCAGGGGCGAGGCGTTGGCGGTGGCTTGGGACTTGGCGGCGCTGCCGCCCTTGGAGACTTTCTTGACCATGCTGCGAACTCCTGTGGGGATGGATGCGGTGGCGGGGCAGGCGGCCGGTGCCGCCGTGTGCACGCATGTTCGCCGTGTGAAACGGGTCTGTGTAGGGAAGCGCAACTAGAGAATGCTGCAGCGCACGCGGGTTTTTGCGGAATGAAGCGGCCGATGTCGTACAACAGAATCGCAGTCGACCCGTCCCCATCCCCGCTCAGGAGCCCCTTCATGCATTACTTCGTCACCGGTGCCACCGGCTTCATCGGCAAGCGCCTTGTCGGCAAACTGCTGCAGCGCAAGGGCGCGGTGGTGCACTTTCTCATCCGCAAGGAAAGCGAAGGGAAAGTGGCCGCGCTGCGCGAGCACTGGGGCGTGGGGCCGGCGCGTGCGGTGCCGGTGTTTGGCGACCTGACCGAGAAGAAGCTCGGCGTGTCGGCCGACGATGTGAAGGCCCTCAAAGGCCGGATCGATCACTTCTACCACCTGGCCGCGGTGTACGACCTGAGTGCCGACGAGGACAGCCAGGTGGCCGTGAACATCGATGGCACGCGCCACACCCTGGACTTCGCCAAGGCCATCGGCGCCGGGCACTTCCACCACGTGTCGTCCATCGCCGCCGCAGGCCTGTACGAAGGCGTGTTCCGCGAGGACATGTTCGAGGAAGCCGAAAACATCGATCACCCGTACTTCATGACCAAGCACGAGAGCGAGAAGCTCGTGCGCGCCGAGAGCAAGCTGCCCTGGACGGTGTACCGCCCCGCGATGGTGGTGGGTGACAGCCAGACCGGCGAGATGGACAAAATCGACGGGCCCTACTACTTCTTCAAGCTCATCCAGCGCATGCGGCAGATCCTGCCGCCGTGGATGCCCAGCATCGGCCTGGAGGGCGGGCGCATCAACATCGTGCCGGTGGACTTCGTGGTCAACGCACTTGACCACATCAGCCACGGTGCCCGCAAGGGCGGTGAATGCTTCCACCTGGTGGACCCGGTGGGTTACCGCGTGGGCGACGTGCTCGACATCTTCAGCAAGGCCGCGCACGCGCCCAAGATGAACCTGTTCGTCAACGCGGCGCTGCTCGGCTTCATTCCCAGGAGCGTGAAGAAGGGCTTGCTCGCGTTGGCGCCGGTGCGCCGCGTGCGCGACGCGATCATGAAGGACCTGGGCCTGCCCGAGGACATGCTCACCTTCGTCAACTACCCCACCCGCTTTGATTGCCGCGGCACGCTGGCCGCGCTCAAGGGCAGCGGGGTGGAATGCCCCAACCTGAAGGACTACGCCTGGCGCCTGTGGGACTACTGGGAGCGCAACCTCGACCCCGACCTGCACCGCGATCGCAGCCTGAAGGGCACCGTCGCGGGAAAGGTGGTGCTGGTCACCGGCGGTAGCTCGGGCATCGGCCTGGCCGCGGCGCACAAGTTCGCCGAGGCCGGTGCCATCACCGTGATCTGCGGGCGTGACCAGGACAAGCTTGACGAGGCCTGCAAGGAAGCGAAGCAGAACGGCTACCAGTTCATCGCCTATCCGGCCGACATCGCGGACATGGCCGATTGCGACCGCTTCGTGCAGTTGCTGATCGAGAACCACGGTGGCGTGGACTTCCTCATCAACAACGCGGGCCGCTCGATCCGCCGTGCCATCGAGGGCAGCTACGACCGCTTCCACGACTTCGAGCGCACCATGCAGCTCAACTACTTCGGCTGCCTGCGCGTGACCATGGGCCTGCTGCCCGGCATGGTGGCCAAGCGCAAGGGCCATGTGGTCAACATCAGCTCGATCGGCGTGCTCACCAACGCGCCGCGCTTTTCGGCCTACGTGGCCAGCAAGGCCGCACTGGATGCGTGGACGCGCTGCGCCAGCAGCGAGTTCGCCGACCAGGGCATCACCTTCACCACCATCAACATGCCGCTGGTGCGCACGCCGATGATCGCGCCGACCAAGATCTACCAGAACGTGCCCACCCTGGCGCCCGAGGAGGCGGCCGACATGATCGCGCAGGCCTGCATCGACAAGCCGGTGCGCATCGCCACGCGCCTGGGGCTGACCGGGCAGATCATGCATGCGCTGGTGCCGCGCATCGCACAGATCGTGATGAACACGAGTTTCCGCATGTTCCCCGACTCGGCGGCAGCCAAGGGCGAGAAGGGCGCGAAGCCGCAACTGTCGCCCGAGGCCATTGCCATGCAGCAGATGATGCGCGGGATTCATTTCTGAGCCCGGCGCATCCCTAGAATCCGGGCTTTTGGCCTTTCCCGAAAGCCCGCGCATGTCCACCGCACCCGACATCACCTCCATCGCCCCGCGCGATCGCGCCGAGATCCTGGCCCAGGCGCTGCCCTACATCCGGCAGTTCCATGGCCGGACCATGGTCATCAAGTACGGCGGCAACGCCATGACCGAACCGGCCCTGCAGCAGGCCTTTGCCGAGGACGTGGTGCTGCTCAAGCTGGTCGGCATCAACCCCGTGGTGGTGCACGGGGGCGGGCCGCAGATCGAGGCCTTGCTCAAGCGCCTGGGCAAGAAGGGCGAGTTCATCCAGGGCATGCGCGTGACCGACGCCGAAACCATGGAGGTGGTGGAGTGGGTGCTGGCCGGTGAAGTCCAGCAGGACATCGTGGGCCTGATCAACCGGGCCGGCGGCAAGGCGGTGGGCCTCACCGGGCGCGACGGCGCCATGATCCGCGCGCGCAAGCTGCGCATGGCCGATCAGGCGGACCCTTCACGCGAGCACGACGTCGGCCAGGTGGGGGACATCGTCGGCATCGACCCCGCGGTTGTGAAGGCGCTGCAGGACGACCAGTTCATTCCCGTGGTCAGCCCGATCGGCTTCGGCGAGCACAACGAGAGCTACAACATCAACGCCGACGTGGTGGCCGCCAAGCTGGCCACGGTGCTGCAGGCCGAGAAGCTGCTCATGCTCACCAACATCCGCGGCGTGCTCGACAAGGACATGCAGCTCCTGACCGAACTCACGCCCCGGCGCATCGACGAGCTGGTGGCCGACGGCACCATCTCCGGCGGCATGATCCCCAAGATCGCCGGTGCGCTGGATGCTGCGAAGAGCGGCGTCAACGCGGTGCACATCATCGATGGCCGTGTGCCGCACGCGCTGCTGCTCGAAGTGCTGGGCAACGAGCCGTTCGGCACCATGATCCGGTCATGACAGCCCCCACGCGCCACCGCTGCTGGGGCGGCCCGGCGGCAACACCGCGCTCCTGACCTATGCGTCTGCTGTTGGTCGAAGACGACGTGATGGTCGCCAGCGGCATCAAGCTGGGCCTCACGGACGCGGGCTACACCGTCGACTGGGTGGGCAGCGCGGAACGGGCCGAGCAGGCGCTGGACAAGGACAGCTTCGACGCGGCCATCCTCGACATCGGCCTGCCGGGCGCCGACGGGCTGGAGCTCACGCGGCGCGTGCGCCAGCGCGGGCTGTCGATGCCGGTGCTGATTCTCACCGCGCGCGACGCCCTGCACGACCGCGTGCAGGGGTTGGACCTCGGCGCCGACGACTACATGGTCAAGCCGTTCGAGCTGCCCGAGCTGCTGGCGCGCTTGCGCGCGTTGCTGCGCCGCTCGCAGGCCGCCACCACCGCGGTGCTGTCGATCGGCGCACTGGAGATGGACACCGCCCAGCGGCGCGCCACGCTGGCGGGCCAGCCGCTCGAACTGGGCCCGCGCGAGTGGACAGTGCTGGAGTACATGCTGCTGCAGGCACCCAAGCCCGCCGCCAAGGACAAGCTGCTGGCCGCGCTCACCGGCTGGGACAAGGAGATCACGCCCAACGCGATCGAGGTCTACGTCTCGCGCCTGCGCGGCAAGCTCGAACCCGCGGGCATCCGCCTGCGCGCCATCCGCGGCTTCGGCTACCGCCTGGAGTGTGCCGATGCCCCCGACGACGACTGAGCAGCACCTCACGCAGGACATGATCGGTGGCCTGCGCCGCCGACTGCTGGTCACGCTGCTGGCCACCATCGCGCTCATTGGCGCCTTCAGCGTCTTCTTTCACTACCAGAGTGCCGGCACAGCCGCGCTGCAGCAGGACCAGCGCCTGCAACGCCTGGTGCCCATGCTGGCCGACTCGGTGGTGGTCTCGCGCATTGCGCGCCGCGGCGCGCAGGGGCTGGCCGAACCCGACGGCCTGCTGAGTGCGCCCGCGCAGGCGGAAGACCTTGCGTTGCTGATGGCGCCGCCGGTGCAGGAGTTTCTCGCCGATCGCGAGGGCTATGCCGCGGTCGGTGTCTTCAATGGCGAGGGTCTGCAGCTCGTTGGCCCGGCCTGGTTGCCCACGCTGCTGCCCGCCACCGAAGCGCCCGAGTTCGTCAGCGTTGTCGAGGCCGGCGTGACGCACCGCGTGGTGGCGCAGCGCATGCGCACCGAGGCGGGCGAGCTCATCTTCATGCTGGCCGACGGCAGCGATGCACGCCAGCAGTGGGTGCGCAACGTGCTCCTGCGCGTGCTGCTGCCCAACCTGCTGCTGTTTGCCGTGGCGGCTGTGGTGCTGAGCTGGGGCATCTGGCGGGCATTGCAGCCGCTCATCGAACTCAAGCAGGCGGTCGAGCGCCGCTCGCCGCGCGACCTGAGCCCGATCGACGACCGACAGACGCCGGCCGAGGTGCGCCCGCTGGTGGCAGCGCTCAACCGGCTGTTTGCCCGCGTCAACGAGCAAAGCGAAACCCAGCGGCGTTTCGTGGCCGATGCCGCGCACCAGCTGCGCACGCCGCTGGCCGGCCTGCAGGCGCAGGTGGAGGCCTGGGCCCAGGCCACCCGCAGCATGGGTGCGGGCGACCTGCTCAGCTTGCGCGCAGAGCAGGTGCTGCGGCTGCGCGACGCCACGCGCAACACCACGCAACTGGCCAACCAGTTGCTCGCGCTGTCGCGCACCGACGCGCTGCGCGACGATGAGGGCGCAATCGAGCAGATCGACCTCGCCGAGCTGTGCGAGAGCCTGCTGGCGAAGTTCCTCGATGCCGCGAGCGCGCGCCACATCGACCTCGGGCTGGAGGTGGGTGCGGCGCAGACGCGCGGCCACACCTGGTTGCTGCGGGAACTGCTGATCAACCTGGTCGACAACGCCATCAAGTACACACCGGCGCGGGGTCATGTCACGCTGCGCTGCGGGCAGCATCAGACGCCCGGGGGCCGTCAGGCCTGGCTGGAGGTCGAGGACGACGGCCCTGGCATCGCCCCGGCCGAGCGCGAGCGCGTGCTGCAACGCTTCTACCGCGTGCCGGGCTCGCCCGCGGGCGGGCACGGCCTGGGTCTGGCCATCGCCGACGGCATTGCGCGCGCGCACCGCACGCAGCTCCAGTTCGACGAAGGCGCGCAGGGGCGCGGCCTGCGCGTGCGTGTGGTGTTCGATGCGGTCGCCCACTAGCTCCACAGGCCGCGCCGTTGCTGGGTAACCAGATGTTGCCAGCTGTGCGAGAATGCCCCGCGGGAGTACCCCGGGGGCCCATCGGGCGCCCTCCGCCGCCACCTCACGGACCGATCGCACGACCATGACCAACGCCGCGCCCGAGATGCCCACGCCCGATGACGACACGCTGGCCACCGCGCCCGCGGCCGACAGCCCCGAGGCCCCCACGCGCAAGCGGCCCAAGCCCGGCGAACGGCGCGTGCAGATCCTGCAGGCCCTGGCCACCATGCTGGAGCAACCCGGGGCAGAGCGCATCACCACCGCGGCCCTGGCCGCCCGGCTGGAGGTGAGCGAGGCGGCGCTGTACCGCCACTTCGCCAGCAAGGCCCAGATGTTCGAGGGCTTGATCGAGTTCATCGAGCAAACCGTCTTCGGACTGGTCAATCAGGTGGGGGAGCGCGAGGCCGACCCGCTGGCGCGCTGCCGCAAGCTCGTGACCTTGCTGTTGCAGTTCGGGGAGAAGAACCCCGGCATGACGCGCGTGATGGTCGGCGACGCGCTGGTGTTCGAGAACGAGCGCCTGCAGCAGCGCATGAACCTGTTCTTCGACAAGTTCGAAGCCAGCCTGCGCCAGCACCTGCGCGAGGCCGCCGTGCTGACCGGCACCACCACGCCCACAGTCGATGCGCAGGCCGATGCCTCCGTGGTCACTGCGTTCTGCGTCGGCCGCCTGCAACGCTTCGCGCGCAGCGGCTTCAAGCGCTCACCGGGCGAAAGCCTGGAACACAGCCTCAACCTGTTGCTGCCCGCCGGGCGGCTCTGAGCCCGGCGCTCAAACCGTCAGTTCCGTTTCCTGGACGATCAGCACCCCGTCCGGGCAGGCGCCCAGCCAGTCCGTGCTGACTCGAAGTTCGCTGGGCAGGTACATCACCTGCAGGGCCGGCGCTTGGCAACGACGGACGTCGAAGAAAGCTTCCATCAGTTCAGCGGGAACGCGGGCCAGCGCCTGGCCATGCGGTCGCAGATCGAGCACGGCCTTGCTTTCGCGGGCGTGTTCGTCGAGCGCCCGCCACAGCTCGAAATCGGCCCCATCGAAGGTGTCGGGGTCGATGCATTGCGACTGCAATCGGGTGAACCGATCCAGCGCGGCCCCACTGGCGTGCGTGTCGATGCGCCTGGCCGAGGGGGTCTGCAGGGTGCACATGGGGGGCGGGGCGGCAGGGTTGCTCATGATGACCTCCGGTCGCGCCGCCTGCGGGTGCCGGCCGGCGCACCTTCCCAGCTTGCGGGCGGCGCCGCCGCGCTGCTTTTGTGCGCGGACGGCCTGCCGCCACACCGTGACCACCGGGCCCGAACCCCTGCAACCGGGGTAGGCCCGGGATCGTTTCTAGACGCCAGGCCCTAAAGCCGTGTGCGCTTTGTGCAGCGTGCGTATTGCGTGGGCGCCGATCTGGGTCAAAATAGCACGACCGTTCGTTTCTTTCGACGGCCACTTTCCACCCGGACCCACCGAGCACATGAGCGAGACCCCCACACGCCAACGCCGCGCCACCGC
>VFQM010000971.1_pt1 | contig 27572 bp, 24 predicted proteins | sample 3512391 | NCBI WGS metagenome assembly VFQM01 (sample SAMN10412369, study PRJNA504923) | tailings metagenome | isolation source: Replicate 1 from Balatoc abandoned mine | place: Philippines | reverse complement strand
TGATCAGGAAGTCCGCATCATAGGGGCCCACGTCGGCGCGGCGGTTCACACCACCCGGACGGAAGCCCTTCGAGGCGGTGGCGTATACCATCAGGTCGCTGGTGGCCTTCCAAGACAGGTTGAAGCGCCAGGTGAAGCCATCGTCCTTCACGCGGACCGGATCAACGCCCGAGCCGTTCCAGACGCCGAGGTTGGTGCAGGGCGTGCCATCGACCACACCCGGAGCCAGGCGCACGCCCGGCGTGCCGGCCACCGGGCGCAGGCGCGAGCCGGTGGTGGTAAAGCACCCGGCAACGCCGGTGCGCGAGGACCCGGCGCCGTTGTACGGCGTGTCGGAGAAGTTGCCGTTGGGGTTGCGGCCGAAACCGAAGAACCCGATCAGCGTGTTGTCGAACTTGTAGGCGCGCACGCCGGCGGTCAGCGTGACGTTCTGGAGCAGATCGTAGCTGAGTTCACCGAAGGCGGCATAGTCGCGGTCGATGCGTTCCTGCTTGGTCAGCCACAGCGTGCCGGGCGAACCGTTGACCGAGACGAGCGGGCCGAGGCCAGCCACCTTGTAGTCCTGATAGATGTCGTTCGACTGGCGCTGGTAGAACACGCCGCCCACGAACCGCAGCGGCTTGTCGGCCGGCGAGGCGATGCGCAGTTCCTGGCTGAGCTTCTTGAAGTGATCGCTGCCGATCACCTTCTGGCGCGGATCGATCGTGTTGCCGACCGAATCGAGGAAGTAGAAGTACGAAGCCAGGCCGCCGACCGAGGCATAGAGCGAATCGTACGCTTCCGAGTAGTCGGTATAGTCGCTCGAGCTGTTGCGCTTGCGGTCGAGATAGGCGCCCGCATAGGTCACGTCCCAGCTGCCGAGCTTGCCTTCGATCGTCAGCGCGGCCTGGATCCACTTGTCGTTGAGGTATTCCGGCGCAAAGCGCTGCACCTTCAGATCGCCGACGCTGGGATCATAGGCATAGGAGCCCTGGCTCAGCATCTTCTGGTAAGTCACCGCCGGGGTCACCGTCCAGTTGTCATCCAGGTCGATCTTCAGCGCGGCGCGGGCACCGAAGGTTTCGGTCTCGTTGTAGTTTTCTTCGACGAAGGCGGTGTTGTTGACGCAGATCCCGCCCGGCTGGGGCAGGAAGCAGCGGCTGCCCGCGACATTGTCGATATAGCCGGCGTCGCGCTGGTAGAAGGCGACGACGCGCAGGGCCATCATGTCATTGATCGGCGCGTTGACCATGGCATCGAGCTTCCCGCCGATGTCACCGCTCTTGACCGTGTTGATCTCGCCGTCGAGCGAGCCTTCGAACCCGGCAGTGCTGGGCTTGTTGGTGATGATGCGGATCGTGCCGGCCTGCGACGAGGCGCCGTAAAGCGTGCCCTGCGGGCCCGACAGGCTCTCGATCCGGGCGATGTCATAGATGTGGACATCGAGGTTGCCGCCGATCGTCGTCACCGGCTGTTCGTCGAGATAGACGCCGACCGAAGGCAGCGAGCCCGAGTGGTTGCCGTCACCGCCCGAAGCGACGCCGCGCATGTAGACCACGTTGGTCCCCGGCGTGCCGCCCGACTGGAACGAGACCGAGGGGAGCTGCTGGGCATAGCCCTTGAAGTCCGAGATGTTCAGCTGTTCGAGCTTGGCCGTGCCGAGCGCCTGGATCGAGATCGGCACGTTCTGCAGGTTTTCCGAACGCTTCTGCGCGGTCACCACGATTTCGTTGGCATCGGCCTCTTCGGCTTCCTGGGCCAGCGCCGGCATGGCGGTAAGGGCGGTGGAAGCAAGCAACAGCGCACCAGCGGTGCGGCGAACAGAAAACGTCATGGATACCCCATCCAACATTGCAATCCGGACTGTCTGATTCCCTCTGCGCCGAAGGTCAAGCAGGGGCACAGCGTCGCTCGTCGATCAAACGCGCCGCGTGGCAGAATTACAACGCTTTCGGGACTGCCGGATAGGCATCCAGCACTGGTCCAAGCGCGTCCTTCAAGGGGCCGAGCCAGGGTTCGAACGGCACGTGCGCTTCGGTCCCCTCGCGGAAGATCGGGCGGCGGACCTGTTCGGAGCTGGGGGTGCGGACCGCGCGTTCGGTGCGGTGGAATTCCAGGCAGGCTTCCTCGAACTCCAGCCCGCAATAGGCCAGCAGTGCGCGGACCTCGGCCTCGGTATCATCGACCATGCGCTCGTAGATGACGCGGTGCACGCGGCCGGGCTGAACCTGGTCGAGATGGGCCATCAGCCGGACATAGTCGGCATAATAGCGGCCCATGTCTTCCAGGCTGTAGGCAAAGGCCTGGCCGCGCGCGAAGTGCTGCTTGAAGTTGGAAAAGCAGCAGCCAAGCGGATGCCGCCGCGCGTCGATGATCTTCGCATTGGGCAGCACCAGCATGATGAAGACCGTGTGCATCCAGTTGTTGGGCAGCTTGTCGATGAAGAACGGCCGCTCGGTCTTGCGCTGGATCCGGGTGCGACGCAGAAACTCCTCGCCGCGCCGGGTCAGTTGCTCTGGCGTAAGTTCGGGCAGGCTCAGCGGATAATGGGACTCGCGCCGGGCCAGCGCGGGAATGTCGGGCAGCTCGGTCGTCCCTTCGACCAGGCTGTGGCTGGAAAGGATCTGCTCGACCAGGGTCGAACCGGCACGCGGCATGCCGAGCACAAAGATCGGGTCCGGCGCATCGCAGCCCTGCCCGGCCCGCGCGGCAAAGAATTCCGGCGTTGCCAGTTCGATCAACCGGTCAACAAAGCGGGTGGTTTCATCCGCGTCATAGTCCAGCTCGGTCCGGCGCAGGGCATTGCCGGCCGCGTAATGCGCGAAGCTCGCCTCGGCCTCGCCCCGATCCTCCAGCGCCTTGCCAAGCGCGAAATCGAGGTGGAAGCGGTCTTCCTTGGCCACCCCGCCCTGCTCCAGCGCCGCTTCCATCGCGGCGATATCGGCATCGCTGAACTTGACCGTCTTGAGATTGGCCAGGCTCCACCACGCCTCACCCAGCGTCGGCATCAGCTCGATCGCCTTGCGGTAGGCGGCGATGCCGTCGTCCAGCCGCCCGACGGTCTTGAGCATATGGCCAAAGCTCATCCAGACGCGCGGCTGGTTCGGCGCCTGGGCCAGAACGCGGTCATACAGCGTGATCGCCTCGTCAAACTCGCCGATCCGGCCAAGCGCCGCCGCTTGCAGGTTGGCATGGCCGGGATTGTCGGGCTCTTCCTCGGTCACCCGGTTCAGCTCGGCAATCGCCTCGGCCGGGCGGTTCTGGCGATAGAGCACCAGCGCCAGGTTGGCGCGCGCCGGGGTAAAGGCCGGGGCCAGCTCCAGCGCACGGCGCAGCAGGTTTTCCGCATCGCCATAGCGCCCGATCCGGCCAGCCAGCTCGGCAAACAGGCGGATCGCGAAGACATCGAGCGGATCCTCTTTCAGGTGCGCACGCAGCAACGGCTCTGCCACTGGCAGATCGTTCTCATTCATTGCCATGGCGGCCTGAATCAGCCGCGGATGATAGCGCCCGGCGCGGGCCAGCCAGGATCGGGTGGTAAGCGTGCTCATGCCGGGCCCAAGAAACATGGTGACGCGGCGCGATCAAGCGATAGGTTGCCCGGCGAAGGGGATAAGGCCGATGGAACGCAAGCTGGGGTACTGGGCGCTGCTGGCGCTTGTCATCGGCAACATGGTGGGTTCGGGGATCTATATCCTGCCCGCGCAGCTCGCCCCGCTCGGCTGGAACCAGTTCGCCGGCTGGGGGATCACGATCGTCGGCGCGCTCGCGCTGGCGCGGGTCTTCGCGGCGCTCGGCGCGCGGCTGCCACTGGCCGGCGGGCCCTATGCCTATGCCACCGCCGCCTTCGGACCGCTGGCCGGCTTCACCACGGCCTGGGCCTATTGGGTGATGAGCTGGGTTGGCAATGCCGCCGTCGCCGTCGCCGTGGTCAGCGCGCTCTCGCTGATCTTCCCCGCGCTCGGCACGACGACCGGCGCGCCTGCCTTGCTGGCGGTCGCCTGTGTCTGGATCGTTACCTTCATAAATATCCGCGGCGTGCGCGAGGCCGGACGGTTGCAGGAAGTCACCGTGGTGCTCAAACTGCTGCCGCTGGTCGCGCTGATCGGTATCGCGGTGTGGCTGTGGCTGACCGGATCGCCGCGCGCGCCCGATCCCGGCGTACCCTTCACCGCAGACAATGTCGCCCTCGCGGCCGGCCTGACCTTCTGGGGCTTTCTTGGCCTGGAGGCAGCCACGGTCCCCGCCGACAAGGTCGAGAACCCCGGCCGCAACATCGCCCGCGCCACGGTGATGGGCGTGATCCTGACCGGTCTGGTCTATTTCGGCATTTCCTTCGCCTTTGCACTGTTCATGCCGGTTAGCGAGGCCGCCGCCAGCCCGGCCCCGATCGCCAGCTTCCTGGGCAGGTACCTGGGCGGCGACGTGGCGATTGCCGTGGCCCTGTTCGCCGCGATCAGCGCCTTCGGCACGCTCAACGGCTGGGTGCTGGTCCAGGCCGAAATGCCCTGGGCCATGGCCAAGGGCGGGGTTTTCCCGGCCTGGTTCGGGGTGGAAGGCAAGCATGGCACCCCGGTCCGCTCGCACCTGGTGTCGAGCGGGCTGCTCAGCGGCATCACCCTGCTCAATTACCAGAAGGGCATGACCGACCTGTTCGGCTTCATCGCCTCGGTCAGCCTTTCGGCTGGCCTCGTCGCCTACCTGATGGCCGCGCTGGCGGCGCTGCGGCTGGCGCGCGACAACACGCTGACCCTGCTGGCCGCGCTGGTGGCGGTCGCCTTCTTCTGCTGGGCCGAATATGGCCTGGGCGGCGAGGCGATCACCTATGCCGCGCTGCTGATCGGCGCGGGCCTGCCGGTCTACCTGCTGGTCAGGAACGCAAGAGCTTCCTGATCAGCGGGCGGTCGGCCAGGATGGCATGGGCCGCGTTGTGGCCGGGCGCGCCGGTGACGCCGCCGCCGGGGTGGGTGCCCGCGCCGCACATATAGAGCCCCTTGATGGGCCCGCGATAGTCGCCATGCCCCAGCACCGGGCGCGCCGCCCACAACTGGTCGATCCCCATCGTGCCGTGCATGATATCGCCGCCGATCAGCCCGAACTTGCGCTCAAGATCCCACGGCGAGTGAATCTGCGTGGCGATCACCGACTTGCGGAAATTGGGGGCATGATCGTTGACCGTGTCGATGATCAGGTCGGCCACCTTCTCGCGATTGGCATCCCAGTCGACGGTCGGATCGAACTGCTGGCAGAACAGCGAAGCGACGTGGCAACCCGGCGGGGCGAGGCTGTCGTCCACGGTCGAAGGAATCTTGATCTCGACAATCGGCTTCCTTGACCAGCCGTGCTGCTGGGCATCGATGAAGGCCTGGTCCATGTAATCCATGCCCGGCGCGATGATGATCCCGGCGGTGTGATGCTCGGCCTGTTCCTTGCCGGGGAGCACCGAGAAGTCGGGCAGTTCCGACAGCGCCACGTTCATCCGGAAGGTGCCGGAACGTGTCTTGAAGCCCTTGATCCTGCGCTGGAAGTCCTCATCCAGATCGCTCTGGTCAACCAGCTGGCGATAGAGCAGCGCGGGGCCGGCATTGGAGGCGACGATCGGCGCGATCAGCTCTTCGCCGCTTTCCAGCTTCACGCCCTGGACCTTGCCGTTGTTGACCAGCACCTGCGCGACCGGTGCCTCCAGGCTGATCTCGACGCCCTGGTCTTCGCAGGCGCGGGCCATGGCCTGGGTGATCGCGCCCATCCCGCCGACCGAGTGGCCCCAGGCGCCCAGCTTGCCGTTCACCTCGCCAAACACGTGGTGGAGCAGCACATAGGCCGAACCCGGCGTCGAAACCCCGGCATAGTTGCCGACCACGGCATCGAAGGCGAAGGCGGACTGGACATAGTCATGCTCGAACCAGCCATCGAGGAACTGGCGGGCCGACTTGGTGAAGATGTCGAGCAGGTCGCGCTGGACCGACAGGTCGAGGTTGGCCATCGGCCAGCCCTGCTTGGCCGCCGCGACCAGCGAGGCCAGCCCTCCGCCAACATTGGGCGGGATCTGCAGGGACAGATCGCGCAGCACGTTGGCCACCTTTTCCAGCGCCGCGTCATACTTCGGGTAAGCCTCGGCGTCCTTCTTGGAGAAGCGCGCGAACTCCGCCTCGGTCCGGCCGGGGCCGCCGCCCAGCTTCAGATAGTCGTTCTCGAACGGGAAGAAGTTGCTGATCGTCCGCTCGATCACGCGGTAGCCGTAATCGTGCAGCCGCATGTCGGCGATCACCTTGGGGCGCAGCAGGCTGACCGTGTAGCTGGCGGTCGAATTGCGGAAACCGGGATGGAACTCCTCGGTCACCGCCGCCCCGCCAACAATATGCCGCCGCTCCAGTACGCGCACCCGCATGCCGGCACGGGCGAGATAGAAGGCGCAGGTCAGGCCATTGTGGCCCCCGCCGATGATCAGTGCGTCGTAGGTCTTGGTCATGATCGTCCTTATCGGATCAGGTGAACTGGAGCCCGGTCGGCACGTCGGCCTTGGCGTACAGCAGCATCTGGCGCGGGATCGGGAAATCGGGCGGGTAATCGTCAACCGCTTCGATCAGCTTTGCCGGATCGAAACAATAAGGTGCCGAGTACAGGTCAATCAGGCGGAAATCGCCATTGCTGATGTCTGAATTGGCGAACTGACCGTCAGCAACATGGGTGGTGGTCAGCAGGTACTTGTAGTCGGTGCGGGCAAGATTGCGCAGCACCCGGTCGGTATCGGCATAGGACAAGTGAAACAGGCAATCGCGAACCATGATCAGGTCGGCGGCTGGCAGCGCGTCCTCGCACAGGTTAGCCAGGACAAACCTCGCCCGTTCGCTGCCATGCTGTTCGCGGTTGGCCGCCACCACGCTCTCGACAATGTCGAGCCCGAGGTAATCGATGTCGAGCTGCGGCACGACCAGCTTCATCCAGTTGAAATCACCGCATGGTGCATCGACCAGGCGCTTTACCCCATATTCGGGCAACTTGCGCACCAGCCATTCGCGCAGGTTCTGCGTGAAGCCCACTTCCGAGCCGATACCGCTACCGGATTCAACGCTGTTCCAGAGGTTGCGCTCATAGATTTCGGTAAAGCGATTCCGCAGCTCGTCTGATTGAACTATCGCGCGATGATCGACCTTTTCCGGCAAATCGCCAGCGTCCGCGCGCCGCAGTTTGCCAAGCGCGCGGCGGAAAAGCGCAATCATGCCGGGCGGCTCCAGCCCGGTGCGGGCGCAAAGGGTTGGCGGGCCTCGGGGATCAGCGCGCGGATCTTGCGGGCGAAGCTGCGCAGGCAAACCTCGCTCTTGCCGATCGGGCCATTGCCATAGGTCTTGCTCTGCATGCCCTGCTGGACGCGGGTGATCAGCCAGGTGTCCTCGGCATTGACCACGCGATTGATCCGCCAGTTGGCATAGCGCGCCAGCTTCATCTCGCGGCGGCTGTCCGGCAGGGCATAGGCCACTTCGCGCAGCAGGCATTCGGTCGGGCTGATCGGCAGCCACTGCATGAAGTCGATCTGATCCGCGTAGATATCGAAGGCCATGTTCGGCCAGAGCTTGTAATAGAGCCAGCGTCCGTGGGCCTCCTCGGGCAGATGCTCCACGCGCGGCAGGTGGGTACGGTAGAAGCGCTCCCAGAAATTCTGCTTCTCGTTCTTGACCACATCGCCATAGAGCCGGTCGCCCCAGCCGTGGGCCTCGATGCGATAGGTCTTGCCGACCAGCCGGGTCAGGCCATCATGCGCGACCGGGATGTGCAGATTGTCCGAGTAATTGTCGCCAACGTTCTTCCAGTTCACGGCGCGGGGGCGCAGCCGGACCGGGGCCATCCGCTCCATCTCGGCAAACCGGTACTGGCTGACCTCAGCCTCGAACGGCGCCATCATCTCGTTCACGGTCGGGAAGCCGCCGGGGGCGAGGTTGACGCACACGAAGCCGTGCCAGGTCTCGGTCGCGACCGGCACCAGCCCGTTCTCCTCCAACTTGAGCGCCGGGTACTCGCTCTTCATCGGCACGCCTGTGAGGCGCCCGTCGGTCTCGAAAGTCCAGGCGTGATAGGGGCAGACCAGCTTCTTGGCGCAGCCCATCGGCCCTTCGACCAGCCGCATCGCGCGGTGACGGCAAACGTTGGTGAAGGCGCGCACCACGCCATCATCGCCCCGGATCACCACCACGCTTTCGCCCAGATAGTCGATCGTCTGGTAATCGCCGGGGTTCGGGATCTCGTTGACATGGCAGACGATCTGCCAGGACGGGCGGATCACCCGCTCCATCTCAAGGTCGAAGAACTCGCGGTCGTGATAGATCCAGCCGGGCAGGCTGAAATCGGCATCGGGATCGACCTCGGACCCGTCGATCTCGGCAACGATGGCTTCCACTTTGCCCAAGTGACGACTCCCTCAAACCTTGTTGGACGCTCGTACAACAAGTGCTAGGATGCCGCAACCGTGGAGCAGGGCCTTCGACAGGCTCAGGCCGAGCGGGCCTTTTTGAATGCCCCCAACCCCGCTCAGGCTGAGCCTGTCGAAGCCCGAGCGCAACCGTGAATAGCTGCTTGACGCCCAGTCCCGCCTTCCGCCGGTCCGAACCCGATGCCCGCCGCCTCAGCCTGATCGAGGCCTGCGCCCGCGTGCTGGCGCGCGAAGGGATCGCCGGGGCGAGCGTGCGGACCATCGCGGTCGAGGCGGGCGTGTCGGCCGGACTGGTCGGGCATTACTTCGCAGGCGTCGATGCCCTGATCGCCGCAACCTATGCCCATACCGGCGCGCGGGTCGATGCGGCGCTGGAGGCAGCCGTGGCGACGGCGGGCAAGGACCCGCGCGACCGGCTCGAAGCTTTCGTCACCGCGAGCTTCGCCGCACCGATTGCCGATCCCGAGCTGCTCGCGACCTGGATCGCCTTCTGGAGCCTGGTCCGCGCCCGGCCCGAGATCGCCGCGCTGCATGACGAGCAGTACGGTGGCTTCCGCGGCCAGCTCGAAAGGCTACTGGCCGATTGCGGCCTGCCCGCCACGGCGCTGCGCCGCACAGCCATCGCCATCACTGCGCTGGTCGATGGGTTGTGGCTGGAGCTATGCCTCTCACCCCGCGAGCTGGCGGCAGACGAAGCCGCCGCCATTGCCCGCGATGCGCTGGCCGCGCTTACTTCGCCAGCGAGGGCAAAAGACTGAAGTAGAAGGTCAGGCCCGGGCGAATGTTGTTGAGGGCAATCCGCTCATTCAGGCCGTGCGAATACTCGTCCGAATCCTTGATAAACAGCGGGCTGACCGAATAGGCCGGGACACCCTTGGCCCGGTACCACATCGAATCCGTCGCGCCCGAGCTTTGCGCCGGGATCAGTGGGACCTTGGGCCATGCGGCAGCCATGGCCTTTTCGACAGCCGTCAGGAAATCCGGGCGCATCGGTGAGGCATCGCTTTCAATCGCGTCGCCGCCGGTGAAGTCACTGAATTTCACTTCGGGCACATTGGCGACGCGGGCCAGTTCGGCGATGATTTCTTCGCGCTTGTGACCCGGAAAAATGCGGCAATTGACGTTGGCCGTGGCGCGCTGCGGCAAGGCATTTTCGGCATGGCCGCCGCTGATCAGGGTGGGCACGCAGGTTGTGCCGACCTTGCCAACATAGCTGGGGCTGGCGCGCAGGGTGGCAAGCGCGGCCTGATCCTGGGGGTTCGCGGCAAAGGCCCGCATCGCGGCAGCCAGCTTGGGATCGCCCTCAAACTGCGCGGCCTTTTCGAAATAGGCCTTGGTCAGCGGGCTCTGCTCGGCCTTGAAGGTGTAGTTGCCGATCCGCTGGACGGCCGTGGCGAGCTGGGTGATCGCGTTTTCCGGACGCGGGGCCGAGCTGTGGCCACCGGGGTTGGTCACCTCCAGCTTGACGTCGAGATAGGTCTTTTCCGCCCCTTCCCAGGTCCAGAACAGCGGCTTGCCGCTCGCTTCCTCGTAACTGCCGCCGATCCCGTCGGTGTTGAGCACCATCTCTGCACCGGCAAACCGGTCGGCGAGGATCCGACCGGTCTTCATCGTTGTTTCCTCGTCGCCCGAAAACGCAATCACGATGGTACGCTTGGGCTGCCAGCCGGCCTTGCGCAGCTCCATCAGCCCGACCATGGCCAGGATCATGGACACTTTCTGGTCGCTGGCGCCGCGGCCATAGAGATAGCCGTTCTCCACCACCGGAGTGAACGGATCGCGGGTCCAGTCCTTGGGGTTGGCTTCAACCACGTCCATGTGGCCGGAAATGATCAGCGGCTTGAGTTTCGGATCGCTGCCCTGCCAGGTCGCGACCAGATAGGCCGTGTCATCAACCGGGGTGATCTCGATATCCTTGTCGGACCAGCCAGCACCCAGCAGCGCGGACTTGTAAAGCCGCGCTACGTCCCCTGTCTTGTTGTCCTTACCCCGCACCGACCGCAGTGCGATCGACTGCTTGGACAGCTCCAGCACCTGGGCCTCGGCCGCGGCACTCGGCACCTTGGGCGGGGCGGCCATGGCGGGGACGGCAAGAGTGGCGGCAAGCAACAGGGCGGTGCGACGCATCAGTATTCTCCTTTGGACCAGTGCCTAGAGCAACGATCCGGTTTTGCAAATCAAGCCTTCCACTCGGCGATGCGCGGTCCGTGGCTGAGCAGCGATATCGCGCGATCTGCCGCCCCCAGCGCCATGCGCGCCCCCCAAGATCGCAGCGCCGAGCGGTCGCCGGCCAGCGGCGCCGTGCTACCGGCCTGGAGCGGGAACAGCACATGCTCGCGAAACTCCGCGATCAGCGCCGCGTCGCGCAGCACGGCAACATATTCGGCGTTGGCCCGATAACTCACGAAATCGAAATTGCTCGATCCCACCACCAGCGCTTCACCATCGATCAGCGCGGCCTTGGCGTGCGTCATCATCGGGGTCAGGCGGATGCGGATGCCCGCAGCCTCGGCCACGCCGAGCAGGTAATCGCGGATGATCGGCTTGTTGTTGGGGCGCGGGGTATAGAGCGTGACCTCGGCCCCGGCCTGCGCGGCGCGGCCCATCGCCTCGACAAAGGGAAAGGTCGGATAGGCGCTGACAACTTCGAGCGAGTGACGGGCATTGGCAAAGGCATCGATTAGCGGCGCAAAGCCGGCGGGATTGTCGGCCCCGTCCATGCTCAGCAGCGTCGCCCCGCCAATCTCGGCCGAAGCGCTGCCGCCCTGCCCAAGCCAGTCGCGGTCGAACTCGCCGGCCAGCCAGTCGGCCAGGCCCGGATGTTCGACCCGCACCATCATGTCGTGCCAGGCAAAGTTGTGGTCGGAAAAGTTGATCCCGCCCAGCCAGGCCACGTCGTCGATCACCAGCAGCTTCTTGTGGTTGCGCAGGGCATAGCGCAGCGGGTTGCGGCCGATCGGGTTGGTCACCCGCACACCCGCGCCTTGGCGCAGCAGGCGGTCAAACATGGCCGCCGTCGCGCGCGCCTCGGCATGGATTGCGGGCTTGCGGGTCAGCGCCAGGAAGGTGTCGTTGATGACCTGGCGGGTATAGTCATCGACCAGCACCCGGCGATCCGCTGCGCGGCTGTGCCCGATCGCCTCGGCCACCGCCAAACCCGCCGCATCGCCCTCGAAGGTCATCGCCTGGATCAGCACGCGCCGACGCGCGCCCAGCACGTCCGCCCGGCACCGCTCCCAGAACGCGGCCGATCCGACCAGCAGTTCGGCTGCAAGCGGTTCATCTTGCTGCAAGGAGGGTTTGCCCATGGCGGCTTTGCCTTGCCAGTCAGGCCTGACAATGGCAAGGCCATCCCCGGTCGCGAGGAAGGTGGTATATGCACGCTCCAGCTCCCCCCCACCTCGCCTTGGGCCGTCCCCTCAAGGTGCTGCTGCTGCTGACCTCGCTGCATGGTGGCGGGGCGGAACGTGTGGCCGTGCACCTGCTTAACGGTCTGGATCCAAAGCGTATTGATGCCCGGATGGGCCTGCTCCGCAAGGCCGGACCCTATGTGAACCTGGTCGAGGATGAGAGCCGCCTGCTCGTCGCCCCCGATGGCGAAACGCACTTCAATTACGACGGCCCGAATTCGGACCAGTACGCCCCCGGCAAGCTGATCAGCAGCGCCGTGCGCGCGCCGCTTGCCTTCCGGCAGATGGTCAAGGAAACGCGGCCTGACGTGGTGATGAGCTTCCTCAAGGGCACCAACCTGCTCGCTTGGCTCTCGCTGATGGGCCTTGGCCGCCGCCGCCCGCGCTGGATCGCGCGCGAGGGCAACAATGTGCTGGCCGTGGTGAACGAGGAAGCGCCTAACGATTTCGTCCGCAAGGTCTCGCTTGGCCTCACCAGCCGCGCCTACAACCGCGCCGATGCCGTGCTGGCCAATGCCACCGACATGGCCGAGACGCTGCTGACCGACCTCTCGCTCGATTGCAACAAGATGCGGATGATCAACAATCCGATCGACCTGGGCACGATCACCGCGGCCAAGGACCAGCCGGTGCCCGGTGCGCCCAAGCGGCCCTACATCATCACCGCCGGCCGGCTGGAATACCAGAAGGCCCACGAAGTGCTGCTGCGCGCCTTCGCGCAAAGCGGGCTGTGGCGCAGCCATGCCCTGGTGATCCTGGGCAAGGGCAGCCGGCTGAACGAGCTCCACCGCATGGCGGCGCAGCTTGGCATTGGCGAGCATGTCCGCTTCATCGGCTTTGTCGCCAATCCCTATGCCTGGATGGCCAAGGCTGACCTGTTTGTCCTGCCTTCGCGCTGGGAAGGCTTTCCGACTGTCGCGGCCGAGGCGCTGGCCTGCGGCGCGCCGCTGCTGCTGACCGATTGCAAGTTCGGCCCGCGGGACGTGATCGAGCCGGGCGTTTCGGGTGAACTGGTCCCGGTCGATGATGTCGATGCCCTGGCCCGCGGCATGGCCGATCTGATCGCCTCGCCCGAGCGCCGCGCCGCATTGCGCGAGGCCGGCTTTGCCCGGGTCCAGCGCTTCGCGATTGCCGAGATGGTCGAACAGTACGCCACCCTGTTCGAGGAATTCGCCCCGGTTCCAGCGCGTTAACCCTTTCGCGCTATCCAGTCCCGAACGGAAACAGCCGCTTCGGTCCGCTGGCGCTGGCGCGGCTTTTCGCCAACAAGCAGGCACTGCGGATTCGCGAAGCAAGGGCGCAAAGGGCAATGAAGTTCAACGCTTTGACAGGCATGGTCGCGGCCTTTGTCGCCCTGGTCGGGGCCGCAGGCTATCTGCTGGTGCGCGAACCCGCGCCCAAGGCCGCTGTGGTTTCGGAACAATCGGCCAAACCGGTCGCCGGGGCTGACTTTGCCAAGCCTGGTGCCCAGCCGGCTGCTGCCGCTGCCGCCAAGCCGCGCGACGAGCGCTTTGTCATCAAGCGGGTCCTGCCGATCACCGGGCCGATCAAGTACGGCGAATGGCACTGGGACGAAAAGGGCGCCCCCGCCGATGGCCCGCTGGTCATGACGGTCGACCTCGACGCCCGCGTCCTCTCGGTCTTCCGCGGCGGCTATGAGATCGGCGCCACCGCAGTCCTGCTCGGCACCCAGGAAAAGCCGACGCCGCTGGGCAAGTTTCCGGTGATCTGGAAGAAGGCCGATCACTATTCCAGCATCTATGACGGCGCGCCGATGCCCTTCACCCACCGCCTGACCAACGATGGCATCGCCATTCACGGGACCAAGGTAGAAAAGGGCTATGCCAGCCACGGCTGCATTGGTGTGCCGAATGACTTCGGCAGGAAGCTGTTCGCCGTCAGCAAGCTGGGGGACGTGGTCTACATCACCAAGGGCAAGCGCATCGGCAAGGGCGACTCGCTCGTCGAAGGCTAAGACTGGGGTAAAGGGCTGACCATCAGGCCAGCCCTGTTCTGGTCACGACCAATCAGCGCGGCGCCATGCGGATCGCGCCGTCCAGGCGGATGCACTGGGCGTTGAAATAGGTGTTGCGGGCCAGTTCCAGCGCAAGGCTGCCGAATTCCTCCGGCTTGCCGAGCCGCTTGGGGAAGGGCACCGAGGCGGCCAGGCTTTCCAGCACCTGCGGCTTGGCCCCCAGCATCAGCGGCGTGGCAAAAATGCCTGGCATGATCGAATTCACGCGGATGCCGAGATCCGAGAGATCGCGCGCCATCGGCAGGACCAGGCCATTCACGCCCGCCTTGGCAGAACCATAGATCACCTGGCCGATCTGCCCGTCCTGCGCCGCGACCGAGGCGGTCAGCGTGATGCAGCCGCGCTCGCCATCTTCCAGCGGTTCGAGGCCCGCCATGCCTTCGGCCGAAAGCGAGGCGATGCGGTAGGAGGCGACCAGGATGCCCTGGACCCCATAGATGTAATCCTCGGTCGAGAGCCGCTTCAGCCCGCCGGCTTCCTTGTCATAGGCCAGCGTCTTGCCGCGGCGGCTGGTCATCGCGCAGTGGACTGTGATCCGCTCCTGCCCGTGGGCCGCGCGGGCCTTGGCGAAACCGGCGACAACCGATTCCTCCGAAGTGATGTCGACATGGCAGAACAGCCCGCCGATCGCGGCGGCCACAGCCTCACCCTTCTCGGCGTTCACGTCGAAAATCGCGACCTTGGCTCCGGCGGCGGCGAGCGCTTCGGCAGTCGCCTGGCCCAGGCCCGATGCGCCTCCGGTGACCACGGCGGCAATGCTCGAATCGATCTTCATTTGACTCTCCCTTTAATCGAACGATTAATGCCGGGAGAGGATGAGGGCGGCAACCCCCACAAAACGATCAGACGGCCTGCCAGGAGAGCGACGATGACAGCCACCGCAGCCTGGGGCGCGACCGCCCCCGATTCCGGCATCAATGCCTTGACCATCGACCGCCGCACCCTGCGTGATGAAGACGTGGCGATCGACATCGCCTTTTGCGGCGTGTGCCATTCCGATCTCCACGTCGCCCGCAGCGACTGGGGCCGGACGACCTATCCGTTCGTGCCGGGGCACGAGATCGTCGGCACGGTCAGCGCAGTTGGCGCGGCCGTCACCCGCTTCAAGGTGGGCGACCGGGTCGCCGTCGGCACGGTCGTCGACTCATGCCGCCACTGCGACGCCTGCCACGATGGCGAGGAGAACTATTGCCGCGAGGGCACGACCGGCACCTACAACAGCAAGGACCGGATCGACGGCAGCCCGACCTATGGCGGCTATTCGGCCAATATCGTCGTCGCCGAACCCTATGTGCTGCGCCTGCCCGAAAGCCTCGACATGGCCGCCGCCGCGCCGCTGCTCTGTGCCGGGATCACCACCTATAGCCCGCTCAAGAACTGGAACGTCGGACCGGGCAGCCGGGTCGGCGTGATTGGCTTGGGCGGGCTTGGCCACATGGGCGTGAAGTTTGCGAAGGCGCTGGGCGCGGAAGTGACGATGATCACCACGAGCCCAGCCAAGGGCGAGGATGCCAAGAAGCTGGGCGCCGATCACGTGCTGGTTTCAACCGACAAGGAAGCGATGCGCGCCGCCTCGCGCAGCTTCGATTTCCTGCTCGATACGATCCCGGTCAAGCATGACCTGACGCGCTATCTGTTCCTGCTCGACCGCAAGGGCACGCTCTGCATCGTCGGGATGATCGAGCCGGTCGAGCCGTTCCATTCCGGCCTGCTGCTGGGCGGGCAGAAGGCCGTTGCCGGATCGGGCGTCGGCGGGATCGCCCAGACCCAGGAAATGCTCGACCTCTGCGCTGAAAAGGGCATCCTCGCCGAAATCGAACTGATCCCGATCGCCGAGATCAACCGCGCTTACGAGCGGATGGAGAAGGCCGACGTGAAGTACCGCTTCGTCATTGATATGAGCACGCTGGAGCGCTGAGCACATGACTCACACCGTTGATCTCTACTGGTCGTTCCGCTCGCCCTATTCCTACATCGTCGTGCCCAAGCTGCTGGAGCTGGAGCGCGATTGGGACGCCAAGGTGAATGTCCGCCCGGTCCTGCCGATTGCAGTGCGCCAGCCGGAGTTTTTCGCCCACGCAGATCCGCTCTGGACCAGCTACCTGATGCGCGATTGCGTGCGCAGCGCCGAATTTGCCGGCATCACGCTGCGCTGGCCGCGCCCGGACCCGGTGGTGATGGACTATGCCACGCGGACCTATCCCAAGGAGCAGCCTTATATTCACCGCTTGACGCGGCTGGGCGTGCTGGCGTCCGAACGCGGCCAGGGGCTGCCGGTGCTGCGCGCGATCAGCCACCTGATCTGGTCGGGCGAGACCGACGGCTGGCACGAGGGCGATCACCTCGCCCGGGCACTGGCCAGTGTCGGCTGCGATCTGGCCGAAATGGATGCCGTGCAGGAAGCTGAGGCGGAGCGGCTCGACGCGGTAATCAAGCAGAACGAGGCCGACCAGCGCCTCGGCGGCCACTATGGCGTGCCGCTGATGGTCTATCAGGGCGAACCGTTCTTCGGGCAGGACCGCTATGACCAGCTGGTCTGGCGGATGCAGCAGCAGGGGATGGTGCGGCGCTAGGCCCGCCGCTTCGGCGCGCGCGAAAAGCTCCAGCCCTCCGGCAGGGGCCGGGCGACTAGGTTGCCGATCGAGGCCGGCTGGCGCGCCACCAGGCTTTCGAACAGCCGCGCCACGGCGCTGCCGCGCGGGGTTTCGCCATCCAGTTCGGTGACGATCCGGGACAGCACCCGCAGCGCAATCGCGCGCGGGGCCTGCGGGCGATAGACCAGCCCCAGCGGCGCCCGGGTCACGCAATCCTGCCATTCGCGCACCGTGGCCCAATCGAGCGCGGCATCGGCATCGGCGATGTGCGCGGCGCTGGCGGCAAGCGAGGGAATATCCAGCCAGTCGGCCCCGGCCAGCGCCTTGCGCAGGCGGGCCCGATCGAAGCGGTCATCATGGTTGGATGGATCGTCCGCCGCAGTCAGCCCGACCGCAGTCACGATCCCGGCCAGTTCGGCGCGCCGCCAGCCGAGTAGCGGGCGCGCCAGCGGCAACCGCGTGCCCGGAACCTGACCGCGCGCCCGCACCCCGGCCAGCCCCGCGACACCGCTGCCCCGGTTGAGCCGCAGCAGCAGCGTTTCAGCCTGATCATCGGCATGGTGCGCGGTCGCCAGCGCCGCCACGCCCTGCCCGCCCATCCACTCCGCCAGCGCGGCATAGCGCGCGGCGCGGGCCTCGGCCTGGACGTTTCCTTCGGCCAGGGTCACCGGCAGGGTTGCATGTGGCACACCCAGCCGCGCACACAGCGCCGCGACCATCGCCGCCTCTGCGGCATTGGCAGGGCGCAGGCCGTGATCGACCGTTGCCGCGGCGACCTGTCCCGGCAGGGCAGCATGGGCCAGCAGCAGCAGCGCCAGGCTATCGGGCCCGCCCGATACGGCCAGGCCCAGGACCCCCTCACCTGCCCACAGCGGCGCAAGATCCGCCGCGAAGCGGGCGGTCAGGCTCGCCGAGAGCTCAATCGCACTTGAGCCCGGTGCGGGTGGCATCGTACTGGCCCTTCAGGCGGCCGGCGGCTTCGTTCGGGAATTCGTCGACGAACTGGGCCAGGGCGATGCAGGCCCGCGCGGTGTCCTTCTGGCGCTTGGTCGCCTCGGCCAGGAACAGCACGCTATCGGCCGCGCGATCGCGGAACTGCCTGTCCTTGTAGTTTTCCAGGAACCACTTCTGCGCCTCTTCGGGCTTGCCTTCATCAAGCAGGGCGCGGCCCAGCAGGTTGCGCGCGAACGAGCGGCGCTGGTGGCGCGGGTACTTTTCCAGGAACAGCTTCAGCTGCTGCTGCGCCTCGGGATAGAACTTCGCCTCCCAGAGGCGGAAGCCATAGGAGTATTCATCGTCCCCGGCGTCGGCCGTCTTGGGCTTTTCGATGGCGCGGACGGCAGCCAGGCGCGCGGCGGACGGCACGGCGGGCTTTGTGGTGGCAGCGGGCTTGGTGGTGGCGGCCGGCTTGGTCGCGGCCGGCTTGGGCGCCGGGGTGGCGGCGGCGGTCGGTGCGGTGGCAGCCGGCTTGGGGGCCGAAGCGCCGCCGGTCATCGCCGCCAGGTTGCCGCTGGTGGTTGCGCCGTTAGTAGCGGTGACGGCGGTGGCGGCGGGGGGTGTCTCGGTCGCTACGGCCGCGACCGAAGCCGGTGCCGCCGGGGTCAGCGCCGCAACCTTGGCCTCAAGCTGGGCCAGCTTGTTGCCGGCTTCTTCCTGCTGGGCGGTCAGGCGGGCCAGCTGCGCCTCGATCGCGTCGACGCGGACCAGCAGATCGGCCACCGGAGTGCTCGCCGGCGTGCCGGTGGCGGCAGTGGTCGGCTGGCCGGGCTGGGCCAGCGGCGGGAAGAACTTGCCATCGCCGCCGGGGAAGACCGAGCGTTGCAGCGCGCGCACTTCGGCTTCCAGCTTGCGGATCCGCGCCTCGGCGTTGGGATCGGTCTTGCTGCTCTGCGCGATCACTGGCGCGGCGAGCGCAACGGCGAGTGCGGCCAACAGCGGCCTGTGCATCGCGGCGAAGGTCTTCATGTGCCTCTTCCCATCAAACGAGCGGCTAAGCGAGAAAAGCCGGCATTGCTGCCGGTGCGTTCGATTGCATAGCCGGGCTGAATTAACCCTGTCGAGGGCGTCAGCCCTGGCTATCCGCAGTTGCGGTGGTTGTGGCCGGCGCCGGTGCCGGAGCTGCCGCCGGTTCGGCCGCGGCGGCAGCCGGCGCCTCGGCCCGTGGCTGAGCCGCCGGGCGGTTCTGGCGGCGCGGCTCGGCAGCGGCGCTGGCCGTGACCGCGGCCGGGCTGGCCAGCGCCGCGGCGGCCGGCTGGGTCCCGCGCGCCAGCAGGGCGGCTGCGGTAACCGGTACATCGCGCATGGTCTGCTCACGATCGGCCAGGGGCGGAACTGCGCGGCCACCGATCGTGACGGAGAGGCCGTCCGGACGGGCGGTGGTCAGCGTTACCGCGCCGGCATTCTCCGGCACGGTCCAGCTTTCACCCAGCGCCAGGACCTTCTGCAACAGCTGCTGGCCATTGCCGTCTGCAAAGCGCACCCAGACCTGATCGCGGGTGGCGGTGAACACCACCGGACCGCTCACCGGGGCGGGGGCGGGCGTCGCCACCGGCGCGGCCGCGCTGGGCCTCTCGCTCGGCAGGATCGAGGGCAGCGAACCGCCCGGGGCATAGAGATTGGGCCAGACCAGGAAACCGACCAGCATCACCACCACCAGGCCGGCCGCAGCATACCAGGCGACCCGGCCGCCGGGCAGCCGGGCGGGATCGCCGGGCTCGAAGGCGGGAACTGTGCGGCGGGCATGATCGGGCTCTTGCCGGGCCAGCTCCTCACGCACGAGGTCGATCACGGCATCGCTGTCGAGCCCCACGGCCTTGGCGTAAGTCCGCGTAAAACCAACCGCATAGGCGCGCGATGGCAGGGCGGCAAAGTTGCCGGCCTCGATCGCCGCGAGCTGCCGTTCCGAAATCTTGGTAACCTGGGCAATATCGGCCAGCGACTTGCCCGCCGCCTGACGCGCGCGCATCAGTTGCGCCCCGGCGCTTTCCAGAGGCAATTCAGCCTCTTGCTGTTCATTTTCAATCATCACGACCCCGGCAGCAGTACTGTCTTTTGCGATCTGTGCCCCGCCCAGCGGACCATCCCGGTTTGCACCGGCAAGTCAACGGAAATTACCGGGACCGGAGGGAACAGAGCGGCAGTCTGGCGGCTTTATGCGACAGGCCGGGGCACAGGCGCGTCCTGGCCAGACTCTAGTCGCAGTCAATCCCGCGCTGCTGGGCCCAATCGACCAGTGCTGCGCGCAGCGAGGGCGGCGGGGCCAGCAGCCAGCCGTTCATCGCCTTGCCGATCTCGTCCAGATCGATCTTGCGGACCAGTTCCTTGATCGGGCCAACGCTGGCCGGGGTGATCGAGAGGCGGCGGATGCCGATCCCGAGCAGAGCCAGCGCCTCGAGCCGACGCCCGCCCATTTCGCCGCAGACGGTAACGTCGACAGAGTGCCCGGCCACGCCCTGGATCACGCGCTTCAGGAAGCGCAGAATCGCCGGGCTGAGCCAGTCATACCGCTCGGCCAGCTTGGGATTGGCGCGATCGGCAGCGAACAGGAACTGCGTCAGGTCATTGGTGCCGATCGACAGGAACGACAGCTTGGGCGCCAGCACATCAAGCTGTTCGGCCAGCGCCGGCACTTCCAGCATCGCGCCATAGCGGATCGCTTCGGGCAGCAGCTTCTTCTGGGTCTTGAGATAGGCCAGCTGGCTTTCGAAGACGTCGCGCGCGGCATCGAATTCCCACGGCTCGGTCACCATCGGGAACATCACGTTGAGCGTCCGTCCCCCGGCCGCCTCGAGCAGCGAGCGCGCCTGGACCTTGAGCAATCCGCCGCGTTCCAGCGCGACGCGCAGCGCCCGCCAGCCCATCGCCGGGTTTTCCTCGGTCTCGCCATCGTTGTGGCGCAGGTAGGGCAGGACCTTGTCCCCGCCGATGTCGACCGTGCGGAACACCACCGGCTTGTCCCCGGCGGCGTCGAGCACGTCGCGGTAGAGCCGGGTCTGGCGTTCACGCGCCGGCAGCGTTGCGGACACCAGGAACTGGAATTCGGTGCGGAACAGCCCAACCCCGTCGGCCCCGGTCAGCGCCAGCCCCGGCATGTCATCGCGCAGGCCGGCGTTCATCATCACCGTGATGCGGGTGCCGCAGCGGGTGAAGGGTTCGACATCGCGCAGCTTGGCATAGGCGGCCTGGCGTTCCTTGCTCTTGGCAAAGCGCGCTTCGAAGGCATCGACCACCGCCGGCAAGGGCCGCGCGGTGACATGTCCGCCATCAGCATCAAGCAGCAGCAGATCGCCATCGCGGATCGCGCCGCGCAAGGACCGGACCCGCCCCAGGACCGGAATGCCCATCGCCCGCGCCACGATCACCACGTGGGCGGTGAGCGAGCCTTCTTCCAGCACCACGCCCTTCAGCCGGCGCTTGTCATATTCCAGCAGTTCGGCCGGGCCGAGGTTGCGGGCGATCAGGATTGCGTCCTGCTTCAGCCCCATCGTCGCCGCCGTGCCCATCTGGCCCGAGACGATCCGCAGCAGCCGGTTGGAGAGGTCCTCCAGATCGTGCATCCGGTCAGCCAGCAGCGGATCATCGATCTGCCGCATCCGCATCCGGGTGCGCTGCTGGACCCGCTCGATCGCGGCCTCGGCAGTCAGCCCGCTGTCGATCGCCTCGATGATCCGGCGACTCCAGCCTTCGTCGTAAGCGAACATCTTGTAGGTCTCGAGCACTTCCTCGTGCTCACCCCCCACGCCGAATTCGGCCTGGCTGGCCATCCGGTCGATCTGTTCGCGCATCTTGTCAAAGGCGAGGTAGACGCGGCTCAGTTCTGCGTCGCGGTCCTCGGCCATGACGTGTTCGATGGTGATCCGCGGCTGGTGGAAGACGGCCGAGCCGATCGCCAGGCCCTTGACCAGCGCCAGCCCCGGCAAGCGCTGCGGCCCGGTCATCGCCGGGCTGAGCAGCGCCTCTTCCTCGTCAACCAGATCGGCATTGGCGATCAGTTCCGACAGCACCATGGCAACGGTCTGCAGCGCCTCGATCTCAACCTCTTCATAGCGGCGCGATTCGGCGTGCTGGACGCAGAGCACGCCGACCGCGCGCTCGCGCCGGACAATCGGCACCCCGGCGAAGGAGTGGAACTTTTCCTCGCCCGTTTCCGGTCGGTAGGAGAAGTCCGGATGGGCCGTCGCCTCGGCCAGGTTGAGCATCTCGGTGTTCTGGGCAATCGTGCCGACCAGCCCTTCGCCCACGGCCATGCGGGTAACGTGGACCGCCTCCTGCGCCAGGCCGCGCGTGGCGAACAGCTCGAGCATGCCTTCACGCAGCAGGTAGATCGAGCATACCTCGCTATCGAGGCCTTCGCCGATCACCTCGACCACGGTGTTGAGCTTCTGCTGGGCATGGCTGCGCGACGCCATGACATCGTGCAGGCGCGTCAGGATCGTACGGGCGGCCGAGGCGGCGGAAGCGGGCATGACGCATTGCTAGCCCAAACTGCGGCCTAAGCAAACGCGCAGCGCCGAACCGCAACCGTATTTCCTGCGGTCGGGCAGGTTCTGGAAACGGTTGCGGCACGTTGGCCGCGTTCCGGTGACCCACCGGGCACCCTTCCGGCGCGGCCGCACGGTGGCGGATCAGCCCGCCACCGGCCGCGCGCAAGGGTCAGAGCAGGCTAGATGTGCGCCAGCTCTTCCTTGATGCGCAGCTTGCGGCGTTTGAGTTGCTGGATCATCGCAAGGTCAGGCAGGGGTCGGTTCAGCTCATCCTGGATCTGCCGTTCAAGGCCGGCGTGTTTGAGCTGCAAGGCACTGACATGCGACGTTTCCATTGGCGATACTCCTCCGTATGCCCCCAGGGGACAGGACCAGGGCCCAGACCGAGTTCGCGTTCCCGACTCGGCATGCGGCGGGGTCACTGCAATTGTCATGGAAGCATATTAAGCCTATCTTGCGAAGCACTCAGTTGGGGTACTTGCGGCGGGTCGCATCGATGCCGCGCCCGACCGGGCCATGGGAGGTATTGGGTAGCGAAGAGGAGCTGAAGAAGCGGCTGGAAATGCTGCGCATTGAGCATCGCGATCTGGACGCGGCGATCGATGCGCTGAGCAGTGCCGGCAGCACCGACCAGCTTCAGGTCGCCCGCCTCAAGAAGCGCAAGCTACGGCTCAAGGACCAGATTGCCATGCTTGAGGATTACCTGATCCCCGACATCATCGCCTGACGCTTTGCCGGCCGGCCAAAACGTCCCCCACCGGGACAGTGCAAATTTGGCGGAGTAAACGTTGTTAACCGGCGGTGACAAACATGTGTCACGAGAGTTAGGCCGGGGTGATGGGATCGCCGGCGAACATGAATCCACGGATAGTGGAAGGCCTATACTGCGAAGCACTCGTTCTCTCGGACGAGTTGCGTCAGGCTTTTACGCTCTCCGGCCGGATGGAAGCCGTGGCGGGTGAGGAAGACGCCGCGTCGATCGCCCTGTCTTGCGAGGCGCTGCGCACCACCACGCGGATGATGCATTCGGTGGCCTGGCTGCTTAACCACCGCGCCTACTTCAATGGCGAACTGTCGGAGTTTCAGCTGCACCGCTACGGCAAGCTGGTTGACCATCCGGATAGCGATCCGGCCCGCCTGGCCCTGCTCGAACCCGAAACCCGCGAGCTGATCGAGGCGACCGAGCGGTTCCATGCGCGCCTGAAGCGGATCGACGCCAGCTGGCGCGAGCGCGATCCCAATGCCCCCAGCGCGGTTGCCGCGCTGCGCGAGCGCCTGGCCCGCGCCGCGCGGGGTTAGGTCGCCGCCAGCGCCCGGTCCCAGGCCGCGCGCCGTTCCGCCCCCGGTTCAGACCCGGGCATGAACCGCTGCACCGCGCCGCGCATCGCACTGGCCGCATCGCCGAGCGAGCCGTGCAGGCCAACCCCGACCGCCGCCAGCATCGCTGCGCCCAGCGCCGTGGTCTCGACGAACTGTGGCCGCTCGACCGGCACGCGCAGCACGTCGGCCAGGTCCTGCGCCATCCAGTCGTTGGCGCTCATCCCGCCATCGATCCTGAGCGCGGTCCAGCCGGCGCCGTCGGCGGCAAAGGCGGCAGCAAGGTCAGCCGTCTGCATGGCCATGGCTTCCAGCGCCGCACGGGCTAGGTGCGCCCGGGTGGTCGAAAAGCTCATGCCAGTAATCGCCGCGCGGGCATCAGGCCGCCAGTGCGGGGCGCCAAGGCCGGATAGCGCCGGCACGATCGTCACCCCGCCGCTGTCCGGCACCGAGCGGGCCAGCGCCTCCGTCTCCGGCGCCGAGGCAATGATCCCCAGGCTGTCGCGCAGCCACTGGACCAGGCTGCCGGCGACGAAGACCGAACCTTCGAGCGCATAGGTCCGCGCTCCATCCAGCTGGCACAGCACCGTGCCGAGCAGCCGGTGGCCCGAACGCGGCACTTCCTGGCCCATGTTGGCGAGGACGAAGGCCCCGGTGCCATAGGTCGCCTTGGTCTCGCCCGGATTGAGGCAGCCCTGGCCGATCGTGGCGCTCTGCTGATCGCCGACCAGCCCCGCGATCGGGATCGCCGCGCCGAACAGGTCGCGCGTGGTCGCGGCAAAGCGGCCGGCATTGTCGGTCACTTCAGGCAGCGCTGCCTGCGGCACGCCGAACAGCTCGCACAGACCCGCATCCCAGGTGGCTCCGGCGAGCGGCAACAGCAGCGTGCGGCTGGCATTGCTGGCATCGCTGACATGGGCCCCGCCCGACAGCTTCCAGGTGAGCCAGCTCTCGACCGTGCCCAGCGCCAGCCGTCCGGCCGCCGCAGCCTCGGCCACGGCCGACACGTTCTGGACCAGCCAGCGCATCTTGGTGCCGGAGAAATAGGGATCGAGGAGCAGGCCGGTCGCGGCCTGGACCACCGGCTCCTGCCCGCTTTCGCGCAAGCTGGCGCAGAAATCGGCTGTGCGGCGGTCCTGCCAGACCAGCGCGTGGTGCAGCGGCTGGCCCGTGGTCTTGTCCCAGGCCACCACCGTTTCGCGCTGGTTGGTGATGCCGATCGCGGCGACCTGCGCGGCCCCGCCCGCCGCCTCGACCACCTGGCGCGCGCAGGCCAGGGTCTTGTCCCAGATCTCGGCGGCGTCGTGCTCAACCCAGCCCGGTTGTGGATAATACTGGGTCAGTTCCTGCTGGGCGACGCCCTTCAGCGCCCCATCAGGGCTGAACAGCATTGCGCGGGTGGAAGTGGTGCCGGCGTCGAGGACAAGGATCAGGTCGGTCATGTTCTCTCACACAAACTCCCCTCCTGCCTGCGGGAGGGGTCAGGGGAGGGTCTGTCAGGTGTGCCCTCCTGCTGGCCTAACATGCCCTCCCCCGGCCCCTCCCGCAAGCGGGAGGGGAGAACAAGGGTCGACACCTGCGGGTCGAATGCCCATATCCCCCCTACGATGGACATCCCCGCCAAGCCCTGGCCGACCGGCCTTTCGGAACAGTGCGAACCGCTGGTGCGGCGCGTGCTCGCGCCCAATGCCTCGCCCTACACCTTTACCGGCACGCAGACTTATATCGTCGGCGCCGGCGATGAGGTGGCAGTGATCGATCCCGGTCCCGCCGATGGCGGGGCGGGCAGCGAGCCGAGCCCGTTCAAGGGCGCAGACACCAACGGCGTGGGCCATGTCGAGGCGATCCTGGCGGCTGTAGGCGATGCAAAGATCACCGCGATCCTCTGCACCCACACCCACCGCGATCATTCTCCGGCGGCGGCACCGCTGAAGGCGCTGACCGGCGCCCCGATCATCGGCTGCGCGCCCTTGAGCCTGAGCGATGACGGACCGCGCGCGGATTCGGCCTTCGATCACAGCTATGCCCCGGACCGCATCCTCAGCGATGGCGAGCGGGTCAGCGGCCCGGACTGGACGATCGAGGCGGTGGCCACCCCCGGCCACACCAGCAACCACCTGTGCTACAGCCTCGTCGAAAGTGGGGCGCTGTTCACCGGCGATCATGTGATGGCCTGGTCGACCAGCGTGGTCTCGCCGCCCGATGGCGACATGAGCGCCTATATGGCGAGCCTGCAGAAGCTCTATGACCGCGATGACAAGCGGCTATACCCGGCGCACGGCCCGGCGGTCGACAAGCCGCGCCAGCTGGTGCGCGGGATGCTGGGCCATCGCCGCAGCCGCGAGGCGCAGATCCTCAAGCTGCTGGCCAGCGAACCGCAGCAAATCCCGGCGATGGTCGCAGTGATGTACAAGGGGCTCGACCCGCGGCTGACCGGGGCGGCCGGCCGTTCGGTCCTGGCCCACCTGGTCGATCTGGAGCGGCAGGGGCGGGTTATCTGCGAGGACGAGACATGGCGGATGGCGAGCTGAAACTTTCCGAACGGACCCTGCCAAGCCGCGTTCCCCTGCTGATCGTGGCGGTCAACGCGCTGCTCGCGATCTACCTGCTGTGGCGCGCCTTTGGCCCCTCACCCTATGGCGATCCGCTGGCGACCAGCCTGGCCGCATTCGAAAAGGCCAACCGGCTGACAGTGTTCTCGGCCCAGCTCGCTCCGGTGGTCGCCTCGGACGATGAGCGACTGCTTGGCCTGCTGACCAGCCGCCAGATCGCCGTGATCCCGGCGCGGGTGGATTACACGCTCGACCTCTCGAAGATGACCCGGGCCAGCATGGCCTGGGACGAGGAAGCGCAGCGGCTGACCGTGACCCTGCCCCCGCTCACCGTCTCGCGCCCCAACCTTGACGAGGGCCGCGCCCAGTACCTGCGCGAAGGCGTGTGGATCACCCGCACCGCGCAGGATGACCTGACCCGCGCCAACACCAAACTGGCCGAGCAGCAGGCGGTGGAGCAGGCCGCCAACCCCGTGCTGATGAACCTCGCCCGCGCCGCCGCCAAGGATGCCGTGCGCCAGAACCTCTCCGCCCCGCTGCAGGTGAGCGGGCACCCCGCGGCGACAGTGGTCGTGCGGTTTGCGGGCGAGCAGCCACCCGCGCAATAGGCGCTTTCGGAATTCCCTTATCCGTGGCACTCTGACCCGCAGTGGTCGCGCGACATGGATGGGGAGAACTCCATGGCTACCGTTACCGCGTCTTATGACGAGCCCGCCAAGGGCGAGCGTTTCTTCAGCACAATGGCAATCATCATGGCCGTGACCGTGGTGATCGGCTTTTCCAACCAGTTCCTGATGGGCCGATCGAGCTTCGCCTCGCCGCTGCGGGTCCACTTCCACGCCGTTGCTTTCATGGGCTGGGTCGCGATCTTCGTGACGCAGAGCTGGCTCGCAACGCGCGGGCCGATAGCATTGCACCGCACGCTCGGCTGGATCGGCGCCGCCTGGATGGCGCTGATGGTGCTCGCGGCGATGATCGTGATCGTATCGAACGTGCGCGGCGGCACCGCCCCATTCTTCTTCCAGCCGCAGCACTTCCTGATCGCCAACCCGCTGTCGCTATTCGCCTTCGTCGCCCTGACCGGTGCTGCGATCCGCATGCGGCGGCAGACCGATTGGCACGCGCGGCTGCATATCTGCGGGATGACCATGATCATGGGGCCCGCCTTTGGCCGGCTGCTGCCGATGCCATTGCTGATCCCCTATGCCTTCGAAGCCGCCGGGGTGGCCGCCTCGGTCTTCATCTTCGCCGGCATGATCCGCGACAAGCGGGTGACGGGAAAGGTCCATCCGGCCTGGTATTGGGGCCTTGGCACGCTGTTCGGCCTGCTGCTGGTCGCCTGGCTGCTGGCGCCGACCGCCTTCGGTGACTGGCTCTATCAGACCACCGTTGCGGGCCATCCGGGCGAGAACATCCCCGGAATGGAATTCCCCGCCCCGCCGCAAGCCCCTTGATCACGGGAAGGTAAACCGCCACCTAGGCGGCATGACTGCACAGCCCACGAACCTCGCCGGAATCGACGTCCGCGCCGAAATCGAACGCCTGCGCAAGGAGCGCAACGCGGTGATCCTGGCGCACTATTACCAGAAGCCTGAAATCCAGGACCTGGCGGACTTCGTGGGTGACAGCCTGGAGCTGTCGAAGAAGGCGGCGGCGACCGATGCCGACGTGATCGCGTTCTGCGGGGTCAAGTTCATGGCCGACACCGCCAAGATCCTCAGCCCCCAGAAGACCGTGATCCTGCCCGACATGGACGCCGGGTGCAGCCTTGAAGACA
>VFQM010000969.1_pt1 | contig 27579 bp, 21 predicted proteins | sample 3512391 | NCBI WGS metagenome assembly VFQM01 (sample SAMN10412369, study PRJNA504923) | tailings metagenome | isolation source: Replicate 1 from Balatoc abandoned mine | place: Philippines | reverse complement strand
TTGTCGCCCCAGCTTGGCCTCCCGGCTGTTCTCCTCACAGGCCTTGATCTCCACGTTCCCCACCGCGTAGTCGCCCAGGTCGTTCTTGCGCGACATGCAGAACTTTCCGCGCCCATTCCCTCGCAAGTGCAGCTTGCCGCTCTCCGTCCAGACCTGCAGCCACTCCTCGAAGGTCATCGTGACCTGGATTCGGTGGCCGTTCCGATCTGGTTTCCGGCGCCGTTGCGTTTTCTTCTGTACGTTGTATGCGTCGCGCAGCTTGCGCAACTCTTGATCCGTCAGCTTCATGCTGATCTCCTTTTGAAGTCGGCCTACGCTGGGCCGAACTCCAGTCTGCGTTCGCAGCCCTTTCCCAGCAATATTCCTTCGCGCAGCTAGCCTGCACCCCACGCTCTGCCCGCGCACCTTACAGCCCCAGGGTGACGTCTGGCTGCCCCATCGCTTGACGATCAGCACTCTGCGTACGCGGAGCACTGCTCTACATAGGTGCCGTCGTGGGCCACGCTGCCGGCCAGCTTGAGCGAAACGGCCAAGCCGACAATCGGAGCCTAAGTTCAGCCGCCTGGTCTGTGGACAAGGTGAAGTCGAAACGAAGATTGAACTCCCGCTCTACGAGCGACTTGCACGGCATGCCATTCGGCGGGATAAGAAACCTATGTGAGTTGCTGACCTCAACCTCACCGATCTCATTCACGAACTCCATCTCACCGCGATGACCGACTGCCGGTACGGCTCGTGCGGAATGCTCGTTGAGGCAGTAGTGCCTCGCGTGCTTTGCGCACACCCGAGAAGGTATCCAAACCGGCAATCGAAAAGGTCAAGCAAGCGGTCATCGCTACTGGCTACATACCCAACATGCTAGCGGGTGGCTTGAAGTCGCGTCGCAGCATGACTGTAGTCGGTTTAGTTCCGATCATTTCCGTGCCGCAGTTCCTGCCCACAGTACGGGTCATGACGGAAACGTTGGATACGAGCGGATATCAACTTATCCTTGGGCAGACCGGTTATGACCATGCGCGCGAGGAAAAGCTAATTTCAAGTTTGATGGGGCGTAGACCAGACGGCGTAGTTGTTGCCGGTCAGGTGCACTCGCCCAAGGCTCGCGAACTCCTGAAAAATCTTGGTGTTCCAGTTGTGGAGACCTGGGACCTTAGCGAGCATCCAATTGACATGATTGTTGGCTTTTCGCACATCAAGGTGGGCAATGCGGTGGCTGGTTTTTTCCTGTCGCGCGGGTGGAAGAATGTGGCCTTAGCCACGGGTGATGACGAGCGAGCCCAACAGCGACGCCAAGGATTCATGGCCACTTTTGGTCACGACGTTCCCACGGTGACGATTCCCGCCCCTAGCAACCTGGCAAGCGGGCGACGGGCGCTGAGCGAAATCCTGGAAAAAGAGCCGGGCATCGAGGCCATCTTCTGCAGTTCAGACGGACTTGCCCAGGGTGTGCTGGTCGAGGCGCTTGCGCGTGGCTTGCGGGTTCCGCAGGACTTGGCACTGTGCGGTTTCGGCGATGCCGACTTTGCGGCCCACTTGGTGCCGTCACTCACGACAGTGCATGTGGACGGTGCGGGAATTGGCCGCATGGCAGCCGAACTAATCCTGAGCCGCTGCGCCGGGAAAGAAGTCCCTCAGAAGATTAACGACATCGGTTTTCGCATCGTTGAGCGGGAATCAACGGCCTTGCGTTCAGAGTAGCCGCCAGCCCTGATTCCGGTAATCAGCGACGAACTGGTCCATGCTCTTGCGCTAATGACTTTCTGCTTCTGGCCGATCTGCTCCACGAGCTACTGCTATCGGCAAGTGCTGTGACCGTCAGCTAATGGCCGATTGCAGCCCCCGGGGCGCTGCCCCAGACCTCGCACTTGCCGTGAGGCAACTGTCACCGCTTCAGTCTCCCAATACCTTGCGAATGGCTCGTGCGAAACCGACCTCGAACACCTGCCGACCGCGCTCATTCATGATTTCGCCGTGGCTGCCTTCCCGCAGACCACGTTCTTCCAGGTAGTCGGGGGAAACCGCCTTCTGTAAGGCTTCGCGTTCGGACGGAGTTAGCTGTGCGGCTAGCGCGAGGACGGTCACCGGCTGCATTCCTGGAGCAGCCGAAACAGTGGCACCCAGCGGACGGCGGTCCACGGTCACCTGTGTGTTGGCCTTGAGCACGTTGAGCTGTGCCTTGAGCTTGTCCCGCTCTGCAATGATGGCCTGCATGATGGAGCGGATGGCCGGGTCCTCGATGCGCATCAGGTAATCATGGCTCGCCAGTGTCTTCGGCGCCTTAGGCGCCGGTGGCCCGGCGTAGGCTGCCCAGGCTTCGATGAGCGCTTTGTAGTCGGCAGACTGGGCGTTGTAGAGGGCCCGGCCCTTCATAATGCCTTCGGCCTCGACCAAGCGGCCGATAGCCGACAGCGAGAAGTCGCGCGAGCCCGCTTCGTGCTGCTTGCGGCAAAGCTCATGCATTCGCGTGAGATTCTTACGGCGATTCGAGCGCTCGGCCTTGGCCAGCAGCGACTCCAGTACCGCGTCCGGGTGGATGTTCGTTTTGCTATTCATCAATCACTCTCAGGAAGGGTCTGTCGCCCGAGCGGGAACGCTTGGGCACGATTGGACGCAGGCAGCAGCGAGACAAGGTCCAGGTCAAAGTGCTCGCTGAGGCGCACGCCCGCGTCCATCAGGCGAATCACTGCGCGTTGGCCGAGCGTTGGGTTCTGCGGATTCATCTGCATAGCGAGATGGCGCATGAAGGCGTTACCCACGCGCAGCTGCTCGTCCTCACTCAGCAGCATGAACACGGGTGGCAAATCGTCGCGGTAGAGGACGGCATCAAGCAGCTGGCTGCGGCGAAACACCGCCTTGCCCGGCTCCAGGTCAGGATAGAACTCGACGTTTTCGCACACGCCCGCGAGTTGCAGCAGCTCCGACTCAGTTTCCTCGAAGACGGCCTGCACGTCGCAGACGGTGCCGGCGGCCACCAATTGCATGCCGTCGCCACTCCTTGCATCTAGCGCCGCCTTGCAGCGCTCGACGAGACGCCAGCAGGCCACCAGGTCTTCGGCCAGGTCGCTGAAGCGCTTCATCGCGCTCTCCCATACCCGCTCGGCTTGCCGATAGGCGTCCAGCCGGGCGAATGGATGACCGGCCTCTTCCGCATCCGCTTTCTCCTTCTTCAGGGCCTGGAGGTCGTTTTCTCGAGCGAGGCAGGCGTTGCGCGCCTCGTCGAAGTGGTAGGCGAGCGTGTTGAAGTGGGCGGCCAGTGCCGGCAAGTGATGCGGGGAAGTCACGAACCAGCGGCAACGCACGCAATTGCGGCTACCGCCCGGCACCGGTCCGTATTTGGGGGCGGAAGGTGAACCAATGTTCGGGCCGCCGTTGTAGCAGCCGCCCACGGCACCGTTGTCCTCGACCTCACTAGTGTTGCCGCCGACCAGGCAGAGGCCATGGTGCATCGGCATCCAACCCACCGGGTTGCGCGCGGCCGGATGTTGCGGGATGGCAGCAGCGAGGCTAGGCAAGCTGTTGCAGATGGCACGTTCCAAGAGTTCCTCGTGCTCGGTGTCGAGGAGGAAGTTCTGAATGCTTGCCTCCTTGGTCGCTTCCAGTCGCTCGGCGGCGCCGAGCACCACCTCGCGGATGTGCGTCGCACCGGGTTTGGTGTAGTACAAAGTCATCAGAAGGCGGCTGTGGCCGACCAGCTTTTGCAGGATGGGAAACGGGACCTGGCCTTCGAGCGCCAGCGCTGTTATGAGGGAGACGCGCAGGCTGTGCAGGGGGAAGAGGGTCGTCAGTCCGTTGTTCTGCTGTTCCAGCGGTGGCAAGAAGCAAATTGGCGTGCCATTGCGATGGGTCTCGCCCCGCTCGGCAAGTCGCAGTTCCAACGCTTCCAGCAGGCGGAACCAGCTACGCTCCATTGGGCCAAATCGCTGGATGGGCAGATGGCACTCGACTTCAACGGCTTCAGGTAGCCGAAACAGGTAACAGGTGTCGGGATAGCCCGCGAGCTGCACATCGCTCTTCGCCTTGATGTGGCGCCCGTCCAGTTCTGACCAGGCCGTGCGCCGCGAGACGGTGTTGTACTTTGCCTGCCAGTCGCGCAGCTTTTCCAGCCAATAGAAGACATCCTGATGCACCGGGCCGCCAGAGACCCATGGCAGCACATAGCCCTTTTCGGGGCCGGATTTGGCGATGTCGGCGGTCTTGTTGGTGTTGATGTAGAGCACGGTTGGGACCGCCTCGCCATCGGCGAGCGGGGCGCTGCGGCGGAACACGCCCTGTTGCAGCGGGTGCCGTTCGCTGCCCTGTGCGAGCAGGCTCGCGTTCAACGTCCAATTGCCCTCAGCGTAGCACCAGGTATCGGCCTCACCTGAGTCGAGCATGCGGACTTGGAAGGTGCGCAGCGGCAGGATAAGCTTGACCAGCAGGGCCACCCAACGCACCGGGCTCCACATTTCCAGACGTGTGCCGTTCTGCGTCGGGCGCTCAAGCCATACGCAGTCGGGGTCGCCCGGGTCAATCTGCGCTTCAGTCACCTCGAACCAGTCGCTCGCGCGGCGCCTGCCTGTATCAGCTTCGACACTCAGCGCGCTTTGCGCCCACTGCCAGTCGCGGAAGTTCGGCCCCGCTGCGAGCATCTGACGCAACTCGTCGATGTAACCGTAGGGGAGCGGAGAATGCACGCTTTCGTCGCGCCGGGGCAGGCCGCTCGTGGACATCCTAGGCACCGGGTTGTGGAAGGCCGGCGAGACCCTCGGCTGGCCATTGTCGTCGGCTTCGCTGAACTCGCGCAGCAGCACGAAGTGCAGGAAGGCGTGAATATAGTTGTTGTATTTGATGCCGTGCGACGAATCAGGACATGCCGTCTGGTAGAAGTCGGGTAGGACGGTGGTGCGCGCCAGGAACACCGCGGGGTCGAGCGGTAAGGATAGCTTGACGAGGTAGCGCTCGAAGAAAGCCACCAGCGCCATGAGCCGCTCATGGACCCCGCGTGTTTCGCCTTTCAGCCACTCCACCGCCATGCCCCGCCAGGGTTCGAGCTGCGGATACTCCCGCGCGACCCACCCGAGAGAAGTGTCCGTCTCTCGCTTAACTCCTTTCTTCCTGGGCGAAGGGAGGGTAGAGGCTCCCGGCGCGGACGTTTTCCTTTTTTCGGTCATGACGAATCCTCAGTCGTTAGGTTCGACACCTGGGAGCAACAAGCTGGAGGCAGACGGCGCCCGGGCGTGTGTGGTCCGAAGCCGTTGAGCCGCAGCCTCCAGCGCCGCCAGCGCCTCGCGGGTGTTCGGCTGGGTGTAGACCTCCTGACTTTCCGGCGAGGCGTGGTGCATGAAGCGGCGGATGAGCGCCTTGTCGATGCCCGCGTTCTTGAGCCGCCGGCCGTAGGCGTGGCGGTGACCGTGTGGCGTCGTGCCCAGCGCCTTGCTGACCGAAAGGCCGATACGCTCGCAGGCGGCGGCATGGGCCTTGTTGTACTGGCTAAGGCAGTACATCCCGCCGGCCGGCTCGCGGTTCAGGTTGATGAATGCGAAGGGGTGGTCGCGGTCGAGACGAGCGACCTGCTCCAGGTAGCGGTGCCAGAGTTGCAGGAACCACTCGCCATACTCCGGCACAAACCAATACGCCTGCTTGTAATAGGGACCGTCGTGCATGCCCCCCTTCCAGCCGGCGTGGCGGCTGTCCATCACTTCCGTGCGAGGCACGAGGCCGAACTGCTGGGCAAGGTATTCCGCCCGGTTGCCTTTGCGCGGCCGACCCCGCTGGTCGCGCCAGTCGACGGGAGCGGCCCCGTGGAACGGGTGGTGGATGCGAACCAATGCCTGACGCGGGTTGGCGGGGTCCGGAAGCACGTCGTGGATATAAAGATGGAAGGGCTCCGACTCGCGGAATCCTGCGCCATGCAGCAGCAAGGTGATGAGCATGCCGCGATAGTCCTGGCGCCCCGCCGCACGGAATCCCTTGCCCAGCAGTTCCTCGAAGCGCTCTTCCGGGAAGGCTGGGGGTTCGCCCTTCTCGACCTTGGGTAAGCGTTGGCTGCGCACGCGATGTCCGACCTCGGCGGGCGGCGCGTTTGCGGCCCATATATGGCCAAGGAAAGCCTTGTTACGCCGATATTGGTAGGCAGCCTCATCAGCCTTCCGGTCAAAGGCGCCTCCCGCATAGCGGGGATTGACCTTGGCCGCCTCCGGGCGCATCTCACCCAGCCAATCGAAGAAATCGGTCAGGTGGGTGATGATGTGGCCGGCGTCCTGCGGCGAGCGCGGCGCCCAGCACAGGCCGCTGGAGTCGAGTCCCGTCTCGCGGTCGAAGGTGCCGGTGTAGAGCCGCTGGGCGAAGTTCTGGAACAGGCGGTAGGTATCGCGCTCGGCGGGGTTGGTCTGGAGGTATTCAAGAAACATCCGGACCGAGCGGGCCACCTTCGACATCCAGGTCAGACTGCGGTCGTGGCTGCGATATAGGCAATAGTCGAGCAGCGGCTCCAGCACACCGGCCGGCGTCAGCAAGGCGGGAATCTCTGTGTAGACGCCCGTGGCATCGGCATAGACGCGGGCCTTGACGGTTACGAACATTCCATCACCTAAACCCCTAAGCGACGCAATAAAGCGGTCGCCGATTTGAAGTCGAGGTGGTGGAGATGCATAACCAAATCCACTGCACCTCCACCACCGCGCTTGGCACGGGTGTCAAAAAACTTAGGGCCATCGGTGACCAACTCGTACTCACGGCCTTCCACGTTCGCATGCCAGCGCTCAGTACCCGTGCTTTTGACGGGCTCGAAGGTTCCATCACGCTTGGCAAAGGTGGCAACCCGCATCAGTAATTGATTGGCCGGCAAGGCGCGCCATCGACGCAGTTCGGTTTCCTCGACTCTTGTCACTTCGCATCCTCCGCTTAGGCTACTCGGCTTTCAAAGAAAGCCTGCTACTCGACCCCGCCTACACTTCTATGCATCTCCACATTGATTCTACATATAATGCTAGATTATGGAATAGCTTTATTGCAATGAAGGCAAAAAAACACCCCTACGAGAGGGGTGTTCAGTAGAAATTACAGCCTCAAAACACTTACGATGTATTCCCGGTTGGGGGTAATAAATTGCTGCGGGCTTTTTGGTATTTCGTGGCTCCCCGACCTGGGCTCGAACCAGGGACCTGCGGATTAACAGTCCGTCGCTCTACCGACTGAGCTATCGGGGAACAGGAAAGACGCGCATTCTAGAGAGAATGCGGGGTTGGGTCAAGCTTGTTGGCACCTGATTGCCGTTTTCACGGCCTGCCGCGCCCTGTCCGGCGCGGATCGCAGGCTCAATCGAGGCACAGCGCCAGCGCATGCTGCCAGTCCGGCATGCGCACGCCGAAGGTCTGCTGCAGCTTTTCGTTGGACAGCACGGAGTTGGCCGGGCGCTGCGCTGGGGTGGGATATTCGGCGGTGCTGATGGCCTTGAGCGCGGGGATCTTTTCGCCGCGGTTCTGCATATCCTGCAGGATGGCCTCGGCGAAACCGTGCCAGCTGACACGGCCGCCGCAGCTCATGTGGTAGATGCCGGACAGCCGCTGGCGGTCTGCGGCAGTGGCGCCGGGCGCGAGCCACAGCGCCAGCGCCTGCGCGGTGGCTTCGGCGATGCTTCTGGCCCAGGTGGGCGCGCCGAACTGGTCGGCGACCACCGCGAGCTTGTCGCGCTCCCTTGCCAGCCGCTGCATGGTGAGCAGGAAGTTCTTGCCGCGCAGACCGTACACCCAGCTGGTGCGGAAGATGAGGTGGTCCGCCCCGCTCGCCTGCACCAGTTCCTCGCCGGCCTGCTTGCTGGCGCCATACACGCCCAACGGGCGCAGCGCGTCGTACTCGGCGTAGGCGCCGAACTGGGTGCCGTCGAACACGTAGTCGGTGGAGTAATGCACCAGCGTGATGCCGCGCCTGGCGGCTTCCCTGGCCAGCGCCAGCGGCGCTTCGGCATTGATGGCGTAGGCCAGTTCCTGCTCGGTTTCGGCCTGATCCACTGCGGTGTAGGCTGCGGGATTGACGATGAGGTCGGGTTTGATGGCGCGCAAGGCGTCTGCCAGGGTGTCCGGCCGCGCGAGGTCGAATTCGGCATGGCTCGGCGCGACCACGCGGCCCAGCGTGGCAAGCGTGCGTTGCAGCTCCCAACCCACCTGGCCGCTGGCGCCGGTGAGCAGGATGGTTCTCACGCGTAGACCTCGGCCAGGCTCAGCGGCAGGCCCTTGCGATCCTTGTCGGACAGCAAGGGCTCGCCGGACAGCGGCCACTCGACGCCGAGCACGGGGTCGTTCCACAGCAGCGAGCGCTCGTGCTCGGGGGCGTAGTAGTCGCTGGCCTTGTACAGCACCTCGGCAGTCTCCGAGACCACATAGAAGCCATGCGCGAAGCCGGGCGGCACCCAGGCCATGCGCTTGTTCTCGGCAGACAGCGTCATGCCCACCCACTGGCCGAAGGTAGGCGAAGCGCGGCGCAAATCCACCGCCACATCGAACACTTCGCCCGCCACCACGCGCACCAGCTTGCCCTGCGGCTGTCGGATTTGATAATGCAGCCCGCGCAGCACGCCCCTGGCGGAACGCGAATGGTTGTCCTGCACGAAGTCCTGCTCGATGCCTAGCGCCGCCATGCTGCGGCGGTTGTAACTTTCGAAAAAGAAGCCGCGGTCGTCGCCAAAGACCCCGGGCGCGATCATGAACACATCGGCAATCGCGGTGGCGATTTTTTCCATCAGAAAATCTGCTCCTTCAGCAGGCCCAGCAGGTACTGGCCATACTGGTTCTTGGCCAGGGGCGCGGCCAGGCGCTGGATCTGCCCGGCGTCGATGAAGCCCTGGCGATAGGCGATTTCCTCGGGGCAGGCGATCTTCAGCCCCTGGCGACGCTCGATGGTCTCGATGAACTGCGCCGCCTCGAGCAGGGTCTCGTGCGTACCGGTGTCGAGCCAGGCCTGGCCGCGGCCCATGACCTGCACGTCGAGCTCGTTCCATTGCAGGTACTGGCGGTTGACGTCGGTGATTTCCAGTTCACCGCGCGGCGAGGGCTTGAGATTCTTGCTGATGTCGATCACTCGGTTGTCGTAGAAATACAGGCCGGTCACTGCATAGCGCGACTTCGGCGCCCTGGGCTTCTCTTCCAGGCTGACGGCGCGGCCCTCGGCGTCGAACTCCACCACGCCGTAGCGCTCGGGGTCCTTGACCGGATAGGCGAACACGCTGGCGCCGGCGCTCCTGGCATCCGCACGCTTCAAGTCGCTGGCCATGTCGTGGCCGTAGAAGATGTTGTCGCCCAGCACCAGTGCACTCGGCGAACCGCCGAGAAACTGCTCGCCGATGATGAAGGCCTGCGCCAGGCCGTCCGGCGAGGGCTGCACCGCATACTGGATGTTGAGGCCCCACTGGCTGCCGTCGCCCAGCAACTGCTCGAAGCGCGGGGTGTCCTGCGGGGTGGAAATCAGCAGGATATCCCGGATGCCGGCCAGCATCAGCGTGGACAGCGGGTAGTACACCATGGGCTTGTCGTACACCGGCAGCAGTTGCTTGGACACCGCCTGGGTGACGGGATAGAGCCGGGTGCCGGAACCGCCGGCGAGGATGATGCCTTTGCGCTGAGTCATATTCTTGTCGTCATGATCTGGTCGCGTAATTGGTTTGCACCCAGTGGCGGTATTCGCCGGAGATCACATTATCCACCCAGTCCTCGTTCGCCAGGTACCAGGCCACGGTCTTGCGGATGCCGGTCTCGAAGCTCTCCTGCGGACGCCAGCCCAGCTCGTCCTGGATCCTGGAGGAATCGATGGCATAGCGCGCATCGTGGCCGGGGCGGTCTTTCACGAAGGTAATGAGCTTTTCGTGCGGCGTTACCGGCGAGTTCGGGTGCAGTTCGTCGAGGATGGCGCAAATTGTCTTGACCACTTCGAGGTTGGTCTTCTCGCTGTTGCCGCCGATATTGTAGGTCTCGCCGAGCCTGCCCTTTTCCAGCACCGCCATGATGGCCGAGCAGTGGTCGGTGACGTAGAGCCAGTCGCGGATGTTGCTGCCGTCGCCGTAGATGGGCAGCGGCTTGCCGGAGATGGCGTTGTGGATCACCAGCGGAATCAGCTTTTCCGGGAACTGGTAAGGTCCGTAATTGTTGGAACAGTTGGTGGTGAGCACCGGCAGGCCATAGGTGTGGTGATAGGCGCGCACCAGATGGTCGGACGCGGCCTTGGATGCGGAATACGGGCTGTTGGGTGCAAACGGCGTGGTTTCCGAAAATGCCGGATCGTTCGGCCCGAGCGAGCCGTACACCTCGTCGGTGGAAACGTGCAGGAAGCGGAAACCGGATCTGGCTTCGCCTTCCAGCCCGCTCCACCAGGCGCGCACGGCTTCCAGCAGCTTGAAGGTGCCAACCACGTTGGTCTCGATGAAGTCGGCCGGGCCGTGGATGGAGCGGTCGACGTGGCTTTCGGCGGCGAAGTTGATGACGGCGCGCGGCTGGTGTTCGGCCAGCAGCGTTTCCACCAGGGCGCGGTCGCCGATGTCGCCCTGCACGAACACATGCCGTGGATCGCCCTTCAGCGACGCCAGGCTGGCAAGATTGCCGGCGTAGGTCAGCTTGTCCAGGTTGAGCACCGGCTCGCCGGTGCGGGCCAGCCATTCGAGGACGAAATTGGCGCCGATAAAACCGGCCCCGCCTGTTACCAAAATCATTTTCTGCTCCAAAGCCGGTTTCGGCGAAGGCTAACGTGGGCGCAGCGAAGGTTAAGGCCGCAATGCGGCCGGCAGTAGCCAAAACCGGCGCCGCCAGTGACGAGAATCATGTTGTAGCTCGGGAAGGCAGTTATTGTCGCAAGTGGCCCGATTCTACCCTTTTGCCGGATCGGCTTGAATGCCGGGGCCCCGCATCCGGCGTGAGGGCTGCACCGGCACCGGTATCGCCCCCGCCTTGCGGGAAATGGCTGCCGCCTAGAAATCGCGGAAGGAGACCTCGGCCAGCCTGGCTGGCGCCCAGTCCTCTTCGCCCGGCTCTTCAGTGTTGTCGAGATGGCATCGCCTTTCAATGAACAGGCTGTTGCCCTCCGATTTCTTGGCCATCTTCTTTGCCTGCGAGGCCGCGCGTTCTACCTCGAGATGCTGCTGGAAGTAGCCCTGGCGCACGGGCACCGCGCCGATCGACAGCATGACTGGCGCATGGAAAACCATGCGCCCGCGCCGGTCTTCGCTTTCGTACCCACCCTGGGCAACATGCTCGGGCAGGAAAAGCGCCAGCCGTGACGAGTCGAACTGGCGCATGATCTGCCTGCAACGCCATTCCCAGTCCTGGCTCTGAAACAGCACGATGAAATCATCGCCGCCAATATGGCCGACAAAATCGAGATTGGCGTCGCAATGTTCCGTGATGATCCTGGCCAGCAGTTGTATCATCTCGTCGCCCTTGCGATAGCCATAGACATCGTTGTAGGGCTTGAAGTGATCGAGATCGAAATAGGCCGCGACGAAATCGACCCCGGCGGCCAGCAGCCGGTCGGTATGCTCGTGGATGGGCACATTGCCCGGCAGCAGGGTCAGCGGGCTGGCATAGCGCGCCGCCACCACCTGCATTTCGGTGATTTCCCGCATCAGGTCGTAACCGGAGCCGAGCCCGCGGTAGCGGCCGTTTTCGGTGATGATGAAGCCATCACTGAAATCCTGCTTGCCCTTGCGCACCACCAGTTCCGCAAGTTCTGAAACCAGGGTGCCGATGTCCACCACCAGTGGCGTTTTGTCCATGAACAGGCTGCAACTCTTGCGGCCATACAGTTCCCGGGAGAAATGGCGCGTGAACTGGTCCAGCAGCAGCGGCCGGCTGATCATGCCGGCGGGAATCCCGTCCTTTACCACGGCCACTGCATGCAAGCCCTCGTTTTCCTGCAGGATTTCCAGCACTTGTTCACTGGCTGTGCTGATGTCGACGCTGGGCGCTTCGATCAACAGCCGGTGCGCAGTGCGCTGCGTGCGCACCGCGCCGGCCCGGGGGAAAACGCTGATCGCGGAGCGGGCAAGGCACTGCGCGGCTTCGGCGGACGGAACCGCGGGCGGCATGAGCGCCGGCCGGCCGAGCAGGTAGCCCTGCCCGAAGGCAATGCCGAGGTCCTTGACCATCGCCAGTTCCGAGACCATTTCGATCCCTTCCGCCACGATGTGGGACTGCGATTTTTCCGCGATCTGCTGCAATGAGCGCACGAACTGCAGCTTGACCGGGTCCTGATTCAGCCCGGAGATGAAATGCTTGTCGATCTTGACATAGCTCGGCTTCAGTTCCGACCACAGGCGCAGGCTGGAGAAGCCTTCGCCGAGATCGTCCATGGCCATTTCGATGCCGACGTCACGCAGGCTCCCGACCAGATCGGCCATGGCCGTGTATTCGACCACCGGATCGCTCTCGGTGATTTCGAGAACCAGCCGTCGCGGGCTGAGGCCGGCGGAATTGAGGAAGCCCGCCAGCTTCTCGGGTTTGAAGAAGGGATCGAACAGCCGCGCCGGCCGGATATTGACGAACAGCTTGCCGGCGAGCCTGCGCGCGACGAAGCCGCGCACCGCGGTTTCGACACACAACTGCTCGATCCTGGCCTGCAGGCCGAAATGATCGGCCGCCCGCAGCATGGCCAGCGGCGAATGCAGCGAGCTGTCCGACGGGCCGCGCGACAGCGCTTCGTAGCCATACATCGTGCCTGCGCGCAAATCGACTATCGGCTGGTAGAGCGTCGTCACCTTGCGTTGTTCGAGCACATCGCAGAGTACGTCTTGCATGTCCGGCATGTTCATTGTTCATGACTTCATCAACCCAATCGGGGCAAAACTACCCGTCCAAGGTTTCACGCCGATGACAGCCCGCAATGGAAATTCGCCTGCCCGCTGCCGCGAGCGAACGAGGTGACGGCCGGCCGAAGGAATTTTTTTCGGCAAGGCCTAAAGCCGGGCAAAGCCTTGCCGATAAGATGGTCAAATTATGTGGGTAGTACCGTCTGGCCGGGGATCGGATGCCCCCTCGGTGATGCCCTTCAGCACACCGGGTGAGCCAGACAGCTTTGCGGCGCTTCGTTGAGCGCCGCTTTTTATTTGTGCCGTCAGGCAGTCAGCAATGGCTCGGGGAATTCCAGCTTGACCTCGCCAGCCGAATCGACGTCCACGCGCACGCGCCCGCCGCTGGCCAGCCGGCCGAACAGCAATTCGTCGGCCAGCGCCTTGCGGATGGTGTCCTGGATCAGCCGCGCCATGGGCCGGGCGCCCATGTTCGGATCGAAACCTTCTTTGCCCAGGTATTCCTTCAAGGCATCGGAGAAGCTGATTTCCACCTTTTTTTCGTGCAACTGGTCTTCCAGCTGCATGAGGAACTTGTCCACCACGCGCATCACCACTTCATGGTTCAGGGGCGCGAACTGGATGATGGCGTCGAGCCGGTTGCGGAACTCGGGCGAGAACTGCCGCTTGATGTCTGCCATCTCGTCACCCACCTTGCTCGACAGCGCGAAGCCGATCGAGGCCTTGGGCAGGTTCTCGGCGCCGGCGTTGGTGGTCATGATCAGGATGACGTTGCGGAAATCGACCTTGCGGCCGTTGGTGTCGGTCAGCGTGCCGTGGTCCATGACCTGCAAGAGCACGTTGTAGATGTCCGGGTGGGCCTTCTCGATCTCGTCCAGCAGCAGCACGCAGTGCGGGTGCTTGTTGACCGCCTCGGTCAGCAGGCCGCCCTGGTCGAAACCGACATAGCCGGGCGGCGCGCCGATGAGGCGCGAGACCGCGTGGCGCTCCATGTATTCGGACATGTCGAAGCGGGTGAGTTCGATGCCGAGAGTGTAGGCGAGCTGGCGCGCGACTTCGGTCTTGCCGACGCCGGTGGGTCCGGAAAACAGGAATGAGCCGATCGGCTTTTGCGGGTTGCCGAGGCCGCTCCTCGACATCTTGATCGCGGCGGCGAGCGCGTCGATGGCGGCGTCCTGACCGAACACCACGGCCTTGAGGTCGCGGTCGAGGCGCTTCAGCGACTCGCGATCGTCCACCGAGACCGTCTTCGCCGGCACACGCGCGATCTTGGCGATGATGTCCTCGATCTCCCTGGGGGTAATGACCTTCTTCTGCTTCGACTTGGGCAGGATGCGCTGTGCCGCCCCCGCCTCGTCAATGACGTCGATGGCCTTGTCCGGCAGGTGACGGTCGCTGATGAAGCGGGCCGCCAGCTGCGCCGCCGTGGTCAGCGCCGAGGCCGTGTACTTCACGCCGTGATGATCCTCGAAGCGCGACTTCAGGCCGCGCAGGATGGCCACGGTATCGTCCACGCTGGGCTCCAGCACGTCGATCTTCTGGAAGCGGCGGGAGAGTGCGTGGTCCTTCTCGAAGATGCCGCGGTATTCGGTATAGGTGGTGGCGCCGATGCAGCGCAGCTGGCCCGAGGACAGCGCGGGCTTCAGCAGGTTGGAAGCGTCCAGCGTGCCGCCGGAAGCCGCGCCCGCGCCAATCAGGGTATGGATCTCGTCGATGAACAGGATGGCGTCGGAATCGTCGGCCAGCTGCTTCAGAACGCCCTTGAGGCGCTGCTCGAAGTCGCCGCGGTACTTGGTGCCGGCCAGCAACGCGCCCATGTCCAGCGCGTACACCGTGCTGTGAGCGAGGATGTCGGGCACCGTGCCCTCGACGATGCGGCGCGCCAGGCCTTCGGCGATGGCGGTCTTGCCAACGCCCGCCTCGCCCACCAACAGCGGATTGTTCTTGCGGCGGCGACACAGGGTCTGGATCACGCGTTCCAGTTCGGTCTCGCGGCCGATCAGCGGGTCGATCTTGCCGGCCAGCGCCTGGGCGTTGAGGTTGAGGGTATAGGACTCCAGCGGCGTGCCGGCCGTGCTCTCCTGCGCGGTCTCGGTGGATTCCTCCTGGCGCGGAGTACTGGCCTGCGGCACCTTGGCGATGCCGTGGGAAATGAAATTGACCACGTCGAGGCGGGAGACGCCCTGCTGTTCGAGGAAATAGGCGGCATGCGAATCCTTCTCGCCGAAGATCGCCACCAGCACGTTGGCGCCGGTGACTTCCTTCTTGCCGGAAGACTGCACGTGCAGGATGGCGCGCTGGATCACGCGCTGAAAGCCCAGCGTAGGCTGGGTGTCGACCTCGCCCTCGCCTTCCATCCTGGGCGCATGCTCCTCGATGAATTCGACCAGCTTCTTGCGCAGCTCTTCCAGGCTGGCGCCGCAGGCGCGCAGCACCTCGGCAGCCGACGGGTTGTCCAGCATCGCCAGCAGCAGGTGCTCGACCGTGATGAACTCGTGCCGTTTCTGGCGCGCGTCCATGAAGGCCATGTGCAAACTGACTTCGAGTTCCTGCGCAATCATGATTACCTCAACTTTTCTCCATCGTGCACTGCAGGGGATGCTGGTTATCCCGGGCAAACCGGGTCACCTGCTCTACCTTCGTGCTGGCTATGTCCTTCGGATAAACGCCGCAAACCCCGACGCCCTCCGTATGCACTTTGAGCATGATTTGGGTCGCCCGTTCACGGTCCATGCCAAAAAAACGCTGCAGCACCACGACAACGAAGTCCATGGGGGTGTAATCGTCATTCAGCAACAGAACCTTGTAGAGCGGCGGCGGCTTGGCTTTGGCTTTCGCCGGCTCAAGCACCGTCCCCGCTTCGCGTTTAACAGCCATTATTCGGAATGTAGCCCATCACAGTGCTTATATTTGATGAGCCGCGAAGAATTTTCAACCCCGCAGCAACAAGGGGCGAGAGCCGGCCAGCGGCATGCATGCCGCGGCAGTCGCCGCAAGCCTTGTTTCGCAAGGAGATTGTTTCCAGCCACTCATTTCCGTCAGTGCGGCCAAACAGTGAAAAGGCGAAGAAAGCCGCGTTGATCGCCGAATGGGGGACGCAGGTTTCGCGCAGATTTCGCGGATTTTCGTCGCTCGTCCAGCGCTCCCCGAACGCCGGCCACTCCAGCCAGCCCCCAAAATAAAAAAAGCCCCGCTGGGGCCTTTTTAATTTGGCGGAGAGGGGGGGATTCGAACCCCCGATACAGGAGAACCTGTATGCCGGATTTCGAATCCGGTGCATTCAACCACTCTGCCACCTCTCCGCGTGGTTTCACCTGAGTTTGCCGTGGCTACGGAACGGTGAAGGCGGGATTTTACATGGACTTGCCCGACCGCCCAACCCAAATTTGGCAGTTCTGGCATGCTAGACTTTCACAATGATCCGCGCCTTGTGTTTGGGCTGGCTGGTCCTGATGATCCTGCAAGGATGCAGCCGCCCAGTGCCCGATCCCGACACCAGCAAAGAACTGGTGGTCTCCGTCCCATATGGTCCCGCCACCTTCTACCTCGATCCCGAAGGCAAGCCTGCGGGTTATACCTACGATGTGGTGCAGGCTTTCGCCGCGAAGCACGACTGGACAGTGAAGTGGCAGGAAACGCAATCCTATTCCGCACCATTCGCCAGCCTGCGCAATCAGGAGAGCCACCTCGTCGCGGCCAACCTGATCGCCGCCTCGGTCGATGAGCTGCAGTTGCTGCCCGGTCCGATGCTGTTCGAAACGCGGGTGGTGGTGGTCACCCGCTATCCCGTGCCGAAGATTCGCAATCTGGCAGACCTTGCCAGGCTCAAAATAGGCGTGGCCCTCGGCGCCGGCCACATATCCCTGCTCGATTCCGCTCGCCGCAAGTACCCCAAGCTGAAGTGGACCGTGCTCGAGGACATCTTTCCCGAAGGCCTGCTGGCCAAGCTGGACGAAAACGAATTCGACGCGGTGGTGGTGAACGAGCAGGATTTCGACCTCGCACGCAACCAGTACCCGGCCCTGCGCATCGCCTACGAACTGTCTCGACAGGAGCCGGTGGTCTGGGCCCTGCCGCACGACATCCGCAAATCGCTGCTGGCCAAACTCAACCGCTTCTTCATCGAGGCGCGCCGCGACGGTACCCTGCGGCAAATCTACGAGCGTCATTACGGCCATGTAAAGCGCCTCGAGCCCGCCCATGCCGAAGGCATCCTGATGCGCAGGCTGAGCATTTTGCCACGCTACCGCAGCCTGTTCCATACAGCCCAGGAGCAGACTGCGCTGGACTGGCGCCTGCTGGCCGCCATCGGCTACCAGGAGTCGAAATGGGATCCCTACGCCACTTCCCCCACCGGTGTTCGCGGGTTGATGATGCTGACCGGCGACACGGCCGACCGCATGGGCGTGACTGACCGCCTCGACGCGCGGCAAAGCATCCTCGGTGGCTCGAAATACCTGGTGCTTTTGAAGGACACACTGCCCGACCGGATCGCCGAGCCCGACCGCACCTGGCTGGCGCTGGCCGCCTACAATCAGGGCATCGGCCACCTCGAAGACGCGCGCCGCATTGCCCAGTCCAAGGGCATGGATCCGGACAGCTGGGCGGACGTGAAACAGACCCTGCCGTTGCTCGCGCGTGGCGGTTACGAAAAGGTGACCAAGTACGGCTATGCGCGCGGCGGCGAGGCGGTGATCTTCGTCGAGAGCATCCGCAACTACTACGACATCCTGCTCAGGCTGGAGCCCGAGCACAAGCCGCTGCTCATGGGCCAGGCTGGCCGCGAAAAGCTGGCGCTCAACTGATGCAAACAAAAGGCTGGATACGCGCCTCGCGATGACGCCCAACCGTCATCGCGAGGGCCGCAAGCCTGCGGCGATCCGGTTCGGAAAAAACCTAGCTCCCGAGCTTTTCGACACCACCCATGTAGGGCACCAGCACCGGGGGTATGCTGACGCTGCCGTCGGCGTTCTGGCAGTTCTCCAGAATCGCCACCAGCGTGCGGCCCACGGCAAGGCCGGAGCCGTTCAATGTGTGCACCAGTTCGGGCTTGTTCTTCTCGTTGCGGTAACGCGCCTGCATGCGCCGCGCCTGGAAAGCCTCGAAGTTGGAGCAGGAGGAAATCTCGCGGTAGGTGTTCTGTGCCGGCAGCCACACTTCCAGATCGTAGGTCTTGGCGCTGCCGAAGCCCATGTCGCCGGTGCACAGCAGCATTTTCCTGTACGGCAGTTCCAGCAGTTGCAGGATCTTTTCGGCATGCGCGGTCAACTCCTCGTGCGCGGCATAGGAGTCCTCCGGCTTCACGATCTGTACCAGCTCCACCTTGTCGAACTGGTGCTGGCGGATCATGCCGCGGGTGTCGCGGCCGTAGGAACCGGCCTCGGAACGGAAGCAGGGAGTGTGCGCCACGTACTTGCGCGGCAGGCTCTCGGCGGCGAGGATTTCGCCGCGCGCGAGGTTGGTGACGGGCACTTCGGCGGTGGGAATCAGATACAGCTTTTCGTCCGCATTCTTGAAAGTCGAGAACAGGTCTTCCTCGAACTTGGGCAACTGGCCGGTGCCGAACATGGAATCGGCGTTGACCATGTAGGGCACGTAGACCTCGGTGTAGCCGTGCTCGCGCGTGTGCACGTCGAGCATGAACTGGGCGAGCGCGCGGTGCAGGCGCGCGGCGCCGCCCTGCATCACCGCAAAGCGCGCGCCGGAGAGCTTGGCGCCGGCCTCGAAATCCAGGCCCAGCGCCGCGCCGACGTCGACGTGGTCCTTGGCCTCGAAGTCGAACACGCGCGGCGTGCCCCAGCGCGAGACTTCCAGGTTTTCGTCCGCGTCCTTGCCGGCAGGAACGCTTTCGTGCGGCAGGTTGGGCACGCCCGCGAGCAGCTCCTGCATGCGCGTCTGGATGTAGGCAAGCTTCTCTTCCGCCGCCTTCAGCTCGTCGCCCAGGCCTGCCACTTGCGTCATGATGGGTGCGACGTCCTCGCCCCTGGACTTGGCGATGCCGATGCTCTTGGACAGGCTGTTGCGGGTGGCCTGCAATTCCTGTGTACGGGTCTGCACCGCCTTGCGGTCGGCTTCCAGCGCACTGAATTCAGCCACGTCGAGCGAAAAGCCGCGAGCCTTGAGCTTGGCTGCCACGCCTTCGATGTCGGCACGCAAAAGTTGTATATCCAGCATGGTTCGTTCCTAAAATTTAAAACCTTCAACAGGAAGGAACGGGAGGTAAGAGGTAAAGTGAGGAAGGCAAGCACATCTTTTTCCTCCCTTGCCTCTCTTACCTCCCTGTTTATCGCTTTTCCTCTGCGTTCCCTACTTGGTCTTTTTTCTTGCCTGCCTGTCCAGGCTACGCAGATACGCCAGCCGTTCGGCGATCTTGCCTTCCAGCCCCCTCGGCGTCGGCTGATACCAGTTCGGCTCGGGCATGTCTTCGGGCAGGTAGGTCTCGCCCGCCGCGTAGGCGTCCGGCTCGTCGTGCGCGTAGCGGTAGGCGCGGCCGTAGCCGAGTTCCTTCATCAGTTTCGTCGGCGCGTTGCGCAGGTGGACCGGCACTTCGCGCGAGCCGTCCTCGGCAACGAAGCGCCGGGCGTTATTGTAAGCCACGTACACCGCGTTGCTCTTGGGCGCGCAGGCCATGTACAGCACCGCTTCGGCGATGGCCAGTTCGCCTTCTGGGCTACCCAGGCGTTCGAAGGTTTCGGCCGCATCCAGCGCCAATCTCAGCGCCCGCGGGTCGGCCAGGCCGATGTCCTCGCTGGCCATGCGGATCACGCGCCGCGCCAGGTAAAGCGGATCGCAGCCGCCGTCGAGCATGCGCACCATCCAGTACAACGAGGCATCGGGGTTGGAGCCGCGCACGCTCTTGTGCAGCGCGGAAATCTGATCGTAGAAGGACTCGCCGCCCTTGTCGAAGCGGCGCGTGCCGCGCACCAGCACATTGGAGGTCAGCTCCAAGGTGACGCCCGACTTCTCCGAGCGTGCGGCCTCGGCCAGCTGTTCGAGATCATTGAGGAAACGTCGCGCATCGCCGTCGGCGTATTCGACGACCTTGTCCACCACACCGTCCTCGAACGCGAGATCGGGCATGGCAGCCTGCACGCGCCTGAACAGGGCCTGCAGGTCTTCCGCCGTGAGCGGCTTCAGCACGTAGACCTGGGCGCGCGACAGCAGCGCACCCACGACTTCGAACGAGGGGTTCTCGGTGGTGGCGCCGATGAAGGTCACCAGGCCCGACTCCACATGCGGCAACAGCGCGTCCTGCTGCGCCTTGTTGAAGCGGTGGATTTCGTCGACGAACAGGATGGTGTGGCGGCCGATGCTGCGGTTGGCCTCGGCGCGCACCACCGCCTCACGGATGTCCTTGACGCCAGAGAGCACGGCGGAAAGCGGAATGAAATCCGCCGCCATGGCGTCGGCCATCAGCCGTGCCAGCGTGGTCTTGCCCACGCCGGGCGGCCCCCACAGGATGAAGGAATGCAGCTTGCCCGACTCGTAGGCCACGCGCAGCGGCTTGCCGGGGCCGATGAGATGCCCCTGCCCCACCACCTCGTCCAGCGTCTGTGGCCGCAGGCGGTCGGCCAGCGGCTGGTAGACGGGGTCGGTGTCAAACAGGTCGGACACGTTTAATCCGTAATCACATCCGCATTTTTGGGCGGCGTGAACCTGAACTCGCCGGCGTTCACCGCCGGGTTCTTCACCATGCCGGAAAACTTCAGCAGCGTGGTCTGACCGAAGGTGTCCCTGAGTTCCATCGCCGCCAGGGTGTTGCCGACAAAGCCCATGTGCACCGCCTCGAACGTGCTCTCCTTGTCCTTCGGGCGCGCTTCCAGCCATTGCAGGCCTTCTCTGCTGCCGGCGTCCTTGAGGGTGAAGTATTTCTCGATCTCGTTGCTGCCGGCCAGAAGCGCGGCCGGGCTGGAGCCGAGCGCATCGCCCAGTTTCCTGACCGTGACCTGTTCGAGGTCGGCATCGTAGATCCACAGCCTGCTGCCGTCGCCGACGATCACCTGCTCGTAAGGCTTCTGGTAGACCCAACGGAACTTGCCCGGTCGCGAGAAGGACAGCGTGCCTTCGGATTTCTGGCGCAGCTTGCCGTTCTGGTCGAGCACGCTCTGCGAAAAGCTCGCCCTGGCGGTTTTTGTGTCGCCGATGAAGGCCTTGAGCGCGTCCACGCCGCCGGCCAGGGCCGCGGGTGAAAGCAGCAGCAGGGAAAGCACGAAATGTCGGATTTTCATGATGATTGAGCGGGTGTGGTGATTCCCCTTTGGCTCGCGAACGGCGGCGGGGTTCCTCAGTTCTCCGGCTTGGGCGCGATGACTTCGCGGTTGCCGTTCGGCTGCATGGGCGAGACCAGGCCAGCCTTCTCCATGGCTTCGATCATGCGTGCGGCGCGGTTGTAGCCGATGCGCAGGTGGCGCTGCACGGCCGAGATCGAGGCACGGCGGGTTTTCAGCACGATGCCGACGGCCTGGTCGTAGAGCGGGTCGGATTCGGCATCCGCCCCGCCCTCGCCTTCCATGCCCTCCCCGGACTCTTCAGGGCTTTCGAGGATGCCGTCGATATACTCCGGCTCGCCCAGCGCCTTCAGATAGTCCACCACGCGGTGCACTTCGCCATCGGAGACGAAGGCGCCATGCACGCGGTTGGGCAGGCCCACGCCCGGCGGCAGGTAGAGCATGTCGCCCTGGCCCAGCAATGCCTCGGCGCCCATCTGGTCCAGAATCGTGCGCGAATCGATCTTGGACGAGACCTGGAAGGCGATGCGCGTGGGAATGTTGGCCTTGATGAGGCCGGTGATGACGTCCACCGACGGTCGCTGGGTGGCAAGGATGAGATGGATGCCGGCGGCGCGCGCCTTCTGCGCCAGGCGCGCGATCAGTTCCTCGACCTTCTTGCCCACCACCATCATGAGATCGGCGAGTTCGTCGATCACCACCACGATGTGCGGCATCGGCTCCAGCGGCTCGGGATTGTCGGGGGTGAGGCTGAAGGGATGGGTGAGCGGCTTGCCGGCCTTCCTGGCATCGCGCACTTTCTGGTTGTAGCCGGCGAGATTGCGCACGCCCACGGCCGACATCAGTTTGTAGCGGCGATCCATCTCGCCCACGCACCAGTGCAGCGCGGAAGCCGCCTGACGCATGTCGGTGACCACCGGCGCCAGCAGGTGCGGGATGCCTTCGTACACCGACAATTCCAGCATCTTGGGGTCGACCATGATGAGGCGCACCGCATCCGGGCCGGATTTGTAGATCAGCGACAGGATCATGGCGTTGATGCCCACCGACTTGCCCGAGCCGGTGGTGCCGGCCACCAGCAGGTGCGGCATCCTGGCGAGATCGGCCACCATCGGATTGCCGGCGATGTCCTTGCCCAGCGCCACGGTCAGGGCGCTGCCCATGTCATGGTAGATCTTGGAACCGAGAATTTCCGAGAGATGCACGGTCTGGCGCGTGGGATTGGGAATTTCCAGGCCCATGGTGTGCTTGCCGGGAATGGCCTCGACCACGCGGATGCTCACGACCGAGATGGTGCGCGCGAGGTCTTTCGCGAGATTGACGATCTGGCTGCCCTTGACCCCCACCGCCGGCTCGATTTCGTAGCGCGTGATGACCGGGCCGGGCGAGGCCGACACCACTTTCACTTCCACGCCGAATTCCTTGAGCTTGCGCTCGATCATCAGCGAGGTGTATTCCAGCGCTTCCTTGCCCACCGGTTCGGCCGTCTCGGTGGCTTCGTCCAGCAGATGCAGCGGCGGCAGCGGCGAATCCGGCAGTTCGCGGAACAGCGGGGTCTGCTTTTCCTGCTCGATGCGCGGCGACTTGGGCACTTCGGTGACCACGGGCTCGATGCGGATGGGCTTGGCGATTTCGAGCTTCTTCTTCTCCTCGGCCACGGCTTCCTCACGCTTTTGCAGCGCGGCCTGGCCGATCTTCTCGTCACGCTTGCGCTGGATGTAGCCGATGCCGGCCCACCAGGCGCGCTCCAGCCACGCGCCGGCGGTTTCGACGATGCGTAGCCAGGACATGCCCGAATACAGGCTGAAGCCGATGCCCATGCCGATCAGCAGCAGCAGCGTGCCGCCGGTAAAGCCGATCAACGAACGGAACAGCCCGCCGATACCCTGGCCGAGAATACCGCCGGCGCCGTGCGGCAACGCCTGCAGCGACCACAGGCGCAGGTACTCGACCCCGCTGGAACACAGCAGCAGCAGCACGAACCCCCCGAGCGCCAGCCACAGCTGGCGGCGATTGGCCAGGGGCTCCTCGTCGAGATGGCGAAACACCCAGACTGCGTAGCCCGCCGCCAGCGCCACCAGCCACCAGGCCGAATAGCCCAGCAAGCCCAGCAGCAGGTCGGAAACCCAGGCGCCGAGGCTGCCGGCGAGATTGTCCGGCGGCATCCCTTCGACACCAGTGGTAAAGAAGCCGCCATCATTCATGCTGTGCGTCGCCAGCATGGCGGCAAGGAACAGCGCCGCGGCCAGCACGGCGATGGCGCGGGCTTCACGCAGCAGCTTGAGCATGCGCGGCGGCAGCGGTTCGGCTGATCTGGCGCGGGTTTGGCGTCTGGCCTGTGACATGGCTCTTTTAATCATGCGAATGCGCCATTATATAAGGCTGTGTCGGGGCCTGTCCCCGAACTTGGTAGAATTCGCCCTGTCCACACAGATTCACAAATTTGGGAAGAACACTTAAACATGACGACCAAGCACGCCAAACTCCTGATTCTCGGCTCCGGCCCCGCCGGTTACACTGCCGCCGTCTATGCCGCCCGCGCCAACCTCAAGCCCGTGCTCATTACCGGCCTGCAGCAGGGCGGCCAGCTCACCACCACCACCGACGTCGACAACTGGCCGGCCGACGCCAGCGGCGTGCAGGGCCCCGAGCTGATGCAGCGCTTCGAGGCGCATGCCACGCGCTTCGAAACCGAAATCATTTTCGACACCATCCATACCGCCAAGCTGACGGAAAAGCCCATCACCCTGATTGGCGACAGCGGCACCTATACCTGCGATGCGCTCATCATCGCCACCGGCGCCTCCGCCATGTACCTCGGTCTGCCCTCGGAACAGGCCTTCATGGGCAAGGGCGTGTCGGGCTGCGCCACTTGTGATGGGTTCTTCTACCGCAACCAGAACGTGGCCGTGATCGGCGGCGGCAACACCGCCGTGGAAGAGGCGCTATACCTCGCCAACATCGCCAACCACGTGACCCTGGTGCATCGCCGCGACAAGTTCAAGGCCGAGAAGATCCTCGTCGACCACCTCATGGAAAAGGTGAAGGAAGGCAAGATCACCCTGCAGACCGACCACGTGCTGGACGAAGTGCTGGGCAACGACTCCGGCGTCACCGGCATGCGCATCAAGCACGCGAAGACCGGCGCCACCCAGGATATCGCGCTCACCGGCGTCTTCATCGCCATCGGCCACAAGCCCAACACCGACCTGTTCCAGGGCCAGCTTGAACTGGAACACGGCTACATCGTCACCCAGAGCGGCCGCGCCGGCAACGCCACCGCCACCAGCATTCCCGGCGTGTTCGCCGCCGGCGACGTGCAGGACCACATCTACAAGCAGGCCGTCACCAGCGCCGCCTCCGGCTGCATGGCCGCGCTCGACGCCGAGCGCTACCTCGACAACCTCGGGGTCTGATTGGCCAAGCCCGCCGCCCCGCCTGAAGACGCGCATCTCTTCCGGCAGGAGGTGGCGGACGCTGTCGTCCTGCCGCCCGCCAACCGGGCGGCCCCACCCCGCCCCCGCGTCAAGCCTGTTCCCCTGCAGCGTCTGAAGGATGAGCAGCAGGCCCTGGTCGATTCGCTGTCCGACCCATGGGAAATCCTCGACCAGGAGGGTCCCGATTCCATTGAAAGCGGGGAAGAACTGTTCTTTGCCCGCCCCGGCGTGCCGGCTGCGGCCCTGCGCAAGCTCAAGCGCGGCGGCTGGGTCGTGCAGGCCGAACTCGACCTGCACGGCCTGCGCTCCGACGAGGCGCGCCTCGCCCTGGCCGGCTTCCTGGCGGCCTGTGCACGCCGCGATATCCGCTGCGTGCGCATCGTCCACGGCAAGGGCCTGCGATCGAAAAACCGCGAGCCTGTCCTGAAACACAAACTGCGCCACTGGCTGATGCAGCGCGAGGACGTGCTCGCCTTCTGCCAGGCGCGCCCCGCCGACGGCGGCAGCGGCGCCGCCATCGTGCTGCTGAAAAGCGGCGCGCGCTAAGGCAAAGAAAAAGCTCAAACAAGGAGGACAAGAGGACAGGAGTAAACCGGGCTCCTGATTTCTCTTGTCCTCATGTCCTCTTTTAAATGCTTTTGCAGCAATCGCCAGGCTCCCGCATGAGCGGCCTCTGCGCACAAAAAAAGAAGGCCGCATGAGCGGCCTTCAGCGGAGGCGAAGCCTGGATCAGGGCTTCACGTAAACGTAGCCTTCCTTTGCCTGCAGCCTGCCGATTTCGGCCACGCCGGACGGCACGACAGTCGCGTCGAGAATCACCGCGTTATTGTCGAGGTTGCGGCCCTTGAGGGTATTGGCGCACACGCGGAAATCGACGCCCATGTCCTTGAGTCCGGCGATCTGGGCGGTGTAGGGCTCGCCCTTGGCGTCCTTGGCGTCGTTCAGCAGGAAGTCGATGCCCTTGCCGTGGGTCACCACCACGATCTTGGCATCGGGTTCGGCCGCCTTGTGATTGCGCACGTTGTTCATCGCCGCACGCGCAACGCTGGAGTCATTGACATGGTAGACCACCTTGGAAGAGGCTTCTTCCTGTTGCTGGGTGGCGCAACCGGTGAGGGTGGCAAGGGCAAACAGGGCAGCGCCCATAAGACCAGCGAATTTCATATATGTCTCCTTCGGTTTGAAAATGTTCGTTGCAGTCGAACTGTCGGATCCTCCCAGACCACCTGAATCCAGCCGACCCTGTTATAAAGACCGGGCAGCCGGCCGATTTATTCCATTGATTTTACATCTGTGCGAATCACTGAAAATAGCGCCGCCCGAATCCAGCGCCGCAGACGGCTTCGCGCACGCACGCCCGGCTCCTGTGGGCAAAAATCGCCCATCCGCATCGACGCCGCATGCGTGCATTTTTTTTGTTGCCTGGCGCACGCTGTCGGTCCACAATGACAGCAGTATTGGCTGACACACGACATGAAGTATCCAGACATCCCGGATTTCGAGGCCGATTCCACCGGCGGCCCGTTCAGACTCTCGGCCCTGCAGGGCAAGACGGTAGTACTTTATTTCTATCCCAGGGACAACACACCCGGCTGCACCACCGAGGGCATGGAGTTCCGCGATCTGGCAGCGAAGTTTTCCAGGGCCGGCGCCGTCATTCTCGGCGTCTCGCGCGACAGCCTGAAATCGCACCAGAACTTCAAGACCAAGCTGGAACTGCCCTTCGAACTGATTTCCGACCCGGACGAAAAACTGTGTGAAGCGTTCGGCGTCATGAAGCTGAAAAACATGTATGGCAAACAGGTGCGCGGCGTGGAGCGCAGCACCTTCGTGTTCGACGCCACGGGCAAGCTTGTACGTGAATGGCGCGGCGTCAAGGCGCCCGGCCATGCCCAGGATGTCCTCGATTTCGTCAAAACCCTGAAATAGGCACAGCCCTTCATGGCCAAAAAAACCTCTGCAGCGACCAAGCTCTTCGTCCTCGACACCAACGTGCTGATGCACGATCCCACCTGCCTGTTCCGCTTCCAGGAGCACGACCTGCTGATCCCCATCATCACCCTGGAAGAACTCGACCAGCACAAGAAGGGCATGAGCGAGGTCTCGCGCAACGCACGCCAGGCCAGCCGCTTCCTCGACGACCTCGTGCGCAGCTGGGACAACATGGACGAGGGCATTCCGCTCGGCCCGCAAAGCCACGATGCCGCTACCGGACGTCTGTTCCTGCAGACCGAGGCGATCGACGGCCCCTTGCCGGTATCGCTCGCCGCCAGCAAGGTGGACAACCAGATTCTCGGCGTGGTCGTGCACCTCAGCAAAAAGAATCCCAAGCGCCAGGTAGTGCTGGTGTCGAAGGACATCAACATGCGCATCAAGGCGCGCGCACTCGGTCTGGCGGCCGAGGACTACTTCAACGACAAGGTGCTGGAAGACACTGACCTGCTCTATACCGGCGTCACCGAGCTGCCTGGCGACTTCTGGGACGCGCATGGCAAGGGCATGGAATCCTGGCAGGCCAACAGCCACACCTACTACCGCCTCAAGGGGCCGATGAGCGACGGTTTCCTCGTCAACGGCTTCGTCTACCAGGAATCCGACAACCCCTTCTATGCCAAGGTGCTGTCGGTCAAGGGCAAGACGGTCGAACTGGAAACCATCAAGGATTACAGCCACCACAAGAACAACGTCTGGGGCATCACCTCCAGGAACCGCGAACAGAACTTCGCGCTCAACGTGCTGATGGACCCGGAAATCGACTTCGTCACCCTGCTCGGCCAGGCCGGCACCGGCAAGACCCTGCTCACGCTGGCCGCTGGCCTCGCCCAGGTGCTGGAAAAGAAGATCTACTCGGAAATCATCATGACTCGCGTGACGGTTCCCGTCGGTGAGGACATCGGCTTCCTGCCCGGCACCGAGGAGGAAAAAATGACGCCGTGGATGGGCGCGCTGGAGGATAACCTCGACGTGCTCAACAAGACCGACGACGAGGCCGGCGACTGGGGCCGCGCCGCGACCCAGGACCTGATTCGCAGCCGCATCAAGATCAAGTCGCTCAACTTCATGCGCGGGCGCACCTTCATCAACAAGTTCCTCATCATCGACGAGGCGCAGAACCTCACGCCCAAGCAGATGAAGACCCTGATCACCC